>ERZ1292640.2169-Hain-H43-02um-R1-2169-length-15887-cov-9_pt1 | contig 15887 bp, 15 predicted proteins | sample MGYA00564404_ERZ1292640 | MGnify/ENA primary metagenome ERZ1292640 (study PRJEB36523, sample SAMEA6512636) | groundwater metagenome | collected 2019-01-08 | study: AquaDiva: Metagenomics assemblies of 32 groundwater samples
TCGCCCTGATCCGCTTTCGGCTGCGCTCCTCGGCCCAGCCCGACGGGTGGGGGATCGAAAACCAATACCAATTCGGGGAAACATGACGCGCGCAGCGCGTCATGTCTAGATTCGGGGACTGTCATTCATGCACGCGAGCGCAGCACACGCGGCCAAATAGAACTCCCCGCCATCGCCCAGCGGGGCGAGGGAGGGGCGGGGGGAGGGAGTGGGGAGTTAGACCTACTGCCCAGGGCAAGCCCGAGGCGCGGCGTGATGCCTGCGGCATGGGCAAGAAATTCCCCTGTCCGCCACAGCGAAACCCGGATTGCAGGCCAGCCACGAGCGGCCGAATCAAACAGCGGCGGGTTTGTGCGTCTTAGACAGACGCCCAGAACACCGCAAACCAATCCTTCGGATCGGTCCAGGGTTTGATCTGCGAAAACCCCGCTTGGCGCAGCAGCGCCGACATGCTGTCCAGTGTGTATTTGTACGAGCTCTCGGTGTGAATCCGCTCCCCCATCCCGAAACGTCGCTCACCCTCCGGCCAGTGCACGGTCAGCTCGCAGCGCGCCTCCAGGTGCATCTCGATGCGCGACTGCGCTTCGTTGAACAGGGCGATGTGGCGCCATTGATGCGGGTTGAAGTCGGCGCCCAGCAGCGTGTTGACGTGGCGCAGCAGGTTTTTGTTGAAGGCGGCGGTGACGCCCAGTGCGTCATCGTAGGCGGCTTCCAGCGTGGCTTTGTCCTTGACCAGGTCGATGCCGAGCAGCAGGCCGCGTGCAGCGCCTTGTGCCGGGTCGGCGATGCGCTGCAAAAATGCCAGCGCCTGGTCTGGTGAAAAATTCCCGATGCTGGAGCCTGGGTAGAAAAACACGCGGTCCTGGCGCTGCACCTGCGGCGGGAGCACCAGTGCGGCCGAAAAATCCATGCCCACGCCAACAATGGCCAGCTCCGGAAATGTGTTTTGCACCTGTTCCGCAGCGTCGCGCAGAAAGTCCACCGAAATGTCCACCGGCACGTACTGGCGCGGCCGCAGGTGCGGGATCAGCCGCATGGCTTTGGCGCAACTGCCGGCGCCCAGGTCGATCAGGCAGGGGCGGGTAATGCCGGCGTCGGCCAGCGCCGCCGCCATGTGGTCGTGGGCCGCATCGAAAATGCCGGCCTCGGTACGTGTCGGGTAGTACTCGTCGACGTGGGTGATGGCTTCAAAAAGTTGTGAGCCCAGGGCGTCGTAGAAATATTTGGGCGGCACACTCGCGGCAGCCGCGTTCAGGCCGTCGGCCAGTTCACGCGCAGCACCAAGCTGGCCATGGCCGGACGCGTTGTAGCGGTCGATGAACTGCGGAGACGCAGGCGCAAGGGCGAGCCCTGGGTATGGAAGGGGGAAGTTCAAAATCGGGTTTTCAGCGTGTGCTGGTGTGGGTTCAGGCAATTTACGACAGGGCTCGGCCTGCCTTTGTAGGACGGTTTCGCTTTGCTTGCAAGGGGGTGATTGCGGGTTGATTGTCTGTCCATGGCAGATGCCCTGTATCGGACTGCGTTAATCGCGCCCTGCTAAGCTGAGGACGACCATGTCTTCATTCTTTTATCCGATGGCGTCCAGGCGTCTTTTTTTGCAGGGTGCCGCGTGCGCGGCCGGTGTTTCGCTGCTGGGGCGTGATGCCCTTGCCGCGGGCGAAGCCGCTTATGCCGTGTCGCCCTGGCAGGGCGTTGTACCGCTGCTGCAGGCGATCGACACCCAGGGCAAGACCTGGCGGCTGTCCGACCTCCGGGGCCGCGCGGTGTTGCTCAATTTCTGGGCCAGCTGGTGCGAGCCCTGCCGTGCGGAAATGCCGACCTTGCAGCAGATCGCCGACCTGTACGGCCCTGACAAGCTGTTGGTGCTGGCCATCAATTTCAAGGAACACCCGACACGTGCCATCCAGTTTGCGGCCAGCACCGGGCTGAGCCTGCCCGTGCTGCTTGATCCGCAGGGCCAGACGGCACGAGCCTGGGGCGTCAAGGTTTTTCCCACCACGGTGCTGGTGGACCGGCAGGGCCGGCCGCAGCAGCGTGTGCAGGGCGAGGTGGACTGGACCGGCGCCGCCGCTACCCAGTGGGTCGAGGCCCTGCTTAAAAGCTGAGCCGCTTCATTCCAGCGGCAGGACGAGGTCCGCGGTGCCGGGGCAGACCCAGCGCGCAAACTCCCGCGTGGTGTCCAGGCAGCCGCCGTCGCGGTACACGCCGCGCGGTTCGCGGTAGCGCTGCATGAGGGCCAGGATGCGTTCAAGCTCGGGCTCATCCTGCTGCGCGGCCGCCACCAGTGTTTCGACTTTGGCTTCATCGATGCGTTCATGGCCTTCAGCGTCCCGGTACAGCGCGTTGCGCCACTGGTAGATTTCCAGGCATTTGTCCGCCAGCGTGTAAGGTTGGTCACGCTTCCAGAAGTTGCAGAACAGGCCACCGCCGAGGTAGATCACCCAGGAGCCCTCGTAGCCGGACGCTTCGGCCGAGGCTTCGTCGGGATTGCGGAACCAGGTTCTGTCGCCCGGCACAAAATAATGCGGGGGCAGGGGGGCTTCCATGGCTCCCTGTTCGCGCAAAAAAACATCGTGGAACTGGCCCGACATGATGGGCCGGGCAGTCCAGAGTGTCTGCAATTGCGCATACAGGGCGGGGTTGCAATGCGCCAGCTCCTCGGCAATGCCCAGCAGCATCACGTATTCGGTGGCGCGGTAACAGGAGAACGAATACAGCGTACCGGAGACCTCGGGCTGGGTCGCCTTGGCCAGGGCGGCGATCAGCGACACGCCGGGCCGGATGACAAAACCGATGTCCTTCCGGTAGATCCAGCAGTCTTGCGGCCGTTCCGCCTGGCTGGTGTGAAAGGACAGGCTGGTCTTGCGGGCCGCGCGCGCGATGTTGTGGCGAATGCGGACCGCGGACGCCAGTTCATCCACGCTGGGGAATTCAAAGGCCACTGGCCCCATCAGCATGGCTGCCACGATCTCTCGTGTCAGGTCGGCCGGCCGGTTGTCGGTGTCCAGCTGCAACCGGCGGGCCAGCGCGAGTGTGTCGTAGCCGGGGGCCCATGCCTCGCCCTGTTCCGCACTGAGGCTGATCCGGACGAAGTGACCTGCGTCATCTTCGCCTTCCGTGCTGCGCACGCAGTACGCCAGGTCCTGCGCGTCCAGCCGCGTCAGCACCGCCTGCAGCGTTGCCGCCGGCCTCTGGCCTGCGGTCCCGCGTATCAGGATGCCTTGCGGCCCCGCTGCTTGTTTGCCCGATTTGCCCATGCCATCGTCTCCGGCTTTTATGTGTCGTTATCGTGGGAGCCTGCAACGTTGGTGGCGCGCGGGACGCCAGGAGGTTGCCCGATAAATATAACCGAGTCATTTTCGTCATCGTGACCGGCAGGACGAAAGCCGCCATAATTGCCGCTCGGCGCAAGCTTTGTGCTTTCTGTCGCATGGACATCCCGGTGCACCTTCCCATGCCCGGTCACGTCTGCCAACCCACCTTCCGGAGTTTCTTTTGATGACCACCGTACGCCGTACCTTCCTGAAAAATTCCGCTGCAGCCGCCATGGCCGCCGCATTGCCTGCGATGAGTTTCGCCCAGGCAGCGCCCCGCCGCCTCTTCGCGCCCCAGAGCGGCGCCTGGCGCACCTTTGACGTGACGACACGCGTCGACCTCGTCAAGCCCCAGGGCGCCGCCAAGGTCTGGTTGCCAATTCCATCGGTCAACAGCGACTACCAGCGTTCGCAGGGCAACAGCTTTTCGAGCAACGGCAAAACCGACCTGACCGATGACGGCGTGGACGGTGCCAAGATGCTCTACGCTGAATTCGACGCGGGCCAGGCCCAGCCTTTTGTGGAGCTGACGAGCCGCGTGCAGACCCAGGGCCGCGCGGTCGACTGGTCGCACAAAACCGCGGTGCGCGAAGATGCCGACACGCTGCGCTACTTCACGCGCCCGACCAAGTTCCTGCCCACCGACGGCATCGTGCGTACGACGGCGCAAAAAGCCATTGCCGGCGCAAAAACCGATGTCGAAAAAACGCAGAAGCTCTACGACTGGATCGTGGCCAACACCTACCGTGACCCCAAGGTGCGCGGCTGCGGCGAAGGCGACATCAAGACCATGCTGGAAACCGGCAACCTCGGCGGCAAGTGCGCCGACCTGAACGCGCTGTTTGTCGGCCTGTGCCGCTCGGTCGGCATTCCTGCACGCGACGTGTACGGCATCCGCCTCGTGCCCTCAGTCTTTGGCTACAAGGAGCTCAGCGGCAACCCCGTCAGCCTCAAGGGCGCGCAGCACTGCCGTTCCGAAGTGTTCCTCAAGGGTTACGGCTGGGTGGCGATGGACCCGGCCGACGTGGCCAAGGTCATGCGTCTGGAAACGGCAGACTGGATCAAGAACACCACCGACCCGGTAGTGGCACCGGTCAACAAGGCGCTCTTCGGCGGCTGGGAAGGCAACTGGATGGCCTACAACACCGCCCACGACATTGCCCTGCCGAATTCGAAACTCGAGAAGCTGGGCTTTTTCATGTACCCGGTGGCAGAAGACGCAGGCGGGCGTTTGGACTCCTACGCGCCGGATGATTTCAAGTACCAGATCACTGCAAAAGAAGTTTGAGCCCCCACGCTTGTCACTGCGTGTAGCCGCTGCCCCCCGAGGGGGCGCTGCGCCTGTGGGCCGGCAAAGCCGGACCCGCGGCCCCGGCTTGACTGGAACGGGGCCCGGCAGCGGGTGTTCAACGCGCCGTGTTCAGGGGAGTTCCAGCCGCCGATTGCTGCTGAACTGCCTGCGTTGGCCGGTGAAAGGGTCGTCAAAGGCAATGCGCTGGGCCAGCAGTTGCAGAGGGTAGCGGTAATCGTCCTCAGGTGTTGGGTCCAGCGGCGGGTAGACGCGATCATTGACGATGGGCAGGCCCAGCGCATACATGTGCACGCGCAGCTGGTGTTTCTTGCCGGTGACCGGGCTCAGGCCGTAACGTGCCAGCGGCCCGCTGACTTCGAGCAACTCGATGCGGGTTTCGCTGTTGGCTGCGCCGGCCACTTCGGCCTGGCGGAAAAAGGGCTGGCCTTCGACGATGCGGCTGGTACGGACGCGCGGAAACGTCAGCTCCGGGCGCCATGGCGCAATCGCTTCATACCCTTTGCTGACCTCCCGTTGGCGGAACAGGTCCTGGTAGGCCGCGCGCTCCTGCGCTTGCACTGAAAACAGCACCAGCCCGGCCGTTTCGCGGTCAATCCGGTGGATGGGGCTGAGTTCTGCAATGCCCAGCCGGTTTTTCAGGCGCACCAGCAGGGTTTCCTGCAGGTAGTGGCCTGAGGGTGTGACCGGCAAAAAGTGCGGCTTGTCGACCACGACCAGGTGGTCGTCCTGGAAAAGCAGCTCTTCGTCAAAGGGAATGCGGGTCTCCGCTGGCAGGGAGCGGTAGTAGTACAGCCGCATGTGGCCGCGATAGGTGCGCGCCGGCGTGACGGCCTCGCCGAACTCATCGACCACCTCAGCAGCGGCCATGCGTTCCAGCCACATCGCACGCGGAATGTCAGGAAAACGCTGGACCAGAAACTCGGTGATCGTGGGCCAGTTGCCGGCAGGCAGGCTGACACAGCTGGGGCCGACACCCTCGCGCATGCGCAGACCGCCGAGCGCGGGTTTGTCTTTCACACGCGCTCGAACACCACGTCCCAGACACCATGCCCGAGCTTGATGCCGCGGTTTTCGAACTTGGTGAGTGGCCGGTAGTCGGGCTTGGCGGCATAACCGTCGGCACTGTCCGCCGTGTTTTTCAGCAAAGGCTCAGCCTGGAGGACCTCAAGAATCTGCTCGGCGTAAGGCTGCCAGTCGGTGGCGCAGTGCAGGTAGCCGCCGGGCTTCAGGCGGGCCGCCAGTTTGGCCACCAGTGGCGCCTGGATCAACCGGCGCTTGTTGTGTTTTTTCTTGTGCCAGGGATCGGGAAAAAAGATGTGCACACCGTCCAGGCTGCCGGGCGCCAGCATGTGGTCCAGCACCTGCACCGCGTCGTGTTGCAGGATGCGGATGTTTTCCAGGCCCTGCTCGCCAATGCGCTTGAGCAAGGCGCCGACGCCGGGCGTGTGTACTTCGCAGCAGAGGAAGTTTTTCTCCGGCAGCAAGGCTGCAATCTGCGCCGTGGCTTCGCCCATGCCGAAGCCGATTTCCAGGATGGTGGGGGCGGCGCGTCCGAACGCGGTTTCGACGTCCAGTGGCGCTGCCGAATAAGGCAAAAGAAACTTCGGCCCCGCATCTGCAAAAGCCCTGGCCTGGCCGGCCGTGGTTCTGCCGGTGCGCAGGACAAAACTGCGGATGGTACGCAGACGCGCGGGGTCGGGTGACGCGCCTTCCGGCGGGTTGGACGGGGGGTTTGATGGCGGGTTGGTGGTGGGGGATTCAATCACCGTCCAATTTTAGTCGCCCGGCTCCAGAAGGCCACTGCTTGCTGAAGCCAGTCGGCGGGCGTCCGGGCAGACAAGCCTGCAGGAAGACCCAGTACCTGCCCGGCTTTCTCCAGCGCCTGCAGCGGCTCGGTGGTGTCCAGTGCGCTGGCGCCATTCTGTTTGGAGAGCTTTTCGCCGTTGGCCCCGAGCACCAGCGGCGTGTGCAGGTAACGCGGCAAGGGCAGGCCCAGTGCACGTTGCAGCAGGATTTGCCGCGCGGTGTTGTCGGCCAGGTCTTCCCCGCGGACGATGTCGGTGATGCCCTGCGCGCCATCGTCGACCACCACGGCGAGCTGGTAGGCCCACAGTCCGTCGGCGCGCTTGAGCACAAAGTCGCCGACCTCCTGCGCGACGTCCTGCTGCTGCGCGCCTAGCCGGCGGTCCTGCCAGCGGACAATCTGCTCTGCTACTGAATCAGGAGCTGGTTGCGCCCGTGCAATAAGGGCTGAGGGCCGATTTGGCTTTATATTTTCAGTGAGAAAGCGCCACGCCCGCGCTGGACGACCCTGCAGGCCGTGACGGCAGGTGCCGGGGTACACCAGCTCGCCGTGGCGTGGCCGCGGCTTGCCGCGGGCCTCCAGTGCCCGTGCAATGTCCTGCCGTGTGCAGGCGCAGGGGTAGGCGAGGTGGGCCGCGATCAGCTGGTCCAGTGCGGCCTGGTAGTGGCTGCCGCGCTGCGACTGGTACAGCGGCGGCGCATCCGGTTGCAGCCCGCAGGCGGCCAGCTGTTGCAGGATCAGCGTGTCGGCGCCGGTCACGCAGCGCGGCGTGTCAATGTCTTCGATACGCACCAGCCACTGGCCACCATGCGCCCGCGCATCAAGCCAGCTCGCCAGCGCGGCGACAAGGGAGCCGGCGTGCAGCGGACCCGTGGGTGAGGGCGCAAAGCGGCCGATGTAGGCCCGCGGCTCCACACCCGTGCTCTTCAGGCGATGGCCAGCGCCATTTCGAGGCCGGAGACAAACGCGTCTTCAGCCCGGTGGCCGACGCACCAGTCGCCGCAGCTGCCGATGCGCGATTTGGCATCCCACAGGTGGGTCTGGCCCAGCGGTTCGGTGGTTTGCGCATAACGCCAGCGGTGCACCACGGCGTGTGGTGGTTCGGCGCGTATGCCGGTGACCTCGGTGAAGGCCCTGAGCAGCTTGGCCTTGATGCGCTCGTCGTCGTCTTCCAGATGCCGCGTGGACCACTCCGGGCTGGCCTGCACGGTCCAGCGTTCGATGGGGCTGCGCCCGGGTTTGGACGATTCGCGCGCCAGCCAGGCAATGCGGTGGTGGGTGCTGCGCGCCGCATTCCACTGCGGCCCCAAGTGCGGCAGCGTCGGCTGCTGTCCTTGCGGAAAAGCCAGCATCAGGGTCCAGCAGGGGGCAATGGTCACACCCGCGAGGGCCGGCATCAGGGCCTTCCCCTGCTGGGAACTGAGCAGCAGGGCATGCGCCTGCGGCGCGGGCACGGCCAGCACCACGGCGTCGAAGCCGGAATACACCTGGCTGCTGGCACCCGGGCCTTCGGTCTGCAACTGCCAGCGCTCGGGGTGCAGCTTGTCGCGTTCCATCCGGATGACCTGGGTTTCCAGCATCAGCGAGCCGGCGGCAGCCAATGGCTGGGCCCACTGCTTGAGCAGCGCGCTCATGCCGGGTGTTGCCACCCAGTGGGCTTCCTTGGGTGGCGGTGCGGACGCCACGACACGGCCTGCTTCGTCGAGGATGCGCACGGTGTTGGCGCTCCATGGCCGCACCACGCCGGGGCTGGTGGCCAGTGCCTTTTCGAAGCGCGCATCACGCACGGTGAAGTACTGCGTGCCATGGTCAAAGCCGCCAAATTCCGAGTTGCGCGTGGCCATGCGCCCACCGGGTCCGCGGTTTTTTTCGAACACCGTCACGCGGTGGCCCGCCTGCATCAGTGTGCGGGCGCAGGCGATGCCGGCCATGCCCGCGCCGACCACGGCGATATGGCGTGGCACGGTTGTGGCTGAGGGAGCGGAACGGGATTTTTTTGTCATGTCTTTGTACTTTTTATGGCGGGGTGAAAGGGGCGGTTGGCCTGCAGGTCTCGGTGGCGGGCTTTCCCGGATTTTGGCAGCACAGCGCAAACATCAATGGAAATCATGATCACACTCTACACGCTGGCGCGGCCGGCCGGCCGAAGATTCGCCGCGGGTCAGGGTTTTACACGGCATGGTCGCGCTCCAGAAGGGCTTTTCGCGTCGCGGGGCTGCCCAGCTGCTTGAGCCACCACTGCAGTGCGCGGCCCTCGCCGCCGGGCGGCACGCGGCGCCAGGCATAACTGACGGGGATGTGCCGTTCTGCCCGCTGCACGCGCTTTTCAACCAGCCTGCCGGTGGCGATGTGGGGCCGCGCGAGGTATTCGGGCAGAAAGCCGCCGCCCAGGCCGCGCAGCTGCGCATCGAGTTTTTCCTGCATGCCCGGCACGGTGAAAATGTCCTGGCCGCCCAGCAGTCCGACCGAGACGCCGCTTCCGCGCTGCACCGAGTCGGCGACCGCGACCGCCCGGTGCGGCATCAGCATCGCATCGGTGACGGGCTCGGTGGCCTGCGCCAGCGGATGGTGCGGCGCGACGGCGTAGATGAAATGGATGCTGCCCAGCGGCTTGCTCTGCACCGACTTGTGGATGCCGGGCTCGATGGCCACGCCGATCGCCAGATCGGCCTGACCCGAGGTGAGGGCTTCCAGCGTGCCGGACAGGGCCTCCTCCCGCAGCCGCAGGCGGGTGGGCGGGTTCAGTGCAAAAAAGGCTTCGCACAACTCCATCACGGTGGTGCGCGAGATCACGCTGTCCACCGCCAGCGTCAGCTGGGGCTCCCAGCCGGTGGCCACACGTTTGACGCGGTTGGCCACTGCGTCGAGTTCAGCCAGCAGGCGTGTGCCTTCGCGCAGCAGCTCCTTGCCCGCCTCGGTCAGTCTGGCCTGCCGGGACGAGCGGTCGAACAGCAACACGTCCAGTGCATCTTCCACCTGGCGGATGCGGTAGGTCAGCGCGCTCGGCACCACGCCGAGTTCGCGTGCGGCCGCCGCCATGCTGCCGGTGCGGTGCACGGTGCCGATCAGACCTATGGTTTCGGGTGTCAGCGCGTCGCGCACGCGGTTGTTCATTGAGGGATTGATTGTTCAAATAATTTGAATGATGCCATCAAATAACTGCAATGGCCAGTGCTGCGCCGGCCCCTACATTGGAGTCATTGCAAACGCACCCTGAAAGGAGCTCCAGATGTTGACCCCCCGATCTTCCAGCGAACGCGGCTACGCCGACCACGGCTGGCTCAAGTCCTTCCATTCCTTCTCGTTTGCCGGTTATTACGACCCGGCCCACATGGGTTTTGGCAACCTGCGCGTCATCAATGAAGACCGCATCGCTGCTGGCAAGGGTTTCGGCACGCACGGCCACAGGGACATGGAAATCATCAGTTATGTCCTCAGCGGCGAGCTGGCGCACAAGGACAGCATGGGCAACGTCAAGGGGATTCCGCCCGGTGACGTGCAGCGCATGAGTGCGGGCACCGGTGTGCAGCACAGCGAATTCAACCATGCCGAAGGCCAGACGACGCATTTCCTGCAGATCTGGATTGAGCCCAATGTCACCGGCATCCCGCCCAGCTACGAGCAGAAAAGCTTTCCCGACAGCGACAAGCGCGGTGCGCTGCGGCTGGTGGCATCGCCCGACGGCGCGCAGGGCTCCGTGACGATTCATGCGGACGCCCGCGTCTATGCGGGCCTGTTCGATGGCGAGGAGACGGTTGACATGGCGCTGAACCCGCAACGCAAGACCTATGTGCATCTGGTGCGGGGGGAACTCCAGGTCAACGGCCAGGCTCTGAAGGCTGGCGACGCGCTCCAGCTGGAAGCCGAAAGCCGGCTGCTGCTCGCCAATGGCAAGGAGGCCGAAGTACTCGTATTTGATCTCGCTGCCTGAACCTGAAGCATCCGGCACTTGTGGTGCCGGATGCTTCGGTTCATCTTTTTTCTTTCATCACTCTCAACAAAAAAGGACTCACCATGCTTAACTCACTGCAAAACCCGCTTTCCCTCCTTGGCCGCGTACTGATCGCCCTGCTGTTTGTGCCAGCCGGCTTCAGCAAGATCGCCGGATTCACCGGAACGGCCGGCTACATCGCATCCAAGGGTGTCCCCCTTCCGGAAGTGGCGGCAGCGATCGCCATCGCGGTTGAGCTGGGCCTGGGCCTGCTGCTGCTGATCGGCTTGCAGACCCGCTGGGCCGCATTGGGCATTGCCGTGTTCACCGCGGTCATCACCTTCATCTTCCACGCTTTCTGGTCCGTGCCCGCCGAGCAGGTCATGATGCAGCAACAGGCCTTCTTCAAGAACATCGCCGTGGTCGGTGGCCTGCTGACCATCGCCGCCTGGGGTGCCGGTGCCTGGAGCGTGGACGCCAAGCTCAAGGGCTGATCGCGGCACGCCGCGACCTGCCCGCAGGCCGGCTTCAGGGCCGGCCTGCCTGTTTCCATCTCTTTTTCTCCTCTCTTCTTCCCTTCCTTTTTTTGAACCCAAGGACACCACACCATGACCAACGTCGTCGTCGTTTACCACTCCGGTTACGGGCATACCCAGCGCATGGCGCAGGCGGTTGCTGAAGGTGCCGGCGCCGAGCTGCTGGCCATCGACGCCGACGGCAATCTCCCCGAGGGAGGCTGGGAGCAGCTCAAGGCTGCCGACGCCATCATCTTCGGCTCGCCGACCTACATGGGCAACGTGAGCTGGCAGTTCAAGAAGTTTGCCGATGCGTCCTCCAAACCGTGGTTCAGCCAGGAGTGGAAGGACAAGCTTGCCGCCGGTTTCACCAACAGCGCGGGCATGAACGGCGACAAGCAGGGCACACTCACCACGCTGTTCACGCTGGCCATGCAGCACGGCATGGTCTGGGTCAGCCAGGGCCTGATGCCGTCGAACAGCAAGGCTGCCCAGCGCGACGACATCAACTACCTGGTGTCCTACAGCGGAGCGATCGCGCAGTCGCCTTCCGACGCCGGCGCCAGCGAGATGGCCGCAGGAGACCTGGCGACGGCCCGTCTGTTCGGTCAGCGGGTGGCCGATGTGGCCGCAAAATTTCATGCCTGAGCCCTTTCTGATCCCTTCCTCGATCCTTTTCCACGAAACCACGCTGGAGTCACCGCCATGCCTGTTGACCTGACATTGACCGGACACGACAAGGACCTGGGAGGCGGCTTTCGCGTGCGCCGCCTGTTGCCGGCCGCGCAGCGGCAGGCGGTGGGGCCTTTCCTGTTTTTTGACCATTTCGGACCGGTCACGGTGGCCCCGGGAGAATCGCACGACGTACGGCCCCATCCGCACATCGGCCTGGCGACGGTGACCTACCTGTTCGACGGGGCCATCATGCACCGCGACAGCCTGGGCTCCAGCCAGCGCATCGAGCCCGGCGCCATCAACTGGATGACGGCCGGACGCGGCATCGTGCATTCCGAGCGTGCGCCGCAGGAACTCAAGGAAAGTACCTACGTCAACCACGGCATCCAGCTGTGGGCTGCCCTGCCGCGCGAGCACGAAGAGGCCGCGCCGGATTTCGTGCACACCCCGGCTTCGGCCATTCCGTCGCTGGTGCTGGGCGGCGCGCAGGTTCGTGTGTTGATCGGCGAGGCGTTTGGCCAGCGTTCGCCAGTCAGGACCTTCTCGACCACGGTGTATCTCGATGTGCAGCTCGCTGCCGGCACGGTGTTCGAACTGCCGCCGTTGGCCCAGGAATTGGCGCTATACGCGGTGGACGGCGCTGTGGTGGTGGACGGAGAGCCGGTGGCTGCGCACACGCTGGTCGTGCTTGCGCCAGGCGCGGTGGCATCGATCACGGCCGGCGACGCAGTGCGGCTGATGGTGATAGGCGGCGATGCGCTCGATGGCCACCGCTTCATCTGGTGGAACTTCGTGTCCAGCCGCAAGGAGCGGATTGTGCAGGCCTCGCGCGACTGGGAAGCCCAGACCATGGGCCAGGTGCCGGGCGACGCGGAACTGATTGCGCTGCCCGAGCGCCGCTTTAGCGCAGGGTGAGTTTTATGCGGCGGCGCCGTCGCGTGCCAGGCGCAATCCACTGAACTGCCACTGCGCCTCCGGCGGAAAAAAGTTGCGGTAGCTGGCGCGCGCATGGCTTTGCGGCGTGGCGCAGGAGCCGCCGCGCAGCACGAACTGGTTGCACATGAATTTTCCGTTGTATTCGCCGACCAGGCCCTCCCACGGCTTGTAGCCGGGATAGGGGTTGTAGTTGGACTGGGTCCACTCCCAGACATCGCCAAACATCTGCGCTGGATAGCCTTTACTGCGCTGCTGCAGCGGGATCGGGTGGTAGGCGCCACCTTCGACGAAGTTGCCTTCGGCCCGCTGGCCGGGTGGGGCTGACACACTGCGCGCGGCCAGCTCCCACTCAAACTCCGTTGGCAGGCGCGCACCGGCCCAGCGTGCATAGGCGTCGGCTTCGAAATAACTGAGGTGACAGACGGGCGTGTGCGGGTCCACCTGCACTAGGCCCTGCAAGGTGAAGTTGCGGTACGGGCCGTTCGGTGTGTCTGGCATCTGCCAGTACAGCGGCATCGTCGCCCCGCGGCCCTGCACCCAGTCCCAGCCCATGGCCAGCCACAACTCGGGCCGCCGGTAACCGCCGTCTGCCATGAAAGCCATCATCTCGCCATTGGTGACCAGCCGGTGGCCGATGTCAAACGGCGCAACATACACCTTGTGACGCGGCGTCTCGTTGTCAAAGGCAAAGGCGCCGTCCATGACAGGGTCGAAGCCATGCTCGAGCAGTCCGCCTTCAAAGCCCATCCAGCGCAGCGGCTGCGGGCTGATGCCGGCCAGCGGCCAGTGCCCGGCATAGGCCGGCCGCGCCGGGTCGAAAGACAGGGCGTGTTTGATGTCGGTCAGCAGCAGCTCCTGATGCTGCTGCTCGTGGTGCAGGCCCAGTGTCAGCAGTTGGACCAGTTCGTCTTCGGCAGGACCTGCCGGGGTCTGCCGGAGGACGGTCTGCACGCGCTCGTCCACCTCGGCCCGGTAGGCCAGCACCTGCTGCAGGGTCGGCCGGCTGATCAGGCCGCGTTGCGGCCGCGGGTACTTGTCGCCCACGCCGTTGTAATAGCTGTTGAAGAGCACCCTGAAGCTGGCATCGAAAGGCCGGAAATCCTTTTCGAAACGCTCGAGAACAAAGGTTTCGAAAAACCAGGTCAGATGGGCCAGATGCCATTTGGCGGGGCTGGCGTCGGGCATGGACTGTAACTGGCAGTCCTCGGCGCTCAGGGGTTTGACGAGCCGTTCGGTCTGGCTGCGAACCTGTTCAAAGCGCAGCGGCAGCCCGGAGATCCCTGCGGCGGTGCGTCGGGCAGCGGTGGGTGTGGGCATGGCGGTCAGAGCGTGGTGATGAGATAAAAAGCCGGTTCAGCTTCCCACACCTTCGGCGAGCGCCTTGTCAGACGATGCCCCGACATTGACGCGGGGCTGCAGGGCCGGGTCCAGCGCGCGCCGATCATCAAAGACAAAACACGCACCATCAAAATGCGCGTGGCCGATTTTTTCAAAGTATTTCAGTATGCCGCCGTCGAGCTGGAAGACATGGCTGACACCTGCCTCGCGCATGAAGATGGCGGCTTTTTCGCAGCGTATGCCGCCGGTGCAGAAGCTGACCACGGTTTTGCCTTCGAGCTCGTTGCGGTGCGCCAGCAGGGCTTGCGGAAACTCGGTGAACTTGTCGATGCGCCAGTCGATCGCACCCCGGAAGGTGCCAACGTCGACCTCGAAGGCATTGCGGGTATCCAGGGTCACGACGGGACGCCCCTCACCGTCGTGGCCGGCATCCAGCCAGCGTTTGAGCGTCGCGGCATCCACCGCGGGAGCGCGGCCGGCCGCGGGCTGGATAGCCGGGTGGTTCATGCGGATGATTTCCGATTTGATCTTGACCAGCAGTTTGCGAAAAGGCTGGGCATGGGACCAGCTTTCCTTGACCTCCAGGTCATGGAAACGGGCATCGCGCCGCAACCATGCCAAAAAATCATGAATGTCGGCGCGCGGGGCGGCCAGGAACAGGTTGATGCCTTCTTCCGCCAGCAGCACCGTGCCTTTGATGGCGCGGTTCTGCAGGGCTTCCCGCACACCGGCCTGCAGCCCGGTCAGGCCTTCCAGGGCCACAAACTTGTAGGCGGCAATGTTCAGGATCTGCATGATCGGGCCATTGTAGGCAGCGGAGAGGGCGGCGGCGCGCGGGCCCGACCCTAAAATGAAGCCATGTTTGTCCATTTACGTATCCACACCGAGTTTTCAGTCGTCGATGGCACCAACCGCATCGATGAAATCGTGGCCGCCGCAGCGGCCGACCGCCAGCCCGCGCTGGCCATCACCGATCTGGGCAACTTGTTCGGCACGGTCAAGTTCTACAAGGAAACGCGCAGCGCCGGGGTCAAACCGCTGATCGGTGCGGACGTATGGGTGCAGGTGCCGGGCAAGGAGGCGGGTGCGGCGCCCGCGCGGCTGCTGCTGCTGGTGCAAAACCGCCAAGGCTACCTGAATCTTTCGGAGCTGCTGACCCGGGCCTGGACCCGGGGCGTGGTGCGCGACCAGGCCATCATCAGCCTGGAATGGCTGCAGGAGCTCGGCGAGGGTCTGATTGCCCTGTCCGGTGCGCAGGGCGGCGCGGTGGGGCAGGCGCTGGTGCAGGGCGACGGCCCGCGTGCGCTCGAATGTGCGCTGCATTTTGCAGGCCTGTTTCCGCACCGTTTTTACCTGGAGCTGCAACGCGCGCAACGCGCCGACGACGAGCGACATGTGGCGGCGGCGGTGCAACTGGCCGCCCGGCTCAAGCTGCCGGTGGTGGCGACGCATCCGGTGCAGTTTCTGGGTTACGAGGATTACGAGGCCCATGAAGCGCGTGTCTGTATTGCCGAGGGCGAGATCCTCGGCAATGCGCGGCGCGTGCGCAAGTTCACGCGCGAGCAGTATTTCAAGTCCTCGGCGCAGATGGCCGAGCTGTTTGCCGACCTGCCTTCGGCGCTGGCCAACACGCTGGAAATCGCCAAACGCTGCAACCTCAAGCTCGACCTCGGCAAGCCCATGCTGCCCGAGTACCCGACGCCCGAAGTCGACGGTGTGCGCATGTCGCCCGACGAGTATTTCCGCTACGCCTCGTTCCAGGGGCTGGAGGAGCGGCTGGCGCACCTGTACCCGAACGAGAAGATCCGCGATGAAAAGCGGCCGCAGTATGTCGAGCGGCTGGAGTTCGAGATCAACACCATCCTGAAGATGGGTTTTCCGGGCTACTTTTTGATCGTGGGCGACTTCATCAACTGGGCCAAGAACAATGGCTGCCCGGTCGGGCCGGGACGAGGCTCCGGTGCCGGCTCCCTTGTCGCGTATTCGCTGAAGATCACCGACCTGGATCCGCTGCAGTACAACCTGCTGTTCGAGCGATTCCTGAACCCGGAGCGGGTGTCCA
>ERZ1292640.2172-Hain-H43-02um-R1-2172-length-15881-cov-6_pt1 | contig 15881 bp, 7 predicted proteins | sample MGYA00564404_ERZ1292640 | MGnify/ENA primary metagenome ERZ1292640 (study PRJEB36523, sample SAMEA6512636) | groundwater metagenome | collected 2019-01-08 | study: AquaDiva: Metagenomics assemblies of 32 groundwater samples
ATCTTCAAACAGCAGTCAGAGAGGTCGAGCAAATCATCGCAAAGCATACAGAGCTACCGTTGTAGAGAGCCTAATTCGTTCGCGCTGAAAATGTCACGCAAAGACGCTAAGATGCAAAGAAAGTCTTGAATTCGATTCGCTTTGTTGTCTTTGCGGCTTTGCGTGAGATCAGTTTTTTGCTTTTTCGGTGAGAACTGATTCGGCCAAATAGTATTTTTTCACCACCATACTGAAAGAAAGTCTTGAATTCGATTTGCTTTGTTGCCTTTGCGGCTTTGCGTGGGATCATTATTTTGCTTTTTCGTTGAGAACTATTTAGTCTCGCTGAGAAGGATCTCTATAACATACACAAGTTGACCGTTTTTTGGAAGGGGTTGAAACCCCTGTAAATATTGATTGGAAATTCTCGCCACGTCCTGAAGGACGTGGCTATTGCCCCGACCTTTGCCGCTTTACGGCATCCCGTACAACGGGACAGGTCGGGGATACGAAAAACCCAATAAAAAACCTCAAGGGCTTCAGCCCTTTCTAACAAGGCGGTCAACTTGAGTAACATAGTTATTCAAACAGTAATGAGCGTCCATGCTTATTTCGGAACGACGAAAGTGGACGATCGGGCAGACGGCTACACTTGAAAAGTCCACAAGTACTTCGTGTCTGATGAAGATCGCCAAAATGAGTGGCTCTATGAAGAAAAATCGCACATCTTATAGTTCGCCGGCAGCAACCGAGCGAGCACGAGGTGCTTCATTGCTGGCACGTTCAGGATCCGCATTGAAGCCAACAACCGGGAACGGCTCGCCGACGAATTCACCGATTCCGTTCGATATCGGACTCGTCCAGTCCATACGGGTTAACCGCAGCGCCGTCGAGGCGAGAGCAGCAGAGCTTGGAACCCGCCGCACATTCAAAGTCGAGGCGCAGGTCGCAGCATATCTGACCGCCATCCGGTGCATCGATCTGACCACGCTTGCGGGGGATGATACTCCCGGCAGAGTGCAACGCCTTTGCGCCAAGGCACTCGCTCCACTGGAACAAGAGATCATTCATGTACTGGGGATCGGATCAGCTCCGATTACGGCAGCTGCTGTTTGCGTGTATCCAGCCCAGGTGAAGGCGGCTGTTCATTATGTCAGCGGCCGCATTCCGGTGGCATCAGTGGCGACCGGCTTTCCGGCCGGCCAGACGTTCACGGAGGTGAAACTCAAGGAGATTCATCTGGCCATCAAAGCAGGTGCGTCAGAAATTGATGTCGTCATCAGCCGCGAGAAAGTGCTCACCGGAAAATGGAAAGCCCTTTACGACGAAATCGTTGCCTACCGGCAAGTGTGCGGAACGAGAGCCAAGCTTAAGACCATTCTTGGCGTCGGAAATTTGGAGACCTTAAACAATATCGCCGCGGCGTCAGCGGTGGCGATCATGGCAGGATCGGATATCATCAAGACTTCGACCGGTTTCGAGCCCACCAACGCAACACTCCCGAGCGGTTTGGTCATGGTCCGTCAGATACGGAGGTTCCTGGATCTGGGAGTACTCAACGAACAGCGAGTCGGGTTCAAACCAGCCGGAGGTATCCGCACAGCGAAAGATTCGATGCTGTGGTTGACATTGATGCTGGAAGAATTGGGGCCGGAATGGACGAAACCGCGTCTTTTCCGGATCGGGGCAAGCGGCTTGCTGAACGATATTGAGCGCCAGCTCCGGCATCTCGCGTTCGGTCGATACTCGAACGCGCAGTACCATCCAATGGCGTAGAAAAAGAAAACCACGAAGACGACAGTAAAATCCTAAATCCCTGCCCGCAACGATTGTTCCTGAAGGGCATGCGGACGAATATCGAAACTCTAAACAAATACGAATGAACTGAATGCGAAACATCAACACTTGTTCTGCATTTCGGATTTCGTGCTTCGGGTTTGTCTCGTATTTGGTGCTTCGGATTTCGAATTTGCGGCTCAGCATCGCCTCAAGCAGCTTAACGTGAGAGAACACCATGAATAAAGACAAACTAGCTTCGCTTATAGAGACATTGGATTACGGACCGGCGCCGGAATCGGAGGCCAGGACGCGAGAATGGCTCAAAGCCCACGGCTCAAAATTCTGCCACTACATCAACGGTGACTGGCAACCACCCAAGAACGGCGGGTACTTCAAGACCATCAATCCGGCGAAGAGCGATGAGGTGCTGGCGGAGATAGCCCTGGGCACCAAAGAAGATGTTGATGCCGCGATCGAGGCGGCGAAAGAGGCATTTCCTAAATGGAGCGCTCTGAGCGGTCATCAAAGAGCTCGCTACCTCTATGCCATTGCGCGGGCGGTCGCAAAACATGCGCGTGTCTTCGCCGTTCTTGAATCACTCGATAACGGCAAACCGATCCGCGAAACCAGGGACATCGACGTTCCCGTGGTGATCAGGCACTTTTACTATCACGCCGGCTGGGCCCAAACAATGGAACGTGAGTTTTCGGGATATCGTCCCGGCGGAGTGATCGCACAGATCATCCCCTGGAATTTCCCCTTCCTCATGCTGGCGTGGAAAATTGCTCCGGCGATTGCCGCTGGGAATACAGTGGTTCTCAAGCCGTCGAAATCCACACCGTTGACCGCTCTTATGCTCGCCGACATCATGATGAATGAAGCAAAGCTGCCGCCGGGTGTGGTCAACATCATTACGGGCGACTCCAAAACCGGGACGATGTTATACGAACATCCGATTCCCTGGAAAGTCACATTCACGGGTTCAACAGAAGTCGGTCGCATTATCAGGAAATGAACGGCCGGGTCGCGCAAACATCTGACCATGGAACTGGGAGGCAAATCGCCGTTCATTGTTTTTGAGAATGCCGATCTGGATTCGGCAATCGAGGGCGTTGTCAATGGGATCTGGTTCAATGAGGGGCAGGTCTGCTGCGCCGGCTCACGCCTCCTCGTTCAGGAAGGAATCCACGATGATTTCATCAAGCGTCTGAAGCGGCGCATGAACAAGCTGCGGGTCGGTAACCCCCTCGACAAGGCGATGGACATGGGTGCGATCACTAACGCCGAGCAACTCAAGAAGATTCAAGAGATGATGGAAATCGGCAAGAAGGAAGGTGCAGTCATGTGGCAACCGGACAAAGTCGTTTGTCCGAACGGTGGGTATTTCCTCCCTCCGACGCTGTTTACCAATGTCGAACCGTCGCACACCATTGCACAGGAAGAGATCTTTGGCCCGGTCCTGGTGACGCTGACCTTCCGGACTCCTGCCGAAGCAGTTCAGTTAGCCAATAACACCCGGTATGGCCTGGCAGCTTCGATCTGGTCGCAGGACATCGATACGGCTATGGATGTTGCCCGCAAGGTTAAGGCAGGGACGATTTGGATCAACTCGACCAACCTCTTCGATGCCGCTTCGGGCTTTGGAGGATACCGGGAAAGCGGTTACGGTCGTGAAGGGGGGCGCGAAGGAATGTACGATGTCCTGGTTGAAACCGATCACGTCAGCCATTCACCATCACCATCCACTCACCATTTAACCAACCACTCCCGCAAAACCGAATTGCGGGATGCAAACAACGCGCAATTTACAACTCACCAATTACCAATTAACCAAATCGACAGAACATTCCGTTTCCTGATTGGTGGTAAGCTTGCCAGGCCGGATCAGGCAGGGAGCTTTTCGGTAGCTTCACCCACCGGTAAATTGCTGGCAGTTGTTGGCGAGGCCAACCGGAAAGACGTACGCAATGCGGTTGAGGCGGCGCGCGGAGCGTTTCCCTCGTGGTTTGAATCAGCCGCGCATTTGCGCGCTCAGATACTGTACTTCTGGGCTGAGAATCTTGCCGTTGAACAAGAACGCTTTGCTGCGGGGATTGCCGCCCAAACCGGTTGCACTCTGGACGCAGCGCACTTCGAAGTTCGACAAAGCATTAGTCGTCTCTTCGATTTTGCGGCGTATGCCGACAAGTTCGGAGGCACGGTTCAGCCGGTTCTTGGCAGAAGGTTGGTCGTCGGATTGCGCGAGCCGGTTGGAGTAATCGGTATGCGGGCGCCCGATGAAGCACCCCTCCTTGGTCTGCTCTCAATCGTAGCCCCTGCTCTCGCGATGGCGAACACCGTGGTGGTGGTTGCCGGAAAACACGCCATGACGGCAATGGATTTGGTGCAGGTCATTCAGCACTCCGATGTCCCACCCGGTGTCATCAACGTGCTAACAGCACAGAACCCGGACGCCATTGCCAAAATCCTCGCAGAGCATGAGGATGTCGATGGAATTTGGTTCTTTGGCGGTCCGGAGGGGAGCAAGGTTGTTGAGGAAGCGTCCATCAGTAATATGAAACAGACCTGGGCTTCCAACGGTGAGCAGATCGACTGGACCGGAATCAAGAGCGAAAAATTGCTTCTCAAGTCCACCCAGGTTAAGAACATCTGGGTGCCTTACGGAGTTTGAAGAAGGGGGCCCAGACAAAAAACGTCCCGATCGAGATCGTCGGCACAAGTCGAATATCTTCCGTCACAACACAGCCGTAGCAGGATCAGCACGACACCGACTCCTGCCCAGGTACTACCGAAAAGGAAAACGCGCCAACTGTGTGGGGCGTTTGCGTTTTGTAGCTCGTCCTGAGCGACCCTGAGCGAGTCCCGTTTTTGTGGGGACGAGACGAAGGGGAGTCGAACCTTTCGACGAGCTCAAGATTCGACCATGAGATAGATCGAAGGGTCAAAGGACGGGGGCGCCGCTCCATAAACGAGCGGGGCAGGCAGGACCCTTCGACCCAGCCCCGAAGAAACACAAAGGGGTCTCAGGATTTCGTCCCGCCGACTTCGTCATCGGGACTGAACTTTCCGCCGAAGGCGGATCAGCCTTCGGCTGAGGCTGAGAATTCAATCCTTCCAAACACTCCAACAAAAAATGCCGACGCCCCCTCAAGGGGGCGCTTCCGTTTCTTGCGCGTTGTTTGCGTCCCCGCCTGCCGGAAGGACACAACTGCGGCGGGCAGGCCGCTGCTTTTCAAGCGGGATAGCGGGGGCCCGATACATATACTGCAGAAGATTTTTCTGCGCGAACAATAGCCTGGGCTTTCCTCGCATGTATCCCTAGATCCAGAATTCTGGTCGGAACCGTGGAGGATCTTACGTCTCGATCCACCTTATCCCATGAGTCCGAGGTGACCCTCCTTCATCCAGACGAATTTCATCGGTCAATTCCGAACCACCCTATAGTCGCGGATGAGCCGGAAATTTGGTCACGCGCGAAATGCCTTGTTCTTGCTTCTCTGGACCTACTGATGCTGATTGACCGAAATGGATCAGCTTTCAGAGCGCTCCCGCTTTCGTGCTGGCATCATACCACATGCGGACCAGCGGCACGGACATCAGCCGGAACTTGGTCGGCGAATGTCTTGAAGTTCTCTGCAAACAGAGCAGCATCAAGTCGTTTGCTCCGGGTTCCCCATGTGTACGAGGATCCGGTGCTTCACCAGGCCCCGATCCAGTGGGATCACTCCATCCCGTACGCGCTGACCATCCATCTCCACCCACGACACACCTCGCTCGCATCTCTCCGGATTCTCGACCTGGATCTCGTAGATAGCTTCCCCATGACGATAGCGCAGGCGGAAGCCCTCCCACCAACCGGGGATGACCGGAGACAACTGCATGTGATCCTCATGTACCTTCAACCCCAAAACCTCTTCAACCCAAGCTCGGTACATCCACGCCGCCGCACCCGTGTACCAAGACCAACCACCGTGACCGATCCGCCCGGGCAATTGGTACACATCAGCTGCGATCACGTAGGGCTCCACACCGTAGCGCCAGACTGTTTCCGGATCACGCGCGCGCTCAATCGGATTGAGCATGCGCAGCACTCTCGCCGCACGATCACCATCCCCCTGGCGTGCCAGGGCCATGGCAAACCACACGGCAGCGTGAGTGTACTGGCCTCCGTTTTCACGGACCCCCGGAGGGTACCCCTTGATGTATCCAGGTGATGGCTCCGACGTGTCAAAGGGAGGTGCGAGGAGCAGCACCAGGCCTTCGTCCTCCCGCACGAGGTGTCTCCATACAGATTCCAGAGCTATCTTCGCGCGATGCGTGTCCGCGGCGCCGCTTAACCAAGCCCAAGATTGAGGCAAAGAATCTATCCTCGCTTCCTTACTCGCCGAGGAGCCGAGGGGCGTGCCATCGTCGAAGGTCGCTCGAAGATACCACTCCCTATCCCATGCCGCTCGTTCGACACGCTGAATCAGTGCCTGCTTCTCTTGCTGATAGGTTCGGCTCAAATCTGACCGGTCCAGTAGGTCTGACAACGCGACCATACCCTGAAGGACATCCACCAGGAACCAGGCTAGCCAGACGCTCTCCCCTTTGCCCCCGGCACCCACAAGGTTCATCCCGTCGTTCCAGTCCCCTGTCACCATCAGGGGCAACCCATGCGGCCCGACAGTCAGACCGCGCGTGACCGCGCGCTGGCAGTGCTCAAACAGCGTGGCGCGTTCGAACGTGACCTCCGGTGTGGAGACGGTCTCGTGCTCATCGCCTTTCAGCGCAGGAGTGTTGAGGAAGGGAATCTCCGTATGCAGGATGTCCACATCGCCGGTGGTCTGGACGTAGTGAGCGACAGTGTAGGGAAGCCACAGCAGGTCATCAGAAATTCGCGAACGCATACCTACGCCGATCGGTGGATGCCACCAGTGCTGGACATCGCCTTCCTTGAACTGACGGCTCGCGGCCAGCAGGATGTGCTCTCGCGCCAGTTTGGGATATGCATAGAGGAAAGCCGTGACGTCCTGCAATTGATCGCGGAAACCGAATGCGCCGCCGGACTGGTAGAAGGCGGAACGTCCCCACATCCGGCAGCTGAGGCTTTGGTACAGAAGCCAACGGTTGATCAGGAAGTCCGCAGCGAGCTCGGGGGTGTGGACTTCGATCGTCCCCAAAAGATCATCCCACCACGCTTTCGTTTGGCTTAGCGCAGTCTCGAGCGCCACGCTTTCCCGGTAGGTTAGAACCAGCTTATGAACCTCGTCCAACGACGCGGCTTGGCCCACCATGCACGTGATCTCAGCCCTTTCGCCGGGAGCTAGTTCAAGCGTGACCTGCAGAGCCGCGCACGGGTCGAATCCCGCCCCTACCCGACTTAACAGCCTGATTCGCTCCATCGCCGCGGGGTTGGCTAACGAGCGGTTGCGCCCAACGAAGGACGTACGGTCGCCGCTGTAGGACACTGGCGGCGGGTTGATGGCCGCGAAGGCGACCCGATCTCCATACTCAGGGTGGTAGCGATTCCGAGCCACCAAGGCTTGGACTTCGTCATCCCAGCGGGTCACGACGTGCATCTGGGAGGATTCGCGGTTCTCGCCCAGTGTCCACTCGACATAGTACGTCACAGAGAGCTTGCGATGCCTGGAAGAGTCGTTCTTCAACCATAACCTCTGCAGCTTGATCGGTTCTCCCCCTTTCTCATCCACGGGAATGAAGACCGTCAGTTCCTGCTCAATCCCCTGACTGTTATGCTCGAAAACCGTGTACCCCGCCCCATGCCTTGTCCGATATGCGGTCTCCTCGCGGATCGGCAAGGGGGTCGGTGTCCAGTAGACACCGGTTTCCTCGTCGCGGATGTACAACGCCTCAGACGGTGGATCCATTACGGGGTCGTTCGACCACTGTGACAGGCGATTGCGCTGGCTGTTGCCATACCAGGTGAAACCAGATCCCGATTCGCTGACCAATGCACCGAAGGTCGGGTTGGCGATGACGTTCACCCAGGGCGCAGGCGTGTGGGTGTTGGGACCGAGATAGATCGCGTATTCATGCCCATCCTGGGTAAAACCACCCAGACTGTTGAAGTAGTGCAGCTCCATAAAAGGGAGCGAAGCCGTGGGCTCCCGAGGAGCACGTTTCTTGGCCAGGGGTTCGGGCAGCTCGGGAACCTCCACAGGCACGCCGAACTGCTTGGGTAATGTACCACGAGCCGCCACCAGCACCACCCTCGCCGCGGCCATAAGCAGTGTCAGATCTTCCTCCGGGATGTGATCCGCGCTGCGTAAAAAAACTCCACCAGGACTATCACTCCCCGTATGCATCGAATGCGTTTGGAGCAAGCGCTCCAGTTGTTCACGCAGCGGCTGCTCATAGCCGCTTGCCTCCTCGTTGAGAATCACCAGGTCTACCTTCAACCCGTGCATTCGCCAATAAGTATGCGCCTCCAGCGTCTGACGGACCAGGCTGATATCCCGCGCCTCACCAATGGTGACCAGCGCAATCGGCAAGTCGCCCGAGATTCCATAAGACCACAACCCGGATTGACCCTTGCGATTCCCTTCGATGCGTTCGGCGGGAGGGCGCAAGAGGGGATTAGGAAACAGCAGGTGGCTTGCGAGCTGCTGGAAGCGGCGCGCTTCGTCGGGCTGGATGCGAAGGAGCCGCAACTCAAGCTGGGCAGAGGCCCAGGCGAAATCCATTGCCCGATCGATCGCATGGGGATCGCTGTACTTCCCAATCAGCCTCAAGACATGCTGGCGTGTTTCGCCGGCGGCGAGAACCAAGGAAACCCGGACACGCTGGCCCGGACCTAGAGTCACGCTCCGGCGCAGGCTGAGTATCGGGTCGAGGACAAAACCCTGGCCGTTACTGAGCTCTTGAAAGACACCCATCGGGTTCGCGAGCGTCCGTCCGCGTCCGATGAATCGCCGCCGGTCGGTCTCGAACTGCAGGGCCTCATCCTCGGCTTGTTCAAGCGTTAAGCGGTGGGCCACATAAATGGGCGGCTCGTCTTCGCTCCGAGCTCGACGGTAGGCGAGGAGAGCCTGGAGTTCACGGACCGCTTCGGTTTGGATGAACAGCCTATTGAAGGCCGGATGCTGCCGGTCTGCGTTATGCGCCGCCATCGAGAGTTCAACGTAGCTCGTAAGATCGAGGCGGCGGGTGCGAACGGACCGATTGATCAAACTGATCCGCCGAATCTCCACGTCATCTTCCGGCGAGACGATGACCTCGGTTTCGGTTTGGATGCCATTATCGTCGTGGCGGAACACGGCACGGTCCAGCGCGAAGTCGACGCTGTGGACCTCGACCCTACCGCCAACTGGGTGAAACGTGTTGGACCACAGTCGATCCGCATCAGCTTCACGGATGTAGCAGAAGGTTCCCCACAGATCCTGAGTACGATCCGATCTCCAGCGTGTGATCTCATAGTCGCCCCACTGACTGTATCCACCGCCTGCGTTCGTGACCATCAGACCATAACGACCATTGCAGAGCATTTGAGTCTTGGGCGTGCTGGTGTGGGGCGTTTCGAACTTTTTCACCGAAGGTGCAACTTCGCCGGCGCTCATCACCGAAGGGACCCCTTCCCTCGTAGAGATGTAGTGCAGGGGAGGAAGGATTGGGACACATTCGTGGAGCAAGGGTTCAACCGCACGCACACGTAGGTCGGCATGGAAACGCCGCTGGATAGCATTATCATGGAGGAAGTTAGTCAGCGAAAGGAAACCCATGCCTTGATGATGGGCCATGTAAGCCCGTACGATCACCCCACGCTCGCCCTTACGACTTGGTTGACGGCTGAAGTCGATTGCTTCGTAGAAGCCGTATTCGTTCAGAAGCCCCAAGCTGGCCAGCCGTCTTAGATTCCTTACCGTCTCCCTCGGCTCTACATTCACTGCCAGAAGGGTGGCATAGGGCGCTACAACGACATCCTCCTCCAAGCCGCGCTTCAATCCGAGTTCCGGTACGCCGAAGGCTCTGTATTGATAGGTCTTGTTGAGGTCCAGATCTCCAAAGGCAGACTCCGAGATCCCCCACGGCACGCGACGCTTGCGACCGTAATCAATGTGGGTCGCCACGGCTTCCCTCGCCGCTTTGTCTAGGAGCGAATTCCCATAAGAGCGCTGGAATATCGCCGGCATCAGGTATTCGAACATGGTCCCGGTCCAACTGAGCAGCACCCGACGCCGACCGATCGCGCCGTAGGGTCGACTCATTGAGAACCAATGCTCAATTGGGACGTCTCCCCGAGCGATGGCTACGAAACCCCCGAACCTCGCCTCACTTGCCAGAAGATCGTAGTAGGCACTATCCAAGCGGCCTTCAGAGACGTTGTAGCCGATTGAGAACAGGCGTCGTTCAGGGTCATACAAGAAGCGCATGTTGATCGAATCGGATAACTCACGCACGTTCTTGATGAGCCCCGCACCCAAACCCAACACTTCGCCGGCCAGCCATTGCGACTTTGCGAAGGCCTGCATGAGGCGGTCAAGCCATTCGGACAGGGGGCCTGCGGCAGAAGGAGCCGCCTCCCGGATCGACTGGAGGATCTGGATACAACGGCTGTGCCCATTGGCGAGATCGAGAAGTGAAGGCGCGCGATGCAGATCCTGGCGGAAGGCAAGCAGGGCATCCAGACCCAGCTGAGCGACCTCCTTTTCCCTTTTTTCATCGAGGATTTCGATCCAAGAGAGATAGCGATCCGTGATCCCTAGCCACGCCGATACCTGCCTCTCCATCTGTCCGGCCCAATAGGACACACCCGCTTCAACGTCGGCGGACTCACGCGCCGCAGCGGCCAGAGTCCCTACGCTGCCCTCCACCCTCCGCAGCAGATGAATCACGTCAGCGATGCGGTCCGGCGGGGATTGCCACATGCGCATGAGTTCGTCGAAGGCGTACGCATCAAAACCGGTAATGCCTTCCTGCTCGACGACCTCTTTCAGGATTTCCCCGGTGTCGCGCAGGCCTTCAAAAGCTCTTCCATCAAGGACAGGTCCCTTGATCAACTCATCAAGTCCATGCTCCAGGACCCATAAGGCGCCAAGTAAGTTTCCGCTGTCGACGGCGGACACATAGCGGGGTTCGAGAGGGGTCAGAGTCTTGATATCGTACCAATTCAGCAGATGACCCTCATAGCGCTCCAGTTTGCCGATCGTTTCCATGGAATGCGTCAGCTTTTCGACGACCTGATCCACTGTCAGATACCCGAAATCATGCGCGGCCAGCGCGGTATTCATCCAGAGACCAATATTCGTTGGACTGGTACGCATTGCTAGCTGGTTCTGATGAGAAACCTGGAAGTTGTCAGGTGGAAGCCAGGAGGTTTCATCGCTGACAAAATCCGAGAAATAGCGCCAGGTTCGTCGTGCGACATTCCTCAGGAACCGCAAATCCTTTCCTGGAAGCAGGAATTGCTTTTGCCTTGGATGCGGTCGAAGGTTCAAGAGCCATCCGAGCAAAGGAGACAAGAACCACAATACAAGCCAGGGACTCGCCATCGCAAGGTGTGACGGCATCCAGCGATACACCGCCCAACCGACCATCACGCTGAAGATGCTCGCCAGGCCCAAAGAAGCTGCGAACAGTGGCTGCAAACGCGCGGCACTCCAGCGGATCACCCGGGCCGGAGTCCACTCGAGCAACTTGTGGCGAGAGATGAAGCGACGGTACGAAACCCGCAAGATGGCATCTAAAGCCAGTCCAGCTTGATGCGGAAGCAGGGCGGCATCAGCAAGCGCTCGCAGCAGGTCGTGCGCCACCTTCGAGAAGGAGAAGTTCTTCAGCCCCTTACGTGTGGTCGCCATTGTGAAAGGCTGCGCAAAAGGGTGGATGAGCAACTGTATGACCACTACAAGTGTAGAGATCCACCCGAGTTGGGCAGAAGTCAGCCAGGAGGCTATCAGCAAGCCCAGGCTGGTCACGGGTAGCAGGCTCCGGCGCAAGTTGTCGAAAATCTTCCAACGGTTGAACGTGGAGAGCGGGTTTGGCCCTTGCCCACTACCCGGCTGGGGAACACGAGGAAAGATCCAATCCGCGATTTGCCAATCACCACGAATCCAACGATGCTGCCGTCTGCTGTAGCTCCGGTAGCCCTGCGGGAACTCGTCATAGAGCTCAATATCACTGGCCAGACCCACTCGGACGTGCGCTCCTTCGATCAAGTCATGGCTCAGCACCCACTCTTCAGGGAACCTTCCTGAAAGCACCCGGCTGAAGGCGCGCACATCATAGATACCCTTTCCATAGTAGGAGCCTTCCCCGGTGAGATCCTGATTGACATCGGAAACAGCTTTGGTGTATGGGTCAATTCCGACCGCGTCGGCGAAAAGACGGCTGAAAGGCGAGGCACTCGTGCTCGGCAGGGTAGGACTCACGCGCGGCTGGATGATCGTGTAGGAGCCGTCGACAATTCTTCCATCGGCATCGAAGCGCGGCTGGTTCAGGGGGTGTGCCAGGGTCTCGATCATCCTGCGGGCAGTCCCATGAGGCAGCTGTGTGTCGCTGTCCAAGGTGATCACAAACCTCACGTTCGACAGATGACCCGGGTCCCCGACAAATACCAAACGACCGGCATCTTCAGGCCGCGTTCCATCGATCAGGCGGTTGAGCTCTTCCAACTTTCCGCGTTTGCGCTCCCAGCCCATGTACTTCTGCTCGGATTCACTCCATGTGCGGTTCCGATGGAAAAGGAAGAAACGTTCACCACCATACCGGTGATTGAGACCTTCGATCCCTTCGATTGCAGTTTGGAGCAGCCGTTCATCTCCCTCACGGTGCGCCTGATCCGAATCGGTGTAGTCAGTGAAGAGGCTGAAGAGCAGATTAGCTTCTTTGTTGGCCAGGTACCTGATTTCTAGCCTCTCCACCTCTGCCCGGATCGTCTCCTGGTCCACGAGCATCGCGGGCACAACGGCCAATGTTCGAAATGCATCCGGAATCCCCGAAGCCTCGAAATCCATCTTCGGAAGGATGCGGGGTGGAAGAAGCCGCGTGACCAGGTAATTGACTACCTCAAGCGCAAGTTGACTGGTGGGGTTCAGCAAGAGAAAAGCCATGAAGAGCTGGATCCCGGGTGACTGTCCGAGCAGGCCAAACCCGGCAATCAGGGAGATGAATACGGCAGAGAAGAAGCTGAGCCCAAGGAAGTACACCGCAGAATGATGGCGGTATACCCATTGCAGGGCGCGGAAACGCGGCGTTTCAGGGCACCGTATGAGCCGCGCAAACTCGCGCCTTCCTTCCCCGATGAGATAGGTCCCCACGTGGATCCAGCGCTCATCCTCCGCCGATTCACGCACGGCTCGTGTTGCCATCTCGACGGCGCGTTGGGCGACTTGTTCCTCCTCCTGACCGGACCTGCGGGCGAACTCTTCAATCGCCCGACGATACCGATCACGAGTGTCGAAATCCATCTTGGGATAGACGCCGGACGGATCAAACCGAAGCAGCTGCTCCACGCGGCTGAGATGCTCGAAGATCTGTCTCCAATCCAACAGAGCGAGCTGTCGCAAGCTGGTAAATGCATTCCCAATCGATATCTGATCCTTCGTCTGGCGGTTTTGCTCACGCAGGTTGAGATCGTTCAAGGATTTCCGGAGCGTGCGCTCAAGCCAGCTCTGGACCGGCAGCAATGCGGCCGCCTCGTCATAGAGATGACCGACAAGTTGAGTACCAAAATAGGGGCTGGGGCTCGGTTGGGTTTCAGCAAGTTCTGCCAGGATCGTGAAGAGCCGGTTAGGATCTCGCCGATTGGCTGTAGCGAGCCTGTTCGCCCAGAAGTCGGCGATCTCACGCTCTCGCAGGTCTGTCAGGGCTCTTACGGCGAGATTCTGGACGCTCTCGATCAACGCGGTGCGCAGCATCTGGGGGACCGCCCAGAGTTCGCCGATCGTCAGCGCGCGCACGGATTGATACGCTTCAATAAACGCAAGGATGTTCTCCCGGTCCAGACGCGAGTCCGTATGGGAGATGAGTTCCTTCGCCAGGCCGTAGATGCGCGGCAGACTCCGGTATGGCTCGTTGGCAAGATGGGGCAACTGCTGGTAATAACGCCGGGGAAGGTTCAGTTGAACATCGCGAACATTGCCCTCGATGATGTACTCATTATCAAGGATCCATTCGGCGACCGGAGTTGCAGTCTGTTCCAGTCGACTCGCCTCGGAGAGATCCGAGCAAACTTGATGGACCCCTCGACGGGCCTGTTCGAGACGCTCGAGCAGCTTGGTGTTTTGCTCCGGCTTTGGGTCGACCTGGTGGTCCTTAGCCAGCCGCTGGGCATGCTCCCGGGTCTGCGTCAGCGAGAGCGGCACACCGGCGCTCCGCACATCTCCAACCAGACTCTCACGCTTCGGATGCAGGACGAAAACCGCAGGCGGGATCTCACAGCTTTGCCGAAGCACTGCCACTGGAAGCCGCAAGGTTTCGATCGGCGCCTGGAGAATCAGGACAGTCTCCTCAGAGACCAACCAACGTGCGTGATCCTCAAGCAGCCTTCGTTCGACACCGTGCTTCGACCGTCGTATCCACAGCACACCGAAGACGGTTCCGACGAATCCACCCGCCAGGATCGAAGTCAGGGTGGAAAACGTTCCACTCAGAATCCACTCCGGCCAGCTGAGGACCAGGGAAGCGACACCGGCAAAGCCCCCGAACAGGAGGGTCGCGAAGGTCACCCCAAGAGCACGGCGCCAAAGGAAGGGGTCCCGTGTGTGTACATCTCCGTCGGCGGTCTTGTACACCAATGCGGCGCGGCGGAAGCCACGCTTCTGCAGCTGCCGGAGGGCTCCACGAGCTTCATTCTGTCTTGCGAAGTAACTTAGAAGAATACCTGCTTCCACTTTCCGTCCTTATCCCAGCATTCTGCGTGAGTTTCCAAGCATTGCATCGGTTTCACTGGATGGGAATCCGCAACTCAACGCTCAATCTGACTTTGTCCCAAAAAAAACGCATGCGATTTCGGGAGCGCAAGGTGCTAACACAAAGGACTGCACGTTCAGGCTTCGACTTTCTCCCTACATCGCGCTTGCCCAAAGCGGGGAAGGGACTTCAGTGCGACTGTCCGCTCGAGCTTGGTGTCACGGACCTTATACACCACGTCCATGCCGCCTTCGCCTAATTTCCCAAGAATTTCATAATGCGATATTGTTTGACCAATCATTGCTCATGCCTCCCGCTTCCGCTTCGCTCCAGCGGGATCCTCAAAATCACATTCCACTCGTCCCAGAGAAACGGGACTCGTGGGTGATTTTGGGACATTCCGCCGCCGAGTTTTCCGAGGATCCTGTGATGAGAGACGGTGGCCCCGATCACGATTACCTCCTTCAACATCACTCGGGACTTTCGGTGCTTCGATGGTGACGGCAGGTGAATATTGCATCACAAAGCTACTGCAGTTCAGACTGAAAGGCAAATTGCAGCGTTCTTGAAGCTGATCGCTTGAAGCTGATCGCTGAGGGAAAGATGCGGTATGATTGCAGAGTTTCGGCCGAAAACAGAAGATCCTCGCCGACCTGCCCCGAGTCTTCTTCGGGGTCTTCACCGATGAGGATCTTTCTCGAGAGAGTGTCGCGGGCGCCCGATATATACACTACAGAAGAACTCCTTGGTTTTGATAACTGTTTCGAAGGGCCAATCTATTCCGGCGGAAACTATCGGTCTCCATCTCAGCCTCTGAACCTACATTTGGAAAGACCAGCCAGCATGCTGGATCCCAGGTTCCTTTCGACCAACGTATGCTCTCACATAGTTCAGCGAATAAAAGGGCGGTGACATTGGAGGTCGAAATGCTCCGTCTCCCTTCATCACTTCTGCGCTTTATCCTCCTTCGGCAGAAAGTTTTCCATCACCCAGACTTCTGGAAGTTCAGCTTCCGTCGGACGGGAGGCAAAAGTGATTCGTCGCCCATCGGGATGAACACTCAAATGTTGAAACCTGTTCATTGCCAATCCGAGGTTCTGTGGTTCGCCGCCTTCAGAAGGAATTCTCCAGAGTTCCCATTTACCGTCAGGACGTCCTTTTGAGAAAAATATGTACCGTCCGTCAGGGGTCCACGCGATATCAATAATCCAACGCCCACTTAGCTCGAATCTGTGCAGTTCGGTCTGCTCTCCTCCATTAGACGCCATCACCTT
>ERZ1292640.2175-Hain-H43-02um-R1-2175-length-15875-cov-5_pt1 | contig 15875 bp, 12 predicted proteins | sample MGYA00564404_ERZ1292640 | MGnify/ENA primary metagenome ERZ1292640 (study PRJEB36523, sample SAMEA6512636) | groundwater metagenome | collected 2019-01-08 | study: AquaDiva: Metagenomics assemblies of 32 groundwater samples
CCCATCCTCTGATGACGGCGGGGCTGATGAGGCCTGATGACATAGTTCCATTCGCCATGAAACTTATCCGGGTGAAGATTGAGGCCCTTCATTTCTGCCTTGGTGACTTTGCGGCCGGTGGGATATTTGCGGCGATCCAATCGGCACGTGACTTTCAGTCCTTTGGCGGTCGTTGTCTTGGCAATGAGAGTGATGACGGGTTCGTAGTCCCGCAGGGGTTCGCCCCGCCAATTCGACGAGATGAAGGAAAACAGGCGGTGCTCGATCTTGTTCCATTTGCTGGTGCCGGGCGGAAAATGGCAGACCGACACTGGAAGGCCGATCTCATCCGCAAAGGTCTGCAACTCCAGTTTCCACAGGCGCAGGCGCCAGCCGTTGCTGCCCCCGCCGTCGGCGGTAATCAAGATCAGGGCGGCGTCGCGATAGAGCCGGTGGCCTTCGGCACGCCACCAGCCCCGGATCGACGCCACGGCAAACGCGCCCGTATCATGATCGGTCCCGACATTGACAAACCCGGTGTTGCGCCCGAGGTCGTAAATGCCATAGGGATAGGCCCGCGGCACGTCGGGGGTCGGAAAGTCATGGGTGCGAACCTTCCGCGGCTGGGTCGCGGGCAGCCATTGCTGGCCGGCATTGGCGAAGTTGCCGATGAGTTCCTTCTTCTTCGTATCCACCGAGATCACCGGCCACCTGCGCGCCAGGCAGCGTTTCACGGCCGCATTGATGTGCCGAAACTGGGCGTCGCGGTCCGGATGGTCTCGCCCCTCCTCGGTCTTCCGATTGCTCTGGAGGCTGTAGTCGAGCCCGTGCAGCAGCTGCGCGACCTTCGCATGGCTGACCGGATGGTGTCGCCGCCCCAGGGCGGTCGCAATCGCCCGCGTGCTCTGACAAATCCACCGCAGGGGCGATTCCGGATCGCCACGCGTTTGATGATCGATCATCGCTTCCAAGGTCTCCACGAGCCGCGGGTCGGTCTCCGTCAGCGGCTTGCGCCCGCCGCCGGGGCGCCGGATGCGGCCGTCCGGCGGTGCGGCCCCGTCCTCGATCTCACGGATACCTTTGCTGATCGCCTTGCGCGACAGGCCGCAGGCCTGGCGCACGAGACTCACGCCGCCATAGCCCCACGCCTTGGCTTCGCTGGCCGCCATGATCCGCCGCATGCGTTCGTCCAACAGCGGCCAGACCGATTGGAATTTCGCCGTGAGCTCGGCCAGACTGCCCATGCACAGGCAGCATAGCCGCCCTGACTATAAAATGCTACCTTTATTTATTTACGCTGCCTAACGCGCGACTTCCGTAGCGCGCGACTTCAGTCGCGCCCGCAGGCCGGACTGAAGTCCGGCGCTACGACGCTACGACGCTACGACCGATACATCGCGCCCGCGTCCCGTCTGAGGTGCGATAGAATCCAGCGGCGCGAGACGGACATGGCGGCACGAACCCTGGGCGTCGGCATCGTCGGGATCGGCTGGTGCGCGATGCAGCATATCCGCGCGTTCCAGAACAACCCGCGCGCGCGCATCGTCCTGCTCTGCAGCCGCAACGAAGCGCGCGCACGCGCCCGGCTGGCGGCGAGCGGGCTCGAGACGCCCGGCGCGCGCTTCACGCGGCGCTACCGCGACCTCCTCGAATCACCCGCGATCGACATCATCTCGATCGCCACGCCGAACCACCTGCACGCGGCGCAGGCAGTGGCCGCGGCGCAGGCGGGCAAGCACATCCTGCTCGAGAAACCGACGGGGCTCGATCTCGGTGAGCTTGCGCGCATCCGCGACGCCGTCCGCCGGGCGAAGGTACGGACGATCGTGTCCTTCGAGCTGCACTACAACCCCTACCTGCGCTTCGCGCGCTGGCTGCGCGAAGCCGGATGGCTGGGGACGCTGCGCTTCGCGCGGTTTCAGTACCTGTCGCGGGTCACGGACTGGTACTCCGGCTGGTCGTGGGTGCGGACGACACGCAGCGGGAGGAGCCACCTGCTCGCGGCCGGGTGTCACGCCGTCGACGCGTTGCGGTGGTGCTCGGGCCTCGAGCCCGTCGAGGTCTCCGCGTACGACACGCGCTTCACGGCCGGCTACCAGTGGCCGACGTCGATCGTCGTCAACCTGCGGCTGGGTCCGCCGTCAGGACGAGGCCGGGCGCGCGCCCTCGGACAGGTTGTCAGCTCGACGGACTTCATGATGCCGTACACCTTCGGGGTCGAGCTGATGGGCGACCGCGCCACGCTTCGCGATGACCTCATCTTGTGGGACGAGGCGCCCGTCGATCTCGACGCCCTGCGCCGCGCGTGCCCGCTCGGAGACGTGTCGCTGCACGCGCACCGGACGGCCACCGGCGCCCCGGCCATCCGCATCGAGGCCGAGATGCCCGGGTCATCGGACGTGACGCATCATCCATTTCAGGGTGAGATCGACGAGCTGGTCTCATGCATCCTGGAGGACCGCGAGACGCACCTCAACGTCTTCGACGCGCAGAAGACGATGGAGGCCTGCCTCGCGGCGGACCGGTCGGCCGCGCGAGGCGGACGTCCGGTGCGCCTGCCGCTGCTGTAGAATGAGGGCTGCTCGATGGAACGCATCCTGACTCGCCGTGGGTTCCTCACCCGCGCGGCCGGGGCCGCGGCCCTGGCGTGCGTGCGGCCAGCCGGCGCGCTTGCGGGGGCGTTCCAGAAGTCACCGCCCCTCTTCAAGATTTCCCTCGCGCAGTGGTCGCTGCACCGGACGCTGGCGGCCAAACAGCTCGACCATCTCGACTTCGCCCGCGTGGCCCGGCTGGAGTTCGGCCTCGACGCGATTGAGTACGTCAACACGTTCTTCAAAGAGAGCGCGAAGAGCGCGGCGTATCTCGCCGAGATGAACCGGCGCGCCGCGGACTACGGCGTGTACCAGCACCTCATCATGTGCGACGGCGAGGGGCGCATCGGCGATCCGGACGCCGCAAAGCGGCGTCAGGCCGTGGAGAACCATTACACGTGGGTGGAGGCCGCGAAGACGCTGGGCTGCGCGACGATCCGCGTGAACGCCGCGAGCGAAGGATCGTTCGAGGAACAGCAGGCGCTCGCGGCCGACGGCCTTCGGCGTCTGTGCGAATTCGCCGATCCGCTCGGCATCAACGTCGTCGTGGAGAACCACGGCGGGCTGTCGTCGAACGGCCAGTGGCTCGCGGGCGTCATGCGACGCGTGAACCACCCGCGGTGCGGCACGCTGCCCGACTTCGGCAACTTCTACGAGTACGACCGCTACCAGGGCGTCGCGGACCTGATGCCGTTCGCAAAGGCCGTGAGCGCGAAGTCGCACGACTTCGACGCCGACGGCAACGAGACCGCGAAGGACTACCGCCGGCTCATGCAGATCGTGCTCGACGCGGGCTACCGGTCGTGGGTCGGGATCGAGTACGAGGGCGAGCGGCTGCCGGAGCGCGAGGGAATCGCGGCGACACTGGCCCTGCTGGAGCGAGTCCGTGACGAGATGGCGAGATGAGAGACGGCTGAATTTCAGGATTTCATATTTCATATGCAATCCAGGAGCATCCCCATGAGTGAACGGACGACGCGCCGCGATTTCCTGCACAAGACGGCGGGCGCCGCCGCGGCCGCCTCGGTCATGACCGGTCTCGCCGCGGCCGAGGAGTTCGGCGGCGATCCGCGCCCCGTGCCACAGGCCTCGCCACGCGCCGCGTTGGGCGCGGACGGTCCCGTCCGCATGGCCGTCATCGGGACCGGCGGCATGGGCACGGCGCACTGCGAAGCCTTCGTCAAGCTTGCCAAGGACGAGAAGGCGAAGGTCCGGATCGACGCGCTCTGCGACGTGTGCCAGCCGCGTCTGGCCGCCGCGAAGACGATCGTCGACGAGGCGCAGGGCGGTGACGTCGCGACCTACGGCGACTACCGGCAGCTTCTCGGGCGCACGGATCTGCACGGCGTGCTCGTCGCGACGCCGGAGCACTGGCACGCGAGACAGGCCGAGGACGCGATCCGCGCGGGCAAGGACGTCTACGTCGAGAAGCCGATGACGCTGAATCTGAAGGACGCGTTGCGGCTGCAGAAGGTGGTCCACGCGAACCCGCAGATGATCCTCCAGGTCGGCACCCAGTACGTGATGACGCCGAGCTACCGCACGGCCCGCACGCTCATCGCCGACGGCGCCATCGGCAAGCCCGTGTCGAGCCAGACGAGCTACTGCCGCAACTCGAAAGAGGGCGAGTGGACCTATTACGAGATCGATCCTGCGTGGAAGCCCGGGGTGAACCTCGACTGGAGGACCTGGTGCGGCCCGCTCGGCGAGGTGCCGTGGAGCCCGGAGATCTACGCGCGGTGGCGGCGCTACCGGAAGTACTCGACCGGCATCATCGGCGATCTGCTCGTGCACCAGATCACGCCGCTCATCATGGCGATGAACCTCGGCTGGCCGACGCGCGTCGTGGCCACAGGCGGGCACTACATCGACAAGAAGATGGAGAACCACGACCAGGTGAACCTGACGATCGAGTTCGAGAACGAGCACACCATGATCGTGGCCGGCTCGACCTGCAACGAGCTGGGCATCGAGAGAGTCATCAAGGGCCACAAGGCGAATCTCTTCGTCGGCGGACGGACGGCGACGCTCCGGCCGGAGCGGATCTACGCCGACGAGATCGACGAGCGGGAGATCCCGGCCGAGACCGAAGGCGGCGACCACGACACCCTGCGGCTGAACTGGCTGCAGTGCATCCGCACGCGCCAGAAGCCGGAGAGCGACGTCGATCTCGGCACGAAGGTGATGGTCATCGTGGATCTGGCCACGCGTTCGCTCTGGGAAGGCGGCGCCTTCGGCTACGACGCGGCGCGCCAGAAGGTGAAGAAGCTCTGACCCGCGAGCCACTCCGCCTCGCGACGGCCGCGATGGGCACGCGCTTCGAGCTCGTGCTCGCGGGCGGCGCGCGCGGCGATCTCCTGGCCGCCGGCGAGGCCGCGCTCGAGGAGATCGAGGAGTGGCACCGCCGCCTGAGCCGCTTCGCGCCAGACAGCCTCGTCTCGCACATCAACCGCACCGCTCACGACGCCCCCGTCCGCCTCGACCGTGAGACGTTCGCGCTCCTGACAGACGCCGTGCGCGTGTGGCGCGACTCGGATGGCGCGTTCGACATCGCGGTTGCGCCGCTGATGGCGCAGCACGGCTTCCCCGCTTCGGCGGCCGGTCGTGGCAACGCGGACGCGACCAGCGCGTCGATCGCGCTCGACGCGGACGCATGGACGATCCGGTTCACGCGCCCGGGGGTGTCGCTCGATCTCGGCGGCATCGGCAAGGGGCACGCGCTCGACTGCGCCGCCGCGGTGCTCAGAAGACACGGTGTCGCGCGCGCGCTCGTGCACGGCGGCACGAGCAGCGTCGTGGCCATCGGTGCGCCCGAGGGCGCCGGGGGCTGGCGCATCGCGGTCGGCTCGAATGGTGACCCGCACGTCGTGACGCTCCGCGACGCGGCGCTCGCCCTGTCCGATCCCCACAGCCAGCGCTCGTCTCTCGCGGCCGGCCATCTCGTCGATCCACGCACCGCGCGGATGGTCCCGCGCGCGGGCCTGGTCGCCGTCGTCGGACCCTCCGCGCGGATGGCCGACGCGTGGGCGACGGCGCTCGTCGTGTTGGGATCGACGCCGCCCGCGTTTCCATCGGAGTACTGCGCGACGTTTCTCGGATCGGCTTCGATGCGCGAGCTGACCACACAGACATCAGAGAGAGCAAACAACCCATGAGTTCTCTCCGCGATCTCCGCTGCCTCTGCGGTGGTCTCCCTGACTCGTCACAGACATCACGCACCATGACCATCCTCCACCCCGATCGCCGAACGTTTCTGGCACAGACCGTCGGCGCCCTGACGGGTATCGCGCTCCTGCCCGATCTCGCCGACGCCGTTCCGCAGTTGCAGGGTCCGCCGCGCAAGTTCGGTCTCATCGGCGCGGGCCGTCAGGGACGCGCCATCGTCGCCGAGCTGCAGAAGATCCCGTCGGTCGAGCTGGCGGTTGTCTGCGACACGTCGCCGTCACGCCTCGAAACGGCGCTCGGCCGCGTCAAGGGCGCCGAAGGCTTTGCGGATCACCGCGCGCTCCTCGAACGGCGCACGGACGTCGAAGCCGTGATCGTCGCCACACCCACGCACCTTCATCGCGTCATTGTCGAGGAGGCGCTGAAGGCCGGCCGTCACGTCTACTGCGAGGCGCCCATCGCCGCGACCCTCGACGACTGCCGCGCCCTCGCCGCGGCCGCGGCTGCGGCGAAGACCCTGTGCCAGGCGGGCTTCCACGGCAGATCGAATCCGACGTATCGTCGCGCGCAACCGCTGGTGCGGACCGAGCTGCGCGAGATCGTCTCGATGTCCGCGCAGTTCCATCGCAAGACGAGCTGGCGGTTTCCGGCCGCGGAGGCCGGGAGCGATCGTACCGTCAACTGGCGCCTCGATCCGGAGGTCTCTCTCGGGCTCGCGGGGGAGGCCGGCGCGCAGCAATTCGACGTCGCCCACTGGTTCCGCGGGCAGTATCCGGCCGGCGCCCAGGGCCGAGGCGCCGTCCGTCTGCACAAGGATGGCCGCACGGTGGCCGACACCATCGAAGTCGATCTGGTGTGGGCCGACGGTCTCGTGCTCCGCTACGGGGCCACGCTCGCGAACTCGTTCGGCGGGCAGTACGAATCGTTCCACGGCGTGAACGGGACGGTCCGTCTCGCCTGGACGCACGCCTGGCTGTTCAAGGAAGCGGATGCGCCGACGCAGGGCTGGGAGGTCTACGCGACGCGCCAGCCGTTCTTCGGCGAGGACGGCATCGTCCTGATGGCCGACGCCACGAAGCTGGCGGCGCAGGGCGAGCTGAAGGCGGGCGCGGGCCTGCCGCACCCGTCGCTCTACTACGCGCTCGTCGATTTCGTGCGGAGCGTGACGGAAGGCGCGCCCGTACGGTGCCCGATGGACGAGGGCGCCCGCGCGACGATCGTCGGCATCCTGGCCAACCAGGCCGTCACATCCGGGCGCCCGGTCGAGATTCCACCGTTCGGCTAGTCCAGCGGACGCGTCATCGCGCGCGCGCTCTGGCAGCACGCCCAGGAGAACTCGGGCGACGCTTGCACGGCCGGTGGCACCTCGGCGCGATCGATGGTGCGGAATCCCTGGCTCGCGAAAAAGGCGGGCGCGGTCTCGGTCAGCAGGTAGACCTGCGAGACGCCGTGATGCTTCGCGGCGATGAGCGCGGCGTCGGTGAGGCAGCGGCCGATGCCCTGCCCGCGGCACGCCTCGTCCACCGCCACCGAGCGCAGGAGCGCCGACGAGCCGTACAGCTCCAGCGCCGCACAGCCGACGAGGCGGCCGTCCTGCCACGCGACGAGCAGGGTCGCGACGTTCTCGCGCAGCCCGCTCTCGGGCAGCTTCGCACGCGCGAGCAGATCGAGGACTGCGGGGACGACCTCCGGTCGCGCCGGTTCGATCACGAGCCGCATGCGCACCTCACGAGTCCTTATGATAGGGCCATGAGACTTTACCACAGTGGCGCCGCGTTGCTGCTGGCGCTGGCAACGGTTCCGGTCGCCGCTCAGGGGATCTCTGGCACCATCCGCGGCGTTGTCGTGGACGCCAGAACCGACGTGCCGCTGGAGGATGTGCGCGTCCAGGTGCGAGTGGTCTACGATCTCTCCGATCGCCAGCACCCTCAGGCCTCGGTCGTCGCCGGCCGCTCGCACTACGTCGATCCCGAGCAGGACAGCCCCAATTCGGTCGAGGACGGGTTCCATCGTGCCGGCCTGGTGACGCTCGCGTGGCACCTGCGGGCGCTGTTTCCGATCGTGCCGTCGGCGGGTTTGCTGATCGAGTTCTGACGGCGCGACTGAAGTCGCGCGCTACGACGACACTTGTTCGTTGATGGTCGTAGCGCCGGACTTCAGTCCGGCCATCGTCAGATCAACATCGTGACATCACAGATGTCCGAACCAGAGAATGGATACTCTGCGACGGTGCGGGCGAGACCCGCCCTCACTGGATTACTGACGACATACCTGACGATGTCGGGGGTCGACTCCTCATGCCGCAGAACCCGGTCATGGAAGCCCGGTTGCCAGAGCCGACGGGTTCTGAGACGAGCGTACGCCACGGCCGTCCGCTGTCTGACGAGCTTGACGAGTCGTCGCAGATCCGAGCGCTCGCTCAGACCCTCAGCCACAAGGTGGGCATGATCCGGCATGAGACAGTACGCAAGAAGCGCAAACGCCTCTTCTCTCGCAGTACGTCGAATCTCCGACACGATCACCTCGACGACCTCTGGCGACGTGAAGGCGCGATGACGCTGGCAGGTGCAGAACGTCAGCGAATAGCGATAGTGCCCGACGTAGTCGAATGTCGATAGACGAGGCGGCCTTCTGGGAAACATGCAGGCCGTGTGTGCAAGTCGTACGCCACGCTCACGCGTATGGCGCGACTGAAGTCGCGCGCTACGACGTGCCGCTGTCGCGCTGACGACGACGGCCGGGTGTCACGCTCGCCGCGCGACTGAAGTCGCGCGCTACGACGAACGGCTCTGTGTGATCGGCGTAGCGCCGGACTTCAGTCCGGCCATTGATCGACGTAGCGCCGGACTTCAGTCCGGCCATTGATCGACGTAGCGCCGGACTTCAGTCCGGCCGCTCGTCAGAACCTGAGCAGGTGGGCCATCTTGACGACGAACGCGCGGTTCTGGAGCGCGGGGAACCGGCGCGCCGTAGTGTCGCGGCCTTCGCTGTAGACGAGGAAGAGGTCGCTGCCGGGCACGTACTCCCAGCGATAGCGGATGTTGGTCGCGACGTGATCGCCGCTCGAGCTGTACTGCAGCAGCGCGCCCACGAACATGCGCGGCGACAGGGTGAGCGTCGCGCGCGCGCTCGCGAGCGTCGTGATGAACCGGCCGTACGGCAGATCGACCCAGTTCCGGCTCAGGCCCGGCTCGAGCGACAAGACCGGCGTGATCTCGACGCGGCCGCGATAGCCGACTTCGGTCCGCTCGCCGTCGAAGAACTCGCCCCACGACGCATTGAGGTAGCCCGACACCTTCCGCTGCGGCCCCATCCGGTAGAAGGTCCGCAGCTCGCGGAAGTGATAGCCGCCGGACGGAATCGACACCTCGTCGGCGATCTCGAACGGCTCGTCGAGGAACTCGTAGAAGTCCGATCCCTCCAGGTTCCACTCGTCGCCGCTCGCGAACTCCACGCGAACAGTCGCCTGCGCTTCGCGCGTCTCGAGCCGGCCGTCGCCGTCGGTGATGTAATCGACGCTGCCCTCCCAGCCGAACTTCCGGACCGACGGGATCGACGTCGGCCGCGGGCTGAAGCGCGCCTTCGCGAAGCTGCGGATCATGTCGCGGCGGCGCACGAAGCCGACCTCGGGCCTGAAGTTCTCGCCGACGCCGAGCCGCTCCAGCTCGAGCCCGAACCGATCGCCGGCGTACTCGAGGGCCGCGCGGTAGCTCTCGTCATCGCCCAAGAGCCCCGGCGTACGCGTCCGCGCGTAGTAGCTGTTGATCGTCAGGTTCTGAAAGAACGAGAACCCCGCGTCGACGCCGACGGCGTAGTTCTCGGACCCGCCGTCGGTGGCCGGCGCGCGGCGCGTGGCGATGAGGCCGACGGTGCTGCGGCGAAAGATGTCGCGCTTGACCCGCACGACCGAGAAATCGGTCCGCGCGGCCTCGGCCGCCGGCTCGTCGTCGGTCCTCAGTTGCAGCAGGCCGACGCTGAACGGCCCGGCCTTGCCCGTGACGCGACCGCCGGCGGTGACGGGCACGCTGCGTCCCTGGTTCAGCCCGATGCGCCGGCTGAAAAAGAGAATCGGCGTGTCGCTCGGCCCTTCGAACGGGCGGTTGTTGACGCCCCCAAACGAGAAGATGCCCTGTCCTTCGAGGAAGAACTCCCGCTTCTCGGGAAAGAACAGGCTGAAGCGCGTCAGATTCGCGCGCTGCTCGTCGTCTTCGACCTGCGCGAAGTCGGTGTTGTACGTGAAGTCGAAGGTGAGGCCGCGCGTGAGGCCGTACTTGACGTCGAAGCCGGCGCCACGGGTGAGGTCGTTGTCGACCGCCGCCGCGACGTCCGTGCGGACGCCGCCCGTCGCGTACGGCTTGCCCTCGAGGCTCAGCCCCGGCCGACCCGGCTGAATCCCGACGAGCGTGGCCGCGCGCGACAGCCTCAGGAGCCCGTTCCGGCTGTACGACGCGGGAATGTGCGTGAGGAACGATGTCTCGTTCTTCGAGCGGACGACGCGGCGGAAGTTGATGCCCCAGACCTGCGCGTCGCCCGGACGGTAGCGCAGCGATCGAAACGGTATCGCCATCTCGACGGTCCAGCCGCCCTCGAACTCGGCGACCTTCGAGTGCCACACCGTGTTCCAGTCGCGATTGGTGTCGCGCTCGTCGGTCGTCTGCCCGTCGAACAACCCGCCGATCGCGTTCACGTAGAAGAGAAAGCCGTTCCGGCGGTCGCGGAACGTGTCGAAGATGACGCCGAAGTGATCGTTCTGGAAGAGATTGAAGCTGTCGCGCCGCATTTCGTTCGCCACGCGACGCCCGGGCTGGCTCTCCCAGCAGCGCGCGGCGATGTAGACGTTTTTCTCGTCGAAGAACACCCACGCCTCGGTGTGCTCTGTGGCCGGCTGGCCTTCGTGCGGCTCCTGCTGGATGAAGCCGTCAATCGATTCGACCTGCCCGTAGATCGCCTCGTCCAGACGGCCGTCGACGACCAGGCCCTCGGAGAGGCTCACGGCCCGCACCGTCACGCGGCCCTCCGCGTCGCGCGCGACCGTCTTCGGCGGATCGGGCGGCGGCGGGCCGTCAATCACCGGCATCAGCAGCTCGGCGCTCTGCCCCTGCGCCGACACCACACCCGGCAACATCGACAGGCACAGCGCGACGAGAGCGCCTGAGAGGAACTTCGTCATGGGCTCAACGAGCTGGTATATCCGGGCATAGTTCCATCTTAGACGCCGGCTCACCCGATCGGGATCCCGACTGGCCGACAGGCGGACTCAGCGATTCGCGGTCGGCGCTTCCTTGCGGTGCTTCAGCGTGACGTTGACGGGCACGCCCGTGCGCAGGCTCTGCGTCACGACGCAGAAGTCCTCGAAGAGGCCGCTGCAGCGCTCGAACCGTGCGAGATCGTCCTCGCCCAGCTCGGGCTCGAGCTCGACGTCGATGTGCGAGATCCGCAGGCGGCCCATCTCGTTGCGTCCGACGTGCGCGGCCACCTTCGCGTGCATCCCGCCGACCGACGCGCGCGATTTCTGCAGACAGAGGAGCAGGCTCGCCGCGAGACAGTTGCCCGCGGCCGCCGCGAGCAGGGCGGCCGCGTTCGGTCCCTTGCTCTCGCCGAGCGGCTTCGGCTCGTCGAGGCACACCTCGGGGCGCTCGGGAAGATCGTCGAAGCTCGCCACGAACTCGAATCCCTGCGCGAGCGACAGGGTCACGTGATGGACGATGTGCTCGGACATTGCTGCAATCGTATCAGGCTTTGGGCGTTGGGCTCTGGGCTCCGGCGAGTGCCCGCATGCCAAAGCCCAAAGCCTACAGCCCAAAGCCCAAGGCCCAAAGCCCAAAGCCTACCTTAGAATCGATACCCCACACTCATCGAGAACAATGCCATTGTTGTGCTGCGGCCACCGCCCATGAGGACGAGCGCGCGCACGTCGGGCCGGAATGATAGATGCTTCGACAGATCGAGCCGCACGCCGCCGCCAATCGTGAGCGCGGGGTCGGTGAACGACCGCATGCCCCAGCGGCCGTCAGGCGGAACCATCATCGTGCCCAGCCGATTGGCGTAGAACTGCGACATGCTCGACGGGTGGACGACCGGACCGGCGAACGGGCCGCGCCAGATCTGGCCGGTGTATCCGCGCATGATCCCGAACCCTGGCATGCCCTGGATCGGCACGAGCTGGGCGCCCGGTCCGAACTGTTGCATCATCGATCCGAACATCCGCGGATTGTTCAGGTCGAACGACGCGTGGTACACGCCGCCGCCGAGCGCGGCGTACGGCACGGCCTTGCGCCCGGCCGGCAGCAGATTCACCAGCAGGCCGCCGTTGAAGTAGAGCGCGTCGGCGCCCGGGCCGCGATTGAGGTACGCGCCGGTTGTCTCAATCGTGAGACGCTCGCTGACATCAAACGTGAACGTCGCGCCGACGGTACCGCCGGTCGTCGACGCGCCCGTCGTCAGGCCGCCCACACACCCGACAGCCACCGACCCTCCGGGGCCGGACGCAGAAGTTGTTTGAGCGCCCGCGACCGCCACCGCCAGGACCAGAATCCAACACACCAAGACCAGTCTCTTCATCATCATCTTCATCATCATCCTTGTGTTGAGGCAAGCACAGCAGGCCCTACGAAGGTTGATTGATATAGCACGTTCCGTACCATTCCGGCGGCGACCGCCGGGGCGACGCCCAGTCCAAGGTCGGTTTCACAACCTGTAGTCCGGCATCAGGCGCGACTGAAGTCGCGCGCTACGTCGGTTGGCCTCAGGCGCGACTGAAGTCGCGCGCTACGTCGGTTGTGAAACCGCCCCTACTCGATCGTGTGGCAGAGGTCGCAGTCCTGACGAATGACCTGGCCGTCCTTCGTCTTGTGGTCGTCGTCGTGGCAGCGGAAGCAGCCCGGCGAGTCGGTGTGGCCGATGTTGTTGGGGTGCGTCCCCCACGTCACGTTCATCGTGGGAAACACGTTGCGGCCGTAGAGCGCCTGCGTCGTGCGCACCGCGCGATCGACGGCGTCACGCTCGGCGGCGTGCACGTCCGCATGCTGCGTGCGATAGAACTCCTCGAGCCGCTTCGCGATGGCTTCGAACGCCGCCTCGCGCGACGGGTAGCTCGCCTTGAGCGCCGCGACCGCCTCGCGCTTGATCCAGGGCAGCTTCGGGGAGATCTGATCGTAGGCCATCGCGGCGTCCACCGCCTTCTCGGCCGACGCGCTGAACGGATGGGTCGGACGGTTGTGGCAATCGACGCAGTCCATCGGCCGCCGCTCGCCTCTGGCCAACTCGTCCTGCGACACGCCCTCGACGGTGTACTCGCGCACGTTGCCGGAGGCGTCCGTCAGCCTCACGTACGGAATCACCTGGCGCGTCTCGTCGGTGGCGACGTATTCGATCCGATTGGCCGGGCTCACGTGCCAGTGGATGCCGGTGGCGACGCCGGACCGCTCGCCGCCGCTCCCGACGTGCAGCCGCAGGGTCGTGACGCTCTGGGTACTGGTCGCATCCTGCGCGAATTCGCGGATCGTGTCGGTCGCGTCGCCATGGAACTTGTCGGGCCAGTGGCACTGTTCGCACGTGTCGCGCGCCGGGCGCAGGTTGTGCACGGGCGAGGGAATCGGCCGCGAGTACGAGCCGGCCATCACGGCGAACACCTGCCGCACGCCCGACAGCTTCGAGCGCACGAACCACGGCGCGCCGGGCCCGATATGGCACCCGACGCATTTGACGCGCGAGTGCGGGCCGTCCTGGTAGGCCGCGAACTCGGGATCCATCACCGTGTGGCAGAGCTGACCGCAGAACGGCACCGAGTCCATGTACTCGAGCCCGCGGTAGCCGGCGAGGGACACGATGACGATGTTGACGAACGTCATCACGGCCACGAAGAACGTGGCCCTGCGGCTGTTCGGATCGTTGAGGTCGAGGCTCGGCCACACGCCCTTGTCGGTCCCGCGGCCGCTCAACCGGCGCCGCCGCTCGTACAGCATGCCGAGCGGGATGCCGGTCAGGCCGACGATGAAGAACCCGGGCAGAATCAAGAACGCGACGATCCCGGTGTACGGGTTGGTGTGGAACCCGAAGAGCTCGAGAAAGAAGACGAACAGAAAGAGGATCGAGCTGACCGACGTGACGACCGCGCCGGCGTACGAGATCAGGTTCCGCGCGTACTTGAGCCTGAGAAATTCGAACACAGACCCCCCTGCGAAGGTTCGTTCATCTTATAACAGGAAGACCGCGCTGGCAGGCCTTGAAGGCCCACGCGACCGCGAGACCTTCGGAGGCTCGCACGTCCGCGGCCCGGCCCTTCAGTGCGTGAAGACCGCGTAGAGGATGAGCGCGACGACGGTCAGGCCGACCGTGACCGCCGCCGTGCCGACCACCCGACCCACGCGCGCGAGCGTGTCCGAGGGCGGCGTCGTGAGGTGCGCCTCGAACCGGCCATCCCGCATCAGGCGCTCCAGCTCCGCCGGCCGCTCGATCCGGAACTCCTCCTCGCTCACCCGCCCGGTGAAGATCACCATGTCCATCGGGAACTTGTCGGGCCGGAGGTGGCTGTTGAAGAAGTGGATGGTGAAGATGAAGCCGACGGCGAGCAGCGCCTCTTCTCCATGGACGAGCAGGGCGATATTGAACATCCAGCCGGGCAGCAACCGGCCGAAGAACTCCGGAAACCACAAGAGCAGGCCCGACCCCCCGATGATCCCCATGCCCCAGAAGACCGCCCAGTAGTCGAACTTCTCCCAGTAGGTGAAGCGGTCGAAGCGCGGCCTCGGTCCCAGGCTGAAGAACCAGCGGAAGTGCTGGATCATCTCGACGACGTCGCGGGGCTGCGGCACCATCGACGCCGGCCCCCAGAGGATGCCGTAATCCTTCTGCACGAAGACCCGTCGCAGGAGCTGCGTGAGGTGGATCAGGAAGACCGTGATGAGGACCGTGGCGAACAAGCGGTGGAGCGTGCCGGCCACGACGAAGCCGCCGAAGAGACGCGCGACGACGCCCGCCCAGCGCGCCTCGCTGAAGAGCAGCGGCAACCCGGTCGCCGCCAGCCCCAGGAAGCTGAGCATGAGGAAGCCGTGCATGAGGCGGAAGTCGCGATCGAACCGCAGGACGTGCCGGCTCATGCCTTCGCCTCTCCGTTGCCCGCCGGGCGGTCGTGGCGTGCGCGCCGGTGCCGGGCCTCGCGGGCGACCCAGAGCGTGGTGTGCAGCCCGAAGAACCCGAAGACGAACATCAGCAGGCTCTTCATGAACCGCCCGGTGTAGTAGAGGAACGGGTTGCGCGCGTGGTTCTCCTTGTCCGCGTGCGGATCGTACTTCACGAAACCCGGCGTGGCGCCCTCATGGCACCGCTTGCACGTCGTCACGAGGTTGACCTCAGACACCGCCGATCGCAGATCGCTCTTCGGATAGATCTCGTGCGCGGTGTGGCAATCGGCGCACATGGCCACGCGCGTGAACCCGAGCGCCGTCACCTGTCCGTGGAACGTGTCGCGATAGGTGCGGATGGACTCCACGTGACACGTGCCGCACTCGCGGATCACGTCCAGCCGCCAGCTCTCGGTGTCGGCGCGCTGAATGTCGTGCGCCGTGTGGCAGTCGTGGCACTCCGGCGCCGTGAGGTTGCCGCTCGCGAGCTGCAGGCCGTGCACGCTGGCGTCGTACTGGTGCTTCACGCCCTCGTGGCACCGGCCGCAGGTCGCCGGCACGTTGCGCCGGTTGACCAGGCTCCCCGGAGCCGACAGGCGCTCGATGTCGTGGACGCCGTGACAGTCGCTGCAGTTGGGCGCGACCGTCAGGCCGCTCCGGCTGATCGCGCGACCGTGAATGCTGTCCTGGTACAGCGACATGACGTCGCCGATCTCGATGTGCCCGCGCTTGATGATGTCGGGGTTGCCGTGACAGTGCCCGCACGTATCGGGCAGGTTGAGCTGATAGGTGCGCGACGACGAATCGGCCGACGGCTTGATGTCGTGCATCCCGTGGCAGTCGACGCACGTCGCCGCAGGACTGGCGGGATCGCCGGCGCGCGCCTGCGCGTGGATGCTTTTCCGGTACTGCGCGATCGGATCGGTGTGGCACGTCGCGCAGTCGACCTTCTTCAGTTTCTCCGCGTGCGGATATTCGGCGAGCGCCGAGAGATCCGCGTGACAGTCCACGCAGCCCA
>ERZ1292640.1805-Hain-H43-02um-R1-1805-length-17519-cov-4_pt2 | contig 15872 bp, 14 predicted proteins | sample MGYA00564404_ERZ1292640 | MGnify/ENA primary metagenome ERZ1292640 (study PRJEB36523, sample SAMEA6512636) | groundwater metagenome | collected 2019-01-08 | study: AquaDiva: Metagenomics assemblies of 32 groundwater samples
CCTCCTGTCGGGCCTCGACGAGGACATCGCGAAAGCCGAGGGCAAGCTCGTCCGGATCCAGGGCAACCTCGTGGAGCAGACGACCCGCAGCCGCCTGCTCGGCGTGAGGAAGATCGAGATCCTCTGGGGCGGGGCGGCGGCTTCGGGCGCGCGATGAGATTCCGCGGAGGTTTCCTGTTGACCGTTCCGTCGAGGGCATGGTAAGGAACCGCGATGGACCTCGTGTGCCGGCCGTCGAACCTGCGCGGTGAGGTCACCATCCCCGGCTCGAAATCGCACACCATCCGGGCCGTCGCCTTCGCGAGCCTCGCCTCGGGGGAAAGCCGGATCGAATCGCCCCTGGAATCCGGCGATACCGATTCCGCCGCTCGGGCTTACGGCGCGCTCGGGGCGACGATCGCGCGACGGCCCGGGGCGTGGATCGTCCGGGGAACCGGCGGCGAGCCGCGCGCCCCCGACGAGGTGATCGACGTCGGAAACTCCGGCACCACCACGAACGTCGCCGTCGGCTCGGCCGCGCTTCTTCGCGAGGGCCTCGCCGTCTTCACCGGCGACGCCCAGATCCGCAAGCGCCCCTCCGGCCCGCTGCTCGCGGCGCTGAACGGCCTCGGCGCCCGGGTCGAGTCCACCCGCGGCAACGGCTGCCCGCCGATTGTCGTGCGGGGGCGCCTCAAGGGCGGCTCGGTCTCCATCGAGTGCCCCTCGAGCCAGTACCTCACGAGCCTCCTCGTCAACGCCCCGCTCGCCGACGGCGACAGCGTCATCCGCGTCACACGGCTCGAGGAGAAGCCCTACGTCGAGATGACCCTCGACTGGCTCGCCCGCCTGGGCATTCGAATTGCGCGCGACGGACTGCGCGAGTTCCGGATCCCGGGCGGGCAGCGATACGTCGCCTTCACCCGCCGCATTCCCGCCGACTTCTCGTCCGCCACGTTCTTTTTGTGCGCGGGCGCCATCGGCCAAAACGACGTCACCGTGCGCGGGCTCGATCTCGACGACACCCAGGGGGACAAGGCCGTTCTCGAATACCTGCGGGCGCTCGGCGCCCGGGTCGATATGCTGCCCGACGGCGGCGTGCGCGTGCGCCCCGGCCGCCTCAAGGGCTGCCGGCTCGATCTCAACGCCACCCCCGACGCCCTGCCGATGCTCTCGGTGCTCGCCTGCTTCGCGGAGGGCAAGACCGTCCTCGAGAACGTCGCCCAGGCCCGCATCAAGGAGACCGACCGCATCGCCGTCATGCGCGAGGTGCTCACCCTCCTCGGCGCCAGGATTACGGAGCGGGCGGACGGCCTCGAAATCGAGGGAGGAGCGCTCCGCGGCGCCGAGGTGAGCGGGCATGACGACCACCGCGTCGTCATGGCGCTGGCGGTGGCCGGCACCGCCATCCCCGGCGTCACGACCGTTCGCACCGCCGAGGCCGCCACCGTCACCTTCCCGACGTTTTTCGACTGCATGAAAAAAATCGGCGCGGAGATCATCCCGCCAGGACAAGGAGTCTCCCATGCTCGGCTGTGATATCGGAACGCTCTTTAAAGTCACCGTCGCCGGCGGGTCCTACCAGGAGACGCTGGTCACACATCTGCAGGGCGTACCCCCCGGGTATCTCTTCACCGAGGAGGAGATATACCGAGAGCTTCTGCTGCGCAAGCCCGGCCAGGGCGAGCTTACCTCGCCCCGCCGCGAGCCCGACGTGCCCATCATCGTCACGGGCCAAAACTGCGACGACACGATGCCCGGCTTCAAGAACGCCCGCTTTTCGAACGGCACCCCGCTGACGGTACTCATCCCCAACCTCGACCGCCACGCCGAGCACATCGAGGCCTATCGCGAGACGAATCGCACGCCGCGGCCGGGGCATGCCTCCTACGCCTCCTACGTGAAATACGGCCAGTGGGACGACGCCATCGGCGCCGGGTTCTTCAGCGGCCGCTACACCGCCACCATCGTCGCCGCCGGCGCCGTGGCCAAGCGAATCCTGAAGGACCGCGGCATCGAGGTCACCGCCTACGTCAAGGAGGCCGCCGGCGTGCGGATGCCGGATCTTCCCATCGAGAAGGTGCGGCCCAAGGTAGAGGCCTACAAGGAAATGCGCCGCAAGCACGACCCCGTCTACCTCGCGCTCTTCGCCTCCGGGCGGCTCAAGCCCGAGATGCGGATGCTGCAGAAGATGGCGGTCCTGGCGGAGTTCGAGAAGGAGATTCCCGCGCTCCACGAGAAGAAGATTGCCTGGGACGAGGAGGCCGTCCGCAAGGAATACGGCGTCCACCCCAAGCTCAACTGCCCCGACCTCGCCGCGGCCGACGCGATGTACGCGCGCATCCTCGAGATTACGAAGCAGGGCGATTCCAGCGGCGGCGTCGTCGAGGTCGTCGCCACGGGGCTACCTGTCGGCATGGGGGAGCCTGTGTTCCGCAAGCTAGATGCCGAGCTCGGCCGGATGCTCGGCATCGGCGCGGTCAAGGCGGTGGAGGTAGGTTGCGGCTTCGCGGCGAAGGATATGACGGGCAGCCAGTGCAACGACCAGATTTCCGCGAAAAACGGCAAGGTTCGGTTTGATTCCAACCAGGCCGGCGGCGTGACGGGAGGGCTTGCGACCGGCCAGGACCTCGTCGTGCGCCTGGCCGTCAAGCCCACGCCCACCATCGCAAAGCCCCAGCACACCATCGACAAGGTCTCCCTCGAGTCGAAGGACCTGGCGGCCGTCACGCGCCGCGATCCCACCATCGTCCCCCGCGTGTGGCCCGTCGCCGAGGCCTTCACGTCCATCCTGCTGCTGGATCACTACATGCAGCACCTGGCGTTCCAGGGGATGTTCAGGAAGTGAGCGTGCTGGCCGCGAACGCGCGGGCGATCCGGCGGGCGCTCACCGCGGCCGGCCGGCCGCTTCCGCGAGGGCGGCTACGGCGGCCTTCCGGACGGAGGGCTCGCGATCGGACGACGCGCGATTGAGGGCGGCGGCGGAGGCGGCCGAGGGCGGCAGACGGCCGAGGGCGAGGCAGGCGGTGGCGCGGACGGAGGCTTCGGAATCCGAGACGGACGCGGCGAGGGCCTCGGCGTCGGAAGCGTCGCCCAACCGGCCGAGCGCCTCGCAGGCGGCGGCGCGGACGATGCCTCGCTCGGCCTTCAGGAACGGGCGGATTCGGGCCGTGCTCCCGGGCTGTCCGATCCGGCCGAGGGCGGAAATAGCCGCTCGCTGGACGTAGGGCTCGTCGCGGAGCAGGGCTTTCTCGAGGACGGGCACGGCGGCCGCGTCGCGCCGCTCGCCGAGGCCCTCCGCGCAGGCGATGGAGATCTGCGGATCGGCGGATTCCTCCGCGAGGATCGCTCGCAGGCGCCGGGCATCCGTCGCGTCGGCGGTCGCGGAGATCCGCCGGGCGGCGAGCGTCCGGTGGGCGACGTCGCTGTCCGTTTTCTCGAGAATGCGCCGGAAGAGTCCCAGGGTCGCCGGGTCGTCGCCGCGGGCGGCGAGGGCGGCGAGGATGGCGGTCCGGACTCGATGAAGCGCCGGTTCGAAGGCCGAAAGTTGCGCGTCGCGGGCGGCGGCCGAGGCCGAGGCGCCGAGAATGGAGGCGGCCCGCGAGGCGATGTCCTCTTCGGCGTCCGACAGGAGCGCCCGCAGGGCGCCGAGGCTTGCGTCGGGGCCGAGGCGCTCGCAGGCGTCGAGGAGGATTCGCCGGACGATTGCGTCCGGGTCGTTGGCCGCCTTTTCCATCCAGGGGCCGAAGGAAGCGTCGCGCCGAAGGGCCGCATGAACGGCCGCGCGTCGAATCCGGGGATCCTCGCTCGCCAGCGCGCGCTCGACCGGCTCGTTCGGGGGCTTTCCGCCGGAGGCGCCGGTGTCGCGGATGGCGAGGGCGTCCATCGCGGTCGCGCGGATGTCGGGGTCGTCGGAATCGGCGAGGAACCGGAGCCTCTCGAGGCTCTCGGGGCCGTTCCGGAAGGCAAGCGTGTGGATCGCGTCGAGCCGTTCCTCGGGAGGGGCCTCCGCGCTCCGGCGGACGAGATCGCTTTCGACCGCGCCGGCGGACAGGAGCGCGCGGGATGCGGCCTGCGAGACGTCCGGGTCGGGATCGCGCTCCAGCGTTCGCAAGGCTCCGACGGCGGCCGGGTCGGAAATCCTGCCCAGGGCCGCGGCGGCGGCGATCCGGACGGCCGGGTGCGCCTTGGGATCCAGGGCGATTCCGGCGAGGGCGCCTCCCGATTCGGCGTCCCGAAGCGTTCCGAGGGCGCGGGCGGCCGAGAACCGGACGGGATCGGCGGGGTCGCGCAGCAGGGCGCGGAGATTCGGGCGCAACCCCGGGGGATCGGATCGGCCCGCTGCGGCCGCGGCCTGGCGGCGGACGCGGGGGTCTAAGTCGGCGAAGGCGGCCTTCAGGGCCTCGGCGGGGGCGAGGGAACCGATCGCGCCGAGCGCCGCGACGGCCTGCGCGCGGACGAGCGGGTCCGGGTCGCGCGAGGCCGCGGCGAGCGCCGGGACGGCCTCGCGTGCGCCGAGGGTTCCGAGGAGGCTGGCGCTCGCGGCCCGGACTTCCGGATCGGCGTCCCGCAGCAGCGGAAGGAGGACGATCGTGGAGGCCGGGCTTTCGTCGAAGAGCCGCTGGGCGAGGAGGCCGTGGGCGAGGGGGTTCTTGAGTTGCGAGCGGAGGTCCGTTTCCGGCGCGGGCGGCGGCGGGGCCGCGGGTCCCCGATCGCAGGCGGCGAGGACGGCGGCGAGCGCGATGGCGATGGCTGCGGCGTTGGAGGGGCGGGGCAACCCCGCCCCTACAACATGCCCGGACCGTTCGTAGGGGCGCGGTCCCCGCGCCCTGCCCTGTGTGAGGGACCGAATCACGGCGCGTCCTCGGGAGGCGCGTCCGAGCCCGGCTTTCTCGCGCCGATCCCCGTCAGGAAGTCGAGCTCCCGATCGCTGGGCGAGAGGTAGGGGGCCTCGGGCTCGGAGATCTCGACGACCCGTCTCGCTACCAGGACGGGGGCGCGGTTCTTGCGGTCCCATTGCAGCGTGCCTACCGCCTGGACCCAGGACCCCTCGGGCGGGGGCGGGCCCGATTCGTCGAGGACGGTGAGCGCGACGGGGAAGGCGTCGGCCACGCAGCAGGTCATCGTGAACCGCACCAGCTGGTAGAGCGAGTCGGGCGCGCCGATCACCTGGCGGGGCGAGCCGGGCGCGACGGGGATTTTCTTCCGGATTCCCTCCAGGACCACGCTTCGGTCGAAGAGGGAGAGCGGATCGCGCTCGGCGGCATAGCGGATCATGAGGAGGTTGGCCGGCTCGTAGGCACCCGCGGAGGCGTCGTCCCCGAATCCTAGCAGCTCGATGCCATCCGGCGTCTCCATCCGCCCGGCGGCGGCGAGGCCGAGCCGGCGGGGTTCGGCGGGGAGCGCGAGGAGGGCGAGCGCGAGGAGGGCGAGTGCGAGGATGCCGAGGGGGCGGATGGGCGACTCGGAGTGGGCGTGATCGGCGCACGGGCAGGCGGCCGGCCGTTCCGTGCGGAGCGCGGCGAAGGCGAGGAAGAGCAGGGCGGCGGCGCCGGCATAGGTGAGGGCGAAGACCACGGGGTTTCTCACCTGGACGAGATAGGAGAGCCTTCCCCGCGCGGCGAGCACGAGGATGAGCGCGGCCCACGACGCGAGCGCGGCGGCGCGCAGGATCGAGGCCGTTCGTTCGCGCGTCATGGCCCGATCCTATCTTCCCCCGAGCGCCGGCAGCAGGCCCGAGGCGTGGGCGGCGAGGTTCAGCAGGAAGATGACGACGACGACGGCGGGCAAAAGGATGAGCGCGGCGCGCCGGCGCAGGACTTTCGCGTAGATGAGCGTCAGCTTCACGTCGAGCATGGGCCCGAGGGTGAGGAAGGCGAGCAGGGCCGCCGCGGGGGTGCCCGCGAACGAGGCCGCCGCGGAGGTCCCCGTGAACGAGGCCGCAATGAAGGCGTCGGCTTCCGAGCAGACGGACAGGCCGTAGGCGAGGCTCATGAAGACGGGGATCGAAAGCGCCGGCGTTCCCGCGACCGCGGCGAAGGCGTCGTGGGGGCGGACAAGGACGTTGATGGCGGCCGCGAGGACCGCGCCGAGGGCGAGGTAGGACAGGATTTCCACGAGCTCGGAGATGGCGATGGCGACCACGCCCTTCTTGTGCTCTCCGTGATCCTCGCTGCCGTGCCCGCCGCCCGTCTCGGCGAGCAGATCGCCGGCCGCCGGCGCGATCCGCCCGGCGAGGGCCCCGAGCAGGATCGCCGCGAGAAGGCCGATGACCGTCCGGGCGACGGCCATCCGAAGACCCTGCGGCCCGAAGGCGAGCGTCGTCGAGGCGAAGACGATGGGATTGACGATGGGCCCGGCGAAGAGGTAGGCGACGGCGGGGCCGGTCGGGACGCCCTTGCGGACGAGGCGGCGGAGCACCGGGACGATCCCGCACTCGCATAGCGGCATCACGAGGCCCGCCAGCGCGCCGGCGAGGAGCCCGAGCGGGCCCGCGGGGATGATCCGCCGCAGCAGGCCATCGGGCAGATGGACCTCGAGGAGGGCGGAGACGAACGCCCCGACGATCACGAACGGGATCGCCTCCACGACGACGGATGCGGCCCGCATCGAGAACTCGCCGAGCCATTCGGGCATCGCCCGGATTATAGAAGCCGCGCTATCATTCGCGTCATGCCTTACAAGCCCTTCACCGAGGGGCCGACGCGCCCCCAGTTCTCCCGCAGCCGCGCCTTCGACGTGGAGCACGTCCGCCTGGATCTTCGGATCGATCCGCCGGGGCGGAGGCTTTCGGGCGAGGCCGCGATCCGCGTCCGCCCGATCCACGAGGTCCGGAGCCTCGAGTTCGACGCGGTGGAGCTGAAGATTCGCTCCGTCCGCGCCCTCGGGAGGAGCCTGCCGTTCGTTTGCGAGGACGGCAAGATCCGGATCGAGCTGCCCGCCCCCCGGCGCGACGCCGCCTTCGAGGTCCGGATCGCCTACGACGCGACGCCCCGGCGCGGCATGTACTTCGTCCCGCCGAAGGCCCCGCGGCGGCACTGGCAGGTCTGGACGCAGGGCGAGCTGGAGGACAACCGGCACTGGTTTCCGGGCTTCGACTATCCCAACGACCGCGCGACGACGGAGTGCGTCATCACGGTCCCCGAGCCCTACCGGGCCGTCTCGAATGGCGCCCTCGTTTCCGAGACGCGCGACCGGCGCCGGAAGGAACGGACGTTCCACTGGCGCCAGTCCGTGCCCCATGTGAACTACCTCGTCTGCGTCGTCGTGGGGGTCTTCGAGGAAGCCTCCGAGCGCGCCGACGGCGTGCCCGTGCAGTACCTGGTCCCGCCGGGAAAGCGCGGCCTCATCCGCTCCTCGTTCGGCCGGACTCCCGCGATCCTGCGCTTCTTTTCCGAGCGCACGGGCATTCCGTACCCCTACGAGAAATACGCCCAGATCGCGCTGGCGGACTTCATGTGGGGCGGGATGGAGAACACGACGCTCACGACGATCAACGAGCGCTCGCTCATGCCCGAGCGATTGCGTGCCGACGCCGATCCCGACGGCCTCGTCGCGCACGAGGCGGCCCACCAGTGGTGGGGGGATCTCATCACGACGAAGTCGTGGGAGCACCTCTGGCTCAACGAGGGATTCGCGACGTATTTCGATCCTTTGTTTGCGGAACACCTCCACGGGAAGGAGGAGTTCCAGTACCGGATGTTCGAGAACGCCGAGTCCTACTTCGTGGAGGACGCCGAGTCCTACCGCCGCCCCGTCGTGACGCCGCTCTTCGAGGACCCCGAGGACCTCTTCGATCGCCACGCCTACCCGAAGGGGGCGTGGATCCTGCACATGATCCGGGGGGTTCTCGGGGAGGAGCGGTTCTGGAAGGGGATCCGGCACTACGCGAAAAAGCACCGCGGGGGGTGCGTCGAGACGGCGGACCTCCGGATCGCGTTCGAGGAATCCACGGGGGAGAGCCTCGAGGGGCTCTTCCGCCAGTGGCTTTTCCAGGCGGGCTACCCCGAGTTCGAGGCGAAGTGGAGCCATGACACGAAGGCGGGCCTCTTGCGATTCACGGTGAAGCAGGTCCAGAAGCTGGAGTCCGACACGCCCGTCTTCGAGACCCCGGCGGAGATCCTTGTCGTCACGGCGAAGGGCCGATCCGTCCACCGGGTCCGGATCGAGCGGCCCGAGCACGACTTCTTCCTGCCCTGCGCGGAGCGCCCGTCGTTCGTCCAGTTCGATCCCGACGGCTGGATCCTGAAGAAGCTCAAGTTCGAGAAGGATCCGGCCGAGTCGATCCGGGAGCTTAAGCGCTCGCCCGGGATCCTCGGGCGGATCCAGGCCGCGGACGCGCTGGGCGCCCGCGCGGGGGATCCGGACGCGACGACGGCGCTCGCCAAGGCCCTGCGATCCGATCCCTTCTTCGGGGTCCGCAGGTCTTCCGCGAAAGCCCTCGGCCGGATGGCGACGCCCGCGGCGCTGCGGGCGCTGGCTCCGGGATTGCGGGACCGCCACCCGAGGGTCCGGCGCATGAGCGCCGACGCTTTGGGGAATTTCCAGGACGACGCCGCGGCCGCGAAGGCCGTCGCCCCGCTCCTTCGCGATCCCTCCGAGTTCGTCGTCGCGACGGCGCTGCGCTCGCTCGGGCGGATCCGCGCGCCCGGCGCGTTCGCGCGCATTTCGGCCGCTCTCTCTCGCGACTCGTACAACGATCTCGTCCGCCAGGGGGCCTTCGACGGGCTGGGCGAGCTCCGGGACCTCCGTTCGATTGCACTTGCGAAGGCCTGGACCCGGCCTGATCGGAACGCCCCCGTCCGGGCCGCCGCCATGGGTTGCTTGGGGCGGCTCTGGGAGTTCGCGCAGGATCGGAAGCCCGAGATCCGGGAGTGTCTCGTCCGGCTCCTCTCCGACCCCGCGCACATGATCCGGCGCATGGCGTTCGGGGCCGTCTCCGTCGTGGCCGATCCGGCCGCGCTGTCTGCCCTCGAGGAAGCCCTCGGGCGGGAATCCGTGAGCGTCGTCCGGCATGCCGCGCGGTTGGCCCTCCGGCGCTCGCGGGAGCGGCTCGCGGCGGCGGCGAAGGCCGCCGACGTGAAGCGCGATCTCGATGCCGTCCGGACGGAGTGCCGGAAGCTCGCCTCGCGCGTCCAGGCCCTCGAGAGCCGCCTGTCGGCCGGAAAGCGGAGGAAGTAGGGTCGGCACTATCCCGTCGCATCCGGCTCGGATACCCTAGGCGCGCATGGTCGAACTGGGCCCCGACGATTTCATCTTCCTTAACGAGTTTCCCCTCGCGATGCGATGGGCGGATCCGAATACCCGCGTCCTCTGGGTGGGGGCGGTCGACGCGATCCGGCCGGTCGTTCGCGAGAAAGGCCGGGCCTTTTGGGATTGGTCCATGAATCTCCTCGCCGAGGCCCAGTCGCGGGACAACCACTACGAGCGGCCCCTCGAGATGGGGACCTACCTCGCCCCGAAGCGTTCCGTCCTGCTCTGGCTCGGCTCGCTCGGGATCGAGGTGAAGGACGCCTATATTTCCTGGGATCCGGACCTCGCCGGGGTGACCGACTGGGAATATTTCATGAACCACTGGGACGCCTACTGCCGGAAGGGCGACAATCTCCTGATTTGGGACATCCAGGAGTCGTGGAGCATGCTTTTCGAGGAGACCGGGAAGTTCATGTTCGCGCGGCGGAGGGAGACCGCGCGTCGGGCCGCAACGTCGTGAAAATGGGCGGGCGGTCGGATCTCGCGGCCGTTTACCGGCGCCTCCGGCGGCGCTTCGGGCACCAGGGGTGGTGGCCCGGGCGGACGCGCCTCGAGATCATCCTCGGGGCGATCCTGACGCAGAGCGCCGCCTGGACGAACGTTGAGCGCGCGATCGCGAACCTGCGGCGCGCGGGGATGTTGCGGCTGGGCCGGCTCCGGCGGGCCTCCGCGTTCCGGCTCGCATCCCTCGTCCGGCCCTCCGGCTATTTCCGCCAGAAGGCGAAAAAGATCCGAGCATTCCTCCGGTTCCTCGAGCACGAATTCGCTGGAAGCCTCGATCGGATGGCGCGCGTCTCCGCGGCGACGCTTCGGCCGCGCCTTCTCGGGGTCTTCGGGATCGGGCCGGAGACGGCGGATTCGATCCTGCTCTATGCCTTTGGCCGCCCCGTCTTTGTCGTGGACGCCTATACCCGCCGGGTCCTCGCCCGGCACGGATGGCTTCCGGCGGACGCCCCCTACGAGGATGTCCGGGCCTGGTTCGAGAGCCGCCTTCCCCGCTCGGTTCCGCTCTGGAACGACTTCCACGCGCAGTTCGTCCGGCTCGGCAAGGATTTCTGCGCGAAGCGCTCTCCGCGCTGCGCCGGCTGCCCGCTCCGGAAGCTTCTCCCGGGCGGGGCCCCCCGGGCCCTATAATGGGTCCGGCTCCGCGGGCCGCGGCGCCGGAAGGGAGGCGGGATGGACGTCCGCCGGGCCGCGATTGTCGGTCTTCCCCTCCTATCGATCTTTTTGGCCTGCCGATGGATCCCTTTCCGGGGCGAGAGGCCTCCGTCCCCGGCCGTCGCCGCGGCGCGCGCTCGCGCCGAGCGGGTCGCCCAGCCCGTGGCCGATCCGGTCTGGATGACCGTCCGGACCGTGATCCTTCGGGGCGAGACCCCGGCCGTGATCCTCCAGCGTGAGCCTGATCGGCGCCGGATTCTGCCCATTTTCGTCGGCATCCCCGAGGCGCTCTCGATCCTGCAGGCCCTGCGCCGCGAGCGCGCGACGAGGCCCTTGACGCACGATCTCCTCTCGGAGACCGTTCGGAATCTCGGGGGGCGGGTGGATCGAGTCGTGGTGAACGAACTGCGGGATCGGACCTTTTTTGCCCAGATCGTGATCCAGCGGGACGGCCGGGAAATCCTGCTCGATGCCCGGCCCTCGGACTCGATCGCGCTTGCGCTGCGGCAGGGCGCGAAGATTCTGGTGGATCCGTCGATCCTGAAGGACAGCGGGACCGATCTCCCCCGGTCGGGCGCCGATGGGGGGGATGTTCCGGAGCCGCCGTCCGTCCCCGCGGGCGGGGCGGGCGACATCCCGCCGGACGCGATCTAGCCGCGGTTGATTCGATCGATCAGCCGCCGCAGCCTTCCGGAATGGATGCGGTCGAATTGCAGGCGCAGGCGTGGGAGGCGCTCGAGGGAGGGCTCGGAGGCCTCCTCGGGGAGCGGGGCGGTGGGCTCGATGGAGCCGTCGGTGAGGATGTCGCGGAACTCATCGTTGAGGGAGCGGACGAGGGCGCGCGAGGGGGCGCGCTTCAGCCGCAGCACCAGCGTGTCGCCCACGTAGCGCAGCGAGTGGTAGACCTTGTAGAAGTCCGTGATTTCTCGGACGGCAACGCCTACGTCGTCCGTGATTTTGTAGAGGGAGACGTCCTCCTCCGAGATGTAGCCTTGCGCCAGCAGGAGCCGGCGGATGAAGCGGTCCCACGAGCGCCAGTAGCCGCCGCCCTTCGCGTCGAGCAGGATCACCGGCATCGGGTAGGACTTCCCCGTCTGGATGAGGGTGAGCACCTCGAAGGTCTCGTCCTGGCTGCCGAAGCCGCCCGGCAGGCAGACGAGCGCGCTCGTCTCCTTCACGAAGAGCAACTTTCGCGTGAAGAAGTATTTCATCGTGACGAGCTTCCGGTCCCCCGCGATGACGGGATTCGCGCCCTGCTCGAAGGGCAGGCGGATGTTGATGCCGATGCTCTTGTCGCGGCCGGCCCCGCGGTGGCCCGCCTCCATGATCCCGCCGCCGGCGCCGGTGATGACGAGGTAGCCGCGCCGGGAAATCTCGCGGGCGAAGGATTCGGCCTGCCGGAAGGCGGGGTGGTCGGTCGGCGTCCGGGCGGAGCCGAAGATCGTGACTTTCGGTTTTCCCCGGTAGGGGGCGAGTGTTTTGAAGGCCTGGACGAAGTCCTCGAGGCAACGCTGGAGGAGCTTCAGGTCCACGTCCGGCAGGCCGCTGGACGCGATTTCGTCGACCGTGCGGCGGAATTTCCGGAGGACCCAGCCGCCCGGGACGCCGGCGGGTCTCGGCGTCGCGCGGAGGGCCAGAGGGCCGGGGCGGTTGGGTCGGGGCACGTCGGGATCCTATCGCCGGGTTGCTGCCCTGTCGCCCGAGGGCCTCACGCCTTCGCGAGCGTCCGGAAGAGGATCGTCATCGATCCCGCCCAGGCGAGGAGCATCAGCCAGAAGAAGGCCGTCTGAATCTTCGCCGCCATGGCCGTCCCTCCGCCCCCCTCGGGGCAGGAAGCAATTATTGTGCCCGGGGGGGGCAGCTATCAGCTGTCAGCTTTCAGCTGTCAGCTTTAGAGGACGGTTTGTTTGTGGAGGAAGACGTATCCGTTCCGTAGCTGATAGCTGACAGCTACTTGCCCAGGAGCCGTACAATGGCCTGCGTCCCCTTTTCGCCCAGGCCCTTGCGGCAGCCTTGGCGGTAGAGCCGGGACGCGAGCCTCGCGCCGGGGAGCTCAAGACCGAGGCGGTCCAGGGTCTCGCCGACGATCCGGAGGTCCTTCGCGAGGAGGCGCATCCGGAAGGCGGGCTCGAGATCGCCGTCGAGGATCTTCTTGCCGAGGTTCGTAAGCGACCAGGACGCCGCGGCGCCGCCGGAGATCGCGGCGTGGACCCTGGCGGGATCGAGGCCGGCCTTGCGCGCGAAGGCGAGGCCCTCGGCGGCGGCGAGGGTGTTGAGCGCGCAGACGATCTGGTTGGCGAGCTTCGTCGTCTGGCCTGCGCCCCAAGGCCCCATGTGCAGGACCCGGGCGCCCATCGCGGAAAGGACCGGCATGGCCTTCTTCAGGTCCGTCGCCCGGCCCCCGGCCATGATCGTGAGCGTCCCTTCTATGGCGCCCTTCTGGCCGCCCGTGACGGGGGCGTCGAGGAATCCGATGCGGCGGCGGGCGAGCGTGCGCGCGAAGGAGGCGGCGGAGACGGGGGAGATCGTGCTCATGTCCACGGCGACGGACCCGGGCGAAAGCGTCCGCGCGGCGCCGTTCTCCCCGAAGAGGATTTCCGCGACGTCGGGCGTGTCGGTCACGATCGAGACGAGGACGTCGGCGTTCGCCGCCGCCTCCGCGGGAGAACCCGCGGCGTCGGCGCCCACCGCGACGAGCGGGGCCATCTTCGACCCCGTCCGGTTCCAGACCGTGACGGGGAATCCCGCTTTCAGGAGGTTGTGCGCCATCGGGGAACCCATGATTCCGAGTCCCAAGAATCCCACCCGCGGTTTCTTCTTCATGTGCGGAGCCTACGCCGCCGCCCGCCCGTGCGGCAAGGGCGGGCACGGCTTGCGTTCGCGATGCGTCCCGTCGGGGTTCGAGGGGAGAGGTGTTCTCGCGGATCCCGGGGCGGTTCGTTCCGTCGCCGGATTGGACGGCGCGACGGGAAGCGCGGACAATGGTGCGGGCTGCGATGCGAAAAGAACCGCCGTTCCTTCTCGGCCAGCAAAGACCCCGGCTTCGCGTCCGCTTCTGGGAATATTTCACGCCGGGCCTCGTCTCAGCCCTCGCGCGCGCGATCGAGGCTGGCGACGGGGGCGGCGTGCGGTGGTTCTCCGGCGAGGGGCGGACGCCGGCGGGGGAGCGGGTGGGGTTCGAGTGGCGAAAAGGAGATCCGGGCGTCTCGTTCTCGCCCGGACGTTCCCGCGCGCCAGAGGCGGGCGGAATCCTCTTCGAGGGGCGGATCGACTACTGGACCGCGAACCTGCTCCGGAATTTCCCCGTCTTCCACTTGCGCTCGAAGCTCCGTCTCCCGGGCGGGCGCTGGGCGGACGAGCGGAGGGTCTGACGATGCATCCGCCGCGCCCGCTCAAGTGTCCGGACTGCTTCGCGCGCGTTCCGTCGCCTTCGCGCGGCGGCGAGGCCCGGTGCCCCCACTGCCGGCGCGCCTTCCGGCCCGTCCTCGCCGTCCCGGGTTTTCGCTGGACGCAGGACGGGCGCCGGTTTTCCGTCCTCTCGGCGCGCAATCCGGACGTCCGCCCCCTCAAGCACGTCTTCGTCTTCGAGAATTTCCTCCACCCCGAGGTCCTGCGGCTGCGCCGGCGGTTCCGGCTCGACCGCCTCGTCGCCCCGTTCGCGAGGGAGGGCGAGTTCGCGCGGCAGCGGGCACTGCGCCACTGGGTTTCGTCCGCCTGGACGTCCGGGCTTCCTTCCGTGCGCGCCCCGGCCCGCGTCCACACCCTGCATGCGGGCGAGATGTTCCGGCACGCCTCCACGCGGGGATGCCAGTATTTCTGCACCTACAAGGCCTACGCGATGGTGGAATTCGCGGCCGCGCTCGGCTGGAACGCGAGGCTCGTCAGCGCCGGCGGGCACATGATGAGCGAGCTGTGGAGCAACGAACGGGGGAAGTGGGTCTTCTTCGATTCCCTGTTCAACCTCCACGTCGAAAAGGAAGGCCTTCCCCTCTCCTGCCTCGAAATCCAGCGGGAGTACCGGAAAAACGGCGGCCGCGACGTCGAATACCGGTGGGGGCGGCGGCGGACATTGCTGCCGGCCGACGGGCACGAGTTCGTCCACCTCCTTCCGGCCCAGTTCGCCTGGTTCGTCGTCTGGACGAACGCGAACTTCTTCGACGAGCCGAACGAGAAGGGCCAGGCGTTTTCGAGGCTTTTGTTCCGGGACCGGCACAACCGCCGCCTCCGCTGGACGGACGCCTCGGGCGAGGGCGATCGCTACGCGACGCTGCCGTCCACGCGCGAGACGTCCGATCCGGCCGACATCGATTTCCCGCTGAACGTCGCGGAAATCTTGCTCGCGGCCGCGCCGGGCGGCGTCCGCCTCGGCCTCGAGACCCGAACGCCGGGCCTCAAGCGCCTTCTCGTCCGGGTGGACGGCGGCCCCTGGCGGGTCTTCGATGCCGGCGGGACGATTCCCCTGAAGCAAGGCCGCACCGCGATCCGGGCGCGATCCGAAAACCAGGCCGGCGTCCGCGGCCCCGAGAGCGAGGTCGTCATCGAGGAGCGGTGACGCCTTCTTCCGTTTCGCGAGGAATCCGGAGGGGAAAGGGCATGACTCCCGAGGGGTGCGGCCGATGACGATGGGCAGGGCGAACGCGGCGCGCTCCGCCGCTTTCCTTCTCCTTCTCTGCGTCCCGCCGGCTTTGGCGGCGGACGACGCGGGCGAGCGGGCCCTCCAGGACGCGGAGAAGCGGATCGAGCGGGCGAAGGGCGAGCGGGAGCGGGCGGCGAAGGAACAGGAGAAGGCGCTGAAGGAGCGGGAGAAGAACGCCTCCGCCGGCGAGAAGGACGAGATCAAGAAGGCGCTCGAGGGCCTGCGGGCCGCGTCCCTCGGGGATCGCGAGATGTTCGGGAATCTGAAGGAGGAGTGCCGGAGGCTCCAGGACGAGGTCCGGCAGGGCGTTTCGGGATCGCGGGAGCGGGCGGCGCGGCTGCTCGCGCTCGTGGAGCAGGCGGCGGGCGGCGGGGAACCGGCGGCCGGGGAGCCGAAGGATGTTTCCAGTTCCGTGGCGTCCGCCGGCGAGCCCGGCTCGCGGGCTTTCGCGCCCGGCAACGTTTCCAGCGGCGCTTCCCCCGCGCCCCCGCCCGCGCCGGTCCGGGGTCCGCCTCTCGCCGAGCCTCCGTCGCCGTCCGCCGTCGGCGGTGGGTTCGGCGGCGCCGCGACGGGCGGAGCGGGCAAGCCCGTCGTCCGCGTGCGCTCGGTAGCGGATCTGAAGTCGGCCTTCGAGAAGGGAAACGTTTCCATCGAGATCGAGGCCCGCGACCTGGACGTCCCCGAGAAGATCGAGACCAAGGCTGACAACATCACGCTCGACGGGAAAGGCGCGACGCTCCGGGGCGATCGGATCCCACGCGAGATGCAGATGCTGAAGTTCGTCGGCGGCAGCAACTTCGTGGTCCGGAACCTGCGCCTGCGGAACGCCGGCGACAACCTCGGCTTCTAC
>ERZ1292640.2176-Hain-H43-02um-R1-2176-length-15871-cov-10_pt1 | contig 15871 bp, 16 predicted proteins | sample MGYA00564404_ERZ1292640 | MGnify/ENA primary metagenome ERZ1292640 (study PRJEB36523, sample SAMEA6512636) | groundwater metagenome | collected 2019-01-08 | study: AquaDiva: Metagenomics assemblies of 32 groundwater samples
TGATCCTGTACGAGTCGAACATCATCAACGAGTACATCGACGAGCGCTTCCCGCACCCGCAGCTGATGCCTGGCGACCCGGTGGACCGTGCGCGCGTGCGTTTGTTCCTGCTCAACTTCGAGAAGGAGTTGTTTGTTCACGTTTCCACGCTGGAGTCGCGTGTCGCCAAGAGCAACGAAAAGGCGCTGGAGAAGGCGCGCGCTCACATCCGTGACCGTTTGACGCAACTCGCCCCGGTGTTCCTGAAGAACAAGTACATGCTGGGTGAGAATTTTTCCATGCTCGACGTGGCCATTGCCCCGTTGCTGTGGCGTCTCGATTACTACGGCATCGAACTGAGCAAGAACGCTGCGCCGCTGCTCAAGTACGCCGAGCGCATTTTCTCGCGTCCGGCCTACATCGAGGCACTGACGCCATCCGAAAAAGTGATGCGCAAGTAAGACGTTCGGCGGCTGTCCCATGATCAACGACCCGAGTGCGACGTCGACCCGTCCTTACCTGATCCGGGCCCTGTACGAGTGGTGCACCGACAACGGCTTCACGCCTTACGTGGCCGTGCGGGTGGACGACTCCGTGCAAGTGCCCCGCGAGTATGTGAAGAACGGCGAGATCGTGCTCAACGTCAGCATGGATGCCACGAGCTCGCTCAAGCTGGGTAACGACTTCATCGAGTTCAAGGCCCGGTTTGCCGGCACCGCGCGCGACATCATGGTGCCAGTCGGTCGGGTGATCGCCATCTACGCACGCGAGAATGGCCAAGGCATGGCATTTCCGCTTGAAGAAACCGGCCTGCATCAGGTCGACGCTGACGCGGCTGATCCTGCAAGTGTGCAGGCCGAGCGCGAGCCTGAGGGCAAACCGGTTCAACTGGCGCGGGTTGATACCGAGCGCAGCGGCGACGAGCCCGAGCCGCCCCGTCCGCCCGTCGGCGGTCGGCCGGCGCTCAAGCGGGTCAAATAAACCGGCATCGGCTCACTGTAAAATAGGTTCCGTGCCGATTTAGCTCAGTTGGTAGAGCACCCGCCTTGTAAGCGGTAGGTCGTCAGTTCGAATCCGACAATCGGCACCATTCATTCCCCACCTCTCCATCCCGCGGTCCCTCGCATTCAGCGCTCGCGGGAAATTTGGACCTTGAGCCGAATTGAGGTAATCTCCCAACCCTTGGTACGCAAGTGGGCTTCCAGCGCGGGCAGGAACTGGCGGAGCTTGGCGGCAACGGCATTGCTGCTGACGATCAGGCACCAGACGGACCCGTCGATCGGACCGGCCTGGATGGCCGGGCGCAAGGTGGCTGGAATCAATGGCTCAATGGCTTTGAGCCGTGCCGACGAGTCCCTGGCGAGCTCGGTGAGCCTGGCCAGGGTAGGGGAGTCCTGTGTAGCCTGCTGGAGGGTCACAGGATGGTGGCGTCGGTTCATGGCGTCGGGGTGGAGCGGAGAGATAAATAATGCATTTGATTATCACGGATGCCTGGTTGGCCAAAAGCCATGCCATCTATCTGAGCGGCGCCAAGCTGCTCGTGGCGATACTGGTCTTGTCCCTGACGCTGATGCTGGTGGCCGCCGGCCTGTACCACTGGGTTTTCCTCAAGGGCGCGCGCGAAGGCTGGCCGGTGGTGGGGACGCTGGTCCGGCTGGTGATCAAGGATGAATTTGCCCAGCGCGACCGCTTCATGCGCGAAAACCTGGACGTGATGGCCAAGCGGCTGGGCGAGATGCAGGCCAAGATGATGCAGCTCGAATCCCTGGGCGAGCGCGTTTCGGGCCTGGCGGGCATCAACCCCAACGACATCAAACTCAAGCCAGGTCAAGGTGGCGCGCTGGTGCCAGGTCGCTCGCTGACGATGGAAGAACTGGAAACCACCCTGAATGCGCTGGACCGGCTGACCGGTCAGCGGGCCGATCTGATGGCGGTCATGGAATCGCGATTGTTCGAGCAGAAGGTCCGCAACATGATGGTGCCCACCCAGCAACCCGTGACCGGTAACCTGGGCTCCAGCTTCGGCTGGCGCATCGACCCGTTCACCGGCCGCTCGGCGCTGCATACCGGCCTTGATTTTCAGGCCAATACGGGCACACCGATCCTGGCCGCCGCGGGTGGGGTGGTCGTGATCCAGGAGTTTCATCCCGAATACGGCAACATGATCGAGGTCGATCACGGCAAGGATCTGATCACCCGCTATGCCCATACTTCACGGGCCTATGTCAAGAAGGGCGACCTCATCAAGCGCGGGCAGCGGATTGCCGACGTCGGCAATACCGGCCGCTCGACCGGGCCGCACCTGCATTTTGAGGTGCTGGTGCGTGGTGTGCCGCAGGATCCGCAGAAATTCCTGATGGCCGGCCGCAATCTCCCGGTCCAGCAGGTGGCGATGGCCCCGGCTGCCGCCGCGGCGGGGCCCGCTCCTCAGCTGGCTGCCGCGGCGCCGGCGCAGCCGCCGGTGGCGCGTCCTGTGCCTGCGCCGGCTGCTGCTTCACCCGCGCCGACGGCCGCTCCGGCTCCTCAGCCGGAGGCGGTGCAAAGGTAGAATCAGCCACTTGGTTTCCCCATCGTGTCCGGTGGGCCGCGCTAGCGGCTGTCCGGGTCCGGGGAGACTCGTTTCATCTTGATTGAAAAGGATTGCGCTGCCCTGCAGGCTGTTCGGGCTTGCAGGTCGGTAGGGCATTCATGGTCACCAACATCCTCACCAAAATTTTCGGCAGCCGCAATGACCGGCTGCTCAAGCAGTACCGCAGCACCGTGGCCCGCATCAATGCGATGGAGCCGCAGTTCGAAAAACTGAGCGATGACGAGCTGCGCGGCAAGACGCAGGAGTTCCGGGACCGCGTTGCCAAGGGGGAAACGCTCGATGCCTTGCTGCCCGAGGCCTTTGCCGTGGTGCGGGAGGGCTCCAAGCGCGTCATGAAGATGCGGCACTTCGATGTCCAGCTGGTCGGCGGCATTGCCCTGCACCAGGGCAAGATTGCCGAGATGCGTACCGGGGAGGGCAAGACCCTGACGGCCACGCTGCCGGTGTACCTCAATGCGCTGGCCGGTCATGGGGTGCACGTGGTGACGGTCAACGATTACCTGGCCAACCGCGACGCACTGTGGATGGGCAAGCTCTACAACTTCCTGGGTCTGAGCGTGGGCGTGAACTTGCCGCAGATGCCGCGGGAGGACAAGCAGGCCGCCTACCTGGCCGACATCACCTACGGTACCAACAACGAATACGGCTTCGACTACCTGCGCGACAACATGGTGTACGAGGTGGCCGACCGGGTGCAGCGCGGTCTGAACTTCGCCATCGTCGACGAGGTCGACTCCATCCTGATCGACGAGGCGCGCACGCCACTCATCATCAGCGGCCAGGCGGAAGACCACACGGCGCTGTATGTCGCCATCAACAAGGTGGTGCCGCATCTGACACGCCAGGAAGGCGAGGCGGATCCGCGCACCGGCGAGGGTGTGACCAAACCCGGCGACTTCACGCTGGACGAGAAGAGCCACCAGGTCTTTCTGACCGAGCAGGGCCATGAAAATGCCGAGCGCATTCTCAGCCAGGCGGGCTTGCTGCCCGAGGGCGCCAGCCTCTATGACCCGGCCAACATCTCGCTGATGCATCACCTGTATGCCGCCTTGCGGGCCAACAACCTGTATCACCGTGATCAGCATTACGTGGTGCAGAACGGCGAGATTGTCATCGTCGACGAGTTCACCGGCCGCCTGATGACGGGCCGGCGCTGGAGCGACGGCTTGCATCAGGCGGTGGAAGCCAAGGAAGGCGTGGCCATCCAGGCCGAGAACCAGACACTCGCTTCCATCACCTTCCAGAACTACTTCCGTCTCTACAACAAGCTGGCCGGCATGACCGGCACGGCCGATACCGAAGCCTACGAGTTCCAGGAGATCTACGGTCTGGAAACCGTGGTCATTCCACCGAACCGTCCGAGCCGGCGTGACGACCAGCTGGACCGTGTCTACAAGACCACGCGCGAGAAGTACCAGGCCGCGATCCAGGACATCCGCGAGTGCCATGAGCGTGGCCAGCCGGTGCTGGTGGGCACCACGTCGATCGAGAATTCGGAACTCATTGCCGGATTGCTGGAGAAGGAGAAGCTGCCGCACCAGGTGCTCAATGCCAAGCAGCACGCGCGCGAGGCCGACATCATTGCCCAGGCCGGCCGTCCCGGCATGATCACGATTGCCACCAACATGGCCGGCCGCGGCACCGACATCGTTCTGGGCGGCAACATCGAGAAGTCGATCGCGGCGATTGAGGCGGATGCCGCGCTCGACGAGGCGGCCAAGGCGAAGCAGGTCGCAGCGCTGCGCGAGCAGTGGAACCAGGAACACGAGAAGGTCAAGTCCCTGGGTGGCTTGCGCATCATCGCTACCGAGCGCCATGAGTCGCGCCGCATCGACAACCAGCTGCGCGGCCGTTCCGGCCGCCAGGGCGATCCTGGTTCTTCGCGCTTCTACCTGAGCCTGGACGATGCGCTGATGCGCATCTTCGCGGGCGACCGGGTGCGGGCCATCATGGACCGGCTCAAGATGCCCGACGGCGAAGCCATCGAAGCCGGCATCGTGACGCGCAGCATTGAGAGTGCCCAGCGCAAGGTCGAGGCACGCAACTTCGATATCCGCAAGCAGCTGCTCGAATACGACGATGTATCCAACGATCAGCGCAAGGTGATCTACCAGCAGCGCAATGCCATTCTCGACGCGGCCGATCTGTCGGCTCAGATCGCTTCGCTGCGTGAGGGTTGTTTCACCGACCTCGTGCACCAGCACGTGCCGCCGGAGTCGGTGGAGGAGCAATGGGATATTGCCGCGTTGGAAAAGATCCTGCATGACGAGTGGCAGATCGAGCTGCCGCTGCGCCAGTTGGTGCAGGACGCCAGCGCCATCACCGACGAGGACATCCTCGAAAAAGTGCTGGCGGTTGCCAATGCCGCATTCGAGGCGAAGGTGGCCCAGGTCGGCACGGAGAACTTCACCCAGTTTGAGCGCATGGTGCTGTTGCAAAGCATCGACACCCATTGGCGCGAGCATTTGAGTGCGCTGGATTACCTGCGCCAGGGCATCCACCTGCGCGGCTATGCGCAGAAGCAGCCCAAGCAGGAATACAAGCGCGAGGCGTTCGAGCTGTTCGGTCAGTTGCTCGACTCGGTGAAAAACGAAGTCACCCGCGTGCTGATGACGGTGCGCGTCCAATCGAGCGAACAGCTCGAAGAGGCGGCCGACGCCCTGGAAAGCCGCGCCGAGCATATTGCCAACGTGACCTATACCGCGCCGACCGAGACGGGCGAAGTGGAAACCACGCTCGATGCCACCACGCAGGCGGTTGCCGTGCCGCGCGTCGGTCGTAACGACCCCTGTCCCTGCGGCAGCGGCAAGAAATACAAGCATTGCCACGGCAAGCTGAACTAAGTTTTTTTGAATTTCGAGTTGCACCATGCCCGTCAACCTGTCTGCTCCCAACCCTTCCGAACTTCACGCCATCGCCGGTGTGCGCATTGGTGTGGCCGAAGCCGGTGTGCGCAAGGCCAACCGCAAGGACCTGACGGTCGTGCTGCTGGATGAAGGCTGCTCGGTGGCCGGTGTCTTCACGCAGAATCGCTTCTGCGCCGCGCCGGTCCAGGTGTGCCGTGAGCACCTGGGTGCAGGGCGTGGTATCCGTGCCATGCTCATCAATACCGGCAATGCCAACGCCGGCACCGGGCAGGACGGTCTGGCGCGTGCACGCAGCACCTGCGCCGCACTGGCGCGCCAGTTGAATATTGCGCCGGAGCAGGTGCTGCCGTTTTCGACCGGCGTGATCATGGAGCCGCTGCCGCATGAGCGCATCGAGGCCGGGCTGCCTGCCGCACTGGCCGATGCACGCGCGGACAACTGGCTGCGTGCCGCTGAAGGCATCATGACGACTGACACCGTGCCCAAGGCTTTCGGCACCCAGGTCGTGATTGGTGGCGCCCAGGTGAGTGTCACCGGCATCAGCAAGGGGGCCGGCATGATCCGTCCCAACATGGCCACCATGCTGGGCTTCATGGCCACCGACGCACGCGTCAGCCCGGCCGTCATGCAGCAACTGGCCCTGGAGTTGGCCGAAGGCTCGTTCAACCGCGTCACCGTCGACGGCGATACCTCGACCAACGACTCCTTTGTCGTCATCGCCAGCAACCAGGCCGTGCATGCACCCATCGAGTCGCTGGCCAGCCCCGAGGGTCAGGCCCTCAAGGCGGCCATGCTGGAGGTGGCGCGCAAGCTGGCCCAGGCCATCGTGCGCGACGGTGAAGGCGCGACGAAATTCATCGCCATCCAGGTGCAGGGCGGCAAGACGGCCGAGGAATGCCGTCTGGTGGCCTATGCCATTGCGCATTCGCCGCTGGTGAAGACGGCGTTCTATGCCAGCGATCCGAACCTCGGTCGCATCCTGGCGGCAGTCGGCTATGCCGGCATCGCCGATCTCGACCAGACGGGTATCGACCTGTTCCTGGACGATGTGCACGTGGCGGTGCAGGGCGGACGCAACCCGGCCTACCGCGAGGAGGACGGCCAGCGCGTGATGAAACAAAGCGAGATCACGGTGCGCGTGGTGCTGGGCCGCGGCCAGGCCGAGGAAACGGTCTGGACCTGCGACCTCAGCCATGACTACGTGTCCATCAACGCCGATTACAGGTCGTGAAACACCCCCAGGCTACGCACACTGCGTTTCGCTCCGCCACCCCCCTTGCAGGGGGCGACACCAGTGGCCCGGCAAAGCCGGTTCCACGGTGTCCACCGATGAACTTCCCCTTTGACCTCACATGAATGAGCAGTTTCAACGTCTGATCGAGCGCGCCGAACAACTGATGGCGCGCATCGAGTCCATCTTGCCGCAACCGCTGGCCCAGCCCGACTGGGCGGCCTCCATCGCTTTTCGCTACCGCAAGCGCAGTTCCGGCCACGGCGTCATCGAGCCGGTGCGCCATGTGGGCGTGATGCATCTGGACCAGCTCAAGGAAATTGAGCAGCAGAAAGAGAAGATTCAGCGCAACACCGAGCAGTTCGTGCGCGGCCTGCCGGCCAACAACGTGCTGCTCACGGGCGCGCGGGGTACCGGCAAGTCCTCGCTGATCCGGGCCTGTCTGCACACCTATGCGGCGCAGGGGCTGCGTCTGATCGAGGTCGACAAGGCCGACATGGTGGATCTGCCGGATATCGTCGAGGTGGTGTCGCAGCGGTCCGAGAAGTTCATTGTCTTCTGTGACGACCTGAGTTTCGAGGAGGGCGAGCCGGGCTACAAGGCCCTCAAGTCCATCCTCGACGGCTCGGTGGCCGCCACCACGCCCAATGTGCTGATCTACGTCACCAGCAACCGGCGCCATCTGCTGCCGGAGTACATGAAGGACAACCTCAGCTACGCGCCGAGTGACGATGGCGAGATTCATCCGGGTGAAGTGGTGGAGGAGAAGATCTCTCTGTCCGAGCGCTTCGGCCTGTGGGTCAGCTTCTACCCGTTCAGCCAGGATGAGTACCTGACCATCGTGGCGCAGTGGCTGTCATCTTTCAATGTCGACGCCGCTGCCATCGAAGCCGCCAGGCCCGAGGCCCTGGTGTGGGCGCTGGAGCGCGGTTCGCGCAGCGGCCGCGTGGCCTACCAGTTTGCCCGCGACTACGCCGGCAAGCACGCAGCACAGGCATGACACAACGTCCACTGGTGGCCGATGCCGACCGTCCCCGCGAGGGCGGCGCCGACCGGCCGGTGACGGAAGTGGCTGTCGGCGTGCTGCTCCGGCCCGACGGCAGTTTTCTTCTGACGTCGCGCCCCCAGGGCAAGGTCTATGAGGGCTACTGGGAGTTCCCGGGCGGCAAGCTCGAAGCCGGTGAAACGGTGGCCCAGGCCTTGCGGCGCGAACTGGAGGAGGAGCTCGGCATCCACATCGGTGCGGTGCACCCCTGGAGGGCCGAGGTGGTCGACTACCCGCACGCGCTGGTGCGGCTGAACTTCTGCAAGGTGTTCGATTGGCAGGGTGAGTTGCAGATGCGCGAGCGCCAGTCGTCCACCTGGCAGCAATTGCCGGTGCAGGTGCTGCCCGTGCTACCCGGGGCGGTGCCGGTGCTGCAGTGGCTGGCCGAGGAGCGGGGATTTCAGGGTGCTACACATTTGATAGCGTCTCCCGCAGAAAAATAAACGGCTGGAGCCGGTTTTTATTCCAAATCACTGGACTTTGGGGTCGCCGAATTCCTGCTCATCCGGCGGTGCTTCAGCGGGCATGCGGAAATTCTCGCTCGCCCAGGCGCCGAAGTCGATCTGCTTGCAGCGTTCGCTGCAGAAAGGGCGGTAGGGGTTGCTGGGCGCGTAGACGCTGTCACCGCCACAGGTCGGACAGATGACGAGTTTGGGCCGGCTGGTGGCGTTGTTGACAGAATCGCTCATGCTGTTCCGAGGAAAGAAGCCGGGTGCACCTGGTATCAGGAGCACAGGGTCAATTCAAAGGCGGCGTCTTCGTTGCTGGCGTGCAGGCGCTCATCGGTCTCGAGGCGCATCAAGCGGATGGACACCATCAGCCGGTTGCCGCTGATTTCGGGGATCAGGCGAAGTGCCGGATCGAGCGCGAGGCGCAGCAGCTGGAAGGTGCGACCCTGGGGCAGATTCTGCTGGTACTGTCCGCCCGTCGCCATCACCTTTTGCGGCAGGCCCGAATCGCGCAGCAGCTTGAGCAGCAGGCGGATGGAGTCGGCCAGTGGCGCCAGTGTGGCGGTCCAGCGCTCCAGGTCGGCGCGGCGCTGGGCGCCGGGTTCGTGCTGCCAGGCATAGTAGGCCGGCAGGTCGAATTCGCAGGTGCCGCCGGGAATGCCGATGCGGCTGCGGATGCCCATGAGCCAGTCGTTTTCGGTCAAGGCATGACCGGCCTTGCCGGACAGGCTGTTGAGTTCGGCGAAGCCGCGTTCGATCTGCTGCAGCACGCCGTCGAGTACCGTCTGATCAATGGCCGGATTGCCGCGGTAGGCGTGCAGCGCCTGTTTCTGTTTTTCCAGATCCTTGAGCACGTCCGACTTCAGGTCGGCACGGGCGCCGACGTCCATCACTTCGAAAATGGTGGCCAGGGCGTAGTGGTGATCCAGCGGATCTTCGCGCGAGACCAGTTCTGCCAGCCGGCGGAACAAATGTTCCAGCCGCAGGTAAGTGCGAATGCGCTCGTTGAAAGGGTATTCGTAGATGATCACGCTGATATTTCCGGACCCCGAATCATAGCCCGAAGCGCCCGGCGATCTGCTGGACTTCCTGGGCCAGTTCATGGAGCGAGAGGCCGTCATTGCAGAGCACCATGTCGGCCGCCCGCAGCCGTGCCTCCCGACTGGCCTGGCTGGCCATGATGCCCACGACGGTTTCACGGGTGAGACCGCTGCGCAGCATGGCACGCTCGATCTGGAGCTCGGGCCGGCAGTCCACCACCAGTACCAGATCCAGCCGCGCCCGCCAGTGGCCGGACTCCACCAGCAACGGGACATCGAACACGATGCAGCGTCGGGCGGCCGCGATCGCGGCCTCGGTCTGGCGTGCCGTTTCCAGGCCCACCAGCGGGTGGACGATGTGCTCCAGTTGCCGGCGCGCACCCGGGTCGCGAAAGACGCGCTCGCGCATGCGGTCGCGGTCTAGCGCCCCGTCGGGCGTGATGAATTCGGGGCCGAAGGCCTGCCGGATCGCTGCGATGGCCGTGCCACCGGCGGCAGTGGTCTGGCGTGAAATCGCGTCGGCGTCGATCACGGCCGCGCCATGCCGCGCCAGCATGGCGGCCACCGTGCTTTTGCCGCTGCCGATGCCGCCGGTGAGTCCTAGCCGGGTGATGGCCTGCATGGTTTACAGCCCGATGACGCGCAAAATGCTTTGCGGGCCAAAAAGCATGGCCGTGAGACCGGCCATCGCCAGAAACGGGCCGAAGGGAACGTAGCCCCCTTCGCGCAGTCCGCTGCTGAACTTCATGGCGATGCCGATCACTGCACCAATGACCGAGGCCATCAGGATGATGGGCACCAGGGCGGGCCAGCCGAACCAGGCGCCCAGAGCTGCGAACAGCTTGAAGTCGCCATAGCCCATGCCTTCCTTGCCGGTGAGCAGCTTGAAAGCCCAGTAGATCAGCCAGAGCGAGAGGTAGCCTGCCACGGCGCCCCACAATGCCGTGGTCAGCAGGACAGTCGTCCATTGCAGGGCGGACGCGATCAGGCCGCCCCAGAGCAGCGGCAGGGTGATGTCGTCGGGCAGCAGCGTGGTGTCCCAGTCGATCAGGCCGAGTGCCAGGATGGCTGCCGCGAAAGCGCACCAGGCCAGAGCAGTGGGCGTCATCCCCCAGCGCCAGGCACAGAAGGCAAACAGGGTGGCGGTTGCGAGTTCCACCAACGGATAGCGCAGGCTGATGGGTGTGCCGCATACAGAACATTTGCCGCGCAGCACGAGGTAGCTCAGCACGGGGATGTTTTCATACCAGCAAATGGGGTGGCCGCACTTCTGGCAGCGTGAACGCGGCACCATCAGGTTGAAGGGTTCGGCTTCCGGCGCAGGGCGACCGTTCAATTCGGCGCACTCGACGGCCCACTGCCGCTCCATCATCTTGGGCAGGCGGTAGATCACCACATTGAGAAAGCTGCCGATCAGCAGGCCCAGAATGCCGGCCAAGGCTGCATCAAATATGGACGATACCAGCATCAGACCACCTGCCCCAGCTTGAAGATGGGCAGGTACATCGACACCACGATGCCGCCGATCAGGCCGCCGAGAAACACGATGATGATCGGCTCCATCAGGCTGGACAGGCCGGCCACCATGTCGTCGACCTCGGCTTCGTAGAAGTCGGCTGCCTTGCCCAGCATGTGGTCGATCGAGCCCGACTCCTCGCCGATGGAACACATCTGCAGCACCATGGTCGGGAACAGGTTGGCATTGGTCATGGCCGCCGTCAGGCTGGTGCCGGTGGAGACCTCGTGCTGGATTCTTTCGGTGGCATCGCTGTAGACCGAGTTGCCGGCGGCACCGCCGACCGAGTCGAGCGCTTCCACCAGCGGCACCCCCGCGGCGAACATGGTGGAGAGCGTGCGGGTCCAGCGCGCCACGATGGATTTTTCGATCAGGGCGCCGAACACCGGCACCCTGAGCAGCAGGCGGTCCATGACCTTCTGCATTTTCTCGTTGCGCTTCCAGGCCTGGAAGAAAAAGTAGACGCCGCCGCCGATGCCGCCGAAGATCAGCCACCACCAGGCGACGAAGAACTCGCTCATGCCGATGACGAACAGCGTCGGCGCCGGCAGATCGGCGCCAAAGGAGCTGAACACTTCCTTGAAGGCGGGGATGACGAAAATCATGATCACGGCCACCACGACGAAGGCCACCACGACAACGGAGATCGGGTACATCAGGGCCGATTTGATCTTGGACTTGATGGCCTCGGTCTTTTCCATGTAGGTGGCCAGGCGGTCCAGCAGCTGGTCCAGAATGCCGGCCTGCTCGCCGGCCTCGACCAGGTTGCAGTACAGGTTGTCAAAGTGCATCGGGAATTTTCGGAAGGCGGCGCTCAGCGAAGTGCCGGTTTCCACGTCGGTGCGAATGTCGTTGAGCAGTCGGGTGACTCTGGGGTTGGCGTTGCCGCGGCCGACGATGTCGAATGACTGCAGCAGGGGAACGCCCGCTTTCATCATGGTGGCGAGCTGACGCGTGAAGATGGCAAGATCCTTGGGCTTGATGGACTTGCCGGCGCGCATGCGCCGCTTCTTGATCTTGGCGGGCAGCACGCCCTGGCGCCGCAGCGCGGCCTGCACCTGATTCTCACCACCGGCACGCATTTCGCCGCGCATCGTTTTACCGTTGCGGTCCTTGCCTTCCCACTCGAAGATGAACTCTTTGGCGGTCTTGGGTTTTGCAGTTGCCATGCGGTTCCCTGTCTTCCTTGTCTGTTATTCGTTGGTGACGGCCAGGACTTCTTCAAGCGAGGTCAGGCCCATTTTGACCTTGTGCAGGCCTGATTGGCGCAGCGTGCGCACGCCCTCAGCGCTGGCCTGCTGCGCGATTTCCAGGGCGGAGCCGTCACGCAGGATGATGCGCTGGATTTCTTCGCTGATCGGCATGACCTGGTAGATGCCAACGCGGCCCTTGTAACCGTTGCTGCAGGTCGCGCAGCCCACCGGCCGATAGCTGACCCAGGCGCCATCCAGCTCAGCTTCGGTAAAGCCGGCGTCGAGCAGCGTCTGTGGCGGGATGTCCGCTGGTGCCTTGCAGTTGATGCACAGGCGGCGCGCCAGACGCTGCGCCGTGATCAGAATCACGCTGGAGGCAATGTTGAAGGGCGCAATGCCCATGTTGCGCAGACGGGTGAGCGTGGTGGGCGCGTCATTGGTGTGCAGGGTGGAGAGCACCAGGTGGCCGGTCTGGGCGGCCTTGATGGCGATGTCGGCCGTTTCCAGATCGCGGATTTCGCCGACCATGATGATGTCGGGATCCTGGCGCAGGAAGGATTTCAGCGCAGCAGCAAAGGTCAGGCCGGCCTTTTCATTGACGTTGACCTGGTTGACGCCCGGCAGATTGATTTCCGACGGATCTTCGGCCGTGGCGATGTTGACCCCGGGCTTGTTGAGCAGGTTCAGGCAGGTATAGCGCGAGACCGTCTTGCCGGAGCCGGTGGGGCCGGTGACCAGGATCATGCCGTAGGGGCGGCTGATGGCCTTGAGCAGCCGTTCCTTCTCCTCGGGTTCATAGCCCAGTGCCTCGATGCCGAGCCGGGCGCTGCTGGGGTCGAGAATGCGGATCACGATTTTTTCGCCGAACAGCGTGGGCAGGGTGCTGACGCGGAAATCGATGACCCGGTCCGGCCCGACCTTGAGCTTCATTTTTCCATCCTGCGGCACCCGCTTCTCGGAAATGTCCATTCTGGAAATGACCTTGATGCGCGAGGCCAGCTTGTCCTTGATGGCAATGGGCGGCGATGCAATTTCACGCAGTTCGCCGTCGATGCGAAAACGTACGCGGTAGTGGTGCTCGTAGGGCTCGAAGTGCAGGTCCGAGGCCCGCATGCCGACGGCATCCAGCAGCATCTTGTGCAGAAACTTGACCACCGGGGCGTCATCGACTTCGGTGCTTGCGGCCTCGTTGTTCTCGGGAATGGCTTCGGTGCTGATCTCGTCGAATTCGAAGTCGCCGCCGATGATGTGGTCCATCACCTCGGCCGCCGTCGTGGCGTGGACCTCGATCAGCTTGAGCAGCTTGTCATACTCGGCGATGACCCAGTCCACGCCCATCTGGCTGGCGAACTTGACTTTTTCGGTCGCGGTCTGGTCGGACGGGTCGGCCGTGGCCACCACCAGCCGGTTGTTGCGCCGGCTCAGTACCACCACGCGGAAGTCCTGGCAGATCTTGGAGCTCAGCACGCCCTTGGGCAGGCGCTGCAAATCGACGGCATCGAGGTCGATCAGCGGCACTGCGAATGCGGCTGACAGGGTGTGGGCCAGGTCGGCGGGGGATACCGCACCTGAGTCCATGAGTTCGCCGATGAAGCTGCTGTGCTTGCTTTCCGCTTTGCGGTAGATCTCCTCGGCCGACTGTTGCCCCAGTTTGCCAGCCAGAATCAGGGCGCGGCCCAGCCCGGGAAGGGCGATGGTGGAGGTTTCACGTTGAGCGGCGGTGTCGACAGCGGCCATGAGGCGGAATTTACAGGGTTCCAGAGGGAATCCTGCGGATCATCGCCGATTGCCTGCTCGATGTAAATCTGAGGCACGCCGGCAAATTGCAAGCAGACGTAGCAATGCAACAGGCGTCAAGAGGTGGGGCGGCGAGGCGTTGACGGGCCGGGGGGCGCAGAGTCGGCCGCCCGACCTTTGATGTTTTCTGTGCAGAAGCGCAGAAAGAAAACTGGTCGGAATGAGAGGATTCGAACCTCCGACCCCTTCGTCCCGAACGAAGTGCGCTACCAGGCTGCGCTACATTCCGATGTTGATCGTTGCCGCTGCGCCCTGTTAAGACTGACGCTCTAGCAACTGAGCCGCCAATTGTAGCAGACTGCCGGCATGGGCCCCGGCCGGTAGTCGTTCTGCCGCTGCGACGGCGCGTTCTGCCTCGCGGGCGGCGGCCTGGCGCGAGACGTCCAGTGCGCCGGTCGCCCGCACGATGGCAATGACCTCGTCGAGTTGCGTCACCGTGCCGTTTTCGATGGCGCTGTGGATGAGCTGGCGCTGGCTGGCGCTACCGCGCTGCATGGCCGCAATCAGCGGCAGCGTGGCTTTGCCCTCGCGCAGATCGTCGCCCAGGCTTTTGCCCATGACGGCAGCGTCGCCGGCGTAATCGAGCACGTCGTCGATGACCTGGAAGGCGGTGCCCAGCGCCTGGCCGTATTCGGCACAGGCTGCTTCGAGGGCTGGATCGGCGCCGGCCAGGATGGCGCCGACCCGGGCGCTGGCTTCGAACAGCTTGGCGGTCTTGGAGCGGATCACCTGCAGGTAGCCGGCTTCGTCGAGACCGGCGTTGTGCATGTTCATCAGCTGCATGACCTCGCCTTCGGCAATCACGTTGGTGGCATCGGCCAGCACCTGCATGATGCGCATGTTCTGTGCTTCCACCATCATCTGAAAGGCGCGGGAATAGAGAAAGTCACCTACCAGCACGCTGGCCGGGTTGCCGAAGGCCTCATTGGCGGTGGGGTTGCCGCGGCGTAGAACGGATTCGTCCACCACGTCGTCGTGCAGCAGGGTGGCCGTATGAATGAACTCGACCACGGCCGCCAGGTTGAAGCGTTGCACACCCTGGTAGCCCAGGGCGCCGCAGGTCATCAGCAGCAAAGCCGGGCGCAAGCGCTTGCCGCCGGCGGCAATGATGTACTGGGAAACCTGGCCCACGAGGGGGACGCCGGAGTCCAGGCGGCGGGCGATGACATGGTCCACCTCGCGCATGTCATCGGCGATGAGGGCGAGCGGATTGGCGGGCTGGGTTGGGTTCACTGTGGCGAGGTTCAAAACCGGGAGGGGTGGCCGATTATAGGAAGGCCTATGGGCCGGGCCGGGGGGGAAGGGGTGGCTATGTTAGTAATTCCAAACTATGTTATACTTTTGGGCTCTGCGGAATCCGTCCGTAGAGATCATTCAAAGATGAGGTCAACATGTACGCGGTCATAAAAACCGGCGGCAAACAATACCGTGTTGCTGCTGGCGAAAAAATTAAAGTAGAACAGATTGCTGCGGACGTAGGCCAAGAGATCGTCATCGACCAGGTTCTGGCAGTCGGCAACGGCGCTGAACTGAAGGTCGGTACGCCCTTGGTGTCCGGCGCGACTGTCAAAGCCACTGTGGTGGCTCACGGCAAACACGACAAGGTTCGCATCTTCAAGATGCGCCGTCGTAAGCACTATCAGAAACGTCAAGGTCACCGTCAGCAGTTCACTGAGCTGCAAATCGGCGCAATTTCTGCTTAAGGGGCATCAGTCATGGCACAGAAAAAAGGCGGCGGCTCTACGCGAAACGGGCGCGATTCCAAGCCCAAGATGCTCGGTGTGAAGGCTTTCGGCGGCCAGCAGATCAGCGCCGGCTCCATCATCGTGCGCCAGCGCGGTACCAAGTTCCACCCCGGCACCAATGTCGGCGTGGGCAAGGACCACACCCTGTTTGCCTTGGTGGATGGCCAAGTGTCGTTTGCCGTCAAGGGCGCGCTCAACAAGCACACGGTGAATGTGACCGCCGCAGCCTAAGCTGTCAGCGCTTGCTCCCGTGCGAAACCCTGCGCCTCAAGCGCGGGGTTTTTCGTTTATAAACCCTGGAAACTCACTGCCATGAAATTTGTTGACGAAGCCTTCATCGACATCGCCGCCGGCGATGGTGGCAACGGCTGCGTCTCGTTCCGGCACGAGAAGTACAAGGAGTTCGGCGGTCCCAACGG
>ERZ1292640.2180-Hain-H43-02um-R1-2180-length-15861-cov-5_pt1 | contig 15861 bp, 15 predicted proteins | sample MGYA00564404_ERZ1292640 | MGnify/ENA primary metagenome ERZ1292640 (study PRJEB36523, sample SAMEA6512636) | groundwater metagenome | collected 2019-01-08 | study: AquaDiva: Metagenomics assemblies of 32 groundwater samples
AACAAAAAGATCGAACCACTCAACTTAAATTTCAACTAGCTTTGGGACTTGCCCTAGATGGTCGCTCAGCGCCTTGATGAAGTGTAAGTTCTTAGCCGTAGGCAAGGTGCCCTGACACCAATTGTGCAATGTTGATTGTGGAATCCCACATGCAGCAGCCATCGAGTTTACAGACTCATTTCTCCTCTTGATTTCTCTGTTTAGGACTAACTTCAATTTAATTTCCATCATCCCATCCATCGGGTGTATCCGTCCCACCTTTGAGACCAATTCCATGGATGGGATGATTGAATCCTATCCGTGGGATGACTTTAAGTATTTGGTCCTGACTAATACTCATCGGCCCTCATTATCGTGAGCACTCGATGACCGTCTTCTTGGTGAAACTGAAACTTCGAGTCGTAGTAATCGAACTTCCAAAAATATTTAGTTCCGTTGATGTCGAGAGATCCAAAGTCATGCTCTCCGTGTGGGTCATTGTCGGGAGTGAAGTGGTTGAACGCTCTGACCGCTGATAAGATTGCCTGTTGATCATAGCTATCTACGCCGGCAGTCATGACAACTCTGCACCCACTTAGAGTTCTACGGAGTCTGTCATTCTTCTCTGCGATTACCTTTGGATCAGTCATCGATCACCCCCGTAGGGTAAAGTGATCGTAATGTCCCAAGCACGATTCGAATGGATGATTTGGATTGGGGTGTGAGTTGCTGATCTACCAGTGGATTTTTTTGAAGAGCCCAGACTACATCATAACGGAGCTCACCAAATCGAAGCTCGATTTGGACGGTCTCATCAAGATCAAGCTCAGCAATTGCGTGAGTCAACTTTGCACTAAGAACAGATGTAGTCTTACGATTGAGTTTATTTATTTGTTCGAGAATGGTTAAAGCTGCGGTCTTATAGTTGGAATCTAGGAATAGCTTTGGAAAGGTACGGAGTGCATTCTCAGGGCTAGTTCCAACTTCGATCTGGCCCCATCGACTACTAACAACGATGTATGAATCAAGCTCATTCTCTTGGAATTTCTTCTTCAACTCACTCAGGATCTCTTGGCCACGCTTGATGGGACGGCCAATATCCTTAAACTTCATCAGCCTCCTTCTGGCTTAGTAACTCCGACTATCGACATCGCCGCACTTCCATTCCCCCGTAGAGTTTAATGCCTGACACCACGGTGAAATAATCCTCTCCATCGTGTTCTATCCGCGTTGGTATCCAGTAATGACCTATTCGAACCTCGAGGACTTCACCGCTGGTAATTTCAAAACGATCTCCTATCGACCACCTGCCACTGGCAGTGCGATTTAGCTGGCCCTGAACATAGTCGTCATCAAGAGCACTCATATCGGCCGAATACCAATCGGCTTGAGCCGCGCACCTAAACACCCGTTCCCACTTTCTTCATCGCACCGGTTTCCGCTGGGGTTTTGAGTGCGCCCTTCAATGCGCGTCTTACGACTTCTGGGCTGCATCCGAGTTGTTTGCAGATCTTCCGATACGATAGTCCACTTTGTCGAAGCGCTAGAATCTCTTCTGGCTTGTGTTTCACAGGCCGCCCAAGGGTTTGCCCCCGGGAACGCGCGTAAGCAAGCCCAAGCATCGTGCGTTCCCTTACGAGAGACTTCTCGAACTCAGCCAGGCTACCCAAGATCTGCACAAACAATTTTCCAGAGGGTGTCGAGTAATCCACGTTGTCTTTCGTTGCGACAAACAGAATGCCCAGCGCCTCAAACTCATCGAGCGTCGTGATTAGGTGCTTGAGGCTTCTAAAAAGTCGGTCCATCTTCACGACGACCACGGCATCGACCTGGCGCTCTCGCACCAATGAAAGAAGTTGTTTAAGGCCGGGACGGTTGTCCGTGCCACCTTGGAATCCGTGATCGACAATCTCATGGGAAATATTCCATCCACGGGCCGAGCAATATCGGCGGAGTTCTTCGACCTGTACCTGGGGATTCTGTTCGTGATGCGAAGTGGAGACTCGCGAATACGTTAAGACGCGCATACGGCGAGTACCTCCTGAATGGTTGGCCAGCGAGTAGGCTTCGTTTGGGCGTCCAGGAATAGGAGTGAGGTAAGATCGAGATATTGCTGGCGGGGTAGATGTTCACTTGCTCTCAGGAAATCTCGTAGGTAGATCCGGTCAGCTTCGGTGAGTTCGTTTAAAATTACCTGCCGATACCAAGGATGAACCTGAAGCTGTTCGTATCGGTCGAGGCGCTTGGTTCTGAAATGACGCCATTCCACCTTCAAAAAAGCCTCCTACACTTTCAATTATCGTGGTTGTTTCGTTTTTAAGCAATCTAATAAAACTAGTAATATTAGCTAGTTATATATTTAAAAATAAATAACAACTCTATAACATCGAATAGATAAATAACAGCTTTACAGCCATGACTAGGTGTGTTAATGTGGAGAGAATGAATTAGGAATGGAGGTTCCCATGAGCAATACAAGTGATCAGAAGTTTTCGAAACAGGTAGTGAAGGCATTGCGTGAACTGCACGACGCGTCCCCATCGGCCTCTGCCATCTTTAGAGTCTTTGCAGCCGGAAAGTATGCCCCGAAACAAAGTACGGTCGATGTTCTCATGAAGAACTTGGTTCATGACAAGACTTCTAGAGGGGATATTGTGAAGCTTTTTCAGGAGCTCCACAAACTGGAACTAGGAGTGTTCGTCCTAGGTCGAAGAGAGAAAGCATCCCGAATTGAGTGGTATGCCGCTGTTTATGAAGTTGGCCGAGCAGCAATCGGTGAAATAGACGAAATAAAAAAATATCCGCCTGAAGATTTGGATGAAGATGTAGACGAGAAGATGCTTTCGCTGACTATCCCAGTACGACCAGATTTAACGGTCACAATCGAGTTGCCGGTAACGCTCACCGAAGACGACGCCGAGAGAATTTGCGACTTCATTAAGCGAGTCCCATTCAACAGGAAGAAATGACCAACCATGAAACGGATACTGTGAAATGAAGCATGATGATTACCAGGGAGAAGGAGTGTTTTATGCCAGATACAAAAATAAAGTCTACTCCCTCTCGTCTTTGCCCAATGTGCAAAGAAGGCAGCACGTTCATCATGAGCTTGGCATCGACAGTTTCAAAGATGGTTGGAGGTCCGGAGAACACGGGCGGCAAAACGGGTTCACTAAACTTTCATCCGTCACCCGATTTCCGCTCTCTTACTTGTCGGCACGGGCAGTTCCAGTTCTCAAAGAGTCAGGCTGCCGTCATCAAAGTAATGTACGAGCATCTCCTGAATGGCTCAGTCGAATTGCACACCTCAGAAATTCTAAATTTCGCTGGTCTTGATCCGAGTGAAGATAATCTTGGCAAGATATTTAGGCAAAGGAAGAGCCGGCATCCAGCATGGAATGTCCTGATAAAATCCGTCAGCGGTAAACGGGGATATTATACGTTGAACATTTAGGCATTTGCCAATTGAAAGCCAACTAGTCACCGGATATCCGCAAAGCTGCCACTGAAAATCCAGCATAAGCGCCATACTTACTGACAGAACCATCCTATTTGTATCCCTCGAAACCAAAAACCTAAAGGGGGGGATATATGAAAATTGATCCAGATTATTCAGAAACCGTAGGGAGGATTCCATGTGGAAGCTATCCAGTTCAAGTGGTCGACTATGAAGAAAAAGCAGCCAAGGCCACAGGGAATCGATACATCTCGTGGATTTTGAGCATCCTCGGTGCAGAATGCGAAGGCCAGCATATTTACTACAACACACCCATTAAGGGACGTGGCGCAAACCTCTTGAAGCAATTCCTTCAAACAATTGATCCATCGTACGACGGCGGACCGTTTGATGCAGACAGCTTTTTAGATAGGGAGCTCGTAGTGACAGTGGTCGACAAGAAGTTTCCAGACGGTACGCCTAATCCATTCCCACAGGTTATTTCAGTGGGTCCGTATTCTCAAACCGTCGAAAAGAGCGTCGCGCCGACCGCTTAGGCGTCTCCAGCTCACAAGTAGCCTGACTGCTAACTATGTCTTGGGTCCCACGGGCGTGTGCCTGAAGGGCCAATATTAACATCTTCCTGGAAAGGGGCGTTCTATGACTTCACAAATGAAAAGAGAAATTGGCTTCAGTAAATCCGAAATGAGGATCCTCCACAAAGAGGCCTCAGCTCTCCTGCGTATTTTATTCGCTCTAAGGAATCGCTGCACTAAGTTCGCGTCGGACGCAGACAAATGGGTGATCCTCGGAGAGAGTCCGATCACTCAGAAGGCAATGAACCGAATGCAAACAAACGGTGATAGACTTGAAAGAGACGTCGAGAGAATTGCGAAGTTAGCTATAGACACCCTCATGATCTTTAATCCTATGCGCGAGAAATATGCTCGAAAGGTTGGGAGTCGTCATGCAAACGCGCGAGGATAAAGAGAGGTGGTTTGTAGAAGGCTTCGACGACTTTGAAAGTGTCATACTAAATGAGCGGCACAGATCGCCCACTAGAGTATGGGCAAAGGCTGGCTACGAGAAGGAAGTTATTTTTGTAGACGACGGAGGCTTTTCAATTTGGGAACACAGCTATGTTGTCAACGGTGATTCTCGGAACTGGATTACCTGCTTGGAAGGTACTGGCAGCACGTGTCCCTTTTGCGAACGCAGGATTAAAAAGTATTTCCAAACTTTCTACACCATCATCCAGACGTCTGGTCATTGGGGAGAGAACGAGATTTGGTACCAAAATAAGCGCCGACTCTTTTGTGCTCAACCGGACGTTGCACGCATCATTCAAAAACATAAGGGGCGGCTGGAAAACACGCTCATTGGAAGAAAGTTTCGCGTCGGGAGACTCGACTATTCAAGTGAAGCGACGGAAAGATGTTTTGAATATGTCGAGAGAGTACAACTCGATAAATACAACAATCCTCACCCCTTTGAGTACCGCAGTCTCTTTGTACCTAAGAGTGCAAGTGAACTCGAAGACCTGTTGGCAACGAAGGACGGGAAGCAAACTGGAAAACAGCTTCTGACTCTATCCGCTTGCTTTGAAGAAAAATGAGGAAGAAAATCGGCCGGGTCGAATTTTTTCGGAGGAATATGAAGTAAAAAGAGCCGAGACCTATTGAGGCAGCGGCTCTGATCAAAAGATGTGTTCGTGAGAAGACCCATCCTAGATCAGCGCCACCTCTTTAGCAAATCGAAAATTTAGATTTGTTGGATTCACTGCCAAGCTGAGTTGCCAAGCAACAAGTGGTGATGTGTATCCGGTCTCGGCTCTCTTTCTTCTCAACGGAAGGGAGTGAACGGTGAATCAAGAACATATTGATAAGGCAGTTGCGCGTTCGATGAAAGTTATTCTTCATGTCGCACAAGCTACCTTTGGAACGGAAGAGCGCTGGCAATTCTTTCGGAGTGTCCTACTGGACAGTCTGAATGATTTGAAGCGTGAACTATCGGGGCAAACTACGGAACGGAAGGGAACGGATCATGGAACAAGAAACAGTCAAGAGCGATAGGACGTATCACGTCCCTCGTCCAACAATAATCGGTGACGATGAAATCTGTGCCCTGCTCGATGGAGCTAGTCTCGTTTATCGAAAAAGTGAAACTCATATTGACGTAAAGCAGTGTCCCTTCTGTAATCCCGACACGACTGATCCGACCAATCAATGGAAACTTGGAGTCATGCGTGATGTGGGCGCTTTCAATTGTTTCCGATGCGAGACCAAGGGTTCTTGGAAAAACCTTAAAGATCGTCTCCAGACCGCAGATCCAAAAGCTAATGGTGCTCCACCTGTCGAGGGAAAGAGCACCGTCACTGCTGCAAAAGAAATATGGGAAGTAACTGTTGCAGCAGATGACGTGAAAGCAAAACCTCTGCGTGATTACTTATTGTATCGAGGGCTCAGTGGATTAACTCCCGACTCGATTCGATTTTGTTCATCACTTGCTTATCATGATCGGTCCCGCAGTGAGTGGTTAGGAAATTATCCAACAATGGTTGCCAAGATCACGGATCAAACTGGTAAATTCATGGGTGTTCATCGCACCTACCTCACACCCTCTGGACTCAAAGCCGAGGTTGTAGAGCCAAAGAAGATGCTGGGGGCGGCAAAGGGCGGGGCCGTTCATTTCGACGCCGCTAAAGAGATTGTAGCCGTTACTGAGGGGATTGAAACAGGCCTTGCCGTTCGCGAAGGAACCGGATTGCCAGTGTGGGCTGCACTGTCCGCCTCTGGTTTGGAAGCCCTGCAAATTCCACATGAAGTTACGACCGTCTATATCTGGGGAGATCAAGACAGCTCCAAAACTGGAGAACGTTCAGCAAATCGCTTAGCAAGAAGAATGTACGATGCAGGCAAGCGGGTCTTTGTATTAATTCCCCCGAGAGAGCTCCTTGATCCCGGTAAGAAGAGTAAGGACTGGCTCGACATCCGAAATTTTGATGCGAAGAAGGAACTGCTTCAAACATATTTTCGAGATGCGGTACCGTGGAGTCCCACAAATATCCGTGAATTCGTAAAAGATCCCGTCTTTCCGGATCGACTTTCTCCTGCTGCCTATTACGGCCTGGCAGGGGACTTTGTTCGAATGATCGAGCCACATACTGAAGCTGATCCAACAGCCCTGCTCATATCATTTTTGATTTGTTACGGAAATGTGATCGACCACAAGTCGTATTACGCCCTTGGGTCAGCAAGGCATTACCTCAATCTCTATTCAGTTCTGGTCGGTGAAACATCAACGGGTAGAAAGGGCACGGCCCTAGGTGAAATTCTAAATCAGTTCAAAGAGGTTGTACCAGACTGGTTTAGAAGTTGTAGAAAGTCCGGCCTTTCCAGTGGTGAGGGAGTTATCCACCACATTCGGGATCGTGTTGAGAAAGAAAAGCAGATCAAAGATTCAAAAACAGGAGAATCAAAAACGGAAAAAGTGATCGACGATGAAGGAGTGATCGATAAGAGGTTGATGGTCACGGAACCTGAGTTTGCAGCAGTATTGCAAATGGCAAATCGGGATTCGAATATTTTATCAACTGTTCTTCGACAAGCTTGGGATGGAGATACGCTTCGTACCCTCAGCAAAAACAGCCCAGAGTGTGCAACGGAAGCGCATATTTCAATTCTTTCTCATATTACACCCCACGAGTTGCGGCGTCGTTTAAGTGATACGGATCAACGCAATGGTTTTGGGAACAGGTTCACTTGGCTGTGTGTAAAAAGATCCAAGCAACTACCCTTTCCAAAAGATACAGATGAGCTCGACTTCATCCCGTTGCGAGATCGGCTTCAACAGGCGATCCAATACGGACATGACTCTCACAAAATAATAATGGATGAAACAGCACGCTCGATTTGGATCTCTATCTATACGCGCCTTTCAACGCCTCCACCTGGATTATTCGGCGACATGATTGGGCGTGCGCCATCACAAATACAGCGTTTGGCTTCAGTGTACTGTCTGCTCGACAGAACTAACGTGATAAATTCGGATCACCTCAAGGCGGCCTTAGCGGTATGGGAACATTGTGAGGCTTCCTGCAAGTACCTGTTTGGAAATTATTTTGAAAATCCAGCTGCAAATCGCATCTTGGAAGAACTTCGGAAGACCAAGCATGGGCTCACACGAACTGAAATCCGAGACCTCTTCGACCGTCACAAGAAATCATCGGAGATTCAAGAGACCTTGGACTTCCTTCAGTTCGAGGGGCTTGCTGATAAACGCGTGGAAAACACCAATGGCCGACCCGTTACGTGGTGGTTTGCTACAGAGCAGAAGTCCGGCGACCTAAGCGACAAAAGCGCTGAAAGGGGCGGTCATGCGGAAGAATAACCCCCATAGCGCGCTTTCCGCGCTTAACGCGCACGCGCTTGGAGGCAGCAATGGGTAAGTATTTGGATATTGCTGACTCTATTACTCAAAAATCACAGGGGGGTACATCAACCGTGGTGCCAGAGCCGTTGTTCAGTCCCGTTGGCACCGAGATCACTATCAAAAACACAGAAGCGGCCACTGTTCCAGATAGTGGACCGCAGTTTCGGGTCAATGCCACGCTCATTCAAAGTATTGAGCAACTGCACTCTTGGGTTTCAGAGATCATGAGTGGGGCGGCTCCCAATGTAATCACCATCGACAGTGAAACAACGGGTCTTAGCTTCGCTAGTGATCGAATTTGCGGAATTGCTATCGAGGTCAGTGGTTCAGCGATCTACGTCCCCATTGGTCACGAGGATGAGCGCTCCAATCTTCCAGTAAATCTAGTGCGGTCAGCACTATCACCCCTCTTCATGTCTGACATTCCAAAACTATTTCACAATGCCACGTTCGATCTTCCATTCCTTGAACTCGGCGGTTTCAGGGTCAAGGGCCCATACATCGATACCCGCCTCATGGCCAAAGAGATTCATCGACGAGAGCTGCGATCCTATGGGTTGAAAGATTTGTCGTGTCATCACATCCATCCCCGAAGCAACTACTGGGATGAAGAGTTAGACCGGCTTCTCAAAAGTAAATTTAGGTACGGCAAGAAGGAGAATTTGTGGAGGCTTCATCCAAGCGAAGTCTACTCATACGCAACGGCTGACGTGGTGTTGACTCGAAAGTTATTTGATCTCTTTCAAAAGCGAATTAGCGTTTCACCGATTTCATCGGAATACATTGGGCTGGAAAATCAGACAATTGCTGTGGTTACCGACTTGGTGAGTACCGGTCTAAAAATAAATGAGGCTGAGTTGCGGCTTAAGATCTCTGAAATGGAGTTGAAGATCGCAGAGCTGAGTCGTGATCTTGATAAAGAGCTGAACGTCATCAGTGTTAACTACAACTCCAGGCAGCAGGTACTCCCGATTTTGAAGCAACGTGGGATTACACCAATCAACCCTGAAAATGCCAAAGAGAGCATTTGCCTCGACGCGCTTGAAGCCCTGGATGATGAGGGTTCCAAGTCCATTCAACTATTGATCGAGCAAGTGAAGATCAGAAACCAACTGAAACAGATCAGCGGTGTCACGGACTTAATCCGTAACGGACGGGTCCATTCGCAAATTACGATCTCCGCTCAATTGGGCGAGCGATTTAGCTCTACAAATCCAAGCCTCTATACAGGTAAAAAGAAACCTGAGCCTGGTGAGGTGACGTCTCGTCATTTTATTGAACCCGATGACGGTTACTCCCTGGTCTTCTTCGACTACTCGGCTTCGCATTTTCGCATTCTTGCTCACCTCTGTGGCGATGAGAAGATGATTTCTATTTTTCAATCGGGTCAAGACTTTCACAAAGGCGTTGCCTCACTCATGTTTGGTAAGCAATACGAGGACGTGAGCAAGGAGGAGCGTGATCGAGCAAAGCCAATCGGGTTCTCTGTCATCTATGGCGCGGGTTACAATTCTCTTTCTCGGAATTTGAAAATACCCCCGTCTGAGGCCAAACGGCTCAAGAATCAATTTCTTCATAAAATATTCCCAAAGCTGGGGCGTTACCTCGATGAGGTGTATCGAGCGGTCACCATCCAAGGCTATGTGCCCTCAGGACTGCACGGCGTGAAAATAAGTGTTCCGAAGGACCACGCCTACAAAGGCATCAATTACCAGATTCAAGTCACAGAGGCTGAGATGTTGAAGAGAAGTCTGGTGTCTGCGCACAGTCTCCTTCAGCCCTTCAAATCAAGAGTCGCATTACCATTTCATGATGAAATTGTGTTTCAGATTCACACGGATGAATTTTATCTGATCCCCAAGATCAAAGCGATTATCGAAGATCACGCACTGAGGGTGCCTATCGTGTGCGACGTGGAAGTTGCGACACGCTGCTGGGCGGAGAAAGAGAAATGGGAACCTGATTTTAATAGCGGAACGGAATGGAACGGGAAGAAAAAGGGTCGGGCTGGGGCGGTTTTGCCAATGCAATCTGACAAGGAAGGGTGTGCACCATGAGTGGATAATGAGCTCACCAGTCACACGTCCTCAACAACACCGCAGTTGGTTCCAGCATGTGACGGAAGGCGGTGTGGACTATGCGGAAGAACAAAATCCTGGAATTCATTCTTTCGAAAGCCGTCGGGAGTAAACGGCCGAGACAGTCGCTGCAAAACCTGTGTTACCAAACTCAAAAAAGCTCGCAGCACTCGGAAGAGAGCTCAGTATACAGAAATTGCAAAACTCGATTCAAAAGTGATCGGCATGGCGGACCAAGAAAGCATTGATTACTTTTCAAGGATCATCGCCGGTAGTATTATGAGTCTCATCGAGCAAGGGATCATTAAGTGAAAACGTCCAGAAAAATCAACATTGATAAAATAGTCAGCGATTGTCGAAAAATTGCGGTGGATCACATCAAGAACTGGAAACCGTCCAATGAGGAATGGGATGTGATCCAGGGCGCGGCTTACTTGCGCCTATCCACTGACGAGCAAGTGTTGGTCGAAAAGGGATCCCTTGAACAGCAGGTTCACCTTGCGATCTCTGAAGCCGATGCCCGTTCTAAGCAGCATCGAGTGAATTATAAAATTGTCAGCTTCTACATTGAGGCGGGGATCTCCGGTCAAAAGGAAAAACGGAAAGAGTTCATTACTCTCAAGAGAAACATCCAAAAGGGCCACTACAAGTTTGTGGTGTTTAAGGAAATTGCCCGCATCGCAAGGGATGGTCTGATTTGGAAGCAGTTTTTCAAACTCTGCCAGGAGAAACGGTGTGAGGTGGTCATTCGAGGGTTGCCTATCGACCCGAATGACCCTGCGTCTATCTTGCAACTGGATATTTTGGCTGCATTTGCCGAGTACGAAGCAAAGGTCACTTCAAAACGTATTCGTGAGAGCGTTCTTTCTGCGATGCTGAATAATGGCAAATTCAATTCCACTCATCACGTTCTCGGTCTGGACCCTGTTGAGATCAACGGTCGCAAGCAACCAGGTTTCTACAAGCCAAATACGGAGGAGCTGAAGATTGTAACCTGGATCATGGAAGTGTTTCTGCGATATGGATCGCATAATAAAGTCCTTGAGGAGTGTGAGAAGCGCGGCGTACTCAACAAGAACGGGAAGCCCTTTGGTCGGCACTCGCTCATCACCCTTCTTACGAATCCGAAGTATGTTGGTAAGTGGTTTCTCAATCCAGAAAATGAAGACAGTTCACAGGAGCGACTGCCGGCAAGAGAGCAATATCACGAAATTGATCTCCCTCACGGACAAGTAGTTGCTCTTGACCTATGGAATAAGGTACAGAAGAAAGTTTCAGAATTGGCAGCGTCCACAGGCAAGCACAAGAATGGTGACAACCGAATTTACCCACTCTCCGGTGGTATGCTTCGATACCAGGATGGATCACATTTCTTTGGTTACAGTGGAAATGGAAACTCCAAGACGTCTTTCTATTATCGGAACAAAGCCCATCGATTTAACATCAAGGCTCAAGTGATTGAGCAAGACGCCGTGAAGGTGGTCGGTCAAATCGTCAAGAACAGCCCAGAGTTTCAAGCGGCCATCAAAAAATATGGAAGCGATGTTCAGGATCGCATTCAGTTTTTGCAGGGACAGCTTGCCAAGCTCGATGTGGAGTCTTCCACGATTAAGAGCCAGAAGAAGGAGTATTTAGAAAACCTGAGGATGCTTCTCCAGAACTGTACTGACTCTGAAGAAATATCCGCGATCAAAGATGGCTTTAAGGATCACCTGCTTGAGGTGAGTAGCCGACAAAAATCTGTCGAAGCTCAGATCACGGCTATCACCAGGGAGCTCCAAGAGTCCAAAACATCGAAATTCTCTTGGGATGATATTGGCAACCAGGCGGAGAGAGTTTTTCAGATTGTTTCTGATAATGACCCTTTGGCCCTGAAGAACGCTTATCGAGTCTTGTTTAACGAGGTCACCGTTGGACCAGAGGATAAAATGGGGGTCAGGCCAGTCACTTACGTGCTGTCCCAACCCCATATGGACGAATATGGTGCAAGATCAGAAATGGTGGAGACGCCGGGAGTTGAACCCGGGTCCGAAAGCAATCCACCGCCAGAATCTACATGTTTAGGTTGTGTTTTAGATTGGATCAGCGGCGTCCACAAACAAACTTCGCAGATCCTCCGCAGGCCATTGTTTCATTCCTGATGCACCTACGAGACATCCGGAACTATCCCACTTAATGGCGCCTTATCCAAGCTCGTGGGCGGGGCCTGGTAAAGCGTGCTACTTAAACAATGTTAGGCAGCAAGTGCGTAATTGTTGTCAATTACTTTTTGCCACTTTTTAACGAGGCCGGTGGCACCCTCGACATGCATCCGGGGTTTCAATGCTCCCGTCGAAGCCGTATCGTCCCCAGAATTGAAATATATCACGAAGCGAAATGCGTGTGAATAATAGAAAAACCCAAAAAATAATTTTCATGCCCATCTTGACTGATTGTGTTAAAAATGACAAGAACGTTTGTAAGTAAGTGGTAGTAATTAAACTATGCTTGTTGATCGAGCCGGTTGTTTAAGCCTGCTCGTACGCCTGGTTATATTAATGAGAGGATTTATGCAAAAAGCATTGTTGCTCATTTGCTCGGTGTTCTTAACAGTAAGTTGCTCGCAAAAAAAAGAGGAGAGCTATAGCGACAGTGATAAGGATAAAATTGAATCCGCCATAGTTAGGATGCAAAAAGGCGAGCTTATAAGACAAATTGAACAAGCAGCGAATGATAATGTTGACAATGATAGCGATATTGAACTGCCTGATGTGCCTGGCCTTGATCCACCTTCATTACCACCTTCATTAGATATTCCGGGGGATGCCCCTAGTTACCCACCGGATGCAGTGCCAGAACCGGCTGATGTATCGACTGAAAATCCATGTGATGCACCAAGACCTTCCGATAAAGAACGTTCAAAAGAAGACGTGATCAAAAAGCTGGGTGCTTGTATGAGGGATCAACTCGAGCGGCCTCTAATGCTCGAGGATGCGTTTAAGTATTTCCAAACATTTAAACTTGAAAAAAACAGCGAGCCACTCTCAAGCCTCAGTGACGAAGATCTGGATAAGTTTTTAAAGGCTAATAAATTTAATAGTGTAGATACCTTATTAGGTGGCTTAAAAGCAGATAAATTGAGAAACAGTTTTTCTGATGACGAGCTTAAGGAACTGGTGGCCCTAGCCTCAAAACGAAAGCAAGCGTTGTCCACTACTGCAAACAATATATTCGCGTTAGTTGAAGCGAATATAGAAATCTTCAACGAGCTAGCTAAAACCATTAATAGGTATCAGTTGCTGCTAGCGCTTAATGAGCTTTCAAAGGCACTGGATTCTTCGGCTCCAACAAATAAAATAATGGAGAAGATTTTAAAGATTTGTGTAGCCGCTAGGATTAGCGTCCCAACTACGATGGAAATTAAAGAACTACCTGTTGGTTTTCTGATTCCTTACGCGATCGAGGTGGTAGTCCCTGATGAAGGATATGAGCTTAAGCCGCTTCATTGGCTTGAAAATCCATTTGAAGTCGCAAAAAGAGGATTCGCCAATTTGGGCGATCACCCTGATGTTGTTAAAAAAACACTAATTACATATTCGATGTTAAGGGAGAGTGAGAGAGTTGTAAAGTTGCCGGAGCATCCAGAGCCCTCCCCGGATGCCGCTCATGTGGCGATAATAGACTCCGGAGTGGATTTCTTAACGTTCCCTGATCTTGGGCTCTTTCTTGGAAGAGAAGGAAAGAAAGGTGAGCTTGCTTCGTTCGACTACGCTGATGATGACGCTAACCCATGGTTGTCAGCCATTAGTGATAATTTTTCTCATGGTAGCAGTACGTCAGCCACGCTGCTTACAGTAGCCGCGCATTACGCGCCTGAGGTTCTAAGAGAACGAAAGCTTGATCTTGCTGTATGGAAGATGTACTCGATTCGAGATATGCTCGCGGGCACGTTTCAGGACATTACAAATTGGAGGGGCAGGTTCTTTCCAATATTAGACTCTGTTATAGCTAGTGCCCGGAGTGGTAAAGATAGTTTAAAGCCAAAAGTAGTTTCAGTCTCGATGAGCTTTAATACCAAGGAATTCCTCAGTATTGCAAAACAGGAGGATTTGATAAAAAACACACCATGGTTGTGGGTGATGTCGGCCGGGAATGAAGGAGTTGATGTCAATCAGGTGGTCGTACCATCATGTTTCAATGATCTGGCGGCTGATAAGCGCAGTGATGCTAGGATCCTCTGTGTTGGTGCTCTTGTGCGCGGAATAGTGAATGACAAAATCACAAGTTATTCAAATTTCGGCAAAAGGGTGGAAGTGTACGCCTACGAAAGCTATACGAACCTATGTCCTAATGGTACATCGTGTTCTACGCCGGCTGTCGCAAGTACTGCCGCGATTTTGGCTGCAAAATTTCCAAAAATCACTCCTGAGCAGATAAAGGAAGTGATCTTGGAATCCGCTGAAGAGCGGGAGCTTGAGACTGATGGAGATAATTTTTTAGGCCCATATGGGACACTAAAAAAACCAGTTTTAAGAACTATAAAGGTCTTTGATCCTACCACCATGCTTCAGGTGGCGATAGAAAATGCTAAGAAGAAGCTCGGACTTTGATCGCTGTGCCGGTGAGGATGATTTTATAATCAGTACTCAAGGTAAGGGGCACCAGTTGCATAGTGAAATTTACTATGGCCGAAGCACCCTTGAAATAAGCCTTGTACTTCAGCTCCCGTTTAAGCGCTTCAGTCAGGTCATGATACTCGTGTGAGTTTTTAGCCTCAACCACAGTGGTTTTTAGAGTAGCGCTTGCGGTTATGACATCTATTACCGAGTATTCATTTCCTGGGATTGTTGCAGCTGTGCTTACGGGGAGTGATTCGGCCGGGTGATCAGTTACAGCCGGACTTGCATTCACGGTACCCGCCAATGTCGTGGTGTCGTGTGATGCGCAAAATTCATCAGTCGGTCCAAAATCCATTTGAACCTGTGCTGCGCGAAGTGCCTGGATAATAATAACACCGGTAAATTCGCTTATGCGTGGGATTAGTATCTTGCCTGATGTGAATTGCGGCTCTAAATCGACGGCAGTGATGCCTGTGTTTTCGCGCGATAGGATTTCCAGAAGTTTTTCTTTTTCAACCGCGGAGAGGTCGCCGGTTATAAGCAGGTTGAACGGGAATGCTATTGTCACGGCTGTTTTTGGTTCGGCGGCGCTTTCGGCGAATGCGCGGACCTCTTCTATCGTATTTGTCCCTGATTCAGATGTATCCGGTGCTGCTGGCGTAGCGAACGGGTCATCATTCGTGGGTGCCTGTGGTTTGTTCTCTGCTTCGGCCCTGGAGGCGGTTAATTCATCAAGTCTCTGGAAGTCTGAATCCACCTGATTGTCGTGCTGATTGTCGTCAGGTGCCATGGCATTTCTTGTATTTTTTCCCGCTGCCGCATGGGCAGGTTTCGTTTCGCCCTACTTTTGGTGTTTCGCGTGTCATAGTCATGCCACCCGTCGGTGCGGCAGAAGCGGCAGCCATAGGACTGTCCGCCACATTGAGTGATGAGCCTAATGACGGCATTACACCTCGACCGAGGGTCATTTGTTTTCTTTGTGCTCTCATTATGGATTGTGATGCATCGAGAAGCGGCATTTTTCTTGGTGTGTGTTGTTGCCCTGCTGGTGCCGTTATCAATGCGCCATCCGGAGACATATTATATTGCATTGAAGGTTGATCTTCTTGATCCTCACCTTGATACTCACTGGGCGATGGCGCCATCTGTACGGCGAATAATTTGCGGACAACGTCGCCGGTTATCTGATTCATCATCATCTCAAAAAAACGATAACCTTGTTTTTTATATTCTATAAGTGGATCTTTTTGACCATAGCCTTGCAACCCGATCCCCTCGCGCAGATGATCCATAGCGAGCAGGTGGTCCTTCCATAAATGGTCTATGGTGGTAAGCAGTA
>ERZ1292640.2181-Hain-H43-02um-R1-2181-length-15860-cov-12_pt1 | contig 15860 bp, 14 predicted proteins | sample MGYA00564404_ERZ1292640 | MGnify/ENA primary metagenome ERZ1292640 (study PRJEB36523, sample SAMEA6512636) | groundwater metagenome | collected 2019-01-08 | study: AquaDiva: Metagenomics assemblies of 32 groundwater samples
AGGAGCTCTGGGACAGGGGAGAGATCCGGTCGGTGAAGGACCTCAAGGGGAAGCGGATCGGCCTCACGACGCTGGGCTCCACCTTCCACCTCCACCTCGGCAACATCCTGGAAAGGGAAGGGCTGCGGCTGGCCGACGTCAAGGTCATCCCGCTCCAGGCCATGCCGTCCACGGTGGAGGCGCTCAAGGGGAAGCAGGTGGAGGCCATCATGGTGCCCCAGCCGTTCCCCGGCACCACCGAGGCGCAGGGCTTCGGCAAGATCCTCGCGTGGGCCGGCGACCTCTATCCCTGGCAGATCGCTACCGTCTTCTACGCCAAGGGCTTCGCCGCCGACCGGGAGAAGGCGGTGGCCTTCATGAAGGGGTACGTGAAGGCCTCGCGGTACTACCACGACGCCGTGCTCGTCCAGAAGGACGGACAGATCGTGCCGGGCCGGAACTACGAGGAGGTCGTCCAGATCACCGCCAAGCACACCGGCGCTAAGCCCGAGATTATTAAGATCGGCTTCCCCTACCAGGACCGGAACGGCCGGCTCCTCGTGCCGGACGTCGAAAAGCAGATGAAGTGGTGGGTCGAGCACGGCTTCATGAAGAGCCTGATCCCGCTCAAGGAGATCGTGGACACCTCCTTCATCGAAGCGGCCATCAAGGCGGTGAAGGAATGACGGGTCTGCCTCGCGCGACTCTGGCCACCGTCGGAGTGGCCGTCCTTCTGACCGTCGCCGGGATCGGGGCGCGGGCGGCCGCACAGCGACCGTCTCCGAGCGGCGACCTGACCGGCCAGCTCCTCGTTGCGACGCCGCTGATGTCCGATCCCAGGTTCATGCGGACTGTCATCTACATGGTCCAGCACGACAGCGGGGGGGCGATGGGTCTGGTGCTGAACCGGCCGATGGTGGAAATCCCCCTCGCGCGCGTGCTGGAACAGCTGGGCATCGAAAGCAAGGACGCGAGCGGGACCATCCGGACGCATTACGGCGGGCCCGTGGAACGGACCCGGGGCTTCATGCTGCACACGGCCGACTACGTCGGGGCGTCCACCGTGCTCATCAAAGATGGGGTGGCGATGACCTGGCAGCCGGAGATCTGGCGTGCCATCGCGGACGGCACGGGCCCGCGCCGGCGCCTCTTCATCCTCGGCCATTCTGGCTGGGCCCCCGGCCAGCTCGAGGCCGAGATGGGGGCCGGGCACTGGGTCGCCGTCCCGGCAGACGAGGCCCTGGTGTTCGACGAGGACTACGACGGCAAATGGCCGCGGGCGATGGCCCGGCGCCGGATCAACCTGTAGGGTCCCCCCGGCGCCGCGGCGGCCGCAACGCAATAACGCAAGCCTGACCCCAACTGAAGTTTTCCCTTGACAGCTGGCGGCGATCTGGCTGATTGTATCCTGGATACAAAATCCAGGTCCGGGGGTTCCGATGGCTGTCAGGCCCGAGGTTGCCCCGCTCAAACGCCGCCGGCTTGTCGATGAGGCGACTCAGACCCTCAGGGACGCCATCCTGAACGGCCGCTTCCTGGCCGGCGCCCGCCTGAGGCAGACCGACCTCGCGGCCCAGCTCGCGATCAGCCGAACCCCCATTCGGGAAGCCCTGGGGCGCCTCCAGCAGGAAGGGCTCATCGAGCTTCTCCCCGGCGGCGGCGTGCGGGTCGCCCTTCTCGATCTCACCGAAGCCGTTGAGCTCTACGATCTCCGCGAGGTGCTCGACGGCCTTGCGGCACGCCTCGCCGCTCACCGCGCCGACGAGGCAGCGCTCGGCAGGATCCGGAAGGCGCTCGGCCGCATGGCCCAGTGCCTCGAGCGTCGCGACCCGAACCAGTGGTTTGGCGCCCACGTCACCTTTCACGACGAGATCCTCCGGGCCGGCGGCAACAAGCGGCTCCTGGGCCTGTCGGCGGTGGTTCGCCTCTCGATCCGCCACTTCCACCCGCTGCTCCTCAAAACTGAGAACCGGCTGGAAGACGCCTATCGCGAACACCGGGGCATCTACGAGGCCATCGCCGCCCACGACGCGGAGGCCGCCGAGCGGTTCGCGCGGGCGCACATCGCGAACGCCAAAGAAATCGTGCTGAAGGTGATGACACAAGATGCCGCTGTTCAAGCTTGAGAAGAAGGCGCCCAAAGCACCCGCCGGCCTCTGGGACGTGGTGATCTCGGAGGACATGTGCAAGGCCTGCGGGTTCTGCCTCAACATCTGCCCGGTGGACGTCTTCGCCTGGCGGAAGACCGCGAACAAGATCGGGTGGTTTGCGATGTACGTCCCCCATGAGAAAAACTGCATCGGCTGCATGCTCTGCTACCAGATCTGCCCGGACTTCTGCATCCACGTGGGCCCCAAAGAGGTCCCGGAGCCGGTGGGGAGCCGACAGGTGTCAGTGGCCGACGAGCTGACCACTGCAGCGGAGCAGCTGACCAGCGAGGAAGCGAGAGGAGAGTCATGGCGATCATACAGACCGGAGTGAGCGAAAAGCTGGTGGCGCCGTGGGCGGAGTGGGCCGAACGGTATCGTGAGGGGCGCCGCCTCCTCGAGGCGGGCACCTATGCCCTGACCGAGGGGGCCATTGCCGCCGGGTGCAGGGTCTTCGCGGGGTACCCCATCACCCCCGCCACCGACATCGCCGAGTACATGTCCAAACGGCTCCCCCAGGTGGGGGGCTACTACATGCAGGCCGAGGACGAGCTGGCCGGGATGCACATGTGCGCCGGGGCGAGCCTCGGGGGGCTCAAGGCCATGACGGCGACCTCCGGCCCGGGCTTCACCCTCATGCACGACGCCTACGGCTGGGCGATCACCAACGAGATTCCGCTGGTCGTGGTGGACGCCATGCGGGTCGGCCCCATCAGCGGGATCACCGGGGCTCCCGGGCAGGGGGAATTCTACGTGGCCCGCTACTGCACCCACGGGGGAAACATTGAGACGATCGTTCTCTCTCCCAACAGCGTGCAGGAGAGCTTCTGGCTGACTATCGACGCCTTCAACCTCGCCGAGCGGTTCCGGACCGTCGTCACCATTCTGACGGACCAGGTGATCTCGGACATGTTCGAGGACCTCTTCCTGCCGCGCGACTACGCCGAGCTGGCCGACATCGTGGTGCCGCGGCGTCACAACCTCACGATGCCGTTCTATCCATTGAATTCGGACGCCATCGACGTGCCGCCGAATATCGTCGGCAAGGGGACGGGCGTCTGCGTCTCGGCCTACACCCACACCGAGGAGGGCTACGACATCGAGGAGATGGAGGCCCAGTGGGCGCAGACCTACCGGCTGGTCAACAAGATCCGGCACCATCGGGAGGAAATCCTCCGCTACGAGGCGGTAGGGCTGGAGGACGCGGAGGTGATCGCCGTGGCCTACGGGGCGGCCTCCCGGACGGTGAAGACGGGGGTTCTGGAGGCCCGGCGGCGGGGCGTGAAGGCCGGCTTCCTGCGGCTGATCTCGCTCTGGCCGTTTGCCGACGAGCTCTTCGAGCGGGATGCGCGATACCTGGTCTGCGAGCTGAACTACGACGGCCAGCTGGTGCGGGAGGTCATGCGCGCTGCCCCGGACAAGCGGAAGGTCCACTTCATGGGCAAGAGCGCCGAGCTCCATACCGTCGCTGAGGTCGCTGCCGCCCTTGAGGGCGTGGCGCGACGCGATCGGATCCCAGAGCTTCCCTATATCTGGACGGAGGTCCGCTAACTCGGAGGGGGGCTTTGCCCCCCTTCCGATGCCTCCCCCCAGGGATTGCGCCGGCCAAGCCGGCGCTCGAACAGGAGTGAGGTCATGAACAAGCTGGCAGCGAAGTATTTGAGGCCGAGCCAGATCCCGACGAAGGCCTGCCACGGCTGCGGCATCGGGATGATCGAGAACTGGCTGCTCCAGGCCATCGACGAGCTGGGGCTCAAGCAGGACGAAGTGATCTTCGGCACCGGCATCGGGTGCGTGGGGCGCCAGACCTTCGCCACCTGGGGCGGCGACAACTTCGGCGCCACCCACGGGCGCGCCATCGCCGTGGCCACCGGCCTCAAGGTCGCCCAGCCCGACAAGAAGTACCTGATCGTGGTCGGCGACGGCGACGCCGCCGCCATCGGCACCTCTCACCTGATCCATGCCGCGCGCCGGAACCTCGGGGTCACGGTGATCTGCGAGGACAACATGGGCTACGAGTCCACGGGCGGGCAGTTCTCCCCCACCACGCCCGCGGGCTATGTCACCAACTCGAGCCCCTACGGCATGGTGGAGCCGTCCTTCGACCCGTGCGACATTGTCAAGGCGGCCGGTGCGACGTTCGTGGCGGAGACGACGGCCACCCAGTGGCACCAAACCGTCAAGATCGTGAAGAAGGCGCTCCAGAACGACGGCTTCTCCTTCGTCCACGTCCGCTTCCCGTGCAACGAGAACTTTGGCGCCTACGCGCTCGGGACTCGGGACACGCTCAAGAACCTCGAGTGGATCTGGGAGCACACCCAGGGCCGGACGGTGGACGGCAAGGAGACCGATTTCACCTGGGAGACCGGCATCAAGCACGACGCGTCCAACAGCCGGCCGGAGTTCTCGAAGATTCTCCGGGACATGAACGAGCGGGTTCGCGCCCAGATGGCGGAAAAGGGACCGGGCGATGGCAAACATTGAGACGACCTTCCCGAAGGAAGCCCCGGCCAGGACCCGCACCGAGATCCTGATCTCGGGATTCGGCGGCCAGGGTGTGATTCGCATGGCTCAGATCCTGGGCCTCTGCGCCATCAACCAGGGCCACCGGGTCACCATGCTGAAGAGCCACGGCACCGAGACCCGGGGGGGATACGTCCGCGCCCAGCTCGTGATCGCCCCCGAGTACGTGGACAGCCCCGTGGTGGAGAACGCCGACGTCTTCGTGGCCTTCTCCGCCCCCGCGTACAAGAAATTCTACGACCTCTGCCGGGGCAAGATCCTCTACGACCCCGAGATGGTGGTGGAGGTCCGTCCCGACGCCCCCGACCGCCACGTGGAGGTCCCGGCCACGGCGCTCGCCAAGGAGCATCTCGGGAACGTCCTCTTCGCCAACATGGTCATGCTCGGGGCGCTGACCCGGCTGGCGGGGATGGACTTCGAGGCGATGAAGCAGGCCATGCTGGCGGTGATCCCGCGCTTCCACGCCGAGAACCTGAAGGCGCTGGACGTGGGGTATAACCTCGACGTGGTGGGCCACGCGGTTTAGGCGCGTGTCGCGTTCGGAGCGGCGCTTGGAAGGGAGGTCGAGCACGTCCGCTCACGGCCTCGCCGAGGCCGGCGTGCCCCTTCGCCCCTGGCACCGCGTCTGGCCGTCGCATCTGTCCACGTCGCTCGCCTATCCCGAGGTCCCAGCCTGGTGGATTCTTGAGCGAAGCGTCAAGCGATTCCCCCATCGCCTTGCCCTCCGGACCCTGGATCACGAAACGGGTGCGGAGCTGGGCGCCCTGACCTACGAGGCGCTCTGGGGCTCAGTCCAGTCCGTGGCCGCCGGGTTCCAGCGGCTGGGAGTCGGCAGGGGAGACCGGGTCGCCCTGTGCCTCTGGAATGGCCCCGAGCTCGTGATCAGTTTCTACGCCACCTGGCTTTGCGGGGCGACGGTCGTCCCCATCAACCCCGCGCTGACGGAGCGAGAGCTGGCGGTTCAGGCGGCCGATGCTGCCGTGCGACTCCTGGTCGCCGGGGCGCCGGGGGTGCCCGTCGCGGGAGCGGTCGCCGCGCGCCTCGGCATCCCGCTCGTCGTCGCCGGGGGATCCCAGAACGCGGCTCCTCACGGGAGTCTTCAGTTCGACGAGCTGCTTCGGGAGGACGGGCAAGGGGTGTCCCCGGTCATGGTGGATCCGGCTGAAGACGTGGCGGTCCTGCTCTACACCGGGGGCACCACGGGGGCGCCCAAGGGCGCGATGCTCACCCACCGCAACATCGTCGCCAACACCATCCAGTTCGCCGAGTGGTACGCCTTCGAGCCCGGGGCGGAAGTCTGCGTCGGCGCGCTGCCGATGTTCCACAGCGGGGGGATGTCCGGGGTGGTGAACGTCCCGCTCTACGCCGGCGCGACGATTCTGGTCTTCCGAAGGTTTCACCCCGTCACCATCGCGCGGGCCGTCGAGCGCTTCAGCGCGACCCGGCTCTTCGGCGTCCCGACGATGTTCATCGCCCTACTGAACAACGCGGAGAGCCGGCGCGTGGATTACTCCTCGCTTCGCGCCTGCCGGACGAACGCCGCGGCGCTGCCGGCCAGCGTCAAGGCCGCCTTCGACGAGCTGGTGGGCCACGAGGTGCTGATCGAGGGCTATGGCCTCACCGAGACCAGCCCGCTCACCCACGCCAACCCCCTGGACCGCGCGAAGCCGGGATCCATCGGCATCCCGCTGCCCGACACCGACGCCAAGATCGTTGACCTGGAGACGGGAGCCGACCTCTCCGTGGGGGAGTCAGGGGAACTGGTCATCCGCGGCCCTCAGGTGATGAAGGCCTACTGGAACCGCCCGGAGGAGACCGCTCAGGCGATGGCGGGAGGGTGGCTTCACACCGGCGATGTGGCCCGGATGGACGAGGACGGATACTTCGTGATCGTGGACCGGAAGAAGGATCAGATCAACACCGCCGGCTTCAAGGTCTGGCCCCGCGAGGTGGAGGAAGTGCTCTACGGCCATCCGGCGGTGAGGCTGGTGGCAGTGGTCGGGGAGCCAGACGCCTACCGGGGCGAGGTGGTCAAGGTCTGCGTGGTGCTCAAAGTGGAGCACCGGGGGCGCGTCAGCGCGGCCGAGCTGACCGCTTTCTGCAAGGAACGGCTGACCGGCTACAAGGTCCCCCGGGTCGTCGAGTTCAGGGACGAGCTGCCCGTGAGCGCCACCGGGAAGATGCTCCGCCGTGTGCTGCGGGACGAAGCGAACCAAGGCTAGAGGAGGCGAGCTATGCGGAATCACGTACGAGGGTTGATGGTCCTTCTGATCGCTCTGGTTCTCGTATCGACGGCCGGGGCGTCGCTCGCCCAGGAGAAGTACCCGTCGCGGCCGATCGACTTCATCGTGACGTGGGGGGCGGGCGGCGGGGCCGACGCCATGGCGCGGACGATCGGCCAGCACGCCCAGCCGATCCTGGGCGTGGCCATCCCGGTCTCGAACGTCCCCGGCGCGTCGGGGAACACCGGGCTCGGCCAGCTCATGGCGGCGAAGGCCGACGGCTACACGATCGCCACGTACATCATGGACACGCTGGCCACCATCCCAATGGGGCTGTCAAAGGTGACGGTCGATGATCTCGAATGGGTGACCCGCACCCAGGTGGCCGACTCGTTCTTCTTCGTCAAGAGCGACAGCCCCTACAAGACGATCCAGGAGCTCCTGCAGGCGGCGAAGGAGAACCCCGGGAAGATCCGGGTGGCCGCGACGGGCTACGGGACGGTGGATGACGTCACGGTCCGCTTCTTCGAGAAGAAGGGGATCAAGCTGACCACGGTCCCGTACCCCAAGCCCGGGGAGCGCTACGCGTCGACGCTCGGCGGCCACTCGGAGGTGCTCTACGAGCAGGCCGGGGACGTCCTCCAGTACCTCAAGGCCGGCCAGCTCCGCCCGCTGATCATCTTCGCCGACAAGCGCCACCCGGCGTTCCCGGAGGTCCCGGCTTCCGTCGAGCTCGGCTACGACATCCAGCTTCCCCAGTTCCGGAGCATCGTGGCCAAGAAGGGGGTGCCGCCGGAGCGGGTGAAGCTCCTGGCCGAGGCGATCCGCAAGGGGATGGAGACGCCGGCCTACAAGAAGTTCGCGGAGGAGTGGTACTTCCGGCCCGACAGCTACATGGGTTCCGAGCAGTTCGGTCCATGGGTGCGGGAACAGGTGCAGCTCCTCGACCGGTACGTGAAGGAGTTCGGCCTGAAGCGGTAGGGGAAGTCCGGTGCGATCCCTGCGCGGGGCCATCGGCCCCGCCCTGATCTTGGTGGCTGCCGCGGGGCTTTTTGTCGCCGCGGGGCGGCTGCCGGTGGTCCCGGTTCCGGGCCAGCTCGGGCCGGACTTCTGGCCGCGGCTGGTCCTGATCGGCCTCATGGGGTCCTGCGTCCTGAAGCTCCTGGAGGTGGCGAGAGCCAGAGAGCCGGCGGCGGAGGGTGGTCCGTCTCTGCCGCTGGCGGTGCCGAAGCTCGCGACGGGGATGGCCCTCGTCCTCGGCTACCCCGCCCTGGCCCCGCTCCTCGGCTTTCCCTTGACGAATGTCCTCTTTCTCCTGGCGTTCATGCGCCTTGTGGGCATGCGCCGGCCACTTCCCCTCGTCGTGACCGCCGTCCTGGGGACCGTGGCCCTGCTCTACGTGTTCGTCAAGGTGGTGTACCTCCCCCTGCCGAAAGGGGCTGGCGTCATGGAGGACTTCACGATCTTTCTCTACCGGCTGCTCAGGATTTTCTAGGGGACCTCTATGTGGGAGACCCTCGGCAACCTCGGGGCCGGGTTCGCCGCGTCGCTGGAGCCCCTGAACTTCCTCATGATCCTGGCGGGGTTGGCCATCGGGATCGTGGCCGGAGCCCTGCCCGGCATCACCATGCTGAACTCGATTGTGCTCGTCCTCCCCTTCACCTACCTCATGGGGATCGTCCCCTCCCTCCTCCTCATGACGTCCATCTACATCGGGGGAGTCTTCGGCGGCTCCATCACGGGGATCCTGTTCAACATTCCCGGCGACCCGATGAACGTCCCCACCACCTGGGAGGGCTACCAGCTCAACAAGAAGGGCCAGGTGCGTCTGGCCCTGGGCATGGCCATCATGGCCTCTGCCATCGGGGGGTTTCTCTCCGCGCTCATCCTGACCTTCGCCTCGCCGCCCTTCGCCAAGGTGGCGCTGACCTTTTCCACCGTGGAGTATTTCGCCGTGGTGTTGCTGGGGCTGGCCAGCGTTGTGGTGATCGGCCAGGTCTCGATCGCGGGCGCGCTCATCTCGCTCTTCGCCGGCATGTTCCTCGGAACCATCGGCACCGAGGCCCAGTACGGGATCACGCGCTTCGCCTTCGGCGTCAATTTCCTGGAGACCGGCGTTGACTTCGTGACCGTCCTCATCGGCCTCTTCGCCATCGGGGAGGTCCTGGATCAGCTCTCGGCCGTGAAGGGCCCGGCGGGAGGAGACGCGGCGACTCCCGCAACGGCGCGGGCGCAGCTTCCCTCGCCCCGGCAGCTCTGGGCCCTTCGCGGCTCGATCCTCCGCGGCCTGGGAACCGGCGTCGTCATCGGCGCCATTCCGGGAACGGGCGCGACGGTGGCGTCCTTTGTTTCCTACGGCCTCGAGAAGCAGGTCTCCAAGCATCCCGAGCGCTTCGGCACCGGCGTCCTCGAAGGGTTGACGGCCTCCGAGACCTCAGTGAACGCCTCCACCGGGGGCGCGATGATCCCGCTCCTCACGCTTGGGATTCCCGGGAGCGGAGCCACGGCGGTCATGATGGGGGCCTTCCTCCTCCACGGGGTCCAGCCCGGCCCGCTCCTTTTTTCCAAGAGCCCCCACGAGGTGTACACCATCTTCGTGGGGATGCTCCTGGCCAATCTGATCATGATCGTCATGGGACTCATCGCGGCCCGCTGCTTCGCCCAGCTCATGAAAGTCCCTGAGCCGATTCTCGCGGCTTTTATCATCGCCTTCTGCTTCCTCGGCGCCTACGCCCTCAGGAATGACATGTCTGACGTCTGGATGACCATGCTGTTCGGGGTCCTCGGCTTCTTCATGCGGCGCTACAACCTCCCCATCCCGCCGCTGATCCTGGGGATCATCCTGGGGCCGCTGGCCGAGCAGTATTTCCTGACCTCCATGGTGAGCCACGGCAACGACGTGACGGTCTTCTTCACCCGGCCGGTCAGCGCTGCCGTGCTCCTCACGACCGTCGGCCTGCTCGTCTGGCCTGCCCTGCGGTGGCGCTTCGGGCGGCGGCGGGCCTACGAGGTGAAGAAGGCATAGGGGGAACGGGCGGTGACCACGCTCAAGGCCGTCGAGGTCATTCCCGTGAGCCTGCCGCTCCGGGAGCCATACCGCATCGCGCGGGCGCTCCAGGAGCGCGGCGAGTACGTGCTCTTCAGGCTCCAGACCGACGAAGGGCAGTGGGGGATCGGGGAGGCCGCCCCCTTTCAAGGGGAGAGCGAGGAGACCCAGGCCGACATCGTCGCCACGGCCCGGCATCACCTGACCCCCGCGGTGCTGGGCATGGACGTCTTCGACCTCGAGGCGATCCACGACCGCATGGACCAGGTCCTGCCGGGCCATCTCTTCGCCAAGGCCGGCATCGATCTGGCTCTCTTCGACCTGATGGGGAAGCTCCTCGGCGTGCCCGTGTACCGTCTGCTGGGAGGGCGGTTCAGGGACCGGATACCCCTTTCCGGCGGTCCCATCGGTCTCCTGGGAAGCCCCCAAGCCGCCGCCGAGCGGGCTGCGCGGCTCGTGGCCGAGGGCTTTCGAACCGTGAAGCTCAAGATCGGCGCCCCTGACGGCCGGGACGAGGAAACTGTCCGGGCGGTGAGGGAAGCCATCGGCCCGCGCGTGGAGCTGCGGCTGGACGCCAACCAGGCTTACACCGCCGACCGGGCCGTCCCCCTGCTGCGCCGGCTGGAGCGCTACGACCCGGCGCTCTTCGAGCAGCCGGTGCCCGCCTGGGATCTCGACGGCCTGGCGAAGGTCGCGGCCGCTTTGGACGTGCCCGTGATGGCCGACGAGCCGGTCTCCACGCCCACCGACGTGCTCCGCATTGTTGAGAAGCGGGCAGCGGACATCGTCAAGATCAAGGTCATGCGGTCCGGTGGCCTCCATCGCGCGCGGAAGGTCTGCGCGGTGGCCGAGGCCGCGGGGCTCCCGGTGATCGTTGGGAGCGGTCACGAGTCGGGGATCGGCGTCGCGGCCGAATTGCATCTTGCGGCGGCCACCCGGGCGATTCCCTACGCCGGGGAGATGGTGGGACACCTCCGCCTGACGGAGGATCTGGTCGAGGGATCGATTCCGGTGCGCGAGGGCGCCGCCGACGTCCCCGATGGTCCGGGGCTGGGGATCACCGTGAACCTCGAACGGGTCGCCCGGGTAGCGGTCCAGGAGCGCCCGGCGTGAAGACGGTGGTGACCGGCGTCATCGGCGCCGACTGCCACATCGTGGGGAACCGGATTCTCCAGATGGCCCTGGAGGAGGCCGGCTTCAAGGTCGTGCCGCTCGGGATCATGGTGTCCCAGGAGGAGTTCGTGAAGGCCGCCGTTGAGACCAACGCCGACGCGATCCTTGTCTCCTCCCTCTACGGCCAGGGGGAACTGGACTGCCAGGGGCTCCGCGATAAGTTCGAGGAGGCCGGCCTGGGCCGGATCCACCTGGTGGTGGGCGGGAACCTGGTGGTGGGGAAGCAGGAGTGGACGGACGTCGAGCGGCGCTTTCTGGCGATGGGCTTCAACCGGGCCTATCCGCCCGGAGTGGATCTGCGCCGGGTGATCGAAGACCTCTGCCGGGATCTGGGAGTGCCGGCCTGAGATGAGCGGCTCCGAGTTGTGGCTCTTCATCGACTTCGGCAGCACCTTCACCAAGGTGGTGGCCATCGATCCGGCGACCGAGACCGTCAGGGCGCGCGTGCAGGCTCCCACAACCGTGGCCACGGACATCACCGAAGGGCTCGGCGCCGCCCTCCGCCTCCTCGAGCGCGAGGTCGGCGACGGGGTCGCCTACACCCGCAAACTCGCCTGTAGTAGCGCGGCCGGCGGCCTCAGGATGGTGACCGTCGGCCTCGTGCCCGATCTCACCTCCGAGGCCGCGCGACTGGCCGCCCTCGGCGCGGGGGCGAAGGTCGTGGGGACCTTCTCCTACAAGCTTCCCGCTTCGGATCTGGTGCGAATCAGGGACCTTCGTCCAGATCTGATCCTGCTGGCCGGCGGAACCGACGGAGGCAACGAGGAGGTGATCCTGCACAACGCCCGGCGCCTGGCGGAGCTGGATCTGGCCGCGCCGGTGATCGTGGCGGGAAACCGCGTGGTCGCGGACGAGGTGGTGGCGATCCTCCGCGCGGGAGGCAAGGAGCCCGTGGTGGCGGACAACGTGATGCCGGAGTTCGCCCAGCTCAGCGTGGAGCCCGTCCGGGAGCGGATCCGGGAGATCTTCATCTCCCACATCGTCAAGGCCAAGGGGTTGCAGGCGGCCGAGAGCTTCGTGGAGGGGATCCTGATGCCGACCCCCAACGCGGTGCTCAACGCCGCCGTCCTGCTGGCCGACGGGTGCCCCGGGGAGCCGGGGCTCGGCGAGCTGGTGGTCCTGGACGTGGGAGGAGCCACCACCGACGTCCACTCGGCGGCCCGCGGCGCGCCGACCGACGCCGACGCCGTGGTGAAGGGGCTCCACGAGCCCTACGCCAAGCGCACCGTGGAGGGCGACCTCGGGGTGCGCTACAACCTCCGGAACGTCGTGGAAGCCATGGCGGGCGAGGCCCCGCCGTCGGCGCCGGGGGTCGCCCCCGGCGCCTTTCGAGCCATCGCCGAGCGCTTCTCCCGCGACGCCACGCTGACGCCCGAGACGGCCGAGGAGGCGGCCGTGGATGCCGCCCTCGCCGGCGTCGCGGTCGGCCAGGCGATGCGCCGCCACGCCGGCTCCGTGGAGGTGTTTTACTCGGCTCAGGGCCCCATCTCGGTGGTCCGCGGGAAGGATCTCCGCGGGGTGAGCCTCGTCCTGGGGACCGGCGGTCCCCTGGTCTTCTCGCCGCGCCGTGAGGCGATCCTCCGGCAGGCGTGCTACGACCCCGCGGAGCGGGCTTCGCTCCGGCCGGTTGACCCAAGGCTCTACATCGACTCCGAGTACACGATGTTCGCGTTCGGCCTCCTGGGGGAAGTGGACGCGAAGATGGCGGTGCGGATGCTCACACGCTACTGTCGCCCGATCGAAGAGGGAACGAGCCATGGCCGCTGACATCATGCAGAGGCGCTGGGAGTGGGACGAGTTTCTCCGGATGCGGAAGGAAGTCCTGGCCCGCTGGCCGACCGGGCAGGAGGTGGACCTCGACGAAGCGGTGGCCTACCAGCGCGAGATCCCGAAGCACAAGAACTTCGCTCTGACCGTCCTCCGTGCCAAGTCGGAGGGGATCACCCTGGCCCAGCCCCGGGGCGGGTTCGCGACGGTGGAGGAGCAGATCGCGCTGCTCAAGTGCCTCCAGGACCAGGGCGGGGCCGATCTGCTTCCCCTCACCACCGACAGCTACACGCGGAACGAGCGCTTCGCGGAGGCTCAGAGGGGGCTGGCGCAAAGCGTCAGCGCCGGCCGGTCCCTGCTGAACGGGCTCCCCCTGGTGAACCACGGCGTGAAGGCCGTCCGCCGGATCAGCGAGGCCGTGGAGAAGCCCACGATGGTCCTCTCGGGGACGTCCAGGCCGTGCCTGACGGCGGAGATCGGCCTGGCGGGCGGGGCTACCGGCTTTCTCGGCGGCGGGATCTCTTACACGCTTTCCTACACGAAGGAGCTGCCGATCGCAGAGGGGATCCGGAACTACCAGTACCTGGACCGCCTCTGCGCTCACTACTGGGAGCAGGGGGTCCCCGTGCATCGGGAGCAGCCGGGGTTTCTCACGGGGACGCTGATCCCGCCGGGGCTCGGCGTGGCCATCGCCGTGATCGAGACCCTGCTCGGCGTCGAGCAGGGGCTGCCGCACTACAGCGTCGGGCTGGGGCAGGCGCTCTCGGCGGCCCAGGACGTGGCGGCCCTCCGGGCGCTCGAGGGCGTCTGCCGGGAGTACCTCGAGCGGTTCGGGTTCGGCGCCACCACGCTCACCATCGCGTCGCATCAATGGATGGCCAACTTTCCCCAGGACGAGGCCCAGGCGGCGGGGGTCATCGCCCTGGGCGCCGTCATCGCCGGGACCGCCGGGGTCACCCAGGTGATCACCAAGAGCGTGCATGAGGCCGTCGGAATCCCGAGCGTCGAGGTCAACGCGGCGGGAGTCCGGCTGACCCAGCAGGTCCTCCGGCTGCTGGAAGGCTGGCGGTTGCCCGTCGACCGCGACCTCGAAACGGAGGAGGCCATGATCGCCGCCGAGGCCCGCGCCATCCTGGATCGCACCCTGGACCTCGGCGACGGCGACTGGGCCCTCGGCGCCGTCCGCGCGGTGGAGGCGGGGGTCATCGACGTTCCCTGGTCGCCGAGCCGCTTCAACGCGGGGAAGGCGCTCCCCGGGCGGGACCGGTTCGGCGCCGTGCGCTATCTGACCCACGGCGACATCCCGGTGCCCCCTGAGGTGCTGGAGTATCACCGCTCGAAACTGGCCGACCGGTCGGGGGGCGGATCATCCGGGATGATGTCCGAGCGTCTGCTCGCCGACCTGACGGCCGTCAGCCGGTCCGTCTCCGCCAACTTCGGTCCGGGCGGCTGGCGCGACTTCGCGGACTACGCCGCGTTCCTCCGCCGGCGCGAGCCGCAAGCGGGCCGATAGGCGAGTGAGCTAGCCGCGCCCGCCCTTTCTCGCTGAGCCCTTGTCTGCTATCATCGGTGCGCCGTGAAGACCCCCTTCCGCAAGATTCTGATCGCCAACCGGGGCGAGATCGCGGTCCGGATCATCCGCGCGTGCCGGGAGCTCGGCATCACCTCGGTGGCCGTCTTCTCCGAGGCCGACCGCGAGGCGCTCCACGTCCTGATGGCCGACGAGGCCTACCTCCTGGGGCCGCCGCCGGCGGCCGAGAGCTACCTCGCCATCGAGAAGATCATCCGGACCGCCAAGGCCTCGGGGGCCGAGGCGGTGCATCCGGGCTACGGCTTTCTGGCCGAGAACGCCGGCTTCGCCGAGGCGTGCCTCCAGGCGGGGCTGGTGTTCATCGGGCCGCCGCCCCAGGCGATCAGGACCATGGGCGACAAGACGGCGGCGCGCCGGGCCGCCCTGGCGAACAACGTGCCCATGGTGCCCGGGACCACGGAGCCCGTCGGGAGCGAGGCGGAGGCCGCGCGCGTCGCGCGCGAGATCGGCTACCCGGTGATGCTCAAGGCGGCGATGGGCGGCGGCGGGAAGGGGATGCGGCTCGTCCGGGCCGAGGGCGAGCTGGCGGGGGCGCTCCGCATGGCGCGCTCGGAGGCGGGCTCGGCCTTCGGGGACAGTGCCGTGTACCTCGAGAAATACCTGGAAGAGCCGCGGCACATCGAGGTCCAGATCCTCGCCGATTCCCACGGCACGACGATCCACCTGGGGGAGCGCGAGTGCTCCATCCAGCGGCGCCACCAGAAGCTGGTCGAGGAGTGCCCGTCGCCGCTCGTGGACGACGCCATGCGGAAGCGGATAGGCGAGGCCGCGTGCCGCCTGGTGGCCTCGGTCGGCTACGTCAACGCGGGGACCGTGGAATTCCTGGTGGATCGGCAGAAGAACTTCTATTTCCTCGAGATGAACACCCGCCTCCAGGTGGAGCACCCGGTCACTGAGCTCGTCACGGGGCGCGACCTGGTCAAGGAGCAGATCCGGATCGCGGGGGGCGAGAAGCTCGGCTACGGCCAGGCCGACGTCACGTGGACCGGCTGGGCGCTCGAGTGCCGGATCTACGCCGAGGATCCGTACCGGAACTTCATGCCGTCTCCGGGCACGATCACCGGTCTGCGCACGCCGGGAGGGCCGTGGGTGCGGGACGATTCGGGAGTCTACGAGGGAGCCGCGGTTCCGATCTTCTACGATTCGCTCATCTCGAAGCTCATCGTCTGGGGGCCCGACCGGGCAGCGGCGATCGCGCGGATGGCGCGCGCCCTGGCCGAGTACAAAGTGGTCGGCGTCCGCACGACGATTCCGCTCCACCAGCACATCATGGCCCACGCGGATTTCGTCGCCGGCCGGCTGTCCACGCAGTTCCTGGACGGGATGTTGCGGGCCGAGAGGCCGGAGGCGGAGGGGCGGCACCGGACGGTGGCGCTGATCGCGGCGGCGCTGGCCGGCTACGAGCGGGCGGG
>ERZ1292640.1560-Hain-H43-02um-R1-1560-length-18817-cov-6_pt1 | contig 15858 bp, 12 predicted proteins | sample MGYA00564404_ERZ1292640 | MGnify/ENA primary metagenome ERZ1292640 (study PRJEB36523, sample SAMEA6512636) | groundwater metagenome | collected 2019-01-08 | study: AquaDiva: Metagenomics assemblies of 32 groundwater samples
ATCGGGGATTCAGCGCGAAGGCCGAACCCCTGGCGATCGAGGCTTTCGTCGCGCGCCACGTGCGACGGCTCGCCATTCCCGCGCACGCCAGATCGGCAGCGAACCCCCTGCCGCTGACCGACGACTTCGTCGTCGACGGGATGCGCCATTTCGCCGACCATTGCGCCGTCTGCCACGCCAACGATGGGAGCGGCGACACCGACTTCGGGCGCAACATGTATCCGAAGCCACCATGCCGGCCTTCGGGACGGGAGCCGAGGAAGGCGCGCACGATACGTGGATGCTCGTGCGCTTCATGCGACACCTGCCGAAGCTGACGCCTGAGGAGCTGGACGAGATGCGGAGCCTGAACCCGAAGTCTCCGGAGGAGTTCCGTCAGGAAGAAGAGATCCGCCGGTTCCTGGAGGGTGGAGATGCGGGAGCAACACCGCGGAGATAGCGGAGTGCACAGCGCGGCTGAGCCGCAACCAAGACACATGGCTCATCCGCGCTAGCCGTGCTTGCACGGCAAGAAAGTGTACGAATCGGTCGAATTTCGTACGGGCACCCAAGGCTCTGTCAAACCGGGCGGGAGCTTTGGTCGCCCCGGTTCGCCGTGCAAGCCCGGCTTCAGAATCTGCGCTCAGAACGGCTCGTCCTCCGATCCGTCCAGGCCTGGCATGCGCTCCTGACGCTCGCGGACTTTCGGGACGGCCTTGGGCGCCCGCTTGAACGTGACGCTCGTCTGCGCCGGCGGCCGGCTGATCGTCTTCCCCGTCAACACATCCTCAATGGTGAGGATCTGGAGCCGAGGATGCCGTCCCCACGGCGACGTGTAAAACCCCGCGCTCGCCGCTTCCTTCCGCATCGGCGCGGTTGCTTCTTCCATGCACAACAGGACGCCGATTTCGGCCTTCTCTCGATCGACGACGCCCCGCAGATCCCGAACGTGGGCGACGGTGACGTGCCCGGCCTTCACGGACAGGACAATCTGCTTCGTCTTCTCTTCCCCGCCCTCATGGAAGTAGATCCGACCGTCGATGCCCTTGTCGGCGCCCTTCTTCTGATCGACAGGCCTGGCGCCGACAAGGCCGAGCGCCCACCACTGGAACTGGTACGGGTCATCGTGGGCGAGTTTCGCCGCATCGGGAAGGGATACCGGCTCGCCGATAACTTCGTACTGGGCCTCCGACCCGAACGAGTCGGCGAGGCGGTTTCGGATCAGACCGATCGCGAGGCTCGTGATGTCGATGCCGATCCAGCGGCGCTTGAGCCTTTGCGCAGCGGCAATGGTTGTGCCGCACCCACAAAATGGGTCCAGCACGGTATCACCCTCGCGGGTGCTGGCCGTGATGATCCGGTCCATCAGGGCTTCGGGCTTCTGCGTCGGATACCCCAGACGTTCCTTCGCGGCTTGGTTGATCCGATCGATGTCCGTCCATACGTCCCCGACCGTGACCGTTCTGGACTCAGAGTCGAACGGTTCGGCCGCGCGCCGCCGCGGGAATCCGCCGTCCTTTGGCCAGTGGATCAGGCCCTGCTGATCCCATTCGTTCATCACACCGTGGCTGTTCGCCCAGTGCCGACCGTAGACGTTCGGATCACATCCCCGCCAGGGTTTGCCGCTTTCCCCTTCTCGCGTTGCTCCGGGTGCGGTGAGTTCGTAGGTCTGGTATTTTCGGCCATCGGCAGTCGTGATGAGCGTGTGCGGCAGCTTCGCCTTGTCTGCGGGAACCTTCAGAGACTGGAAGCAAAAATGATCGCTCCGCGTGTAGAAGAGCAGGACGTCATGAATCCGCGGCCACTGGTGCGGGGTGCTCCGGGCGTTCGTCCGCTTCCAGACAATCTCACTCCGCAAGTGCTGCGGTCCAAAGATGGCGTCCATGAGCATCTTCAGGTAGTGGCTCGCCGTCGGATCGCAGTGTAGATAGATGCTGCCAGTAGGCTTCAACACGCGCCGCAGCTCCACGAGCCGCGGCGCCATCATGGCGAGGTAGGCCATCATGTCGCTGTCGCCGAGGAACGTGCGGAACGCCTGCATCCCCTCCGACACCCTCTCGCCAGCCTCGATCATCTCGGCGCAAGCGCGGGCGGCGCTTTCGTCCCAACGCCACGTGTCCTCGAACGCTTTGATCTGCGAAGCCGCGTGCCTTCCGTCGCGTTCGGCGAACAGCACGTCATAGCTGGCGTTCGAGTTGAATGGCGGATCGAGGTAGACGAGATCGACCGACTCATCGTCAAGATGTCGCCGCAAGACGTCGAGATTGTCGCCGTAGTAGAGCAGGTTCATGGCGGCACGATTCTAGCTCAGGGTGGCATATAATCGGCCCACCTCGGGCTTCGACAGCCCTGCTCGTTCCAGACAGTCCGTTTCGCGTGGAGGATGTCATCATGCGCGCCGCGAAACCCACGATCCGCACACTCGTTTTCGCCGTCCTGGCGATCGTGCTCGCGTCCCTGCCCGCCGGGCAGGCCCAGCAGCCGTCGCCGTTGGCCGCGGAGGCCCTCGGCCACCTCCGCTGGCGCTACATCGGCCCCGTCGGCAACCGCGTGACGTCGGTCGTCGGGGTGCCCGGCGATCCGAACACCTACTACGCGGGCGCCGCGTCGGGCGGCATCTGGAAGACCACTGACGGCGGCACATACTGGGAGCCGATCTTCGACGATCAGCCCGTGCAGTCGATCGGCGCGCTGGCCGTCGCGCCCTCCGATCCGAACGTGGTGTGGGCGGGCACCGGCGAGCAGTGCATTCGGAGCCACATCTCGATCGGAGAAGGGATCTACCAGTCGACCGACGCCGGTCGGACGTGGACGCGCGTGGGCCTCGACAGGACCGGCCGCATCGGCCGCATCGTGATCGACCCGCGCAACCCCGACATCGTCCTCGCGTGCTCGATCGGGCACGCCTACGGGCCGTCGCCGGATCGCGGCGTGTTCCGCACGGCCGACGGCGGCAAGACGTGGAATCGCGTGCTGTTCGTCGACGAGAACAGCGGCTGCTCCGACATCGCGATGGATGCGAACAACCCGCGGATCCTCTTCGCGGGCATGTGGCAGTTCGACATCAAGACGTGGGGCCGCGAGAGCGGGGGGCCGTCGAGCGCGCTCTACCGATCGAAGGACGGCGGGCTGACGTGGACGAAGCTGACGGGCCGCGGGCTGCCCGCGCGCCAGATCGGCAAGATCGCGCTGGCGATCGCGCCGTCGAATTCGAATCGCGTGTACGCGCTCATCGAAACCGGCGAGGGCATCCCGTGGAAGGGGCAGGAAACCGATCGCGGCAAGCTGTGGCGCTCGGACGACGGCGGCGAGAGCTGGGAGCTGGTGAGCTACGACCGCACCCTCGGCGGGCGCACCCACTACTACTTCCACGTGGCGGTCTCGCCCGGAGACGAGAACGAGACGTACTTCCTGACCGCCTCCTTCGCCGTCTCGCTCGACGGCGGCCGCACCGCGTCGCTGCGGACCGGACGGGCGAGTCCGGGCGGCGACAACCACAACATGTGGATCGACCCGGCCAACGCCAATCGCATGATCGTGGCCAATGACGGCGGCGTGTCGCTCTCGGCCAACGGCGGGCGCACGTGGAACCGCATCCAGTTGCCGATCGCACAGATGTACCACGTCACGGTCGACAACCAGATTCCGTACTGGGTGCTGGGCAATCGTCAGGACGGCCCGTCGTACCGCGGTCCGAGCAACAGCCGCCTCGGCGGCTTCGGCGGGTTCGGCGGCGGCATCCCGCGCAGCCTGTGGCACGGGGTGGCGGGCGGCGAGAGCGGGTTCGCGACGCCCGATCCGGTCGACCCGACCATCGTCTGGTCCACGGCGTCCGGCTCCGGCAGCGTCGGCGGCATCGTCGAGCGCTACGACGTGAAGACGGGCCTTGCGCGCAACGTCGAGATCTGGCCCGACAGTCCGCTGGGCTGGCCGGCCGCCGACGTGAAGTACCGCTTCAACTGGACGATGCCGTTCGCCATCTCGCCGCACGATCGCAACACGCTCTACGCCGGGAGCCAGTTCCTGCACACGACGACCAACGGCGGCGAGAGCTGGCAGGTCATCAGCCCTGACCTCACGCTCAACGACAAGAGCAAGCAGCAGATCTCCGGCGGCCTCACACCCGACAACATCGGCGTCGAGTACTTCCCGGTCGTCATGGCGATCGCCGAGTCGCGCGTCGAGAAGGGCCTCATCTGGGCCGGCACGAACGACGGCCAGGTGCAGGTGACGCGCGACGGCGGGAAGACCTGGACGAACGTCACGAAGAACATCCCGAACCTGCCCGAACTGGGGACGGTGTACACCGTCGAGCCCTCGCGCTACAACGCCGGCTCGGCCTACGTCGTGTTCGACTTCCACCAGGTGAACAACCGCGATCCGTACGCGTATAAGACCACCGACTACGGCAAGACGTGGAAGCCGATCGTGAACGGCATCCCGAAGAGCATGCTGAGCTACGCGCACAGCATCAAGGAAGACCCGGTCAAGCAGGGCCTGCTCTATCTCGGCACCGAGAACGCGATCTACGTGTCGTTCGACGATGGCGAGAGCTGGATGCCGCTGCAGACCAACCTGCCGCACGCGCCCGTGTACTGGATCACGGCGCAGGAGCACTTCAACGACCTCGTCATCGCGACCTACGGGCGCGGGTTCTGGATTCTGGACGACCTCACGCCGCTCCAGCAGCTCTCCGATCGTGTGCGCAATGCGAGCGTGCACCTCTTCACGCCGCGCCCGGCCTACCGGTTCCGGAACATCACCGCTCCGGCGGCGCCGTCCATCGACATGACGGCGGGGCAGAACCCGCCGTACGGCGCGTCCATCAACTACTGGCTGAAGTCCGCGCCGGCGGGCGACGTGAAGGTCCAGATCGTGGATGCCAGGGGTCAGACCGTGCGCACGCTCGACGGCTCGAAGCGTGCGGGCATCAACCGCGTGACGTGGGACTTGCGGTACGATCCGTCGAAGCCGCTGCGTCTCAGGACCAGTCCGGCGTACGCGCCGGAACTCACGGTCGGACCGGAGGGCTGGCGGCCGGCGCCGGAGGGCGGGCAGATGTCGGTGCTCTCGGCGCCTGGCACCTACACCGTGAAGCTCGCGGCCGGCGGGCAGGAGCTGACGCAGCCGCTCGTGGTGCGCAAGGATCCGAACTCGGCCGGCACCGAGAACGACGTCCAGACGCAGGTCGCGACGCTCCTCGATCTGAGGAAGGACCTGGAGGGCGTGGTCGACATGGTCAACCAGATCGAGGTCGTGCGGAAGCAGCTTGCCGACATCACCACCGTGTTGCAGGGCGACCCGAGCGCCTCGGCCGTGAAGCAGGCGGCCGACCAGCTCGAGAGGAAGCTGACCGACGTCGAGGATCACCTCATCCAGCGGAAGTTCACCGGTCAGGGGCAGGACACGACCCGCTGGCCGGCGAAGCTGGTCTCGAAACTGAACTACCTCGGCAACGGGATCGCCGGGTCGGATCACGCGCCGACGACGCAGGCGCGCGAGGTGCACCAGGAATTCAAGAAGCAGATCGCGACGATCGCCAGCCAGCTCGACGATGCGTTCAGCCGCGACCTGGGCGCGTTGAACAAGCTGCTGCGGGACCGGAACATCCCGAACGTGATCGCGCGGTGACGCCGCAGCGCATGCAGCGTGAAGAAGGCAGAGAAGAATGGCGGAGACGATGATGAAACGGCCGTTGCTCCTGCTGGCGGTGACGCTGGCGACCACCCTGACCCTCAGCGCGCAGGCCCGGCGCGCGGCCGACCCGCCCGCGCGGCCGACGTTCAACGTGGTCGAGGCGACCATTCCCGAGATGCAGGCGGCTCTGAAGGACGGGCGCGTGACGTCGAGGGAGCTGGTGCTGCGTTCTCTCGCGCGCATCGCCTACGACGAAGACACGGTGAACGCCGTCATGACCGTCAGCAGGACGGCGCTGGCCGAGGCCGAGGCGCTGGACCGCGAGCGCGCGCAGGGCAAGGTGCGCGGGCCGCTGCACGGGATTCCGATCGCGCTCAAGGACAACATCCACACGCTCAACATGCCGACGACAGGCGGCGCGCTGGCCTTCAAGGGCTTCACGCCGCCCTACGAAGCGACGCTGACGAAACACCTGAAAGACGCGGGCGCCATCATCATCGCCAAGACCGTGCTGACCGAGCTGGCCAACTGGGTGGCGGGCGGACCCACGCCGATGCCCGGCAACTACAGCGCGCTCGGCGGGTTCGGCCTGAACCCGTACGATCCGCGGCCCGATCCGCGGCCCGGTTTCAACGACGGCCGGCCTGCGCTCGGCACGGGCGGCTCGAGCTCGGGGATCGGCACGGCGGCCAGCTTCTGGGCGGCGAACGTGGGCACCGAAACCTCGGGGTCCATCCTCAGCCCGTCGAACCAGAACATGCTGGTGGGCATCAAGCCGACGGTGGGCCGTCTCAGCCGCTACGGCGTCATCCCGATCACGGCCGATCAGGACACGGCCGGCCCGATGGCGCGCACGGTCACCGACGCGGCGATCCTGCTCGGCGCGCTCGAAGGCGCCTCGCCGGATCCGAACGACCCGGCGACGACGGCCTGCGCGCCGCCGGCCAACCGGGACTACACGCCGTTTCTGAAGCGAGACGGTCTCAAGGGCGCGCGCATCGGCATTCCGCGCGCGTCTTTCTACGATGAGGTCACCGCCCCCGGTGCGAAGAACCCGACGGGCGGCCTCAAGCCGGCCCAGGCGGCCGTGATGGCCGACGCGATCGAGATCCTGAAGAAAGAAGGCGCGATCATCGTCGATCCCGCCAACATCCCGAGCATCGTGGATCCCGATGCGAAGAACAACTACCTGACGTGGGGGATCTGCTCGGGCGTGGACAACCGCAAGGGCAAGGACTCGGAGTGCTCGGTGGTGCTGAAGTACGGCATGAAGCGCGACTTCAACGCGTGGCTCGCCTCGCTCGGAGCCGGCGCGCCGGTGAAAACGCTCACGGAGCTGCGTTTCTTCAACCTGGCCAACGCGCCGCGCCATGCCATCAAGTACGCGCAGTCGCAGCTCGACATCTCCGACGAGATGGACGTGGCCGCCGACAAGGCGCGTTACGAAGCCGATCGGAAGAAGGACATCCACCTGGCCGGCACGCACGGCATCGCCGAGGTGATGCAGGCCGAGAAGCTGGACGCGCTGCTGTTTCCGGCCGCCAATGGCGCGGCCATCGCCGCCCGGCCCGGGTACCCTACGGTCATCGTCCCATTTGGCCGCGTACCGAACGCGCCCACGCCGGCGTTCCCGGCAAGCTTCGACGCGCAGCCGGCGCCCTTCGGCGTGAGTTTCACCGGCCTCGCGTGCAGCGAACCGCGGCTCATCGAGCTGGCGTACGCGTTCGAGCAGGCGACCAGGCGCCGCGTGGCTCCGGCCGCCACGCCGTAGCGATGTGGGCCCGACGCCGGAAGCGGAGCTATAATCCGTCAATCCGACATGCCGCTCAACTTCGGCGCCCGCCCGGGTGCGTCCGAATCGTCAGCACGGAGGGTTTGACCATGCGAGTGACTCGACGCATTGCCGCCGTCTCGTTTCTGTTCACGCTCACGCTGGCTCTGTCGAGCGGCACGGCGCGCGCGCAAGCCGGTGCTGCGGAGGAAGTCAGCGCCAAGATCTGGCTCGGCAAGGCGCCGGAGATGGAGGAGTACCTGAAGACGGCCGAGATCGTGAAGATCGAGGATGTCGGCCGTGGCGTCACCAATCCCAAGCGCGCGCACCTCGCACCGGGCGGTCCGTTCGAGAGCATGGCCTGGAAGCCGCTCCGGCCCGGGATGTACAGCGGGTTCTGGGAGAGCTACAAGGCCGAGATCGCCGCGTACGAGATCGACAAGCTGCTGGGGCTCGACATGGTTCCGCCGACGGTCGAGCGGCGCGTGAAGGGAGACCTGGGCGCGGCGATCATGTGGATCGCGCCGACCCAGAGCTTCAAGGATCTCGGCGGCCCGCCGGGCGCGCCGCCCAAGCACTTCGATTCCTGGAACCGGCAGATGGTCAAGGCGAAGATGTTCGACAACCTGATCGGCAACCGCGATCCGAACCTCGGCAACTGGCTGAAGGATCCGGCGTGGAACCTCATCCTCGTCGATCACTCCCGCGCGCTCACGAGCATCAAGGACAACGTGCACAAGTTCACGCGGGTGGACGCCCTCCTGTGGGAGAAGATGAAAGGCCTGACCGACGAGAGCCTCACGGCCGCCGTCGGTCAGTGGCTGGGCAAGGGCGAGATCAAGGCCATCCTCGAGCGGCGCGACCGCATGCAGAAAGACATCGACAAGCTCGTCAAGGACCTGGGCGAAGCGGCGGTGTTCATGAAGTAGGGCGGCGCTACGTCAGCGCCGCGAGCGCGGCGAGCACCTGGTCGATGTCGGCCTTCGTGTGGGCCGCGGTGATCTGTAAGCGGATCGTCTCGTCGCCCTTGGGCACGACCGGGAATGTGAGCCCGACGGCCAGAATGCCGCGATCGTACAGACCGCGCACCACGGCGCGGGTCCGCTGGGTGTCGCGCACGAGCAGCGGCACGATCGGGTGCGGGCCCGGGATCGACTCGAGACCCAGCGCCGCGAGACCCTGCCGGAACTGATCGGTGCGCGCGTTCAGGTTCGCGAGACGCTCGCGTCCTTCCGGGCCATCGGCGATCTCCACGGCCGTGACCGCCGCCGCGCCATCGGCGGCGCCGAGGGGGTTGGTGTAGATGTAGGTGTCGGCCTTCTGCCGCACCGCCTCGATGAGCTCCGCGCTGCCGGCGACGAACCCACCGTTGACGCCGAACGCCTTGCCAAACGTTCCGACGACGATGTCGGCGCGCGCGCCACAGTGTTCCTCGGTGCCCCGGCCCGTCCGGCCGTAGGCGCCGATGCCGTGCGAGTCGTCCATCACGGTGGTGACACCGTCGCGGAACCGGCCGTCGTGCTCCGCGACGAGACGCGCGATGCCGTCGAGCGGTGCGTGGTCGCCGCGCATGCTGAAGATGCCGTCGAAGATCACGACGACCCGCCCGACGCCCTTCGGGACGCGCTCGAGCTTCCGCCTGAGATCGTCGACGTCGTTGTGTCTGAAGATCTCGCGCTGCTCCTTCGCGACGTTCGCGATCCGCATCGCCCGGATGATGCAGTTGTGGTTCAGCTCGTCGCCGATCCAGTAGGTGTCCGGACCCGAGAGGGTGAGGCCGAGGCCGAGGACGGACGTGTAGGCGGAGTTGAAGACCCGCGCGGCCGGCCGGCCAACGAAGCGGGCGATCCGCGCCTCGAGCTCCGCATGCGGCGCCGAGGTGCCGTCGATGAACCGCACGGCGCCCGGCCCGGTCCCGAACGCGCGGCAGGCGTGGTCGGCCGCCTCGATGAGCGCGGGATGGTGCGACAGCGACAGGTAGCTGTTGGAGTTCATCCGGATGAACTCACGATCGCTGCCGCGCAGCCGGTAGCGGGGACCGCGATCGCCTGTCGGCGGCACGTATCCGACGATGACCCGTTCCGGCGCCTTGGCGCGGCCTTCCTGCTCGAGCCCGGCGACTTCCTTCACCAGTGCGGCGTTCAGCCTGTCGAGCGACATGCGACTATGGCTTTCTGTTCCAGAACAGATACGCCGGCACGCCGAGCGCGATGATGCCGAGGCCCGCCATCGAGTTCCAGAACTGATTGACCAGCGTGTTCACCGAGATGTAGAGCGACGCGAGAATGAAGAGGATCGGCGTGATGGGATAGCCCCAGGTCCGGTACGGTCGCGGCATGTCCGGCCGCTTTCGGCGGAGAACCATCACGGCGCCCACCGTCAGGCCGAAGAACAGCCATTGCCCGAAGATCACGTACGAGGCGAGCTGCTCGAACGTCCCGCTCAGGCTCAGGATCGCGCTCCACACGCCGATCGCCACGATCGACACGTACGGCGTCAGGAACGTCGGGTGCACGTCCGCGATGCGCTTGAAGAACAGCCCGTCGCGGGACATCGCGAAGAACACGCGCGGCGCCGTGAGAAAGTTGCCGTTGGCGGCGCCCGTGATGGAGAAGAGGATCACCGCCGAGATGATCGGCGCGCTGATCGGTCCGACCGCGGTGGCCATCGCGTCAGTCGCGATGCGCGTGGACTTTGCGATGTCGGCGGCCGGAATCACGTAGAGGTACGCGAGGTTGGCGACGACGTACAACCCGACGCAGAGCAGCGTGCCGGCGAAGAGGCCGAGCGGCAGGTTGCGCTCCGGATTCTTGATCTCGCCGGCGCTGAACGTCGCGGCCTCCCATCCCTTGTAGGCCCAGAGCGCCGCGACCAGCGCGACGCCGAAGGGGCCGATGAGGCCCGTCGAGAAGACGGGCGGCGGCGAGACCCAGTTCTGCGTGTTCCCGTCGCCGAGCGCCAGCACCAGCAAGGAGACCCCGACGATGGCGCCGAACTTGATGAACATCAGCAGGTTCTGGAGTCTCGCCCCCCAGCGCGTGCCGACGTAATTGACCGTGGCGAGGAAGAGCACGAAGCCGAGCGCGACGAGCTTGACGGCCACGGGCGAGAGCGGCACGAAGTACGGCAGGTACTTCGACGAGAACGCCATCGCGAGCGTCGCGATCGATCCGGCCTCGATGACGAAGAACATCGCCCAGCCGAAGAGGAACGCCACCGGACGTCCGTACGCCTCGCGCAGGAACACGTACATGCCGCCGGCGGCCGGGTACATCGCGCCCAGCTCCGAGAATGTGAGCGCGCCGAAGAAGCTCAGCACGCCGCCGACGAGCCACACCGCGAGGATGAGCACCGGCGAGCGCACCTGCAAGGCGATCGCGGCCGGGACGATGAAGATGCCCGAACCGATGACCGTGCCGACCAGGATGCCGATGACGTCCATGAATCCCAGGACGCGCGGCAGGTTCAGCGATTTCTCGACGTCGTGAGCGTGCCCTCCGCTCATGTGGTCTCACCTCCGAGTCCCGAGTCCCCAGTCCCGAGGCCCGTCTGCGTCAGTTCCTAGATCAGCACCAGCTCTTTCTGTATCTCCCCCGTCACCTCAGCGACGCCGCCCGGCCTGATGAACATGTTGATCTCGGTGCGTGCGGCCATCTTCCTTTCGAGGTAGATGCCCGGCTCGATCGAGAAGCAGCAACCGGGCAACAGACGCCGCTCGTCTTTCGTTTCAAAGTTGTCGATGTTGACGCCTTCACCGTGTGTTTCGGTGCCGATGGCGTGGCCGGTCCGGTGCACGAAGTACTTCCCGTACCCTGCTCCCTCCACCACCGTCCGGCACACGGCGTCCACGTGCCAGCCCGCGACCGGCTTGCCCTTGGCGATGGACTCCTGCACGAACGCGATCGCCGCGTCGCGCGCGCAGAAGACGACGTCGGCGATCTCCTGGTATTTGGCCGGCGGCCTGTCGCCGATGTAGCCGACCCAGGTGATGTCGTAGTAGATGCCGCCGGGCACGTTCTTCTTCGCCCAGAGGTCGATGAGCACGGTGTCGCCCGGTTTGAACTCCCGGGCGTTTCCGGCGGTCACCTCGAAGTGCGGGTCGGCGGGATGATCGTTCACGCCGACCATGGGCGGCGAGTAGGTGGTCAGGTTCTCCTGCGCGAAGCGGCGCATGATGAACTGCTGCACGTCGTACTCGGTCGCGCCGCTCTTCGTGCGGATGGCCTTCCGGATCTCCTCGAACGCCTCCGCGCGGATACGGTCCATGATGACGCCCGCGTCCTTGTGCAGGCGGTAGCCCTCCTCGCCGATCACCGACACGAACATCTGCACGAGATCGGCCGACGAGACAACCTTGTGGCCGAGGCCCTTGATGAGCTCCATCGTGCCCGCGTCGACGAACGAGATGTACGGGACGTTGTTACGCGGCGAGTACTGCATCGCGATCGTCTTCTTCGGCCCGAGGAGCGTCTTCAAGCCCGCGTGCAGCTCCGGCCAGGCGGTGTAGACCGTCTTCTTGCCCGGCAGCGCGTCGAGTACGGCGCGCTCGACCCTGCTCACGAGCTTCTTCGGCTCGCCCTTGGCGGGGATGAAGTAGTACCAGCGCCGCGTGTTGAGCTTCTCGACGTCCATGCCCAGCACGCGGTAGGCGAGATAGTCACGATTGCGGAAGTCGCACAGCAGCCAGCCGTCGACTCTGGCGGCCTTGAGCGCGCGCTGTATGGCCTTGAGATCCATGAGGGCCTCCTCGATGAACGAGCACCATCTTAGTCGAGATCGCGCGTGGCCTGTGGCATAGAAGGGCTTCAGGCGTGTGGAGAGCCTGAGAGATCGCGCGGGATCAAACGCGGCGCCGTCCGCAGCGCCACCACGCCGAAGTGGCGCAGGTCGAGCGTCGCGATGGCCTGCGCCTCGAGCCGCTCGGCGACGGCGATGACGACGGCGTCCACCAGACCCAGCCGCAGGTCGCGGTACTGCTGATTCAGGGCGTGCGCGCGATCGAGGTCGTCTTCGGTCCCCCACTCGACGTGGAAGCTTCCGGACGCGAGGTCGGCGAGAAACGTTTCCTGCGCGCGCGCGCCGAGCTGGGTCGCCGTCAGATAGTCCACCTCGGGGAGGATCGCCCAGGGCAGGATCCAGACCTCGGGGTCGCGCAGGTAGATCTTCTTCAGCGCGGCGTGGTGCTGATCGCCGGCGTCGAGCAGTGCGAGGACGGCGCCGGTGTCGGCGACGATCACCGCGATCTCCCGAAGTCTCCAAGCAGGTCTTCGGCGCGCGCGCTGAGATCCTTGCGGCCGCTCTTGAACGCGCCGAGGCTCTTCGGCGCGTGCGGCGGGGCGTGACGGGCGGCGTACTCAGAAACGGCTTCCCGCACGAGCATGGCCGGCGCGCACCCCTTCCGCCGGGCCAGACCCTTGAGCCGCTGATAGCTCGTCTCGTCCAGGTAGACGGTCGTGCGCTTCACATGGCTAGCATATATGTCAGCCATATCAGGCGTCAAGTCCTGAGTCAGGGCCACGAAGACGCGAAGGCACGAAAGACCGCAAGAAGTGTTGCTTCGTATCTTCGTGCCTTCGTGGCAACCGTTGTCGTTCGATTCGATCACAAGTTCTTCGGCTCTCTCACCGTGGGCTCGGCGTACGCCTTGTCGAGCGCCTTCAGGTACTCGCCGAAGAGCTGGCGGATCCCGTCGAACTCCTTCTTCACGGCCGCGCGGTAGTCCGCGTGTGTGGCGAAATCGAAGAGCAGCGCCGTCATCGCCTGCGCGTCGATCGTGAAGCCCTTGTGCCCGACCTCGCCGAGCGCGTCGGCCTCCATCTCGTAGGTGTGGCCCGGCGCGTTCGACGAGTGCGCGCTGAACCCGATGCCGGGAATCGCGCTCGAGACGCTCCCGGTCTCCTCGTACCCCTGCGGCTTGCCGGGTTCAGGCAGCACGTTCGTCGCACCGTACATCTTCATGTAGGCGAACCCGACTTCCGCGAGCGTCGCGACCGAGATGCCGTCGCGCGCCGTGCCGTAGTGATCGATCTTCACCTTCGTGCCGGTCGAGAGCGCGGCCGCGCGCGCGGCGTTGTCCACGAACTGGCGCACCTGCCGCAGGTACACCTCATCCGGATAGCGGATGTAGAAGTCCGCCGCCGTCCGGTCGGGAACGACGTTGGGCGCGGCGCCGCCTTCGGTGATGACGCCCTGGATCCGCGCCTCGGGGCGCATGCTGCTCCGTACGCTGTCGATGTTGTTGAAGAGGTGGATGACGGCCTCGAGCGCGTTGCGCCCGTTCCACGACTGGAGCTGGTGGGCGGGCGCGCCGCCGAAGATGTACTTCACGCCGTCGATGTTCATGCAGCAGGTGCCGAACCCCGGTGCCGGACGGCTCGTCGCGCCGCTGGCGTGGCTGCGGACGATGACGTCCATGCCGCCAAAGACGCCGGCCTCGTGCATCTGGGTCTTCGCGTTGGGCGGCATCATCTCCTCGCCCGGGCATCCGAAGACCACGACGTTGCCCGGCGTCTTGGTGCGGGCGAGGTACTCGGCCATCGCGACCGCGGCCGCGAGGCCCACGGGCCCCTGCGCGCTGTGCTGGTCGCCGTGGAACGGCCGCTCGGTGCCGCGCAGCGCGTCGTACTCCACGATGACGCCGAGGTTGGGTCCGCTGCTGCCCGTCCTGAAGCGCGCGACAAACGCAGTGTCGAGGCCTGCCACGGGCGCCTCGATCACGAAGTCGTGCGTTTTCAGATAGTCGATGAGCTTCGCAATCGACCGCCGCTCCACGAAGCCGATCTCCGGGTTGCGCGTGATGTCGTCGCTCAGGGGAAGCAGCTCCTTCTGCATCAGCTCCCGCGCCCGCGCCACGACCTTGTCGCGCTCGGCGTTGGCGCCGGTCAGGCGCGCGACGAGCGCCGGCACGTCGAGCGATCGCTCGAGCGAGTCGAGCTTCTGCAGGACCTCGCGCGCGGCCTGGCGCTCGGTGGGGGTTTCCTGCGCGAAGACCGCGCGGGGCAGCACCAGGGACGCGAGACAGACAAGGATGCACAGGGGCACGCGCCGCATGACAGACCTCCTTTAGAGGAGCAGGAACGCGGGGATCTTAGCAGAGGGCGGCGTCAACCGCGGCATTGGCCTTTGCCAGGCGGCGCTGAGGGTTCCCTTCTCGCGTGGCGCCGGCCAACGCCGCGGTTGCCGCCCCGAAGTCTGGAGCTTGGAGCCTGATTCAGTACACGAATTCCCTGACGCTGTAGGTCGAGATCTTCGGTGGCGGGCCGCTGAACCGGAAGCCGCCGCGAATCGCCTGGCGCTGCGCACGCCGCTCCTCGCCGGTCAGGGCGCGGATGCCCTCGCTGGCGGCCAGGGCGGGGTAGGCCGTGTCGGGGATCTCGACGAGATCGCTGCAGTAGATGAGATCGCCCGCGCCAAGATCCATGGCGTTGATCGTCGCGATCGTGTCGGCGACGTGGCCTTCGGCGAAGCGATCGCCGCCGAGGCCGATCATCAGGATGAGACCGACCCGTACGCCGGCGGCCTTCACGGCCCGGACCGTCTCGATCGCCTCCGCGCTCGTGCCGGGCTTGCGCACGAACTCGAGCAGCGGGTCGTGCCCCGACTCGAGACCGACGTAGACGCGCCGCAGCCCGCGCCTCGCGAGCGCCTGATAATCGCCCGTCGTCTTGTGCGTGCCCGTGAACGCGTCGACGAAGGCGCCGATGCCACGCGTCGTCGTGTCGAGTTCCCGCGCCAGAATATCGAACATCTCGATGAGCCGCGGCTGCGGAACCGCCAGGGCATTGGCCGCGCCGAAAAAGACCGATCGCCCGCGCAGGCTCACGGACGGTCCGAGATACGCGCGGACGTCCTCGACGTGCCGCTCGAACTCGAGCGCGGTCTTCACGCGATAGCGCTCGTGATAGAGATCGCAGAACGTGCACGAGTCGAACGAGCAGCCGGCGGTGCCCTGGACGACGAGCGCGAGGTACTGATCGGGCGGCAGGATGCCGATGGGCGAGTAGACCTGCGCGAAGCGCCGCGCGTCGGCGCGCGCGGCCTCGGAGGAAAACCGCGCACCCAACTCGAGCGCAGCGAGCAGGGCGACGCGCTCCATTGGGTTCGAGGGCGGCGTCCAGCGGCCGTCGCCGAACTTCACGGCGTCGTGCAGGCGATCGAAGAGGGCGGCGGCCTCGTTCACGAGCGCGCCGGTGGCGCTCTCGTCCGGCCAGTCCCAGCGCCGTCCTGTCTCGTCGTGCCACTTGTGCAGCACGCGTCCGTTGAGGCCGCGCTTGTACGTGTGGCCGTCCTTCCAGAAGCTGTAGAGGCGGCCGGCGCGATCGCAGGCCACGACCCATCGCTCGCCGAGGCTCACGGTGAGCGCCTGGTCGCGCAGGATGAGGCTGAAGGGCGCGCCGTCGAGGACTCCGCGCACGACCATGGTGGGTTCCAGCATAGCAAGGCGGGACTTGACCGGCGGGGCACATTGGAAC
>ERZ1292640.2182-Hain-H43-02um-R1-2182-length-15858-cov-7_pt1 | contig 15858 bp, 15 predicted proteins | sample MGYA00564404_ERZ1292640 | MGnify/ENA primary metagenome ERZ1292640 (study PRJEB36523, sample SAMEA6512636) | groundwater metagenome | collected 2019-01-08 | study: AquaDiva: Metagenomics assemblies of 32 groundwater samples
CGCTCAAAGGCGTCCTGCCCAAGGAATACGCCCGCCCGCATCTGGACAAGCAAAGTCTCGGCGGTGTCATTGACCTCGTCTCCACCATCGGGCTGGGCGACAAGGAGAGCCGTTCCAAGGACATCATCGGGCGCGTCTATGAATATTTTCTCAGCGAATTCGCCAGCGCCGAAGGCAAGAAAGGCGGGCAATTCTACACGCCCCGCTGCGTCGTCCAACTCCTCGTCGAAATGCTCGCCCCTTACAAAGGCCGCGTCTTCGACCCCTGCTGCGGATCGGGCGGCATGTTCGTGCAATCGGTTGAATTCGTGAAAGCCCACGCGAACGGCAACGGCAACGGCGGCAAGGCCAAGGGTGACATCAGCATCTTCGGACAGGAAAGCAATCCCACCACGTGGCGGCTGGCGCGAATGAACCTCGCCATTCGCAGCATCGAAGGCAATCTCGGCCTCGAACCCGCCGACAGCTTCCACCGCGACCTGCACAAAGACCTCAAGGCCGACTACATCCTGGCCAACCCGCCCTTCAACATGAGCGACTGGGGCGGCGAGCGCCTCCGCGAAGACGCCCGCTGGAAATTCGGCGTGCCGTCCGCCGGCAACGCCAACTACGCCTGGGTGCAACATTTCCTTCACCACCTCGCGCCCACGGGCCTGGCCGGCTTCGTCCTCGCCAACGGCAGCATGTCCTCCAACCAATCCGGCGAAGGCGAGATTCGAAAGGCCATCATCGAGGCCGATCTCGTGGACTGCATGGTGGCGCTGCCCGGCCAGCTTTTTTACTCCACGCAAATTCCGGTGTGCCTCTGGTTTCTCACCAGAGATAAGACCCATCGGTCAAATAAGTCCTATCGCGACCGCCGTGGCCAAACCCTCTTCCTGGACGCCCGCAAGCTGGGCCGCATGATTGACCGCGTCCAACGCGAACTCACCGCCGAGGACATCCAGAAAATCGCGGGCGCCTACCACGCCTGGCGCGGCCATAAGTCCCCTTCGTCTCATCCGTCCTATGCCGACATCGCCGGCTTCTGCAAATCCGCCAAGCTCGATGAAATCCGCGCTCACGGCCACGTCCTCACGCCGGGACGTTACGTTGGCGCAGCGGACATCGAAGACGACAGCGAACCGTTCGAGCAAAAGATGAAGCGCCTCACGGCGACGCTGGACGAGCAATTCTCGGAATCAGCGAGGCTGGAGAAGGCGATTCGGCAAAATCTCAAAGCCCTGAGCCATGGCTGAACGAAAGAAAAATGCGACCAATAGGCCCAAGGCGACCAATGCCCCTCATCCGTCTCCTGCGTCCCATTCGTCCCATGCTGAGGGCTTCATCCCGCCCCACGGCGGCTACGACAACCTCCTCTCCTACCAAAAGTCGCAGATCATCTACGACGCCACTGTAAAATTCTGCGACCGCTTCATTGACCGGAAATCCCGCACCCACGACCAGATGGTGCAGGCGGCGCGCAGCGGCAACAAGAACATCGCCGAAGGCAGCCAGGTATCCGGCACCTCCAAGGAAAGCGAACTCAAACTCACCAATGTCGCCCGCGGCAGCCTGGAGGAATTGTTGGGCGACTATAAGGACTACCTGCGCCAGCGCGGCCACGCGCTTTGGGACAAGAACTCCAAGGAAGCCCTCTACGTTCGCAAGTTCGGCGCAAAGCCAGATACGTCCTATGAGTCGTATAAGACCTATATCGAAACCCGCCCACCTGAAGTCGTGGCCAACATCATCATCTGTGTGATCCACCAGACCAACTACCTGCTCGACCAGCAACTCCGGCGACTGGAGCAGGATTTTCTGAAAGAAGGCGGCCTGCGCGAACGCATGACCCGCGCCCGCCTTGCCGCCCGCTCCCGGCAACGCCCGCCCCAATGAACCCGGTCGCAAAAACCCGTTTCAGCAAGACCACCATGCGTCGCCTCAGTCCCATCCGTCCCCGGCCGTCCGCCGCCTTTCCCGAAACCGCGCTGGCTGGGCCAGCCCGCTTGCGCCCCATTCGGCTTGGGGAAGGAGGCCCGGCGTGAGCAAACGACACGATTCTCCTTTGGGCAAAGTGCCAGAAAGTTGGACCTTGGTTCACCTGAAGGATGTCGCCGAGAAGGTCAAATCGGGCGCTACTCCAAGAGGTGGCGACAGCAGCTACCTCCCAAGCCGGGACAGATTTGCGCTCATACGCAGCCAGAATGTTTTCGACCGCCGCTTCGACGAGACTGGCCTCGCGTTCATTTCGGACAAACAAGCCGGAGAATTGGCAGGCGCTGAAGTTCAACCTGGAGATGCTTTGCTCAACATCACCGGCGATGGGGTTACGTTTGCCCGTTCCACCCTCGTGCCAGAGCGTGTGCTCCCAGCTTGCGTGAACCAGCACGTCATGCTGATTCGTCCTCGACGGGACAAATGCCATTCCGGCTTTCTTCTGAGCTACCTGACTCATCCACTCATCAAGGATTACATTGAGTCGTTCAACGCGGGCGGTTCTCGCCGAGCTATTACGAAAGGTCACATTGAGTCCTTTGTGATACCGCTTCCTTCCCTCGGCGAACAACGCGCCATCGCATCGGTGTTGGGTGCGCTGGACGACAAGATTGAGTTGAACCGGCGGATGAACGAGACGTTGGAGGCGATGGCCCGGGCGATCTTCCAGAACTGGTTCGTGGACGCCACCCAAACCGGCCTCCCCAAAGGCTGGTGCGAAAGCACGCTTGGCGACCTCGTGGAGTTGCGAGTTGATCGGGTTGAAGCCACACCGGAGAAGGACTCCCTGCGATACATCGCACTTGAAGACATGCCACCGAAGTCGATTGACGTGTCGAGCTACCAACCGGGTTCGGCAGTCAACAGTAGCATCATCGCCTTCCAAAAAGGCGACGTCCTGTTCGGCTCGATGCGTCCGTATTTCCACAAGGTCGGCTTGGCATTCTTCGATGGCATCACACGCACGACGACATTTGTTCTGCGACCGAAGCATGAACGCTTGCGGCATTTCAGCCTGTTCCATTTCTTTAGCAACGAGGTTGTCGAGTTTGCGACAACGGCATCAGTCGGAACGACGATTCCTTACGTGAGGTGGGACGCACTTGAACGCTATGAGATTGCGCTGCCGCCGGAATCTCGGCTCGAAGCATTCGAAAAGGCAGTTGCCCCGCTCGTCCAGCGAATCGCCGCAAACGGAGCCGAATCCCGCACCCTCGCCGCGTTGCGCGACGCGCTGCTGCCGAGGCTGCTGTCGGGCGAGTTGCGCGTGCCTGCCGCCGCCAAACTTGTGGAGGCCAAAATATGAGCCAGACATTCAACATCTACTGTGACGAAAGTTGTCATCTGGAGCATGACCGGCAGAAGGTCATGGTGTTGGGCGCGCTTTGGTGTCCGGTGGAGAAAGCGCGTGAGATTTCGGAAGGCATTCGCAGCCGGAAAGTGAAGCACGGTTTGCCGCCGAACTTCGAAATCAAGTGGACTAAGGTTTCGCCAGCGAAGCTCGTGTTCTACCGCGATGTGGTGGATTACTTTTTCGACGAGGAAAATCTGCATCTACGAGCGCTTGTTGCCGGCAAAGCAAATTTGAGGCACGACGCGTTTCCGGGCCAGGATCACGACGGCTGGTATTACAAGATGCTCTTCACGCTGTTGTCTCCGATTCTAAACCCGGAGTGCCGCTATCGCATTTACCTGGACTTGAAGGACACTCAAAGCGGCATGAAAACGTCGAAGTTGCGCGACGTGCTCTGCAACGAACGCTATGACTTCGACCGCCGTTTGATTGAGCGGATTCAAGCGGCTCGCTCGCACGAGGTGGAGCAATTTCAATTGTGTGATTTGCTTATCGGAGCGCTGGGCTACGTCAATCGGGGAATGAACGCCAGTCCCGCGAAGCTTGCCTTGATTGAACGCATCCAACAGCGGTCGCAGTATTCACTAGTGCGTTCGACCCTGCCGCAGGAGAAGAAGCTGAACCTTTTCCATTGGCAGGAGCAGGAGGTTGCGGGGTGAGCGACCTGCCCAAATTCATCGAATTGGGCGCAGCCGAAGGGAAGGACACCGTTGAACGGTGGCGTGTGTATCTGGAAGCGCTTTACGGCGTTTACCGGCGCTCGTTGGTTCAAGGGGAGTTAATGTTCCGGGGACTCCGCGTCGGATGCCGGCGCATCCCGGAGGACAAGGGCAAACATTTCGCGTTCTGGCATCTGGTTCAGGAAGGATATCCCGAGGAGGACCGAACCCCGGACTTGGAACGTTGCCGACGCTTGCTGTGGGTTTCGTGGGTCATCCGGAACGCCGGGCAGGACGCGATGATTCGCGTTTTTCCGCAGACGCCGCGTCACGGAGAAAAAACTTGGGCACTGTGGCTTTTTGAGCATGATTACACGGTGATTCTTGCGGAACGCTCCGGCTATTTCCTGCTTAAAACCGCTTTCATGGTCAAACCGGACAAACGTGAAGAGTTGGAGCGGGACTGGCAGGAAAGTGTGAAAGGTAAAAATGGCTGAGGCCGCCCGGTTTCCCGAACGGCCTCGAAAGCTCCTTCCACACATGGTGGATGAGACTGAGAAACGTATAACCTAAGCGCTTAGGTTTGTAAACAACTGAATCGGCCCGATGGCAAACGACTTTAACAAATCTGTGGTGGAAGACGTGGCTTTGGTGGTCAAGAACCCGTTGAGGCGATTGGAGTCAGCACCCGCTACGCAGTTGCCAACCCACGGACAGAAGATACCAGGCTTCTGTCGCGTTGAACATCTGATTTCAGAGTATGCCCGATAGATTTACAGAATCGGTTGTCGAAGAGGCTGCGCTCTCATGGCTCGGTGAGCTTGAGTATTCATTGTTGCACGGGATGGAGATTGCGCCGGGCGAACTGGCGGCGGAGCGAACGGCCTTTGGCGAGACGATATTGCCGCAACGTCTGCGGGCGGCGTTGCGGAAGCTGAATCCCACGTTACCGGCGGAGGCACTGGAGGAAGCGTTTCGCAAAGTCGCCGTGCCGCAGCATCCATCGCTCATCGCCAACAACCGGGCGTTTCATCGGATGCTGGTGGACGGCATCGCGGTCGAGTGCCGGCGCAAGGACGAAAGCATCGGCGCGGAGATTGTCCGGCTGGTGGACTTCGACGACCCGGAGGCCAACGACTGGCTGGCGGTGAACCAGTTCACGGTCATCGAGGGGCAGCACAACCGGCGGCCAGACACGGTGATTTTCATAAACGGCCTGCCGCTCGGCGTCATCGAGTTGAAGAACGCGGCGGATGAGAACGCGGACATTTGGGCGGCGTTCAACCAACTCCAAACCTACAAGCACCAGATTCCCTCGCTCTTCATTCACAACGCGGTGCTGATCATTTCAGACGGCATCGAAGCGCGCATCGGCACAATCAGCGCGGACAAGGAACGCTTCATGCCGTGGCGCACCATCGATGGCGAGACACTTGCGCCCGCTTCCATGCCGCAACTGGAAGTCCTGTTGCGCGGCGTGTTCGACAAGCACCGGTTTCTCGATCTCGTCCGGCATTTCATCGTCTTCGAGGATGACGGCAAAGATGTCATCAAAAAGATGGCGGGTTATCATCAATTCCACGCGGTCAGGACGGCGGTGGAAGAAACCATTCGGGCGGCGGGTGTCGGCGATTTGGTTTTGAAAGAGCCCGATGGCGGTTATTTCGCGAAGCCGCAGCCCGCCGGCGAAATCGGCGACAGACGCGTGGGCGTGGTCTGGCACACGCAGGGATCGGGTAAGACGCTCACGATGGTTTTCTATTCCGGTAAGCTCGTGCTGGAACCGGTGATGGAGAATCCTACGCTGGTGGTGCTGACCGACCGCAACGACTTGGACGACCAGCTTTTCGGAACTTTTTCGCGCTGCCATGAATTGCTGCGCCAGAAGCCGGTGCAAGCTGAGAGCCGGGAACATTTGCGCGAGTTGCTCAAAGTGGCGAGCGGCGGCGTGATCTTCACCACCATCCACAAGTTTTTTCCCGACGAGAAAGGCGGACGTCATCCGCTGCTTTCCGACCGGCGGAATATCGTCGTCATTGCCGACGAAGCGCACCGCAGCCAATACGATTTCATTGATGGCTTCGCGCGGCACATGCGCGACGCGCTGCCCAACGCCTCGTTCATCGGCTTCACCGGCACGCCCATCGAAAAGAGCGACGCCAACACGCGGTCGGTCTTCGGCGACTACATCAGCATTTACGACATTCAGCGCGCAGTGGAGGACAAGGCCACCGTGCCGATTTACTACGAGGGCCGTCTCGCCAAGCTGGAGTTGAAGCCGGAAGAACGTCCGAAGATTGACCCGAACTTCGAGGAAGCCACCGAAGGCGAGGAACTGGATCACAAGGAAAAGCTCAAGACGAAGTGGGCGGCGCTGGAGGCGGTCGTCGGAGCGGAGAAACGCATCGGCCTCGTCGCCGGGGATTTCGTGAAACATTGGGACGCGCGCCTGGAGGTGATGGACGGCAAGGCGATGATCGTCTGCATGAGCCGGCGCATCTGCTATGAACTTTACGAGGCCATCCGCAAGTTGCGCCCCGACTGGAATCACACAGACGACGACAAGGGCGTGATGAAGATCGTGATGACCGGCTCGGCGTCCGATCCGTTGGTGTGGCAGGATCACATTCGCAACAAGCCACGGCGAGAGGCGCTGGCCAAGCGGTTCAAGAATCCGCAAGACCCGTTGAAGATCGTGCTCGTGCGCGACATGTGGCTGACGGGCTTCGACGCGCCGAGCCTGCACACGATGTATGTGGACAAGCCCATGCGCAGTCACGGCCTCATGCAGGCTATCGCGCGCGTGAACCGCGTTTTCAAAGATAAGCCGGGCGGGTTGGTGGTGGATTACCTCGGCCTTGCTCAGGAGTTGAAAGAAGCGCTGGCCGTTTACACGGAAAGCGGCGGCACGGGCGAGACGGCGATTGACCAGGAAGAAGCCGTCGTGGCGATGCGGATGCATTACGAACGATGCTGCGACTTCTTCCACGGGTTCGATTGGAGCGCGTGGACGGGACGCCCGGTCGGGGGACCGGGCCTACAAGGGGTAGGCCGCGTGCCCTCACGCGGCGCTCCTGCACCCGGCACAGCAGCGCACAAGCTCCGCCTGCTGCCCGCTGCACAGGAACATTTGCTGGCGAAAGCGGCGACGGAAAGGAAGCCGGAAGAGCACAAACAGAAGTTCATGCAGGCGGTAACGGATTTGTCGAAAGCCTTCGCCCTCGCCGTGCCGCATGAGAAGGCCATCGAAATCCGAGACGACGTGGGATTCTTTCAAGCGGTGCGCACGGTGTTGGCGAAGGGCGGCGGCGAAAAGAGGAGATGCGCCGACGAAATGAATCACGCCATCCGGCAAATCATTTCCCGCGCCGTTGCCTCAGATGAGGTCGTGGACATCTTCGCCGCTGCCGGTCTTAATAAGCCGGACATCTCAATCTTGTCCGACGAATTCCTTGCTGAGGTGCGCGCCCTGCCGCACAAGAACCTTGCCGTCGAGACGTTGAGGAAGCTGTTGAGCAACGAAATCAAGATTCGCTCGCGCAAGTTTCTGATTCAGTCCCGCTCCTTCGCCGAAATGCTCGAAGCGTCCATTCGCAAATACCAAAACCGCGCCATCGAAACCGCAGCCGTCATCGAAGAGTTGATCGCGCTGGGCAAGCAGATGCGCGAAGCCGCTCAGCGTGGCGCGGGGCTGGGCCTGAGCGATGACGAAGTCGCCTTTTACGACGCGCTCGAAGTCAACGACAGCGCCGTCCAGGTGTTGGGCGACGAAAACCTCCGGTTCATCACGCGTGAACTTCTGAAGACCATCCGCGAGAACGTCTCGATTGATTGGACGGCCAAAGAATCCGTCCGCGCCAAGCTTCGCGTTATGGTCAAACGCACCCTCCGGAAACACGGCTACCCGCCCGACAAACAGGAAAAAGCCACCCAGACGGTCTTGCAGCAAGCCGAGTTGCTTTGCGCAGATTGGGCAGGATAATTGCGCAATCCCACGTCGGCTTGCTGTTTACAGAAATAGAATGGCCTTGATCCCTTATTGCGCCAGCGGCCGATCCGTGGGCAACAAAAACGCCTTACGAATGGTCGCAACGCCATTGCTGCGCCAAGGCCACGCTTGGTCGGCAGCGAGTTGGATTTGGTGGCGCAGGCCAGCCAGTTGCTCGATCTTCGCCTCAATCTCTTCCAGCGTGCCGGCCGCTTCTTTTCGCTTCTCGCCTTGCATCTGGTCTTTGCCGCCATAGGTGGCAATCGCGTCGCCCAGGTCTTTGATCTGTTTGTCGGATTTGATGCCGGGCAGCACGTCTTTGGGCGGCTCGTTGTTTTTTCCAGGAGCCAGCCGGGCCAGAATGGTGCGCGCGGCGGTCGGTGATCGCCTTTGAAATCCGCCTTTAAAATCAGGCTGGACTCGACGTTAAAAGACTGCCATAGCAATGCGCCTTTTGCCACCGGGACTTCGCATGCTGTTTGCTCCCGTGAGCCTGGCCAACTTTGAACTTTGAACTTTCCACCTCCGGCACTCCGGCACCATACTTTCCGCCATGAACGATGCAGGGAAAATCAAGGCCGTGATCTTTGACATGGACGGAGTTCTGACCGATTCCGAGCCGATCATCAACGCGGCCGCCCTCGCGATGTTCAAAGAGAAAGGGCTGATCGCGCAGCCGGAAGATTTTCTCCCTTTTGTCGGCACCGGCGAAGACCGTTACATCGGCGGCGTGGCGGAGAAATACGGCTTTCCGCTCGATCTGCCTGCCGCCAAGAAGCGAACTTATGAGATTTACCTGGCGCTGGTGCCGGCACGGCTGGAGGCCTTTCCCGGAGCGCAAGACCTGGTGCGGCAATGCCGGCAGGGCGGCCTGAAAATCGCCGTCGCTTCCAGTGCCGACCTGATCAAAATCGAAGCGAACTTGCGAAAGATCAGCCTTCCGCCTGACCTGTGGGACGCCATCGTCAGCGCCGAAGATGTGAAAAACAAAAAGCCGGCGCCCGACATCTTCCTGGCGGCGGCGCGCAAACTCGTTCTCGCGCCGGACCAATGCGTGGTCATTGAGGATGCGGTCAATGGGATTCAAGCGGCCAAGGCCGCCGGGATGCGGTGTGTGGCGGTGGCGCAGACGTTTGCGGCCGAAAAGCTGGGCGGGGCTGATGTGGTGCGACAAAGTCTTTCCCAGGTTTCGGTGAGCGATTTGGCCGTTGATTGAAATTGGATCCTTCCGTCCCATGCGTGCCGTTTATCCCTCCACGCCAAGCCGTATCCCAGCAGGAGCGCGGGCATCCATGCCTGCGCGGTGGTGAAAGGTCTCTCTGTGCAGCCTGATTGAGACGATTTTCAATCGGCAAAACAGCTTGCGCTCATCGGTGAGAGACGCCTAGAGAGGGAGCCTTCGAAATGCTCGGCTGCTTGCCCGCGCTTGCTACACGCGCAGGCATGGACGCCCGCGCTCCAATTCACCGCTACGGATGCGCTTGTCCCGCCTTCGGCTTTTCTTTCGTCGCCGTCGCGTTGGGGCCAAAGCGGATGTGCTGGCCGCCGTGCCCGGCAGATTGATCGCCATAAATCGCCCGCACAATTCCCCAGTCAGCCAGCACAGACAACGTCATCCCAGCCAAGCCGATCACGAGGGTCTTCTTCAGAAGCGTTCCGAGATTTGCGGCCGCCGGCAGCAGATTCAGGGGCGCGGGTCTGGCAAAAAAAAGCAGCAAAACGGTGCAGAGCACGGCATTAAAGTGAATCGTACCCTCGGTCACGAGCCGTTGCGGCACGAACGCTACTTGCGCCCGGTCAAAGTTGCCCAGCACCATCCACCACAGGAAAACCACGTAGAGCAGTTGGCCCTTGCCAAGCCAGGTCGCGGGCAACAAAGCCAAAGGCCGGCGCTGGTGCCGAATCAGCAGCGCCAGCACGGCTGCAGCCAAAAGCAGGTAGGCAAGGCCGAACCACGTTTCCGCCGACAAACTGTAGAGCATTTCCGGAAACGCTTTGGCTTTGATCCATTCCTCGGGATTCTTGCTCAGATTGAGATAGGTCACGCCGAGCAGAACGAAGCCCACCGCATAAACCTCGGTCCAGCGTCGGGCCAACGGCTCTTCGCTGATACGTGGCGCCCTGCTCGCAAGACAAAGCATCGCCACCGCCACGCCGACGCCATTGATGAAACCGTAGGTCTGCTCCAGAACGCTGTGCCAGTTCGTTTGCCAGCCGCTGGTCACCTCAACCAGCTTCAACATGGTGGCGGCCGAGAAACCAAAGCCACCGAAGAATCCCGTCACCAGCGACGCCAACGTCACTCCACTCAAACCGTGGCGCTGCAGATAAACCCACAAGCCGAGTGTCATGCCAATGCACCCAGCCCAGTTGTCGCTGCGCGGCGGCGTCATCCGCCAGCCCAACAACTCTACCAAGAGCAGGAAGCCCGCCCACCAGCCAATCGCACAATGCAGGATCAGGGAGCTGGCGCGGTCCAGCCGCCGCCGAATCAAGGCGAGTGCCAGAACCGCCGCTATGGCCGTCAACGCGCCCAGCCAGTCCGTATCATTCCAGTAAAGCGGACTTTCGTGCCGGAATTGCGGGTTCACCGCCACCAGCCAGGATTCGGCCCGGTCTTGCAGCCACCAGGCCATGAACACCGCCGTCAGCGGAGCAAAGAACTCGGTCAACCGCTCCCGGTCCAGCAACGCCGGCAACGCCGTGCCGGCGCCTCCCATGGCCCCCCAGAGAAATCCGATCACAAACAAACTGCCAAAGCCGTAAAGCACGGACGCCGAGTGGCCGGAATGAGTGTAAGCAATCACCTGCCCGTAGGACATGCTCCCGCCGAAGGACCAACCCAACGCCCCAAAGAAAGCAAAGTAAGCCACACGCCGCCGCCAATCCTCGCGTCCGGAGAGCAAGACAGCGGCCATGGCCGCGAGCGCGCCCGGGATCATGGCGCCATATTCATGCCCGAAATTGCCGCGAATGCCCCAGCCGATGGACAACGAGAGCGCTGTGACAAGGATAAGCGGCCAATCTCCGCGTGAAGCTGCCGGATTCAGTTTGATCATTTCATTTTACTGTCACAGTCAACAAATGTTCCATCCGCGCACAAGCTTTGTTCCATGCGGGGGCCGCCTCGGGCTGGACGCTGCTCACGCCCATCGAATCCCGCACCACCTGGCGGGCAGCTTGCAGCGACGGCAAATGGCCCAGCGTGATGGCTTGAATCAATACGTTGCCGGCGGCGGTGGCTTCGACTGGACCGGTCAAAACGGGAATCTGGAGCGCATTGGCGGTGAATTGATTGAGCAAGTCGTTTTTGCTCCCTCCGCCGACGATGTGCAAGCGTTCGATTTTTTGGCCGATGAGTTGTTCGATCTGCCGGAGCGTCCGCCGGTAAAGCAGCGCCAGGCTCTCCAGCACGCAGCGAATCATCGCGCCGGGGGAAGAAGGAACAGGCTGGCCGGTTTCCCGGCAAAACGCGGTAATCTTGGCCGGCATGTCATCGGGGCTGAGATACCGCGAATCGGTCGGATTGATGAGCGAAACAAAAGGTGGCGCCTCGGCCGCCAACCGCGTCAGCGTCGCATAATCAAATTCCTGGCCGGCCTTGGCCCAATCGCGGCGGCACTCCTGCACGAGCCAGAGGCCGATGATATTCTTCAGCAGGCGAACGGACCCGCCGTAGCCGATCTCATTGGTGAAATTCAATTCGCGACAGTCGTCGTTGATAATGGGAGAGGCCAATTCCACGCCCATTAACGACCAGGTGCCGGAACTCAGATACGCCCAGTTCTGTCCCAAAGCCGGAACCGCCGCCACCGCCGCGCCGGTGTCATGTGAGCAACTAGCCAGGACTTCGAGGCCGGACAGGCCGGTGTCACGTGCGATGCTCTCGCGCAACAGCCCCAACCGAGTGCCGGATGGGACAATCGGCGGAAATAATTCCGGGCGCAATTGCAGAGCTTCGAGCAACGGCTTTGACCAGGACCGTGTGCGCGGATTGTAAAGCTGACTGGTGCTGGCCATCGATTCTTCCACTTGGGCAACGCCGGAGAGCCAATAGTTGAAACCATCGCCCACCAGCAAAAGTTGATGGGCCTGAGTCAGGCGCTCGGGCGATTCGGCGGCCAATTGGAAAATAGTATTGAGCGGCATGAATTGGATGCCGGTTTCGGCAAAGATGGTTTTCCAATCCACTTTGCGGAAGGCGTTTTCCACCCCTTTTTTCGTGCGCGGATCGCGATAGTGAAAGGTGGGCGATATCAGCGAGCCATCGGCCGCGAAGAGCAAATAATCGACTCCCCAGGAATCCGTGCTAATGCCGGCCAGGGGGATTTGGCGCGCCGCCGCCTTTTTCAGCCCGGCGATGAGTTCATCGAACAATTGCGGGATGTTCCAGTGCAGAGAACCATCGGCTTTGACCGGCGTGTTCGGAAACCGGTGCAGCTCTTCCAGAGTGAGCCGCCCGCCGTCCAGCGAGCCAAGCATGAGCCGTCCGCTTTCCGCGCCCAGATCGCAAGCTAGATAGTGGGTTGTCATACCTTCAACTGTCGTTGCCGGTAGGCTTCATCGGGCCGGACGAAGATACGTTCCACATGTTGCGGAGTGAGAAAGTTCGGCCCGCCCAGCGCCGCCGCGCCCATGAAAATGGCCGCCGCTTTGTCGGCCATCAAAATGCAGCCCAGCACGGCGTTGGGCGAACTGCCCAAAGCGATCAGGCCATGGTTTTGCAGGAGAATCAGGCGCGGCACATAGCCGTTTTGCTGCAAGAAGGCGTTGGTCCGCTCCCGGATTTCCCGCGCCAAAGGCAGGCCGGGATCGACATACGGAACAAATACAGAGGCGGGTCCGCAGAAAACAATCTCGTCCGGGAACAACCGGCGCTCGGCGAAGTCCCGCGCCCGGGGCGAGCACAGAATCTGGTTGGCGGCCTGGGAATGGCAATGCCCGACGTAATTGATTCCATCCAACGTCAGCAGCCAAGCATGGAACATGGCTTCAACGCTCGGCTTCTTGCCCTTGCCCTCCATGCACGCCTCCAGCAGCGCAGCGTCGATGGCGTCGTCCGTCAGGGATCGCTTGTCCAGGGTGGCCAGGATTTTGTTCGTATCGCACACGGTCACGTCATCTGCGGTCAAGGTGGCCAGAGAACAGCCGCTGGCTTTCACGGCAAATTCCGTGGGACTTAACTTGGCCGACGTGTTCCCTTCGCCCAGGATGGCCAGGCGCCGGTCTTCACGTCCGATGGCGTGCGAGAGTTCGATCAAAGCAGACACTTGTTCATTCATCTGGCTCTATTCAACCGCGAAATGGGCCAACCGCCAAGTGGCAAAGTGAGGGCATTTGTTCCCGGATTATGGACTCGCGCTAAAACGATGGAAATTGCCGCCTTGTCCAGGCAAGAATTGTCTCATGTCGAACCTGAACCGTCCGGTCCTGTTCCTGGTGCTGGCCTCCGTGCTCTGGAGCACCGGCGGGTTGCTCATCAAATCGATCGCCTGGAATGCTTTGGCCATCGCGGGCGCTCGCAGCGCCATTGCCGCCGGCGTCGTCTATTTGCTCATGCCGCGCCCGCGCTTCACTTTTTCGGCAGCCCAACTCGGCGCCGCCGTTTGCTACGCGGCCACGGTCATCTTGTTCGTCTTGGCGAACAAGATGACCACGGCGGCCAACGCCATCTTTTTGCAGTACACCGCGCCGATTTACATCGCCTTGTTCGGGGCCTGGTTTTTGAAGGAACACCCCACCCGGCTCGATTGGGCGCTGATCGCCTTGGCCCAGGTTGGCATCGGCCTCTTTTTCCTCGACCGCCTTACCTTTCAGGGCGTCTGGGGGAATGTGAGCGCCCTGGCCAGCGGCCTGGCTTTTGCAGGCTTGATCCTGCTGTTGCGACAACAAAAGGATGGCTCTCCCGTAGAATCGGTTTTGTTGGGCAACCTCCTGACGGCGCTGGTCTGCCTGCCCTTCGCGCTCAACTCCAGCCCGGCGGCCGGAAGCTGGGTCGGACTGGTGCTGCTGGGCGTTTTTCAATTGGGCCTTTCTTATGTGCTGTATGCCACCGCCATCAAGCAGGTTCGCGCATTGGAAGCCGTCTTGATTAGCACCATTGAACCCGTTTTGAATCCGCTCTGGGTGCTGGTCTTCCTCGGCGAAAAGCCTCAAGCCTGGGCCTTGGCCGGCGGCGTGCTGGTATTGACCGCCGCCACGGTGAGGCGAGTCAGCACCGCCTGGCGCTTGAAACAGCAAGCGGCTTCCTGATCCGGCGAATGGTGCGTGAGACCTCTACACCGCCGCTTTTGCAAGACTTTGCCGCAAATAGGCACATGTGCGGGAATCACCCGTTTAAGCCACAGCGCGTTGGGTGTTCGGAGAGTGCTGCGGCTGGCGCTTTGCCCAACTACAGCTTGAGCTTTCTCCGCAACTCCGGCTGGCGGCGCAACGCCATCTTGGCGATCCGCTTGAACTTCCCTGTTTGACTCAGAATATTGCTGGCCGGGAAGCCGGCCAGGCGGACTTTTTCGACACGGGTGATCCGCACGTTCCAGCGCGAGGCTTGACCTCACGGCGGCTTCCGGTCTAGCGTGCTGCATGATCGATGTTCAAAGCACAGTGGGTCAAGGGTGTGGTCGGAGGAGCCTTGCCTGGCTACTGCTGGCCGTCACGATGGCGGGGCGCTTGGCGGCCGCGGACCCGGCACCGAGCGCCTTGGAGGCGGATCCGTCGGGCTGGCTGGACCTGATGCCGTCCGCCGAACTGAAAGGCTGGTCGCGGGTTCCGGTTCCCCCGGATGCGCCGCTCGGTCGGCCCCAGTGGCACGTGGAGGAATCCGGCAAGGTGCTGGTCTGCGACGGCGACGGGGGGCACGACATGTTGTTGTGCGCCCGGGAGTTCGGCGACGCGGTGTTCCACCTCGAGTTTCGCTACACCAAGAGCGAAGGGAAGACGGGTTACAACAGTGGGGCCTACGTGCGGAACTCCAAGGAAGGCGCTCTCTGGCACCAGGCCCAGTTCGGCGACGGCAAAGACGGCTTTCTGTTCGGGGAAACGCCAGGAGCGGACGGAAAAAAGAAGTTCTTCAGCACCAAGAAGGCCGTGGTGGATGGCCGGGTGAAGCCCGCGGGGGAATGGAACACGCTCGAAATCACGGCGCGGGGCAAGGGCCTGACATTGTGGGTCAACGGGGCGGTCACGTGCCAGTTCGGAGATTGCGGCAATCCGAGAGGCCTGGTGGGACTGGAGGGCGAGGGCTACCGGATCGAATTCCGCAACCTCAAGGTCAAGGAACTGCGGTAAGACTCGGAGGTGCCGGCCTTTCCCCGGACGACGGTGTGGTGGGGCTGCCGTAGGTCGAGAACGGTCGTCGATCTCTTGACTATCCGATCGCCCACCAGTCGCCTCCGAACTCGGGCAATTGCGGCGGAATGGCCGCCCCATACTCGTTCCACAACTCCAGAACAGAAAAAGAGTCCAACCATAGCTTTGGCCTTCGTAATTGCCGTTTTGTCATGCACTTGCATCCAATAATGTAGTTTGCTCTTCGTGCTCTTCCAGGTTCCCTTAGGCAGCCCGGCGGCGATCCACTGGATGGGCAGGGTCGCCTCCCGCCCCAATCGCACGGCCATGGCGAACTGCGCCGCTTGGGCCGGCAACCCAAGCAGACTTCTTTCCAGCCCCAGCGCTCCAGTTCCTCTCCCATCCAGGAAAATGTCCTCTCGCCGGTCGCCCCGACTCATCACGTGGTAAATGGCCCCGGGATACTCGACTCGGATCTTGCGCGGTATGACAGCACCCTGGCGAAATTCCGAACCTCAGTCACGGCCGAAGCTATAGTTTGACCCCTGCTATGGGGTGGTGTGTCAACTGGAATTTTTTCTTTTCATTCAGTT
>ERZ1292640.2183-Hain-H43-02um-R1-2183-length-15847-cov-5_pt1 | contig 15847 bp, 21 predicted proteins | sample MGYA00564404_ERZ1292640 | MGnify/ENA primary metagenome ERZ1292640 (study PRJEB36523, sample SAMEA6512636) | groundwater metagenome | collected 2019-01-08 | study: AquaDiva: Metagenomics assemblies of 32 groundwater samples
GGAGGTAGGTCATGGGCAAGACGATGTTAGGGGTCTTCTTCGGCCTCGTGATGGTCGTCGCGGGGGCATCTGCAGCGTTTGCGCTTCAGGCAGGCGGAGTCGAAATTGGGGATTTGGAGACTGGCTCTGTCGTCGGTCAGTCGTTTAAGGAGCTGGATGTCGATGCCCAGCTGTTCGCGATCGAGATTGGAACCTTAAAGACCTGGTATCCGCCCGTCACGATCATCGATTTCAAAGTTCGGCCCGGTCGTCCGGTCCTGCTCAAGGTGACGAATAATTCCACGGCTGACCATGGATTCCAGATGACCGACGCGACGAATATTGGGGCGCCGACCGTGATGAAAGCGGAAGTGGTGTTGAAGCCGGGGGAAACCAAGTATATCGGGATCCCGACCAGCGACATGTTCTACGCCACGCAGGGGAATACGCTGACCTATCGCTGTCACCTGCATCCAGCGCATGTCGGCGGCAAGATTCTGATGATCAAGTAATCGTTGTTGATTGGTGTGAGTGATCACCGCCCGCTCCGCGACACCGCGGAGCGGGCGGTGGCTGTTTTAGGCAATCGCAATGGGTTGACGGCGAAGCACTGCGCTTAGACCTCTTTTTCGGCTCGGCAATCAGCTCCTGGCTCGAGCGGAAGACTCTGGACTCCTCTGAGCTCTCCGGCCACGATCAGCAGCAAGAAATGGCTCAAGGTGGGTGCCATCTCGCGCCGCTCCTTCACAATGGTGTGCACGTCCACGATCATTTCATCCCCCTCCCACTGGGTCTCATTGATCACCCAATAGTGGCCGGCTGCCTCGGGGAACTGGCGAACCACAAACATTTCGATGATGGTTCCCACGTCGTCGGTACTGGCCTGCGCGAATGCAGGCATGGTGAGGACTCCGCAGAGCGCGCCCATGATGATCCAGTGATGCCGCATATTGTACCTCCATGGGAGAGGGCAGGGAAACAGAGGCGGCTCCATCGAGAGAAGAGGGAGCCGGATGGTCACTTCACATTTGCATGATAATACTACTCCGGGGAAGGGACGAAATCTATGAACGGGACGTTGTGTGCGTATCATGCTCAGATACATATAGTGCATGATCCCGACGCGCATCACGATCGTGTGTCGGGCGTCATATCCCCGAGACACCTCTCTGAGGAGCATGAGGACACCACCGGACGTGCCCCTGTTGCGAAACGCGACACAGGGACACCAGACGCTGATAGTCTGCGGGTCGCTCCGTTCAGGGATAGGCACGGGCTACATCAGACGGATCGTGCCTCACTGTTTGCCGTCGTTCGGCCCCTAGCCTTGTCTGGGGCGATGACTGGTGCGCAGTCGCTCCTTCGGAATGAACTGAATCAACGGGCAGATGAGCCGTGACGTAATCGCCTGTCCAATTTCCTAGACTGCCCTGTCGCAATTATCGCCACATTCCTTGTCTATGGATGGAGCTAATCGCCGGTTATGGATGTGGTCTACCGATTGAACAGGTGAACATGGCGTGGGGAAACAAGATTCGATGTTTGGCAGATGGTTGGCATAATACGTGCTCTACTGTATTCAGTAGCTCTGTTTCCTTAGACTGTGATGAGGATTTTCGATGGAACATTCCATCCTCGCCATGCTGGACCGAACCGCCGACGGCGCGATGTTGGCCGATGAGCAGGGTACTGTTGCATTGTGGAATAAAGCGGCTGAACGCTTGCTGGGTTTCCGAGCCGACGATGTGTTAGGCCGTCCGTGCTATGAGGTGATGCGAGGCGAAATCCTCTCCGGCCACCCATTCTGTTCCCGCTCGTGCGCCGTCGGGCACCGGCTCGGTTGCGGCGGCGGAGTCTGCAACTTCGATATCCAGACGCACACCGAAGGCGGCAAAGCCATCTGGCTGAATATCAGCTCCCTACCCGTGCCCTCCAGGAAGAAAGACCAGTTTCTGTTTGTCCATCTGTTCAGGGATATCGGGAGACAGGCGACCGTGCGGCATTTAGTCAATGAGCTGCACTCCGTGTTGTCTGCTCCCGACGAGCGGCCTACTCCTGGAGCGAAGCACACCCGCTCTCCAGCGCCCTCATCAGAAAACACAGTTCCGGACATTCCGGCCACACTGCCGCTAAGCAGGCGGGAGCGAGAAGTGCTCCAGCACCTGGCCTTGGGTGAGCGGACCACGCGCATCGCAGACACCCTCTGCATCAGCCCGGCCACCGTGCGTAATCATCTCCAACACATCTTCGAAAAACTCGGGGCGCACAGCCGTATCGAGGTTCTCGCGGTCGCCTTCCATCACAAAACGCCCTCTGTTTAGATCGTCCCTTTCTGAGTTCATCCGTCCTCGGTCACATGGGCTCATACCGTTCTCGTTGTAGTGCATTTGTATCATCTCAAAAATGACGCAGCCGGCTCATTGTTTACCGGGCCACAGCTGATTACATTGTAAGCGTCGAATCAGATCGTCAGATGAGGGTATCGCCTGTGAGGAGGATGGTGGGAACGGACAGTCGGAGGTGCACCATCAGCACGGAAAATCGATCGGCTGACGTCACAAGGCAAGAGGAGGGAGGTGTGGGAGGAATATCGGTGAAGGGATGAAGAACGGGAGAAGGCCCTGTTCTTCATCGACGACAGTCCACGCATCGAAACATAGGAGGTGGGTCATGAGAAAGCCACGGTATGCATTCACAGCATTCGCCGTGCCCCTCGCGCTGGCGGCGTTCATGCTGCCGGGGATGGGAACGGACATCGTGTATGCGCAGGCCAAGGGGATGGGGGCGCCGCCGTCAAAGGTGGAGATCACCATTCATGATCGGCAGCACGGGTACGAGACCGTGGGTCTCACGATGCCGTCACACGATACGGTGATCGTGATCCATAATAAGGACAGCGTCACGCACGGGTTCGCCTCGAACCTGTTCAAAGGGATCCCGGTTCGCGTCGAAGGCGGGATTGAGGTCCAGGGGAAAAACTTCAAGTCCTACCATGTCGATGCGGGTAAGACGATGACGCTCTACTTCGCGACCGCGCCCACGAAGTTCGATCCGGTGATGGGCGGTGCCGAGAGCCTGCGGTATGCCCTCTGGTGTGACATTCATCCGGAAGTCAAAGGGGAAGTGTATGTCATCGAAACCAGAGGCGAGGTCGGCGGCGGCTGACCGCATCACTCGCCTAAAGCCAGAAGGTCTCGCACCATGAGCAGCACGAGGCCATCCCATCGTGTGAGTGGACTGGCGACCGCGGCCCTGGTCGGCGCTCTGGGTCTCTGGAGCGCCGCCGGGGCGGCGGAGTTTCACTTTGTGGTGCAAGACCTCGGGGAGAAACGAGCCCTGTGGGTGCCGCAGGAGGTGGTGATTCACAAGAGCACGGAGATGCAGGATGGGTTGGTGTTCGTGCTGGAGAACCCGACAGACCGCACCCATGCGTTCGCCGCCTATGGGTTGTTTGAGGAAGTCATGGGCGCTCACGGGGCCGTTACCACGAAGCCGTTACGGGTCAATGTGACGTCAGACGACACGGTCCGTGTGCAGATCAGCACGGCGCAATTTGAGGGACGCACGGATGAGGCGATCGAAGAGTTTCCGTTTTTCTGTCCACTGCATAAGGGTGATGCCCATGTGGGGGGGATCATCCGTGTGGTGCCGTAGACTCGGTCAGTGCGGGGCCGGATGAAAGATGAAACAAGGGATGAACCGCATCATGAGAGTCCACAACCGAGTATCGTTATCAGCTTTAGGCCTCCTCATGGTGATCGCGGGGAGTTGTTCGATGCCTTCAACGAGTTTTGCCGGAGAGTTCCACTTTGTCATCCATGATGTGGAAGGCGACGCGGCGGCCTGGTTTCCGCGCGAGGTGGTCATCCACAAGAGCACGGATCTCGAAGGGGGACTGATCTTCATCCTGGAGAACCCGACGCCCCGCACCCACGTGTTTGAAGCCCCGGGCCTGTTCGAGCAGATTGTGGAGGGGGCCGCGGCCCCGACTGTGAAACCGTTGCGGGTCTATGTCGCCCCAGGAGAGACCGTGCGGGTTCGGGTCAGCATAGAACAGTTGAAGCGTGAACCAGGAGCGGATGCGTCGGGAGTGCAGACCTGTCAGTTCTTCTGTCCGTTGCACGGGGCCGATGAGGCCTCACGGAGTACGATCCGGGTGGTGCCTTAACGACCGTTGGCGGGAGTACGTGGAATCGCTGGTGACGTGCGAAGATCGCTGCCGGTTCACCGCAAGCCCAAAAGGGGGGAATCATGAAACAGGTCATCATCTCACGAAAGGCGATCATCCCGCTGCTGTGCGTGCTCTTCGTGGCGCTGATCCCATGGGCAGCCATCGCCAGGTATACCGGCTCGGAGGGTTGGGTGGATCGGCATAGTGATGTCACATGGAGAGTCAATACGTTGGTGGCCATGTACACCGGCTCCGAAGGCTGGGAGCAGCAATTGACCGGGTTCGTCATCGTGCAAGGAGGGATGGCCTCAGCCAAAAGCGAGCCGGGATCGTTCGACCCCTATGTCGGCCAGATCCTCCTTGTTCGGAGCCTCTACGGCCGCGGCGACTGGAAAGGGACCTACCTGGCGATGAATCGCTTCATGGACATGCTAGAAAACCGGGACGGCGGTATCAGCGCCAAGGCCGCCAATGCGACATGGGATTTCTGCTATGAGATCACCCCTCCCGCGTTGCACGACGTGAAACGACATAAGCAGTGGTGGGACAAGACCGTGAACTGGGAGAAATTTTTCTGGGAGGAATGAACGAATGGCAGCGGCAGAGCAACCTTGGTTTTGCATTCTTGTGCTGGCTGCGGCTTCTGTCGTCAGCGGTTTTTCGTAGCATTGTAGGGCAACGCCATTCGGCCTCCTGCCCCTTTCTGCGACAGCAGAAAGGGATTTCGTCTTCGCAACTTCCTTTCTTGTCACTGAAGTCAGGCTGAATCCATCGCGTTCTTCCTTCTCACTGTTTTGAGGGATCGGCACTGCCCTTGCTTCATTTAGTTAATGTCCGCGTGCGCCACAACATCATGATGGGGAAACAAGAGGAAGGGGCCGGGGAAAGGAGGCGTGATGAGAAAGGCAGCGTATTTCACGAGGACCCGTGATCCACAGACCTTGACCGTTCGGGAGGTGATGGAAGATGCGGTCTACACGGTCAGCCCGCAGGCGAAGGGATCCGCCATCGCTCACATCGTGGGTGAGCGACAGGTTGGGAGCGTTCCTGTCGTGGAAGAAGATCGGACGCTCGTCGGCCTGGTCAGTGAATTCGATCTGTTACGAGTGATGGATGAGGGCAAAGACCTCGGTCAACTGGCCGCAACGGACATTATGACGCGCGATGTCGTCACCGTCACCGAAGAGATGTTGGTCAAGGATGTGGTCCATCTGCTTCAGGAACGGCACTTGATCCGAGTACCGGTCATCAAGGGCAAGGCGCTCGTTGGCATGGTGGCTCGACAGGATATTGTCTTCGGGTACGTGAGAGCCACGGCCAACTACGGGCCATAACACAGGCGCTGATGGCGAATAGCACCGACGTAAGATCCAGAGTCCATGGCGTAGGGCACATGGCTGAGGGTTCAGGCTCTCAGCGATTCGCGATGTGCTCCCGCCATGCGGCAAGGAGGTTGCCATGACATGCGTACGAAGGCTCCAGGAATATCTCGATCATCATCACGTGCACTATGAAGTGCTGGGTCACGAGGCGGCCTATACCGCGCCGGAGATCGCGCACACGCTGCACGTGCCGGGAAAGATGTTGGCAAAGGTGGTGATCATCAAGGCGGATCAGCGGTGTGTGATGGCGGTGCTGCCCTCGAACTGGCAGATCGACTTCGCCAGGCTCAAGGCAAGCGCTGAGGTCTCGTCATGTGCGACTGGCCACCGAAGAGGAGTTCAAGGGGCTGTTTCCTGATTGTGACATCGGGACGATGCCGCCCTTCGGCAATCTCTATGATGTGCCGGTCTATATCGACGAGTTGCTCGCGGAGGATGAGGAGATCGTCTTTGACGCCGGCACGCATTTCGGGGCCGTCAAGCTTCGCTATCAGGACTTCGCCGACTTGGCACACCCCATCGTGGCGGAGTTCCATCAGGCACCGATGAAACTGGTTGGGTAGCCAGACTCATGCAGCTCGAGCTCGAGGGCTCCACGATTCGGTCGGCGAGGTGTCACACCGGCAGCAGAAGGTACGGTTCGTCGAATGAGGTGACGCAGTGGTGAACGGCTCCACTCCACAGGAATTCTTTCCGGGACTGGCCGGTGTGCCGGCCGCCAAGTCCTCGATCAGCTTCGTGGACGGTCAGACAGGCCTGCTCGAATACCGGGGCATCCGGATCGAAGAACTGGCCCAACACAGTTCCTTTCTGGAGACCACCTATCTGCTGCTCTATGATGAGCTGCCGGCCCAGACCGAACTCGACCGGTTCACAGCCGATGTGACACACCACCGGCGCATCAAGTATCAAATCACAGAGTTGATCAAATGCCTTCCCGAGCACGGGCACCCAATGGACGCCTTGCAAGCGGCCGTTGCAGCCCTCGGGATGTTCTATCCGGCCAAGTACGTCTTGGATCACCAGGTGCAATACTGGTCGACCATCCGACTGATCGCGAAGGTCCCCACGATCGTGGCTGCGTACTACCGGCTCCGGCAGGGTGACGAGCCGATTCCGCCCCGCGATGACTTGGATCATGCCGGCAACTTTCTGTACATGCTGACGGGGACCGTGCCGGACCCGTTGATCGCGAAGGTGCTGGACACCTGCCTCATCCTCCATGCCGAGCACACGATGAATGCCTCCACCTTCAGCGGCCTGGTGACCGCCTCCACCCTGGCCGATCCCTACACGGTCGTCTCCTCGGCGATCGGGACCCTGAAAGGACCGCTCCACGGCGGAGCGACCCAGGAGACTGTCGCGATGTTGGAGGAGATCGGATCGGTGGCGCATGTTCGGCCCTACCTCAAGAAGCGGCTCGCCGCGAAGCAGAAGCTCATGGGGTTCGGGCATCGCATCTACAAGGTCAAAGATCCGAGAGCCATCCTGCTTCAACAGTTGGTCCACCAGCTCTTTGCCCAACACGGGCGTTCGCCACTCTACACCCTGGCTGAAACAGTCGAGCGGGTGGGAGAAGACCTGCTGGGCGGCAAAGGGATCCATGCCAATGTGGATTTCTACTCAGGTGTGCTCTACAAAACGATGGGACTCGATGAAGACTTCTTCCCGACCATTTTCGCGATGGCGCGGGTGAGCGGCTGGTTAGCGCACTGGCTGGAACAGCTCAAGGACAATACGCTCTTCCGACCGGATCAGATCTATGACGGACAGCACGGCCGAGCCTACGTGCCCATCGATCGCCGACTGGGAGGAGTCTAACGAGGGTGCCGTCACCATAACAATTGGGTCGAACACGGTCACGCCGACCGGCATGTTCGACGGGAGTTCGGGTGGTGACGCGAAGGGATTCAGAAAACGAACGAGGAGAACGGGTTTCCACAATCTAGCGAGGTGCATCATGAGAATCCATCTCCCCTTCCTTGGCGCGGCGGTCAGCATCATGGCGCTGCTTGGTACGGCCGTGACACCAAGCCCGAACGAGGCTCGATCACAAATCCCGATCCAAGGAAGCCACGAGCAGCGGATTGAGATCGTCATTGAGGATCGCACCTTCTTTCTGGCCAAGGGTGGCCCCCTCCAGGTAGGGCGACCCATCGAGATCGTCTTGGAGAATCGTGACCAGGTCCGCCACGGCTTTACGTCCTCGATGCTGATCGGGCTCCTCGTCTCCGGGGAAGACGATCAGATCACGACGTATGGGAAAGGCGTGGAAGGATTCTACGTGAATCCCGGGAAGACTCTGGTGATCCGGTTCAGGACCGAACGGCCCGGGAGCTTTCCGTTCCACTGCGACCTCCATGAGCGCATGAAGGGGGAACTCTATGTACTAGAGGTCCCCACGGTCTAGAACGGAGGTCACGCGATCGGTTGACCCAAAGCCGGAACAGTAGACCGCCCGCCACTTGAGGTTGACGTGAGAAGGACAACGCAGTCCTTTTTGGAGCAGAGTGGACGGCCTAGAAAGGATTCTTGTTCGAACATGACTACGGAACGTGAAGGCTCATGACAAGAACTTCCCCAAAGGAGGCCACCGAGTACGACAACCACCCAGTGGTCGCAATCGGAATCTTGACGGGCATGCTCATGGCCTCTCAAGGCTGTCAGTCGTCCCCTCCGCCCGTCTTTTCTGACATCAGGGGCACACACCTCTCAGACGGGGCGGATATCCAAGGCGATGACCACACGGTCCAGGCCATCGTGTCCCTGTTCAAGAAGGCGGAGAATGCAGTGCAACGCAAGGATCTCGATGGCTTAATGGATCTCTACTCAGAAGACTATAAGCATGGGGGCTATACCAAGAACAGTGTCAAGGCCGTGTGGCGTGATCTGTTGACCCACCATCATGATTTTGTGGGGACTCATATCTTTTCGAAAATCAAGGTCGATGCGGAGAAAACGGTCCCGGTGGCCCACGTCACCTGCACCGGCAGCCTGTGGGCCCTGTCCAATGAGACAGGCCAACGTGTGAATATTGATAGTTGGTATGGCGAGGTTCACCATTTGACGTTTGAGCATGGGGCCTGGCATTTGGCAGGAACGTTTTGGGAGACTCCACGAGCTAACGAACAACGTCCTGCCTTTCTGCCACATCCCTTCTTCTGAACCAAGTTTATTTTGAATGATGGCCCTTATGGGACAGAGCGAAACTACAACGGCCTACGCCTGGCGGGCTCTCCTACCAAACGTGAGGGAGAACAGGTCAAGGTATTCTTGATCGGCGATGCAGCTTCATGTTCCAAGAAGAACCAGAAACTTCCACAAGGCTACTACAACATCGAAAGTGATGTGCAGAGCGTTGCACGACATAATGCAGAAATCGGAGTGTGCGGCACCTGCATGGATGCCCGTGGCATGACAGAGAAAGAATTGATCGAGGGCACAAAGCGCAGCACCCTTGAGGAGCTTACACCGTGGATAGTCTGAGCAGATAATGTCATCACTTGCTGAATGAGGATTCGGATGGAACAATCAAAAACCGTCACAATCCTTGGTGCGGGGTCTGGGGGTGTTGTCGCGGCCAACACGTTACGAAAGCTGTTGCCCCATTCTGATCGAATCATCATTATCGACAAAGAGCGTGATCATCTTTTTGCGCCTTCTCTTCTTTGGGTCATGATAGGCGACCGGAAGCCAGAAAGGATCTCAAAGCCCATCAAGAATCTTGAACGAAAAGGGATTGAGGTCATTCAGGGTGATGTCGGTCGCATTGACCCGAGCCAACGCACGGTCAATGTCAACGGTAAAACCATTGTCTCTGATGTCCTCATCATCGCTTTGGGTGCCGACTACGCTCCGCAGAACATTTCGGGACTATCGGAAGCGGGTTTGAACGCTTACTCTTTGCAGGGCGCTACCGCGATTCGGGATTCTCTGAATCATTTCAAGCAAGGTCGAATTGTGATTCTAACGGCGGCTCCTGTTTACAAATGTCCGGCAGCGCCTTACGAAATGGCGATGCTAATCGAGTATCACTGTCGGAGACTTGGAGTTCGTGATCGCGTTCAAATCGACATTTTTGCCGCAGAGCCTGGCCCAATGGGAACAGCCGGGCCTGAAATGTCAAAACAGGTTCGCCAAATGGTTGAGAGTAAGGGCATTGTTTATCATCCCTCCCATCAAGTCACTGCAGTCGATCCCAACGGACGAACCATCAAATTCTCCGATGGCTCTGCAACGGCCTTCGATCTTTTGATCTTTGTGCCGCCTCACCAGGCCCCGCGAGTTGTTAAAGATGCTGGGCTACTTTCAGAAAGTGGTTGGATTTCAGTGGACCGGCACACGTTGGAAACAAAATTCAAAAATGTCTACGCTATCGGTGATGTGACTTCTATTCCGCTGAAAATGGGCAAGTCATTACCAAAGGCAGGAGTATTTGCACACGGACAAGCGGAGGTTGTTGCTCACAACATTGCGAGGCAATGGACCGGCCAAGGCGGCCCAGCTTCGTTTCAGGGCGAAGGCAAGTGCTTCATAGAGATTGGCGACAAACGAGCCGGGATTGGAACTGGCAACTTTTATGCGGAACCATCTCCACAAGTTTTCGTAAAGCGGCCCAGTATGAAATGGCACGTTGGCAAGGTACTCTTTGAGAAATACTGGCTCTGGAAGTGGTTTTAGCGAAGCATAGTCGGTACTGTGAATTAGCATCGCGTTTCATCTTCAGGATTGTGGATCGGTCGCCTGCGAGCATTGAGCCCATGAAACTCCCCTCGAAGAAATTTGCAAGGATGCTCAGTGGAGTTATTGGCGGGGTGAACAGAGCAAGTCCGGCGAACCCCAGTGACTCGCCCCTGATTCACGGAGCAGTTGGACCTGCGCTCGACGAATCGTCATCGTGACTTCCGTTAAATGCCTGGTAGTTCTGGGCCATTCGCGCTCAGGGGCTGTTGACAAGCCAGGATTGAGGGCGCTACCATCTCGCTAGTTTCAAAGGTGCGCAACTATTGCGTCTATGGCTTCACCGAAACAAGACACATCACTCTTTGAGCACCACGCCGAAGTCTGCAAGATCTTTTCGCATCCCAAGCGCCTTCGGATCATTGAGGCGCTCCGGCATAAAGAATTGACTGTCGGCGAGGTCGTTGATCGTCTCAGCCTTCCCAAAGCCAATGTCTCTCAGCACTTAGCGGTGCTACGCCAGAAAAAGGTCGTCCTGACCCGGCGGGATGGATTGAGCATTTTTTACCGAATCGCCAATCCCAAGATCATCCAGGCCTGCGACCTGATGCGGCAAGTGCTCGTCGAACAACTTGAAGAAGGGGTACGGCTCGCAAAGCGACTGAAAGCCCGGTAATTTTATTGTGCGTGATAGTTGCACTGTTTCGATTCTAGCATCAGCCTGCATCCCTTCATGAGGTCCGAGATATGAAGACAGACGTCCTTATCCGGCTATCGATGTTTGTTGGCATACGGGGCCTCCTCGCGTCCTGGGAAGTCTTGGCACCCCGGCACCGGTTGATCACCTCGATTGGCTGGCATACTGGCGCTCCCTTCATGGGCAAACTGACAATTATCCATTGTTCCACGAAGGCTAATCCAGAGGCGCGGAGGTCACGAAAGGTTGTCTCATGAACCAATCCGCGCCCGCTGTTCCCTGGCTGACCCGGTTGTCTGTTGAAAGACCCGGGTGGGTGATTGCTGGGATCCTGGCGATCACCTTCCTCTTCCTCACGCAGTTCCCACGGGTCCAGACCGATACGGATCCCAAGAACATGCTGCCCGCCACGTCGCCCGTGCGGGTCTCCAATGATGAGGTCGAGCGGTGGTTTGCCCTCCACAAGGACGTGATGGCCCTGGGGATCGTGAACGATGAAGGGATCTTTACCCAGGAGACGCTGGAACGGATTGCCCGGATCACACAGGCCATCCTGAAAATTCCCGGCGTCGTGGTTCGGGACGTGACCAGCCTCACCACGACGGATAACGTCCTGGCAGAAGCCGGTCAGCTAGTGGTGAGGCCGGCTGTCGCCGAGATCCCGCGCATCCCGGTGGCGATGGCAGCCCTGAAACAGACCCTCCTCTCCAACCCCCTCTTTGTGGACAGATTGCTCTCGAAGGACGGAACCACCACGGCGATCTATGTGCCCTTGGAAATAGGAGCGAACGCGACGGTAATTGCCGATCGGATCAAGGCAGTGCTGGCGAAGGAGACAGGCCCTGAGCAGTACTACCTCGCCGGGGACCCGGTGGCCCGCGATACCTTCGGCATTCAGATGTTCTATCAGATGGCCATCCTCTCCCCGATCGCCGGGTTGGTGGTGTTTGTCGTCCTCTGGTGGATGTTTCGAAGCCTCACGCTGGTCTTGGCAGTGATGGGGGTCGCGATGGTCAGCATCATCTGGAGCACAGGGCTGCTCATCAGCCTGGGGTATCCCATTCATATCATGAGCTCGATGAGCCCCGTCTTCCTGATGGCCATCGCCACCGACAGCATCCACATCTTCAACGAGTTTGGCTTCCGGATCAGGGAGGTTCGAGATAGGCGGGAGGCCGTGCTCGAGACGATCGCGGCCGTGGGCCGGCCTGTTGTGTATTCCGACTTGGCCACGGCAGTCGGGTTCGTCGCGCTGGTGACGGTCGCGATCGTCCCTGTGAAGATCTTTGGGCTCCTGGTCGGGTTCGGCACCCTCGTCATCTTGTTGATGAGCTTCACGCTCGTCCCCGCGATCTTAATGCGGCTCAATAAGGACCGCCTCCTCCAGGAGGTGCACAGCACTGACGCCGCGTCCTCATCCTGGCTCTCCAGTCTCGGAGAATTCTCGGTGCGGCATCCGAAGTCGATTGGCCTCGCGGGCTGCGTGTTGCTGGTCATTGCCGGCGTCGGACTTTCTCGGATCGAAGCCAATAACAACATGGTCCACTGGTTCAAGCCTGACAGCGACATTCGCACGGCAGACCGCGTCATGAACGCACGTCTCGGTGGCACGGCCACGGCCTACCTCGTCGTTCAGGGTTCGACAGAGGACGTGATGAAAACGCCTGCCATGCTCCGCGACATTGAGGAGTTGCAGCGGGAGCTGGAGAAAGATCCCCGTGTGGGGAAGACATTTTCAGTGGTCGACTATGTGAAACGGATCAACCGGGTCCTCCACCAGGACGACCCGACCTACGACCGAATTCCAGACTCCGCGACCGAGATCGCTCAGGATCTCTTCCTCTTCGGGATGGCGGCGAAACCCTCCGATCTCGACAACGTCGTGGACTACCCGTTCCAGAAGGCCAACATCGTTCTTCAGCTCAAGAGTTGGGATGCCGGGGTCATGGCGGATCTCCTCCGTCGGACAGAGGGCTACGTGCGAGCCCATCCGCTCACCGGAGGGGCCACGCTCCGGCCTGCCGGCATCGCCTATTTCAACCTGGTGTGGAGCGACGAGGTCCTCTGGGGCATGGTGCGAAGCTTCTCGGCGGGCCTCGTGCTCGTCCTGATCCTTGTGATCATCCAACTGCGCTCGCTCCTGTGGGGAATCCTCGCTTTCCTCCCCCTCTTGTTCACCATCGCCTTCATCTATGGGGTCGTCGGGTTTGTGGGGAAGGATTTCGACATGCCTGTCGCGGTGCTCTCGACCTTGTCGCTCGGGATGGCGATCGATTTCGCCATTCACTTTGTGGGGCGGTTCCGGCGCCATTATGCCACCGAGCCCGACGTAGAGAAGGCCCTCCTCTGGACCGTCATTCGACCGGGAAAGGGGATCATGCGAAACGCCGTACTCTTTGCGGTGGCCTTCTCGGTCATGGTCTGTGCCTCACTCACGACCTACATCACAGTGGGGATCCTCATCATCGGCATCATGCTGCTCTCGGCGGTCTTGACCCTGGTGGGGCTGCCGGCCCTGATCGTGCTCTTTCATAAACGGCTCCCACTCTCATTGGAGGAGATACCACGGTGAACACATGGATCGTGCTTTGCGCAACGGTGTCCCTGATCCTGATGACAACGGTTGGGCAACCACGTGCCGGGGTGGCGTCAGACGCGACGGAGATCATCCAGCAATCTCAGGCCGCCTTCTTTGAGGCCGGTCAGGATCTGAAGGCGCGCATCAAAATGACGCTCACGACCCGCGAAGGCCAGCAACGCCTGCGCGAGCTCACCATGCTGCGTAAAAACTTCCCCGCCGGGGAACAGAAGTACTTCCTCTTCTTCCACCGCCCGGCTGACGTGTCGGGAACCGCCTTCATGGTCTATAAATACCCGAACCGTGAGGATGACCGCTGGCTGTTCCTCCCGGCGCTGAACTTGGTCCAGCGCGTCGCGGCACGCGACAGCCGGTCCAGCTTCGTGGGCTCCGACTTTTCCTATGAGGATATCTCAGGGCGCGATCTGGAGGCCGACACCCATCGAGTGCTCCGGAACGAGGCACTGGGAAGCCGACAAACCGTGGTCCTGGAGAGTGTGCCGACGCGGGAGGCCGACTATGCCCGGAAACTCACCTGGATTGACGAGTCCACCTATCTGCCGCTAAAGGAAGAGCACTATGACCTGCAAGGCGCCCTGTACAAAGTCTTTACGGCCGATGAGATCCAGGACGTACAGGGATTGCCTACGATCACGAAGCGTACGATGACCAACGTGAAGACGGGGCATAAGACCGAGGTGGTGTTCGAGAGCGTGGCTTATAACGTCGGCCTGGGTAACGACATCTTCACCGAACGAACGCTCCGACGGCCTCCCGAGCAATGGCTCAAGTGACCGTGAGACGTGAGGGGTGAAGTGTGAGACGCCAATGGATGTTTCGACGGGTCATCTTCCTGGCCTCTGTCGCTCTCTGGGTTCACTCCGCATGTCTCATGTCTCACGCCTCAGGCGTCTCGGCCGAGAATCTCTCCATCCATGGGTTTCTTCAGGCCAACTATGACATGCGTATCACTGGGCAGCAGCCTCCGAATCCGCAAGGTGGCGACCTCTTGTTCGGGGAGGAACGGTTTCAATTGCGGCTAGGGTACTCCAAGGAGAAGGTTCGCCTGTTCACACGGACCGACTTGTTCTATGACCATGTGGCCAACCGACCGGGTGTTGAGTCGCGCGAAGCCTATGCTGAGGGCAGTGTGGGGTCCTCCGATTTGAGAGCAGGCCGCCAGATCCTCATCTGGGGGGTGGGCGATTATCTCTTTATCAATGACATCTTTGCCAAGGACTGGGGAGCCTTCTTCTCCGGAAGGCCCGTGGAGTATCTGCGAGTGCCCCAGAACGCCGTCAAACTGGATATGGGGACCCCTGGGCTCTCGGCTGAGATTGTCGCGATCCCGTTTTTCCAGGAAGATAAGCTCCCTCCTCGCTCCAGCTTTGTCCAGTTTGATCCATTCTCAGGCGTGGCGCGGACCACGCAGCAGCCTGCCATGGAGTTTCAGAACACGGAAGTGGCCGCCAGAGTCTATGGCACGACGTGGGGATTTGATACGGCGCTGTACCTCTATCGGGGTTTCTTTCGCATGCCTGCCCTCCAACCGAATCAGGTGACCACGCCGACTCTTGTTACAGAGACGTTTCCACGGCTCGCGGTCTATGGAGCGAGCACCAGAGGGAACACGTTGGGCGGGGTGGTGAGTGCGGAGGTCGGCTACTATGACTCGCTTAATGATCAGGCCGGCCACAATCCGGCCATCCCGAACAGTTCGTTCCGGTACCTCGTGGGGTATCAACGGCAACCCTGGGAGGATTTCACGGTCGGTCTGCAATACTACGGCGAACTGATGTCCCACTATGATGCTTACCGGGCCACGTTGCCGGCCGGGTTTCCGACTCAGGATCAGCACCGGCAGCTCATGACCATCCGGCTCACGCAACTCTTCTGGCATCAGACCCTGCGGGTGGGCCTCTTCGCCTTCTACAGCCCTACGGATCAGGACTACTATCTGATTCCCGAAATCCGGTATAGCATTAGCGACAATCTGTGGATGTCAGCGACCGGGAATATTTTTGGAGGACGTCGTCCCACGACTTTCTTTGGGCAGCTAGACGCGAACGACAATTTGGCGGTGACGATGCGGTATGAATTCTGATGCAGGTCGTGTGGGAGGCGGCCGCAGATGCCCGTGGTGACGGTCTTTGAACAGCAGGCGCAGCAATATGACGACTGGTTCGATGGGCACGAGTCGGTCTATCAGGCTGAAGTCGCCGCGCTTCGGACGTTCGTTCCTGCTACGGGTCTGGGCATCGAAGTCGGGGTGGGGACCGGGCGCTTTGCCGTGCCGCTCGGCGTCCAGTTTGGGCTTGACCCGAGCCGCACTATGCTCCAGGTCGCCCGAAGGCGTGGCA
>ERZ1292640.2185-Hain-H43-02um-R1-2185-length-15823-cov-12_pt1 | contig 15823 bp, 15 predicted proteins | sample MGYA00564404_ERZ1292640 | MGnify/ENA primary metagenome ERZ1292640 (study PRJEB36523, sample SAMEA6512636) | groundwater metagenome | collected 2019-01-08 | study: AquaDiva: Metagenomics assemblies of 32 groundwater samples
CTCCAGGTTCCCCGCGAGACCTGGCCCTACTACTCGCAGATGCTGACCACCGTCCTCAAAATGTTCGAGGACGGCGCGGAGGTCGGCGACCTCAAGATCGCGAACTCCGCCCTGAAGGAGCTCCGCTACGCGTTCAAGGTGTTCGCCCCGTACCGGGAGGTGCCCAAGGTCACCGTCTTCGGATCGGCCCGGACTCCGGCGGACCACGCGTTCTCGGTCCTGGCGCGTGACCTGGGAGGCCGGATGGTGGAAGCGGGCTGGATGGTCGTGACCGGGGCGGGGAGCGGCGTGATGGGCGGGGCCCAGGCGGGGGCCGGTCGAGAGAAGAGCTTCGGGCTCAACATCCGGCTGCCCTTCGAGCAGGAGGCCAACCCCTGGATCGCCGACGATCCCAAGCTGATCACGTTCAAGTACTTCTTCACCCGCAAGCTCTTCCTGCTCAAGGAGTCGGCGGCCGTCTGCTACCTGCCGGGCGGCTTCGGCACCTGCGACGAGGCGTTCGAGGTGCTCACGCTGATCCAGACGGGGAAGACCCGCCTGATCCCCGTGATCCTGCTCGACGTCCCCGGGGGCACCTATTGGAAGACCTGGGAAGGATTCGTGCGGGGGCAGATGGTGGGGCAGGAGCTGGTCTCACCCGAGGACAGTCACCTCTACCGGCTGGCGAGCACCGTGGAGGATGCCACGCGGGAAACCCTCGACTTCTACCGCGTGTTCCACTCCCAGCGCGACGTGGGAGACCAGCTGGTCCTGCGGCTCCGCCGGCCGCTCTCCGAGCAGGCCCTCGCCGACCTCCAGCGGGAGTTCGACGGCATCCTCAAGGGCCCGGCCGAGCAGGTTCCGGGGCCGCTGCCCCCCGAGGGAGACGAATACCCCGATCTCCCCCGGCTCGTCCTGCCGTTCAACCGGACGAACTACGGCGGGTTGCGCCTCCTGATCGACTTCGTCAACCGGACCTCGCCGTAAGCGCGAGCGAAAGCGAGCGATAGGAGGCGAAGCCTAACCTTTGCGGGTACCACGACCGGCGTCAGCCGGCGTGGTCGCGGCACCCGCCCCTTGCGGGCGGGTCGCGCGGACGAAGGCGCTCATCAGCTTGCCGTCCGTCTCGGCGATGAGATCCTCCAGGCTCGCGCCCTCCAGCGTTCGCGATTCCAGCAGATCCTTGTACTGGGCGAGCAGCTCCTTCGCGTCCTCGAGCCGGTAGATCCGCGTCGGCTCGACATCGATCTGGGAAAACCCCACCCGCGCCAGCTTCTCCCGGTACTCCTCCTCCGTGAGGGCCCCGGCCACGCAGCCGGCCCAGGCCTCCAGGCTCCGGCGGATCGGGGCCGGCAGCTCGCCGCGCACCACGATGTCGGAGACGGCGAAGCGGCCGCCGGGCTTGAGGACGCGGAACGCCTCGGCCAGCACGCGATCCTTGTTCCCCGACAGGTTGATGACGCAGTTCGAGATGATGACGTCCACCGAGCGGTCGGGGAGGGGGATGCTCTCGATCTCGCCCTTCAGGAACTCCACGTTCTCCACGCCGGCCTTGCGCTGGTTCTCCCGGGCCAGGGCCAGCATCTCCTCCGTCATGTCGAGGCCGTAGGCCTTGCCGGTGGGGCCCACACGCTTGGCCGAGAGCAGCACATCGATGCCGCCGCCCGAGCCCAGGTCCAGCACCACCTCGCCGGGCTTGAGCTGGGCCAGGGCCGTGGGGTTGCCGCAGCCGAGCGAGGCCGCGACGGCTTCCGCCGGTAGGCCGGTGAGCTCGTCCTTCACGTAGAGGTCCTTCGTGACGACGCTCCCGCACGAAGTGGGGCCGCAGCAGCTGGCATCTGCCTCCTTTGCCTTCAGGGCCGCCTTGCCGTACTTGTCCTGGATCGTGGCCTTCAGCTCCTTGGTGTCCATCCCGCACCTCCTCGCATCAAGAATGGTTGATCAACCCCGAGAGCGTTTCCTCGAGCGCCGCCAGCCCTGCGGGGTTCAGCCGGTAGTACACCCAGCGCCCCTGGCGGCGGTCGATGAGGAGTCCGGCCTCCTTCATGGTCTTCAGGTGGAAGGAGAGCGCGGACTGGGACATTCCGAGCCAGTCCTGGAGGTCGCAGACGCAGCGCTCCCCGTCGCGCAGGAGGTCCACGATCCGGAGCCGCGTCTCGTCGGCGAGGGCGTGGAAGCCCCGGGCCGCGGCGGCCCGGGCGTGGGGGTGAGCGATTCTCAGCAGCGCCATGACGGGTTCAATATATCAACAAAACTTGATCTGTCAAGCCCCCGGTACCGGCGGCCCTACTCGGGCTCCTCCCGCTCCTCGGTCGCGTGGCAGTCGGTGCAGACCCAGAGGCGGAAGACCCGGCGCTGGAGGTCGCGCCGGAGCGTCCAGCGGATCATGGCGCGGCGCCCGCAGCGGGGGCAGCGCTCAGGGGTCTCCCCCTCGGGAACGTGGGATGGAAGCCAGGGAGCTTTCCACATAGCAATTCGCAGCGTTTGGCCCGTCCAGGGGATTAGAATATACCAGGGAGAGCGAAGAGGATGAAGCGACTCAGGATCGGCCTGGCCCAGGTGAACCCCACCGTGGGCGACCTCGAGGGGAACGTCCGCCTGATCCTCGAATGGATGGAGAAGGCGCGGCACCTCGGCTGCGACGTGGTGGCCTTCCCGGAGCTCGCGCTCACCGGCTATCCCCCCGAGGATCTCCTCTTCAAGCCCGCCTTCATCGAAGCGAACCTCAAGGCCCTCGATGAGGTCGCCAAGGCGTCGCGCCGCCTGACGGCCGTCGTGGGCTTCGTGGACAAGCGCGACGACATCTTCAACGCCGCCGCGGTTCTCCATGATGGTCGGCGGGTCGGCGCCTATCACAAGCAGTACCTTCCGAACTACGGTGTCTTCGATGAAAACCGCTACTTCCAGGCCGGGACGGAGGCACCCGTCTTCGCCCTCGGCGAGACCTTGATCGCCGCCAACATCTGCGAGGACATCTGGTACCCCACCGGCCCCACCACCGCTCAGGCCCTGGCGGGCGCCGAGCTGGTCATCACGATCAACGGATCGCCCTACCATGCCGGCAAGGGGCACTTCAGGGAGAAGATGCTCGCGACCCGGGCGGCCGACGACCTGGTATGCCTGGCCTTCGTCAACATGGTCGGCGGGCAGGACGAGCTGGTGTTCGACGGCCAATCCCTGATCTTCAACGAGAAGGGCGAGTGCCTGGCGCGCGGGAAAGTCTTCGAGGAGGACCTGGTCGTCGCCGACCTCGATCTCGACGCCGTCTTCCGCGCCCGCCTCCACGACTCGCGCCGCCGCAAGGAGAAGCTGCGCACCCCGGATCGGGTTCCCCGGATCGAGCTCCAGCCGTTGCCGGCGTCGCCCAAGCCGCCGCTGCCGGCGCGGGAGGTCGAGCGCCTCGAGCCCGTCGAGGAGATCTACAAGGCGCTCGTCGTCGGCACCCGGGACTACGTCAGGAAGAACGGATTCCGCCGGGTCGTGATCGGCCTCTCCGGCGGCATCGACTCCTCGCTCGTGGCCGCCATCGCCTGCGACGCCCTGGGCGCCGAGAACGTGGCCGGAGTGACCATGCCGTCTCCCTATTCGTCCAAGGGGACCCGGGGCGACGCCAAGCGCCTGGCCAAAAATCTCGGGATCGAGTTTCTCACGCTCCCCATCACGCCGGTGTTCAAGGCCTTCAAGCGCGCCCTGGCGCGCCCGTTCAAGGGGCTCAAAGAGGACGTCACCGAGGAGAACATCCAGGCGAGGATCCGCGGCACGCTCCTCATGGCGCTGTCCAACAAGTTCGGCTGGCTGGTCCTCACCACGGGGAACAAGAGCGAGATCGGCGTCGGGTACTGCACCCTGTACGGCGACATGGCCGGCGGCTTCGCCGTCATGAAGGACGTGCCGAAAACCATGGTGTACAAATTGGCCCGGCACGTGAACGAGCGGGCCGGCCGCGCCGTGATTCCCGAGAGCGTCTTGGAGCGGTCACCGTCGGCGGAGCTGCGCCCGGGCCAGACCGACCAGGACACGCTGCCGCCATACCCGGTCCTCGACGCGATCCTGGAGGCCTACGTGGAGGGGGACAAGAGCCTGAAGGAGATCGCGGCTCTCGGCTTCGACACCGCCACGGTGCGCAAGGTGGTCGGCATGGTGGACAAGAACGAGTACAAGCGCCGCCAGGGGCCCATCGGCATCAAGATCACCCCGCGCGCCTTCGGCAAGGACTGGCGTCTGCCCATCGTCAACCGCTTCCGCGAGCCCTGACAGCCCATCGGCGCGGGGGTTGACGCTATGGCGTCATAGCGCTATGATGTCACCATGAGCCTACCGAAGCGAGCAACCGTCTATTTCGACCCCGAGATCCATCGGGCCCTCCGCCTCAAGGCTGTGGCGACGGAGCGCTCCATCTCGGGGATGGTGAACGACGCCGTCAAGCACCTCCTCGCCGAAGACGCGGAGGATCTGTCAGCCTTTGAGGAACGCGCCCATGAGCGGGACCTCGACTTCGAGGATGTAGTCAAGGCGCTCAAACGGCGTGGCAAGATATAGGATCCGCATAAAGACGTCCGCGGCCAAGGAGATCGAGGCCGGTGATCAGAAGAAAGATCGCCAGCGCATCGTCAGCCGGATCCAGTTCCTGGCAGAGAACCCCCGCCCTCCCGGCTGTGAGAAGCTGTCAGGCCAGGGAGATAAGTACCGCGTGCGGGAGGGCCATTACCGCGTTGTCTATTCGATCGAGGACAAGGACCGGCTGGTGTACGTCGTCAAGGTCGGGCACCGGAGAGACGTGTACCGGTAAGGCGGCCAGAGCCGGCCTGCCCATCGTCAACGGCTCTAAGATGGCTTGTTGAGTCCGAACGCCGTTCTCGTCGCGCTGCTGGTTGTCGCTGCGGTACAAACCGTGTTCCCGGTTGCACATGCGGCCTGCCTAACGTTCTGGTCGATCCGAATGCCGCGCGATCAGGCACAGGCCCTTGGCAGGGAAATACTTCGCCGCGAGCGCACCCCCCTTGGCCGGGTGATGAAGGCGGCCGAATATATCCTTCTCGCGCTGATCGCTCTTGCGGTCTGGCGATGGTTACTCGGACTTTGACACATTTGTTTGAGAATCTGGCGGCCGCCGTTGAAAGTGCCGGCTATGCGGTCATCCCGGAGGTGCTGTCCGCTGAAGAGTGCGATCGGCTGAGCGAGGCGTTCGTCCCTTTCGCCGCAGCCATGGATGCAGGCCGGCGCGGCGGGGTGCGGAACCTGCTCGGCCAGGTCGCGGCCGTGCAGGAGCTCGCCCGGTCAAAACTGCTACGTCAGATTGCCGAGGCCCTCCTGGGGCCGGGTTGCTTCGCTGTCCGCGGCGTGCTCTTTGATAAGACCCCCCAGGCGAACTGGAAGGTCGTGTGGCACCAGGACCTCTCGATCGCCGTGCGGGAGCGGCGAGATGTCGAGGGCTTCGGCCCGTGGTCCTCGGAGTGACTCACGTTCGGCCGCCAGGCGCGCTCCTTGAACGGATGTTGGCGGTGAGAGTGCACCTGGATGAATGTGGAATCGAGAATGGCGCGCTCAGAGTCATCCCGGGCTCGCATCAGGCTGGCCGTCTCGGCCACGAGAGGATCGGGGAGCTCCGCCGCGCCGCGAAGGCGGTTGACTGTCTGGTTCCGCGCGGGGGGATTCTGGTGATGCGGCCGTTGCTCCTCCACGCGTCATCGCCGGCGACGGCTCCCGCGCATCGGCGGGTGATCCACCTCGAGTATGCCGCCGCCGACTTACCTGGGGGCCTTGAATGGTACGAACGGTGGTGACTTGATGCGTAATCGCATATTTGGCGCGATCGGGGTCATCTGGGGTGGAGGGCTTCTCGTCTCCTCCCTCGTTCGTGGTGGCCAGCTTGAGGGCGGTGGATCATACGCTGCCGGACAAATGACGGCGCTCGTGTTCGGCGGCCTGTTGTTGATCGTCGGGTTGTATTACCTCATGAAGGGTTGAAGAAATGAGGCCTACCGGCGGTGCCCGAGGCGGCGGCAAGTCGCTCAGCGGGCTGACTGGCGGATTGAGATCCTTACTCGATCAGATCCAGAGCGGATTTCAGGCCGGTGGCGATCTGCGACATCAGATCGCTCGGTAAGGCTCCGACTCGCTGCACTAGCTTTGCCCGGTCCAAGGTGGTGACCTGGTGGCAGAGCGCAACGCCTGCCTTCTTGAGCCCTCCCGCCCCTCTTGCGAGCGGTACAGCCGTCGGTCCTCTTCTCGCCTGCGCCTCCGATGACGAGATCGGGACCACGATAACTGAGCGCCACCCAGGGATCTGATTGAAGCCGTCGTGGGAAACGATAATCACGGGCCTCGAGCCTCGCTGCTCCGACCCCGATCTCGGGAAGACGTTCGCCCAATAAATCTCCCCCCGCCTCACCGCTTCCGTCTCCGCCTTGACCGGGTCCAGCCCTCCAGCGTCGCGGCCTCCAAATCGGGATCTAGGTCGGCCCCGGTTCCTGCCATCCGGGCCGCATAGGCGGCAATTGCCTCCCGCAGAACTGCCCGTCTCCTCTGGCGGAGCCAGGCGTCGATCGCATAGCGGGCCACGACCGTCGCAGGGAGCTTCGATTCTTCCGCCTCGCCGCGAAGCTTCCGGTACAGGTCGTCAGGCAGGGGAAGGTGGAAGTTACGTGAGGTCCTTTTCATGGCTCGTTCCATGGCACGATGAATGGCAGTATACATGCCACGAAAATCCACGTCAATATGTGACCGAAATCAGACAGGTTGCGTACGCACCAGCCCGGGCCGCGAATTCAGCGGGAGCCGGCCTGGCGGGGATCGATCTGGATGCCGTAGAGGCGCTGGTAGATGCTGTCCTTCGCGAGCAGTTCCTCGTGGCGGCCGACCTCGGCGATCTGGCCCTCGTGGATGACGTAGATCCGGTCGGCGTTCCGTACCGTGGAGAGGCGGTGCGCGATGACCAGCACGGTCCGGCCCTTCATGAGGTCGGTCAAGGCCTGCTGGACGATGAACTCGCTCTCGGCGTCCAGCTCGGAGGTCGCCTCGTCCAGGATCAGGATGGGCGGGTCTTTCAGAAATGCCCGCGCGATGGCGAGACGCTGGCGCTGGCCGCCCGAGAGCTTCACCCCACGCTCGCCCACGCGCGACTGGTACCCCTCGGGGGCGGCCAGGATGAAGTTGTGGGCATGGGCCAGCTTCGCCGCCCGCTCCACCTCTTCGGCCGTCGCCCCCGGCTTGCCGTAGGCGACGTTGTAGAAGATCGAGTCGCTGAAGAGGAACGTCTCCTGGGTGACGACGCCGATCTGCGCTCGGAGCGAGGCGACCGTCAGGTCGCGGAGGTCGTGACCGTCCATCAGGATCCTGCCGCGCGTCACGTCGTGGAAGCGGGGGACGAGGTCCATCAGGGTTGACTTGCCGGCGCCGCTCAGGCCGACGAACGCCACCACCTCGCCACGCCGCACCGTGAGGGAGATGTCATTCAGGACGTCCTCCTTGGCGTCCGGATAGCGGAAGGAGACGCGGTCGAAGTCGAGCCGGTCGCGGAAGGCCGGCAGGCGGACGGCCCCCGGGCGGTCCACAATCGCGGGGGGCGTGTCGAGGACGTCGAACACGCGCTCCACCGAGGCCGTGGACTGCTGGACGGTGTTGGCGATGCGTGAGAGCTTCCGGACGGGGCCGTAGAGCATGATGACGGCGGCGGTGAAGGAGAAGAAGGTGCCCGGCGTCATGTGCCCCTCGATCACCTGATAGCCGCCGTACCAGAGCGCCCCCATGATCCCGAGGGCGCCGAAGACTTCCATGAGGGGCTCGGTGATCTCGTCGGTCCGGTGGTCCTTCAGCGAGAGGCCCAGCAGGCGCTCGTTGACCCGGTCGAAACGCTCCTGCTCGTGGGCCTCGCGGCCGAACGCCTTCACGATCTTGGTCCCGGCGAAGACCTCCTGGAGGACGACGTTGAGCTCGGCGATTTTCTCCTGGGTGCGCTTGTTGATCTTGTAGAGCTTTTTCCCGATGGCGCGGACCGTGACCCCCACGAAGGGGAACACGACGACGGCGATCAGGGCGAGGACCCACTCGCGGAGGATCATGACGCCGAGGAGCGCGACGATCGTGAAGACCTGGCGGATCGCCATGACCATCACCGTGGAGGAGAGCCGCGCCAGGCGGTTGACGTCGTTGGTGATGCGCGACATGAGCTCCGCCGAGTGGAGGTCCGTGAAGAAGGAGAGCGGCATGCCCTGGATGTGGGCGTAGAGGTTCCGCCGGATCGTCGCGATCACGCGCTCGCCCACCGCGGCCATCAGGTACGACTGGCCGTATCGGCTGACCGCCTTGAGCAAGTAGGCTCCCAGCAGGGCCAATGGGATGAGTCTGAGCATGCGAAGGTCGCGGTTGAGGAAGATGTCGTCCATGGCGGGCTTGACGAGCCAGGCGATGGCGCCGTCCATCGCCGCCACCACCAGCGCCAGCCCGGTCCCGACGAGGAGCCAGCGCCAGTAGGGGCGGAGGTAGGCCAGGAGGCGGAGGTACAGGGGCCAGACGTTCATGCGCGTTGCGCCAGCAGGCGCGTGTAGAGCGCCTCGGTTTTCTCCACCTTGATCCGGGTGGAGAAGAGCGCCTCGACCCGCTTGCGGCCGGCCCGCGCCATGGCCTTGGCCCGCGTGGGGTTCTCGATGATTCGTAGAATCGCCTGGGCCAGCGCCTCGGGATTCCGCGGGGGAACGAGGAGGCCGGTCTCGCCATCCAGGACGAGCTCGGGGATTCCTTCGAGGTTGGTCCCGATGACCGGTGTCTCCAGCGCCAGCGATTCCCTCAGCGAGCCCGTCAGCCCGAGGCCGGCGTAGGAGGCGTCCACGGTGACGTTGCTGGCCGCCAGGATCTCGGGGATGTCCTCGCGGTGGCCGATCACGCGCGTGACGTCCTCGATCCCGCGGGCCCGGGCCTTCTCCATCAGGCTGGTGATCCGAGGCGGGGGCGCTCCCACGATGAGCAGGCGCGCCTGCGGCGCCGCCCGGGCCACCCGCGCCATGGCCTCCAGGACGTCGTCGTTGCCGCGCCAGCTGCGGACGCCGATCTGGGTCACCAGAAAGTGTTCCGGGGCGAGCCCCAGCTCCGAGCGCACGCGGCTGCCGTCAACGCCGGGGTGGAAGCGGTCGGTGTCGGTGCCCGAGTAGATGACCTCGATCTTCTCCGGCGTGACGCCGGCGCCGATGAGCCCCCGCTTGATGGACTCGCAGACCGCCACGATGGCGGTCACGCGATCCGTCGTGTAGCCGAGGCGGTTCCACGGGTCCAGCGGGAAGCTGACGCCGCGGTTCAGGATCAGGACAGGGATGCGCTCGAACAGTCCTGCGAGCAACGCCAGAGTGCGGGCGCGGCCCTTGTGGCAGTGGACGACCTGGAAGTGGTGCTCCCTGAGAAGGCGCACGATCCCGAATACTGAGCGCATATCCAGCTCGTGACGCATGGGGAGGGACGCGTACGGGATGCCCGCCTCTTCGGCCTTCTGACGCCACAGGGGGCTGGGGCGCGTCGCCACCACGACGTGGTGGCCGCGGGCCCGGAGCCCCAGGGCCAGCTCGCGGAGCTGGATCGCCGCCCCGGTGAAGTAGTCCTCCTTCGGGTAGAGCTGGAGGATCCTCAGCGGCTCAGCCGTCACGCTTGGAAGAACTCCTTGACGGCGGCGGCGACCTGGTCGATCTCCTCCTCCGTGTGGCCGGCCGAGAGCGGGAGGGTGAGGATCTCCCCGACGATCCTCTCGGTGCGCGGTAAGGAGGGGGCGTTCAAGCTCTCGACAGCCGGCTGGCGGTGGCAGGGGACGGGGTAGTGGATGCCGGTCTGGATTCCCCGCTCCCGGAGGAACCCGGCCAGCGCGTCGCGCCGGTCGGTCCGAATCACGTAGAGGTGGAAGACGTGGCGGGCCTCCGGCTGCTCCGCGGGAAGAACCAGAGGGAGCCCCTTCAACCGCTCGGCGTAGCGCGCCGCCAGCTTTCGCCGCCGCTCATTCATAGCGTCCAGCCTGCGCAGGAGGACGCGCCCGATGGCCGCCTGGATCTCGTTGAACCGGAGGTTGAACCCCACCTCGCTGTGGACGTCCTTGTTGAGCCGGCCGTGGTCCCGCAGGCGCCGGCACCGGGCGGCGATCTCGTCGTCGTCGGTCACGAGGATGCCGCCGTCGCCCATGACGGTCAGGTTCTTCGAGGGGTAGAAGGAAAAGGCGCCGGCCCGGCCGAAGCTCCCGACCCTCTTGCCCTGCCAGGTCGCCCCGTGGGACTGGCAGCAGTCCTCGAGGAGCCAGAGCCCGTGGCGCGCCACGAGTTCCTGGACGCGCGCGAGGTTGGCGGGATGGCCGTAGATGTGAACCGGGATGATGCCGACGGTCCTTGAGGTGATCTTCTGGGCGGCATCGGCCAGATCCAGCGTGTAGGTGTCGTCCACGTCCACGAAGACCGGGGTGGCCTCGCTGAAGCAGATCGCCTCGACGGTCGGGAAGGCGGTGTGGGCGGGGACGAGGACTTCGTCGCCCGCCTTGGCCCCGAGCGCCTTCAGCGTTATCCAGAGGGCGGCCGTTCCGGAGCTCGTCAGGACAGCATGACGCGTTCCGATATAACGAGCGAACTCAGCCTCGAACGCCCTGCACTCCGGGCCGAGGATGTACTGCCGGGATTCGATGGCGGCGAGCGCCGCCCCCTTGATCTCGTCGTCCACGGGGGGGCGGGAAAGCGGGATGGTCATGGGTCAGGATCTCCTGTGGTCGAGTCGGGTGTAGTCCCCGCGAAAGTAGAGAAGCGGCTCTCCATCGCGCGCATGGGCAGCCTCCACCTCTCCGACGAAGATCGTGTGGTCGCCACCCGAATAGGCATGAACGGTGCGACACTCGAGATGGGCCAGCGCTTCGGGGATCAGGGGCAGGCCGAGGGGCCCGGGGTGGTAGCTCACCCCGTTGAACTTGTCGGCGTCCGTCGTGGCGAAGCGCCGGGACAGGGTCTCGTGCTCGACGGCCAGGACGTTGACCGCAAAGCGGCCGCTGGCGCGGAGGGCGGGGTAGCTCTGGGTTTTGTGGTCCACGCAGACCAGAATCAGCGGCGGCTCGAGGGAGACCGACGTGAAGGCGCTGGCCGTGAGGCCGGTGGGGCGCCCGTCGGCATCCCAGGTCGTGACCACCGTGACGCCGCTCGCGAACTGGCCGAGAACATGGCGGAATTCGTCGGGGCCGATGCCCATGGCAGGATCAGGATAGCATGGATTGACTCGGGGACGACCGCCCCCTATAGTGGGTCCAATGATCACAGAGGAAGCCGTCCTCCAGGCGCTCCGGACTGTCCAGGACCCCAACGCGGGCAAGGACATCGTCAGCCTCGGCCTGGTCCAGGGCATGACCATCCAGGACGGGAACGTGTCGTTCACCCTCCAGTTCACGGTCCAGCCGGCGCTTGCGAAGGCCCAGATCCACAGCCAGGCGAAGAAGGTGGTGGCCGGAGTGCCGGGCGTCTCCAACGTGCAGGTGGCGATGGGAGGCCAGGCCCAGGCGGCCGGGCGCCCCGCCCCCGCCGAGCCTCCCAAGGAAGACCTCATCCCCGAGGTCAAGCACACGATCGCGGTCTCCTCGGGGAAGGGCGGCGTGGGCAAGTCCACCGTCGCCGTCAATCTCGCCCTGGCGCTCCACGAGACCGGCGCCAGGGTGGGGCTGGTGGACGTGGACGTGTACGGCCCGGACATTCCGATGATGATGGGGGCGCGCGGCAAGCCCGGGATGTTCGAGAACCGCATCATCCCCGTGGAGAGCTACGGGATCAAGCTGATCTCCATCGGCTTCTTCGTGGCGCCGGGGGAGGCCATCGTCTGGCGCGGCCCGATGATCCACTCGGCGGTCCAGCAGTTTCTCCGGGACGTGCTCTGGGGCGAGCTGGATTATCTGGTCTTCGACATGCCACCCGGCACGGGAGACGCCCAGCTGTCGATCTCGCAGGTGATCCCGCTCGGGGGCGTGGTGATGGTCACCACGCCCCAGGACCTGGCGCTGCTGGACGTGCGGAAGGCGCTCGCCATGTTCCGGAAGCTCAACGTCCCGATCCTCGGGGTCGTGGAGAACATGAGCGACTTCGTGTGCCCGCACTGCGGGGGGCGGACGCCGATCTTCGGCGAGGGCGGCGGGAACAAGATCGCGGCGGAGGTGGGTGTACCCCTCCTGGTCCAGATTCCGATCGACCCCGAGACGCGGAAGGGGGGCGACGAGGGGCAGCCGATTCTCATCCGGCGGCCGGACTCGCCCCAGGCCGCCGCCTTCCGGAAGCTGGCCGCGGCTGTCGCCGACCGGGTGAGTACGTTCTCCGTGCTCAAGCTCCCGTCCATCAGCTAGCGTGGTCGTCCTGCCGATCTTCCCGCTCCCCGGCCTGACCTTCTTCCCCCACACGCTCCTGCCGCTCCACATCTTCGAGGCGCGCTATCGCGCGATGGTCACCGACTGCCTGGCCCGCGACCGGCGCCTGGCCGTGGTGGGGCTCAAGCCCGGCTACGAGGCCGACTATGACGGCAAGCCCCCGGTCTATGGGGTGGCCGGCGCGGGGGAGATCGTGCGGTGGGAGCGGCTGGCCACGGGCAGGTTCAACATCCTTGTCCGTGGCGACTGCCGTGTGAGGATCGAGATCGAGCTGCCGACGGATACGCTCTACCGGGTGGTGCGGGCGCGTGTCCTCGAGGACGCCGTCCCCCAGGGAGATGGCGACCGGCTCGCCTCCCAGACCGATCGCGTGAAAGCGGCCTGTCTCAGGCTCCTCAAGTGCCAGGGCCAGGCTTCGCCCGAAATTGGGCGCGCATTCCGATCGGCGACGGTCCCGGGAGCGGTGGCGGACCGGATCGCCTCGGCGGTCATCCCGGGTCCGCTCCTGAGGCAGGAGCTGCTGGCGACCCTCGACGTCGGCCGCCGCCTCGATCGCCTCGCCGCCGCCCTCGACGACTTGCTACGCCAGACCACGGCATAATGGATCCGGTCACCCACGGGCTGACAGGTGCCATTCTCGCCCAGGCGGGTTTTCGCCAGCGCTATGGCTACCAGGCCACCCTGGCGATGACGGCGGGCGCGCTGATTCCCGACATCGACGTCCTCTGGTCGCCGGCGGGGAGCGTCGTGGCGCTCGAGACCCACCGCGGGATCACCCACTCGTTCGTCGGGGGCCTGGGGCTCGCGCTCGCCGTCGGGCTGATCGTCCGGCTGCTGGGCCCTGAGAAGCGATGGAGGCTCTTGTCGGGCCTCGCGCTTCTTGGGATCGTCGTCGGCCATCTCTTCCTGGATCTCATCACGAGCTACGGGATCCAGCTCTTCCTGCCGTTCTCCCGCTCGCGCCCCGCCCTGGACCTCGTCTTCATCATCGATCCCTTCTTCACCCTGCCGCTCCTGGGGGCGCTGGTCGCCGGCTACGCCTGGCGCTCCCGGTCGGCGCTCATCGGGCGGGTGGCCCTGGGAATCGTCGCAGGATACCTGGCTCTGATGGCCGTCAACCACCTCGCGGCCGTGAGCACGCTGGATCGCATCGCGCGGTCGCAGGGAATCGTCCCGCGCCGCGTCGAGGCGCTGCCGGAGCCGTTCACCCCGTTCCGGTGGCGGGGGTTCATCGAGGACGGCGAGCATTACTGGCAGGGCATTGTCGCCGTCGAGCGGGGCGAAGCGGATCTTGTGGCGATTTCGAAAGGCCCGCGGAACGGGCCGGTCGCGCAGGCGCAAGAGGTCGAGGCCGTCAAGACGTTTCTCTGGTTCGCGCGCTTTCCGGTGGTGACCTTGCGCGAGGAAGGCGCGCGGCAGGTCGTCGAGTACCAGGACCTCCGCTTCGCCCACTCATTCAGGCGGCGCCCCGCCTTCCTGCTCCGGGTCATCCTGGGACCCGGGGGGGTCGTCGAGCAGGTCCTCCTCAACCCATGAGTCCCCGGCCCGATAACCGTCGCACGACCCGCTTCGCGGGTGCCCGCAATGGATCGCCTCCGGCGACTGATCAGCGCTCGCTCCTCGGCGATCCCTTCCATTGCGGGCACCGCGTCCGGCCGAAGGCCGGCGTGGTCGCTACGCTCCGGTCGCCTCGTCGCTCGGGCCTTGGGCTGCTCGGTTCTCGGCCCGGGGCAGGAGCCAGAGCGCGGGGCCTGCTCCGGTTGCTGGTCTTGTGCGCCGTGATCTTCCCCGCCGTCGCCCAGGCGGCCACGTGGGGGTGGCTGGGCGTCAGGATCCGCGACCTCTCCGAGCAGGAGATGGAGGAGATCTCGACCCGCCACGGCATCCGGGAGGGCTACGGAGCGCTGATCGTGGAAGTCCTGAAGGAAACTCCGGCGGCCCGGGCGGGGCTTCAGAACGGCGATCTCGTAGTGGCCTTCAAGGATCGGCCGGTCGTCGATACTCGCTCCCTCCAGCGTTTCGTGGCCGCGACACCGGCGGGGCAGGAGGTGCCCTTGACCGTTCTCCGGGGAGGGGAGGGCCGACGCACGGTGCGAGTGAGCGTGGGGGTGATGCCCCAGGAGGTCGTCGCCGAGCGGGTGGCGGCGGAGTTCGGCTTCGTCGTCCGCGACCCCCAGGAGGAGCGCGAATCGCTCCGGACGTCGGGAGTCCCCGCTATCGCCGTGGTGCTGCGCGGCAGCCAGGCCGACCGGGCGGGGCTCAAGGCGGGGGACGTCATCGTGGAGGTCAACGGGCGGCCCGTGCTGTCCCGCCAAGCCGTGGGCGACGCCCTGGTGGACGTGGCCCTCGACCAGCCGCTCAGGCTGACCGTGAGGCGGGAGGGGGAGCCATTGGCCCTGACGGTAGCCCCCCCGGGCGCTAGATTTCCCTAATGAACGCCCTTGACAAGTGAGCCGCCTTGCCAATAGGGTAGCGTGTCGCCGTCGTCTTTAAAAATGGCCCCAACGCGCCCTAAACCCGGCCGCTCACAGAGGAGGAGGTCAGCCATGACCACAGCAGAGAATCGAAAGGCCACGACCCGGCGCAAGTTCCTCGCCGGTGCCGCCCTGACCGGGGCGGCCACGCTCGCCATGCCACAGGTTTCGCGTGCCCAGACGGTGACCCTGAAGATGCAGGGTTCCTGGGGCGCCAAGGACGTGTTAAACGAGTTCGCCGAAGACTATGTCAAGCGCGTCAACGAAATGGCCGGCGGACGGCTCAAGATCGACTATCTGGTCGGCGGCTCCGTCGTCCACCCCTTCCAGGTGCAGGACGCCGTCCATGCCGGACAGCTCGACGCCGCCCACACGGTGACCGTGTACTGGTACGGCAAGCACAAGGCCGCGTCGCTCTTCGGCACCGGCCCGGTGTTCGGCTTCAATGCCAATGAGGGGCTCGGCTGGATCCACAATGGCGGCGGACGCGAGCTGTTCAACGAGCTGCTCAATGACATCATGAAGCTCAACATCGTCAGCTTCTTCGTCATGCCGATGCCGACCCAGCCGCTCGGCTGGTTCAAGAAGCCGGTCAAGAGCGCGGCCGACCTGAAGGGCCTGAAATACCGCACGGTGGGCCTGGCGGCCGACCTGTTCCAGGCCCTGGGCGCGAAGGTTACGCAGCTCCCGGGCGGCGAGATCGTGCCGGCCATGGAGCGCGGCGTGATCGACGCCTTCGAGTTCAACAACCCGACCTCCGACCGCCGCTTCGGCGCCCAGGACGTGGCCAAGAACTACATGCTGGGCAGCTTCCACCAGGCCACCGAGTACTTCGAGATCATGTTCAACAAGGGCAAGTTCAACTCGCTGGCCAAGGAGCAGCAGGCCATTCTTCAATACGGCGCCGAGGCGGCCTCCTCCGCCAACGAGTGGAAGGCGATGGACTACTACTCGAAGGACCTCCAGGAGCTGATCACCAAGGACAAGGTCAACGTCATCCGCACGCCCAAGAGCGTGT
>ERZ1292640.2186-Hain-H43-02um-R1-2186-length-15819-cov-43_pt1 | contig 15819 bp, 16 predicted proteins | sample MGYA00564404_ERZ1292640 | MGnify/ENA primary metagenome ERZ1292640 (study PRJEB36523, sample SAMEA6512636) | groundwater metagenome | collected 2019-01-08 | study: AquaDiva: Metagenomics assemblies of 32 groundwater samples
TGGATTCCCGCCTTCGCGAGAATGACACAGCTATGAAGTTTTTATCATCCCCGAATGCTTTAGTCGATGATCCAGGGTTTTCTCGTCATGGATTCCCGCCTTCGCGGGAATGACACAAACATCACATTAATCACCGTACTATTTGGTGGAGGTGGCCGGACACGTGTTCTACCTGTTACCAGGTAGCGTGGACTATCTCTTCATCCCGACAATCTGTCAGGAGCCTAGCGTATTATAGAAGGCATAATTTACCGTTGGTTCAATTTTCTAATTTCAGCAACAAGCTCATACTTTTTTGCTAGCATTTCAGGAGTATACCTTCCTGTTCGAGGCGTAACTGCTTTATACTTAGTAGTAATTAATTCTGCTTGTTGCTTTTTAATAATTAGATATTGTTTTATTTCATTGAGAAAGCGTATAGCCCTATCCTGTCTCACATTTAAAACATAAGAATCGTTATGGTGGGGTAATCGTTTTTTCTTAGCACATATATTACCTCCAACTAAGAATTTAATCCACTTTAAAAGCTCCAAATTATTGTTAGCAATACCCACAAATGGAATAGGCGTCTCATTTTTATGGTGCTTCATAAGTGTTACTGTCCCCTCGCCATCTACGATTCCTGCTAAATACGCTTTCGCAACTTCTTCCAACGGTTCACCTCCTATCCCCTTAATTAAGGAAGTCTCTGCAGGGCTTGCACCCCTCAGGATTACCCTCGACTTCCTGTCTGACGGCAGGCAGGTACGTTTGGGCTTCCCTGATTAAGCTAGATTTTTCACTAAGAGTTACCTCTTAGCGCGACTCATTTTGAATCGAACCGGCGTCCCTAAATAATCGCGTAGAAGTCGCTACATGCTTAGATTATCTTTTACGCTTAATCCTGATAACTCCGATAAACAAGATTTATCAAGACGCAGCCTTTTAAGGTTTCACCCAGAATCCAAAGGCTAATTTTTTCTGAGTCAGCCTAAATTAGCGCTCAATTCCAACCCTTAGGCAGATTAGATTGAGGCTTATCCCTTAATTAAGGAATAAGACTTGGCATTATGGCAGGAACAACAGGCATTGGCGTAAAAAATCGGCCAACGATACTGTTTGCGCTTGCCATTAAACGATCACTCTCGTTTTTTGCGTTTATATTTTGCTAGGATTGTTAACGCGGCCATCCTCGCTTCCGCGGCATGCTACTTTTACCCGGCTTATCTAAGTCGAGCCCTTTTCACCCCCATTTTTTTACCGTTAAAAATAACAAAATTATCATCTTCTGTTCTTTAATATTCTTCTCGTCTCCATTTCCTGTTCGCGATGTTTTATCGTTTCTCTTTTGTCGTAAAGTTTTTTACCTTTACAAAGAGCGATTTCTAACTTCGCGAAACCTCGCTCGTTAAAGTATGCCTTTAACGGAACTAGTGTCCAGCCTCGCTGCGTTAATTTGCCAGACAATCTTTTTATCTGATTTTTGTGTAAGAGCAATTTACGCGGCCTGGTCGGCTCAACATTCAAGTAGCTGGCTTGAGTATATGGGCTTATATGGGTATTATGTAAAATAACCTGCCCCTCTTCCAACAAGGCAAAGCTATCATCCAAATTTACCTTTCCCTCACGTAAAGATTTTACTTCACTCCCCTTCAATTCTATACCACATTCAAGAGATTCCAGAACTGTGTAATCTCTATAGGCCTTACGGTTAGTAGTAATAATTTTACTCATTATATCACAACCAACGTTAAATATAAACTCAAAAATAATGGGAGCGTAACTAAACTTACGATATGGCCGATAAATATCCCCTGGCTGATTAAAAAATCTTCTTTTTTGTAATGCTGTGTAATTACCGATAGCGATGTTGCCGAAGGCACAGCTAATTGCATAAGAATCAATAAACCGACTAATGACGGTATTTTAAATCTTAAAATAATCAAGAAACCCAAAAGAGGCATAATTATTAACTTCGCCAAAACCATGCAACACATTGCCTTTTTATCAACCTGCTTTAAACGGATAAGCGCGAGACTCCCGCCCACCACAAACATAGCCAACACAATAGTGCAATCGCCTATCAAGCGCAAAGGCTTTAAAATTACATCCGGAATAAACTTATTTAGCCCTAAAAATATAATCCCTAAACTTAATAAAATAGCGATTACCGGCGGGTTAAATAATGCGCTTAACTCAAACTTTTTGTTTTCATGAAAAGAAAGAATATATACCCCCAGTGACCAGATAATTAGATTAAACCCCAGTAAAAATAAAAACAAATAGATAAGCATTGGTTCAGATTTATCTTTGGGAAACATCGCTGTTATTAAAGCTAACGGCAAATAACCGGCATTTTGGAAAGTAACTAAGCTTAAAAATTGCGCCTTTTGATACTGGCCATGAATAAACCTTACAAAAAGCCCCCCCAACAATAAACCAAAAATAGTTATAGTTATGCTTAAAATAGGAAAAAGCCACCAATTCGGGTACAAATTAAACCTAAAATCTTTAAGCAGTTGGCAGAATATCAAAGCCGGCAAAGTAACCCCGACAATGAGCCGGCTTAAAGCGCTTAAACCCTCTTGCCCTAGAATCTCTTTTTTTATTAAAAAATAACCTACGGCTCCCATTAAAAAAGCCTGCACCATCGCTAATCCCGTAATCTTAAAAGACTCAAAAAACATTACTCCTCCCCTATTCGTTCGAGATATTAATAGTGAAAACCAGTAGTCACCCCGGCGAAAGCCGGGGTCCAGTAACTTTTGTTCGACTGGATTCCGGTTTTCACCGGAATGACAGGTCTACGTTTCTGGATTCCGGCTGCAGTTTACCCCGATGCAAACCGGGACCAGAATGACGACTTTAAACTATTTTGGACAGTCCCCTTAATATAATACTACCAAAAACACTGACATTTAGCAAACAATTTTCTTAAGTGGGCGTGAAAAAAAGAAATAACTAAGGTATATGCCATAAAACTACAGGCCTAAATCTGTGGGGGCTCTGCCTAGGGAATGTAGTAATTTTAAAAGAGAAGGAATTCGTTCCTCCGTTTTTTCATTAACGCCTATTCGCTGGGGATAAATCTCATAGAACTGACGATATTTTTCCGGAGTAACGTTAACCATTAAAGAATTAGCGCCAGCCATCAACCCAAGCCTTAAAGCATTCTTTTCGCCTAACGATTCCAAAGCCGTGGTCGCCAAAATTTTTGCCTCCGGATACTTAATGCGCGCTTGGGCAATGGTATTTAAAACCACGTCCATTCGCGGCTTAGGCGCTTTGGCTAACGGCGTATTGGGATGAGGAATAAAAGGCCCGAAAGAAAACATCTCTACTCCTAATGAATCAGTAACCTTTAAATCCTCAACAATATCCTGTTCTGTCTGGCCGGGCAAGCCGATTAAAAAACCACTCATTATTAAATAGCCTATATTTTTTAATTTTTTAATTAAATCCATGCGTTCTGCTAATTTATGACCGGGCCGCATTTTCTCATAAATAGAAGAATTACTGCTTTCAAAACGCAAAAGCACCCCGCGGCAGCCTGCCTGATAAAGCTTCTCATAAACCTGTATCTCCCGCTCTCCAATGCTCAAGATAATTAAACAAGGAAATTTTTCCTGAATTTCTTTTACTATAGCCAACAACTGCTCAAGGGTATACCAGGAGGCTTCTCCTGATTGTAAAACCAAGGCTTTAAATCCCAGGGTTTTTACCGCGTATTCCACGGAACGCGTTATTTCTTCAGGCGCCATTCTATAACGAAAAACGCTGGTGTTGCTTTTTCTTATGCCGCAATAAAGGCAATCGCATTGGCAATAATTAGAAAATTCTATAATCCCATGAACACAGCAGGAATTACCGTGATATTTATGCCTGACACTATTTGCTTTCTGATAAAGGGTCTTGGTTTCTTTTTGAACAAGTTCGCGGTCAACCTCTTGAAGCCTAAAAAATAATTCTTTCCAAGTTTCTAGTATGGATAAGGCTTCGGAAAGAGAAATTTTTTGGATAATAAAACCGCCTTGGGCATAAACATATTCGCCCACGCTCAAAGCAAAAAAATCATTGCGAACCTTTTTTTTCTCGCCAAAATATTCAATAATGGCAGTATTACCTTGCGCTTCTAAAACTTTTCCGGGGATAGCGTAGCACATTAGAAATATAAGTCTCTTTTACCGTTACTAATTTCACCTAAACGCTTTTGTGTCTCCTGACGCAACGGAAGGTCTTCTATTTTTTTTAAATAAAACTCTAAACAAGCTTTACCCTGTTCACGCAAATCGTTACTAGAAAAATCTTCCAGATACTCGGCAAAGGTAAGTATAGCATTTACCCGGCAGAATTTATGAATTTCTCCGTGTTTAGAAAATTCCATAAATTTGCCCCCTGTCCGGTCTCGGCGATAACAGGCAGTACAAAAACTGGGCAGAAAACCATCGGAAAGCGCGGTCTTGACCACTTCTTCTAATCGCCGGTTATCATGAATTTTAAACTGCGGCTGAGAATCTTTGCTTCCATAACCGCCGATAGTCACGCAAGAAGCGGCAGATGCCTGAGAAACACCAATTTGAAAAGCTTTTTTTCTTATTTGAGGATTCTCGCGGGTAGAAATAATTATCCCCGTATAAGGAACCACTATCCTTAAAATAGCGATGAGCTTCAAAAAATCATCATCACTTACCGGATATTGTGATTTAAAAGTTACTGAAGGAGCATTCTGAAAACGCGGCACAGAAATAGTATGCGGCCCAACCTTGTAAACTTTGTCTAAATATTGCGCGTGGCTAATCAAGGCCAATACTTCAAAGCGCCAATCATACAAACCAAAAAGCACGCCTATTCCCAAGTCATCTAAACCCGCGGCAAAAGCGCGCGAATGGGCAGTAATTTGTCTTTCATAATCCGCCTTTGGGCCGCGATGCAAACGAGCGTATGTCGGGCGATGATATGTTTCCTGAAAAAGCTGATAAGTGCCAATATTCGCTTTTTTTAATTTACGGTAATCACTAACAGAAGTAGCGGCAATATTCACGTTTATTCTGCGAATACTACCTTTGTCTGTCTTTACGGAATAAATTTTTTTTATCGCCCTTACCACATAATCAATATCATTATGCTGAGGGTCTTCTCCGCACTCAAGGAGAATTCTCTTATGGCCCATATTTATCAGAATCGCGGTCTGCTCTCCTATCTCTTTCAAAGTTAATCTCTTACGCCGTAACTGCTTGTTAGCGAGATGAAAATTGCAATATTCACAATCATTAACGCAATAATCTGAAAGATATAACGGAGCAAAAAAAACTAACCTTTCTCCGTAAATTTCATTTTTCACCCATCCCGCGGCGGCAAATAATTTTTTTTTAAGCTCCGGCTGATTAAAATTAACCAACGACCCCGCATCCTTTAATTCTAAACCTTTCTTTTCCCTGGCTTTCTTAAGAATCTTTAGGATAGTCCGCGAAGAAGGATTTTTTGTCTCGGCTAAAATATCCCTTATTTTTCTTTCGTCAATTATCTTTTCTTTCATATTTGCGTAAATATCTGGGCGAGCAAGCTCGCCCCTACGCGAGTCGTTACGTAATCCCCGTAAATCATCGCGTAATAGTCACCGTAAATCATCGCGTAAATATCTGGGCGGGCAAGCCCGCCCCTACGGGAACCATTACATAAATTAATATTCCGGTAATTTCTTAATAAACGCGCTAATTTTTTTTACGATGAGAGCCTTATTATTTTGCAATTTCTTGCTTAAACCTTCACCGTAAGAGATATCTTTAATCTGTATCCCGGCTATGTATATTTTTGTTTTAAGTTCAAATTTTTTCGAAAGCTCAAATATGTCTTTTAAATTAAGTTCGTGGGTAGAGCTGATAAAACCCTTTAAGTCATATTTAATACTATTTAAATCAAATATCTTAAGTTCCCCAACGTTTAACCCTGCCTCTATCCCGTCAATAAGCAGAACTGTATCAAAGTCCCGCATCTTGAGAATCAAATCAAAACTTGCTATCCCGAAATTAAAATACTCTACAGTGCCTTTTTTTGTATCATTCAGACTGTGTCGCAACTCTACTTTTGTGTCATTGCGATACTTCCGAAGGAAGCCGTGGCAATCTTTCTCCGACGGGACACATTCTTTTTTCTGGTTTTGGCTATAAGAAACTAGACCACTGCCTTGCGGCTTGCGGGATAACTTCCTGCTGTCAGGACAAAGATTAAGGAGAGATTCCAGAATGTTTACACCTATTCCGTCATCTCTCCTTAGAGTATTACCAATTCCAATTACCGCTATTTTTTTTTGCACTTCAATCCATTAACAAACTTTACGTCCAATAAATGCGTAGCGCAGGATATACACGGATCATAAGACCTTGCCAACATCTCTAAAGCAAGGGTTATTTCTTCCTCTGTTTTTTTACCCAGCAGCTCCGGAACAATTTTGCGCATATCTTCTTCTAAATTACCCAGATTCTGGTTCGTGGGTATTACGCAATTTGCATAGTTAATAAAACCTTTATCATCTATAGTATACTCATGGAATAAAGAGCCTCTGGGAACTTCCACGCAACTTATGCCTGTGTTGGGTTTATATTTAATCTTGCCAATTTCGCTTCTTTTTGGCCAAGATGACACAACCACCTTCTCCTCATTAAGGCCATCTTTTAAAATCTTTTCCATTATCTTGATGGACTCCTCGAGGCAATGGACCCACTCTACAAGCTGACAGGCAGTGTTAAGATATGGATTGTGACAGGGCGACTTTAAACCTAATTCTTTCGCTACATGCTTGGCTTTTTTATTGAGTTTTTCGTAATTATTATTAAATCTTGAAAGCGCGCCCACGGCATAAGGCTTGCCATTTATAGTCGCGAATTTAGCCATGGAGTGATCTACTATATTTTCAGTTAAAAGTTTTTTATAGTTGCTTACTTTTTGTCTCTCCGCGCCATTTACAGTTAATTCTCCGTCATACATCGCGTACTCTTCGTCGCTCTCAAGTGATAAATACTGGGTTGGCCTTTGAAACTCCGGAAACTTAAGAGTCTTAATGATCTCCACTGTCGCGTCGCCATCCTCGCGCGATTGGAGCATTAATTTGTATAATTTTTCCAGCCCGTCCCTGGAAGGCAATTGCGTAAGCCCGCCTATTACATAACTTATAGGATGAATATGGCGGCCCGCTAAAACCTCACCACCATAATCACTCATTCTCTTCATCCTTAAGGCCATCTCAATAATCGGTTTATGGGTCTTTATAAGAGGCATAATACTTTTCACGCCTAAAAGATCAGGGGCTACCAGAATATAAATATGAAGAATATGGCTATCCAACTGCTCCATATAAAGCAAGAGCTTACGCAGCATAACAACCTCATCAGACGGTTTTATACCTAAAGCGTCTTCGCCCGCTTTAATGCTGGCTAAACTATGGCCGCAAGCGCATATACCGCAAATCCTGCTGGTTATATGCTGCGCTTCCCAAATAGGCCTGCCAACAAGCATAGACTCAAAGAAACGCGGAGATTCAATAACCTGAAATTCACACTTAGTAAGCACTCCATTTTGAACATCAACCACTATATTACCATGGCCTTCAACCCTGGTTAAATAATGGACATCTACCTTAACATCCTTAGAATATATTTTACTTGAGTTCTTTGTCATACTTTTCCCCCATTGAATCATTGTACAAAGTAAACCGTTGTAGTATCTCTTCTACCGTAAGCCCGTATTTTAATAGGATGTCCTTTGCCGCGTTCACCGCGGGATTTTCTAAAAGCCCCCTGCAGCCGTAACACTTATTCCCATTATTAACGCACCATGAGTTACAACCTGCCTTAGTAAGCGCCCCTAAACACTCCTGATCTTTTTCATACAGGCAGACATTCTCGTTCATCTTGCACTCCGCGCAAACCGCGTAATTCGGAACAACATAAGGCTTACCCATTAAAACACACTTGATGACATTTACTACTTCAGAAAGGTGCACCGGGCAGCCGTTAATAAAATAATCCACATTAACTACTTTATGAACCGGCATCGCGTTAATAGTGTTTACAATGCCTGCCTTTTCACCATAAACCCTTTGCTTAGCTGTCTCAAGAGGCGCGCGATTTTTAATTCCATTTACGCCTCCAGTAGTAGCGCAGGCTCCCATGGCAATTAAAATTTTTGCTTTCTCTCTAATCTTTTTTATGCGCTTGACGTCATTATCAGTTGAGATAGAACCCTCTACAACAGCTACATCATAATCTTCGCTATCCTCGGATATTACCTCACGGAATTTAACTATATCTACCAGCTGGGTTAACTCAACAAGCGTCATACCCATATTAGCGAATTGAAGCTGACAGCCTTCACAATCCGTAAAATCAAAAAAAGCTAATTTTGGCTTAGATTGTTTTTTCATCCCAATAAATACCTCCAATTAATCCCGCCTTAAAAATTAATATACCTAACGAGACTCGTGACACTCTCCTTTAAAATTTTTTAAATCCGCGCAGGTAAACACCGGCCCTGATTGGCAAGCATATATTCCCTCAATCTGACAATGGCCGCATTTTCCTAAGCCGCAACGCATCCTTCTTTCCAGAGAAACAATGATTTGATGATCTGGAATTTCTTTTTTTAAAAGCTCCGCTATTACAAATCTATACATTATAGGAGGGCCGACCACAACCGCGTATGTCCTGCTGGGATTAATATCTACACCCGGAATCAAGGTCGTAATAAGCCCCACATTACCCTGCCATTCAGGCTCTGCCTTATCTACCGTACAATTCACATTAACTTCAGCTCTCTTCAACCAATCTTTTATTTCTTCTTTAAATAAAAGCTCTCTGGGCGTTTTACAGCCAACGAGCAAATGAACATTGCCAAAATCATTCCGGTTATACATAATGTATCTTATTAAAGATCGAAGCGGCACTATCCCTAACCCGCCGGCAACGATGAGTAAATCATAACCAAACATATTATCTATGGGAAAACCTTTTCCAAACGGGCCGCGTATACCCAGGACATCTCCTTTTTCCATCTGATGCAATTTATTAGTAAAAATACCAGCATTTCTCACCGTAAGGTCAAAAAACCCCTTGTCTGTGGGAGAAGAACAGATAGATATCGGCGCTTCGGCAAAACCAAATATTGAAACCATTACAAATTGACCCGGCTCATGCGCAAGATTAATCTTTCCTTCGAGCTCAATACGAAAAAACTTCTCTTTCTCGGTAAGCATATAAGCCTGAATTAACTTTGCCTTCATCGGCTTATAAGGAGAAGTTTTCATCTTTTCTAAAAGTATCTCCCTATCAATCATTTTGATGCTCCTTCTGCCTCTTCTTTAAGAAGAGCGTTTAAAGTTTCAACAAGTTTTATCTTGGCCATGCACGACCTGGTGCACCGGCCGCAGCCAGTGCAAAAATACCTGTTAAATTTATCAACTGAATACTTAAATTTTCTATAATACCTGTGCCGCTGCCTTGCGTCAGAGCCTTTACGAAAATCTTCTCCGCCTGCCACCTTAGCAAAGTCATCCATCTGGCATGAATTCCATATGCGGTATCTCATTCCCTCGTTAAGAGACAAGTCTACCTCATCTACAGTATCAAAACAGTAACAGGTAGGACATACCGCGGTACAATTACCGCAAGCTAAACAACGTTTACCAACATCCTTCCAGATAGCTGAATTAAAATGCTTATCAAACGCTTCATAAACCTTAGACAAAGAAGAACTAAATTCTTCTTTAAATACTTTTTTCTTAGCTTCTCTTACGCGCTCAAGGCTAATCATATCTTTTTCAGAAGCCTCTTTAATATAATCTAAATTGACAACCAACTTTTCACCCTTCTCTGAATTTATATGCAATATAAATTTCTCTCCGATATCAATCATCATCAAATCATAACCGCCGCGGGGAACATGATTGCCCATTGAAGCGCAATTCGCGTGCTCATCGCAATATTGAAGGCATTCAACGCCTATAATAGTCATCTTATCTTTTCTATTTAAATAATTCGGGTCTTCCGGGCTCTCTCTAAATATCACGTCCATGCATTGGATACCAGCAATATCACAGGTATGCACGGCGAAAAGAATAAATTCTTCAAATTCATTTATCGCCCGAGATGTCTTAAAGGGGTTGATATTAAATTTCAATAATTTTTCTTTTTGGGGAAAATAATATTTCTTGGGAGGCAAAATGGTAGGAATATAATTTAGGCAAATTTCACTCACATCTTTAATTGGCCTAAAAACAAAAAGGCCCTCTTTTTTCTTTGGCGCGTAAAACTTTGCTTTTTCCATTAAACGCTTAAACCATAGGTTTAAGTCTTCTTTTTTTATAACCGCGTATTTCACTCTTAACCTCCATCCTATACAAAATCCAATTTCGTGATTTCTAATTCAGGACCGAAAGGCGTTTTTTTAATTTCTATCTCTAAAGACTCTCGCTTCGTGCCAACTACCTCGTTTCTAAAATGTTCCCTGAAATGCTCTTCGCTTATACCGCCTAATTCTGAAAGCGAGATATAAATTTTTATTAATTTTTTAGCGGATAACTTTTCTTCTTTTTCAAGATATCGAAACAAATTCTTTAAAAGATAACTCTCATGCATAGCTTAAACCCGAAAAACGCATTAAAATTTTGAATATTATAATACCATATCTCTCTTGAGAGTCAAGAAAAATATAAAAAAATCAGAATCCGGAGCAAAATCGGAGAAGAAGAAGACGTAAAGAAGCCTGTCTTTTAGGATCAAGAAAGTAATTCTATACTTTCCTAATCCTAAAAGAGCAAAAAAATAAGGCCTCGTAAATCCCTAACTTGGCCTTTACTTGTATTTTGCGCAAATTTGTTTTTCTGCCTCTAGCCAAATCGCCAAATCCTGGCCAACAGGCTTTCCTTTCCCCTCCCACACAGAAGAAGCCTTTTCCCTGATCATCTGTTGTATCTTAGCATCATCAACCTTTGGAAGGCTCCGGCTGGGTGCGGTTGTAGTTTTAGAAATTTTGTCAAATGCCATCTTACTCACCCCCCTTCACTCAATAGATACAATTATTCCTTAACCCGTTCAGAAGATTCAATAAATTTATCTTCTTCTTTTAAAATAAACTTTATCAATAGAAAAATAACCATACTGACTATAAAAAAATCAAGCATTGAAGCAATCACAATCCCTATATTAAAATGCACCTGGCCTAAATTTATAGTTATATGCTGCCACTTGGTACCGCAAAAGAATAGTTCCAGTATGGGCATTACTAAACCTTCAATAATACTATTTATAAATTTCGCGAAAACCTGCCCAATAAGTATACCGATCGCCACACCCAATATGCTTTGCGATTTAATAAACCTTAGGAAATCATCGCGCAATTTATTTTTTATTCTTTTATCCATCTCTACTTCTCCGCGCCCTTCCTTGCCGTCTCGGAATTATTCCCTTATTTCTCAATATTCGGATATATGAAATTGTATCAAAACTTCCCGCAATGTCAAGCCATTTTCTCGATTAATTAAATTGACAGAATTAAAAAGGTAGTTTATACTTAAACTTGAAATTTATATAAAGAATTTCGCGGAAGTGGCGGAATGGCAGACGCGCTAGCTTCAGGAGCTAGTGGGGCAACCCCTGAGGGTTCAACTCCCTCCTTCCGCATTTGTTTTTATTCTCCCCTTCGGTAAACCCACCATAAATCATTTCTTTAGCACACGATTTGGCACCATTTTTATGAAGTCGTAAAAATTTTTGGTCATTCGTGTTTAAGGTTAAGGAATATCTTTAACTCAGGGTGGGCAAGCCCACCCCTACGCGGAGATTCATAGGGACTACGTAACGACCCGTAGGGGCGAGCTTGCTCGCCCAGATACTTATCAAATTGGATCTATATTTATTACCTTAAACACGAATAACCCAAAATTTTCTTTAGTTGGGCGACAAAAAAAAGCGCCCCATTTATTTTGGGGGCGCTTTTTTTTGTTGTATGCGTATTGGTTTTAGATCCCTCGGCTCCCTTCGGTCGCTCGGGATGACAAGGGGGTGGAAGTATCGGTCGCTCGGGAAAAATGGTGTCAGAACTCCCTATCCCTAGGAAAAATGGTGTCAGAACTCCCTATCCCTATATCACAAAAAGGGTTATGATTAAATTCCTTTATCACAAAAGTGGTTACGATTAAATTCTCTTCGGAATTCCGGGGGAATTCCGGGGACACATTACTTAATTATCCTTTCTTTTTTTGGCAGGGTTTTTGTTTATGCAATATTCTACCGATTAATCTTTCAATTGTCTCAATAAATTTAATATCTATCAAGCCAATTTAAAAATGTCCTTTTAGAATTGTGCAATTCACAATGTCGCAAATAAAATTCACAAAATAAAATTCTGTTATACGGGCGGTTCACGAACCGCCCCTACGACGAAACGTAAATCATGGGGTTATTTGTATAAATGACATCTGTGGGGGGGCGGCCTAACACCGTTTATTTTAAAATAAGCTAACAAACCGTTCCTTAAACTCATAAATACGCCGGTCAAATATAATGTCGCTGTGGGCCACTGGACGCTTGAGTATTATACCATCAAAACAAGTGCACCTGCTAAGCGCGACATATAATTGTCCATGAGTAAATGCGCCGTGCCCAAGGTCAATTATTACCTTGTCAAACGTCTGCCCCTGACTTTTATGAATGGTTATAGCCCAGGCCAGTTTTATGGGATATTGCGCGAAGCTACCCACAACCGTGTCTTCTATCTTATCTTCAGGCTCATTGTAACTATACTCAATCTTCTGCCACTTAACAACAGGAACGTCAAACATACATCCGTTAATATCCACGACTATCGAATCTTTCGATAAAGCGACGACTTTTGCAAGCGTACCGTTAACCCATTGTTTACCAGGATCGTTTTTTATCAATATTACCTGCGCGCCTTTTTTAAGTTTCAAGGATGCGTCGGTAGGATATGCCGATTCTTCGAACTTCCCTGTTGCCGTGGCCTCATACGTAACCTCTTTACCAGGAAGCCTTGATAAGCGGTCCTGATTTATTGTGTTTGCCAGGCTATTAGTTGTTGTCAGGATCACCGTCGAATCTTTTTTAGAAACCGTTATATCTTTTTGGACCATCTTGTTTAATGCATCCAGGTCCTCTTTAGTATGCTCTTTACTCCTAACCCTGTTTAAAAGGCCCATGAACGAACTATCTTTTTGTCTATATACAATCGACAACTCAATGGGCCTGATATTACAATCATTAAACACTTTAGCGCTAAAAAAATAAGGGCTTGAATATCGCTCTTCCAGTAACTCCTTTGCTTCATTTTCAACTACAGGGGATAGCTGAAAAAGATCTCCAAAAAATACCATTTGGGCCCCGCCAAACGGCGTCTTCATCCTATCGCGGTTAAGACGTAACGCATAATCGATCCCATCCATAAGGTCTGACCGAACCATCGATACCTCGTCTATTATTACCATATCGAGATTCTCGATCAGGCTCCTGTCTCTAAGGCGCTTTATGGCATCCTTTTGAATGATCTTTGGAGGTAACCTAAAGAAGGAATGTATAGTCTGGCCGCCTACATTGATGGCCGCGACACCTGTCGGGGCTAACACGATTATCTTTTTACCCGTATTGGCCTTAAAATATTTTAAAAGAGTCGATTTGCCGGTACCAGCCTTACCTGTAATAAAAAGACATTCCTTGGTATGCTCCATCAGATCAAATGCTGACTTAAATTCATCATTTATATCAAGATGTGCCGGAAGATAATCCTTTGTTATTGTTTGATCGGCATAAAATTTCATAGCATTTCTTTATTTTTGATATTCCTTAATATTCTTCAAGATTTCTCCCTTCGGTCGAAATGACAGGTCTGTCGGAATGACGGGTTGATCGAAATGACAGGTTGAGGTGTTAAGCTCTGTCATTTCGAGGAGCGAAGCGACGAGAAATCTTTACCACCTTAGATTTCTTCTGATTTACCGCGAAGATCTTAAAGACAATACAAAAACCAAGAATACCAATAGCATCAATTAAGACATCTCGAATAGCGGCTGATCTGCCCGGAACGAACGACTGATGAAATTCATCGGCTATAGCATAGAAAAACGATGAGGTAGCCGGATAAATAAAAAGTCGAAAAATACCCATATTAAATGAACCCTTGAATGCCCTATATAAAAAGAAGGTAAGAATGAAATATTCAACGGTGTGAGCTATTTTCCTTAAAATGAAATCCTGTTTGAGACTTGTCTTTAAATCCGGAATGCTTGAAAGGTAAAAAATAAAACCCGCCCAAATTATAACTGGAAACCATAATTTAAAAATCTTCACTTCGCCCCTCCTGTCAATAAGGATTCCGCGTAAATTTATTCATTTTGACTTCTGTTCAATATTTATATAATCATCAAACTTCATCTTTTCACCCAGCTCCTGCTTCACTACCCTTACTCTATCCGGAACGCAAGGATGAGTTCTAAAATAAGAATGGGGCTTAATAGGCGCCCGGCGATTTATTTCCTGCAATTTTTCTAAGAACCTGATTACGCCATGCGGGTCATAACCAGCTAATTTTGTATACCGCGCGGCTAATTGATCCGCCAACAATTCATCTTCCCGCGAATAACCTAAGAGCAACTCTGAAAAGGCAGCATCCGCGGCGCTACCTACCTGGCCGCCGGAAGAAGTCAGGGCGGTTAGTATTCTAAATATAGTATACTCTTGCATAGCCTGAAGTTTCTTAATACTGTGCCGCGCCACGATGTGGCCGATTTCATGAGCTAAAACTCCGGCAAGCTCATTATCATCGCTAATTTTATCAATCAAGCCTTTATTCACATAAACAAACCCACCGGGCAAAGATACGGCATTTACATCTTTTTCATCTAATACCCTAAAGGTGTAATTTATTTCTTTTCTATCGCAAACGCTCACAAGTTTCTTGCCTATATCTTCTACGCGCTTCTGTATTAAAGGGTCCTGGACGAGTTTATATTCCTTTTCTACTGCCTTCGCGATAGACTTGCCCATTCGCACTTCGCTGTCAGTGGTATAATAATAAGCCTCTTCCTGTTTAGTCGCGATATTATATTCAGTAGAGCACCCAGTTAGATAGAAAACAGAGAACAGAGAACAGAGAACAGAGAGAGCAAAAATAAAAAGATTGACATCGAGCTTCTTAAGCATAAGATACAACTTTCTCATCGGCAGTCCCACTACATTATAAAAACATCCTTCAATCCTTCTAACAAAAAAAGCGCCCCTTCCTTGTATATCAAAACTGCCCGCCTTATCTAAAGGAGACACCTTGGCAAAATAACTATCTATCTCATCATCCGTTAGCTCATCCATATAAACTTTGGTTTTCTCGTAATCCATTAAAACTTGACCTTGACCCTGACCTTTCTCTATTATCGCGATACCCGTATAAAGCCACTGCGGATTTCTTGATAATCTTTTAAGCATTCTCTTGGCGTCTTTGAGATCCTTAGGTTTACCGAAAATTTTATTGTCCTGCACGCAAATAGTATCCGCGGCAATAATAATACCACTCTTTATCCTTTTAGCAGATTCCTTTGCTTTGTCCAGGGCATTCCTTTTCACTAATTGCGCGAAAGACATTTTCTTCGCTGTCTTTCTTTCTTTGATCTTGCCGGAAACAACCCTAAACTTTAACCCAAAAATCTCAAGAAGCCTTTTCCTCGCCTTAGAATCAGAAGCTAGATAAATATTTTTAATCATTTTTTTTGAACACAGCCTTATCCGTGTTTATCCGTGTTTATCCGTGTTTATCCGTGTTTATCCGTGTTTATCCGTGTTTATC
>ERZ1292640.404-Hain-H43-02um-R1-404-length-34996-cov-43_pt2 | contig 15815 bp, 15 predicted proteins | sample MGYA00564404_ERZ1292640 | MGnify/ENA primary metagenome ERZ1292640 (study PRJEB36523, sample SAMEA6512636) | groundwater metagenome | collected 2019-01-08 | study: AquaDiva: Metagenomics assemblies of 32 groundwater samples
AACGCCGAGAAGGGCCACGGCCAGCGGCAGTTGTCGCTGGGGGTGAAAGTGATGTTCTGACCGCCGTGGGCGAGCGCGCCTCTGGTACACTGCGTACAGAGGGCGGGCGCGTAGCTCAGGCGGATAGAGCATCGGCCTTCTAAGCCGAGGGTCGCTGGTTCGAGTCCAGCCGCGCCTACCAGCGGCTCGACGGACGCCGCCCGGAAGGAGTTCTTGGGATGACGAAGATTCACGTTGAATTGGAGCTCCCGGAAGGGCTTGTGGACAAGGAACTGGAGGCGGAGCTTGTCCGCGGATTCAAGGAGGAGGCTGCGGTGCGGTTGTTCCAGGAGGGCAAGGTGAGCTCCGGGTATGCGGCGCGCCTCATGGGGATCCCGCGGGTGGAGTTCCTGCAGGTATTGCGACGGCGGGGGGTGGCTTACGTCGAGTACACCGTCGATGACTACCATCAGGATCTGAAAACCATCGAGCAGTCCGAGGGCCGACCCGTTTAGCCCGGCGGCGACCGGTAATGCGAGTCGTCGCCACTGGAGGCTATCCTGCTGGCGCGAGAATTGCCCGCTGACGTCCTGGTCATGGACGACCGCCGCGCAGTTTTCTAGGCGCGAGCCTTGGGTATCCCGGTCGTCCGCACACCGATGGTATACATCACCGCCAACCGCCGCGGACTCATCCGGAGTGTCCGAGAGAAGCTCGACCGCTTGCGCGAGCAAGGCTTCTGGCTCAAGCAGGCGGACTACGAAACCATCCTGCGAGAACTCGGCGAGCTGTGAGCGCGTGGGGAGCATCGGCCTTCTAAGCCGAGGGTCGCTGGTTCGAGTCCAGCCGCGCCTACCAGCCGGTCAACGGAGCGAGTTGGTCATCCGCCGGAGTTCGCTCGCTCCGTCGGGGCGACCCGGTTGTAGAGCCAGGCAAAGAGCGCTCCCGCGAGCGCGCCGGTGGCGAAACCGTAGACGAGACCGACGAGACACCCCAGGTAGCTCACGCAGTAGCCAAAGTAGACGCCAGCCAGCAGGCCGAGGTGTTCTCCCGCCCCGCGCCATAGGCTGGACAGCGTCAGAAAAAGAATGGCCAGCGCCCAGAGGATACCGGCCGCCAACGCGCAGCCTTTTACGCTCAGTCGCATAACAGCCTCCTTCAGTGACATGATCCCACGAGACGCAGTGGCGCGCCGCCAGTAAAGGCGCCGGTTAAAGCTTGCGGCAGACGATCTTGAAGGCGTAAGCGTAACGGCAGGGGCGCTTCGATGGCAACTGAATGATGAGACCGTCGCTCGCCTGTTTCCACTTCAGCGGCTCCGCCAGCCCGAGCATTTCCACCCGCAGGACCTCCTTGCCCGCCAGCGAGCCGAGTTTCAGATCCTCCTCCGGCCACTCCAGGGCGATCGCATAGAGGGTGTCGCCCTTGCGGGTGAAGCGCACATCGCCGTCCTCATGCGTCTCCCAGCAGCGGGCGCCGTAGATGGCCTCGCCGTTGACCCGCAGCCACTCGCCGGCGCGCCGGAGGCACTCCTGCATGATCTCGGGAATCGTGCCGTCGGCCCGCGGCCCGACGTTGATCAGCAGGTTGCCGTTCTTGCTCACGACATCGACGAGGTAGTCCACCAGCTCGTTCGGGGTCATGTACTGGCCCGGCTTCAGCCGGCGGTTGTAGCCCCAGGAAGTAGGGTCGAGCGAGTCGCAGGTTTCCCATTTCTCTTTCGAGATCCGGGTCATCCTCGCGCGCTCGGGAGTTGCAAAGTCGCCGAGGATCTTGCCGTCGGTGTCCAGCCCCCACCGGTCGTTGGCCGCCACATCGTCGGGATTCTCGGAGTGGTTGTAGAAGTAGGCCAGCACCTCCTTGCTGTTCCAGTAATCGGCCGGCAGGGGCTTGCCGTCGCGGTCTCTGACGGGACCCACCCGCACGTCGCCCCAGAGGATGCTGGGACGATACAAGTCCACCAGTTCCTTGATGGAGTTGTTCATGTACTCGACCCAATCGCGGCCGGGGTAGCGCTGGTCCCAGAAGGTATAGGTGGTGTTGTGGTAGAAGCCCATCTTCATGCCCCGCTGGCGAACCGCTCGGGTGAGGTCGCCGGCCAGGTCCCTGCGGGGTCCCGCCTCCATGGAATTGCGGCGAGTGTGCCTGGTGGGCCAGAGCGCATACTCGTCGCCGTGCTTGGCGGTCAGCACGACATAGCGGGCGCCCGCCTGGCGGAACAGCTCCGCCCACGCCTCCGGGTCGTACTTCTCCGCCTTGAACATCGGGATGAAGTCGTCGTAGGCGAAGTTCGGCCCCCAGTTGTCGAGGTGATGCTTGTAAGCTTCCTGGCGGATGTTGGCTTTGAAGAGGTCCTCGGGCAGGTTGCCGCGGGCGGCCGTGTAGGGAGGGCCGCCGAGCATGAAGCCGAAGCTGGACTTGGGGCTGATGAACTCGACGTACCATTCGTGGAAAGCGGGAACGGCATAGACGCCCCAATGGATGAAGATGCCGAACTTGGCGTCTTCAAACCACTGCGGCGCCCTGTGCTGGCGAAGCGATTCGGTGGTGGGCTGGAAAGGGCCGGTCTTCTCGGACGCGGCAGGGCCGCCGGCAACCAGCGTAACGCTGGCCGCCAGTAGAGCGGCAACTACGGTGGCTGTGGGCTTCCAGGATCCTGTTTCCATAGTGACCATTCAAAACTCCAGCCTTAGGCCGAACTGCATCTCGCGGGCGCGGGCGGCGGTGTTGATCGTGCCGAACATGGGCGAGGTCAGGTTGAAGGTGCGCTGCGGCTGGCGGAAGTTGACGTTGTTGAACAAGTTGAAGAACTCGGCGCGGAACTGGAGCCGGGCGCGCTCGCCGAAGCGCAGGTTCTTGGCCAAACTCACGTCCCAGTTCTTAAGGCCGGGGCCGATCAGGATGTTGCGCCCGGCGCTGCCGAAGCGGCCCTGCGAGGCGGGCACGGCCGCGAAAGGGCTCGTGATGTTGGAACCGCAGGCGGCGTTGCGCGGATCCTCGACGTAGCAGTCGGGATTGCCGGCGCGGATGACCGGCCTGCCGATCAGGTCGGGCCGGTCGGCGCCGAGACCGTCTCCGTTCTGGTCGCCGGACATCACCACGCTGAAGGGGAAGCCGCTCTGAAAGGCCGTGATGCCGCTCAACTCCCATCCGCCCAGGATCTTGTCCGCCAGCGGATTCAGGTCCGCCAGCAACGCCCGGCCCCGCCCGAAGGGAAGCTCGTACACGTAGCTGATCACGAGCCGGTGGCGGACATCGAAGCCAGAGAGCGCTCGGTAGTAACCGCGGAGGTTGCGCGGGTCGCCGCCGTCCATGACGCGGTCGCCCGAGCCGCGCTCGCTCGACAGGTCAATGGACTTCGACCAGGTGTAGGAAGTCAGGAACGCCAGCCCCTTGGAGAAACGGCGCTGCGCTTTTACCTGGAGCGAGTGATAGTTGGAAGTGACGTAAGAGGCCATTCCCAGCGCGTTCCCCCACTTCGGCAGCGGGCGGCGGTCCTGGAGCGGGCGCGTGTCGCCGGGCTGTTGCGGCAGCGGGATGTTGAAGAAGGGAAGCTCATTGAGCTTGGTGCCCTTGTTGCCGACGTAGCCGGCGTCCAGGCTCATGCCGCCAGGCAGCTCGCGCTGCACGGTCAGGTTCCACTGCTGCACGTAGCCCTCGCAAAAATCGGGGCTGATGTTCTGGGTGCTGGTCACCGACGGAGGCCCGGCGCCGGTGAACGGATCGGCCAGGTCGATCTCCGGCCGGGTGGTGGAAGAGGAGCGCTGCTGCGTCTCCGCATACGGCGGCTGGCGGCGGCTGATGACGAAGTTGTTCACGAAGTTCTGCGAGTTGGTGTAGAAGATGCCGTAGCCGCCGCGTAGCACCGTGCCGCGTCGCAGGCTGTAAGCGAAGCCGAAACGCGGTCCCCAGTTGTTGCGGTCCGCCCCATAGAGGGCGCGCGCCCCGACGCCGCTGAACTGGAGAAGGCTGGCGGCCTCGGGGCTTTTGGCCACGATGATCTGGCCGGGCAGGCCGGTGTTGAAGTCGTTGGTGAGAGGATAGAGCAGCGAGCGGCGGTCGAGGATGTCCACCAGCGGGCTGACGTACTCGTAGCGCAGGCCGAAGTTCAACGTCAGGCTGCGGCCCGCCTTCCAGTCATCGTTGAAGTAGTAACCGTGCCAGGTCGAGCGCCCCGTTTCCACGCCTTTGCCGACCACGCGGGTGGCCTGCCACGGAATGCCGAGCAGCAGGTCGGCGAAGGCGTTGCCGGTGTAATCGCCGCGGAACACGAAGTTGCCGCGCCGCGAGCCGGGCACCGCGCCCGGAGTGTTCTGCTGGTAGCGGGTCAGGCTCAGTCCGGCCTTCAGGCTGTGATTCCCCGCCGTGCGGGTGAGGCTGCCGGCGTGGGTGAACTCGTTGGAGACGTCGTTGAGCGGCAGCGTCTCGGAGTCGCCGAAGGCCGTCATGGCGATGCGCTGGAACTCGAACCGCGGAGCCCCCTCGAACTGCTTCCCTTCGATCCGGTGGTTGATGCCGAACTGGGTGAAGATCCCATCCTTGCCGCTGTTTGGATAGGTGCGCTTGAACAGCGAGCGGTTGAAGGAGAAGCGGTACTCGGCCAGCAGGCGCGGGCCGAAGACGTGAGTGTGCGCCAGCGCGAAGACCTGGTTGCGCGGCGGGTCGATGTATTCGAAGCCGGGCAGCATCGAACTGGGGGTGCTGATCTCCCAGTGGTCGGCCAGCGAGTAACGGCCGCTCATGCGGTCCCGCGAGGAGAACTCGTGGTCCACCTTGGCGGTGACCTGGTCGTCGCGGACGGCGGTCGGGCGCGTCACCAGCAGGTTATTGGTGGTCGCCGCGGGGGCGCCGAAGTTGGGCATCGGCCACATGGCCAGCGCCGCTTTGGCGGCTTTGTGGAAACGGTCGGCGGGAATGCGGTTGGCGGGGAAGGGGCGGGCGGTCGAGGGATCCCTGAGAGCGGCCGTCAGCCCGGAGAAATCGCCGCCGCGCCAGGCTTCATTGGGCACGCTGCGGAAGCTCTCCACGCCGCGGCGCTCGCGCAGGCCCTCATAGTTGCCGAAGAAGAAGGCGCGGTTTCGCACAATCGGCCCGCCGAGCGTGCCGCCGAACTGGTTGCGGTTCAGCCGGCTCACCTCGGGCAGGAAGAAGTTGCGGGCGTCGAAAACGTTGTTGCGGAGAAACTCGAATGCCGAGCCGTGCAGCGAATTAGTGCCGGACTTGGTGATGAGATTGACCTGGCCGAAAGCCGCCTGGCCGAACTCGGCCGAGTAGAGGCTGGACTGCACCTTGAACTCCTGGATGGCGTCAATCGAAGGGCGGATCGCGATGCTGCCGTACTGCCGCGCGTTGTTGCTGGCGCCGTCCATCATGAAGTTGTTGTGGTGCTCGCGGCCGCCGATGGCCACGCCCGAGCCGTTGCTGCCGGTGGTGGCGCCGGCCGACATCTCGGCGCCGCCGGGCCGCGAATTGGCGCCCGGCACCAGCAGGATCAGTTGAGAGAAGTCGCGCCCGTTGAGCGGGATCTCGGTGTTATAGCGGTTGTCGATCACCTGGCCCACCGCCGCGCTCTCCGACTGGAGCAAGGAAGCCTCGCCGGTGACGGTCAGCGTTTCGGTGACGGCGCCAACTTCGAGGACCAGGTTGATCCGGGCCTCCTGGTTGACCTGGAGCACGATGCCGGTGATCGTCTTGCGCTTGAAGCCGGGCGCTTCGGCGGTGATGGAGTAGCTGCCCACCGGCAGCGCGGGGGCCACGTACACGCCGCTGGCGTTGCTGCGGACGGCGCGGGTGAAGCCGGTCTGCTGGTGAGTGACGGTGAGCGAGGCGCCGGGAACCACGGCATCGCTGGGGTCGGTCACCGTGCCGACGATGGTGGCCGTGGTCTGGCCCGGCGCGGTCCCGAACAGCGAGAAGAAGGCAAGAAAAAGATGCAATATGCGTCTGGCTGGCATGTCCATGTACCGCCGAAGGGTATTCTATGAAGTTTCCGGCTCGGGCTCAACCGGGCCTGAGATGTGGGCTTGGCGGTAAGGTCGATGCATGAGCAAGCTGCCTGCAAAGCGCGCCCGGGCCAGGGGCGACTGGCAGCTTCAGGAGGCCAAGGCGCAGTTCAGCAAAGTCTTCCGGCTGGCGCGCTCGCGCGGGCCGCAGCGTATTACCAGGCACGGAAAGGAAGCGGTAGTGATGATTGCGGCCGAGGAGTTCGAACGGCTGAGCCGCCGCGCAAGCCAGCCGCGGAGCCTGGTTGAGTTCTTCAAGGTATCGCCGCTGGCGGGTTCCGGCATCGACCTTGAGCGGGCTCGCGATTACGGGCCTCCCAGCCGCCTATGACCGGCTCCTTGCTGGATACCAACGCCATTTCCGAGCTGGTCCGGCGGCCTCCGTAACCCAGGGTTGTGAAGTGGGTGGAGTCCACCGACGAGGCCCTCTTCTTTCTCAGCGTGCTGACGCTGGGGGAGATCCGGAAGGGGATCGCAGCGTTGCGGAGCGCTTCCCGCCGTGGCCGGCACGGGCGTCACCGTCTTCAACCCGTGGGAGTCCTGACGTCATCCATAGCGCCGCTTGGGGTGGGGTGATGGCTGCGGTTGAAGTCCACCGGCGACAGGCTTACCATTGTGGTAGGAGCATGGAGTACCGCGAGATCATAACCATCGAGCCGGGCAAAATGGGCGGCAAACCCTGCATCCGGGGGTTGCGCATAACCGTCTACGATGTGCTCGACTATCTGGCCTCTGGCATGACCGAGGACGAGATCCTGGAGGATTTCCCGGATCTGACGCGGGAGGACATCCGCGCGTGCCTGGCCTTCGCCGCCGACCGTGAGCGCAAGCTGGCGAGCATCCCTGCGTGAAGCTGCTTTTCGATGAGAACTTGTCGCCGCGATTGTGCGCGGCCCTTCACGATGTTTTCCCCGGCTCGGCTCACGTTCGGGATCTCGGACTGAAGTCGGCGCCCGACGCGGATGTCTGGGCCCACGCCAGCCGGAACGGCTTTGCCATCGTGACCAAGGACGCGGACTTCCGACAGAGGAGCTTCCTCTACGGACAGCCGCCGAAGGTGGTTTGGATTGCGCTGGGAAACTGTTCAACGAAAGCCATCGAGCGGGAGCTTCGGCTTCGTGTGGCCGAGCTCGCCGAGTTTCTCTCGGATGAGCAGGAGGCATTCCTGGTCCTGTCGTAGGGCGGCGCGGCCAATTCACTGGGTCCGCTGCTCGGGCTCCTTGTCACCACCAGCGGACGCCGGCCTTGCCTTCAATATGATTCGCTTGCCTTCTTTTTCGTAATCACAAGAACCCCGCGTGACCAGGATAGCGCTGAGGTAACTGAGAAGCTGAGGTGCTAGCCGCTTTTGCCTAAGGTACGCTCCGAGGGATCCCAGGGGTGGCTTGTCGCGCGAAGCACCCACCACGATCCGGCCACTGGCCTGGATCTTGCTTCTCACGGAGCTGATGATCTCGGGAGTGATCACGAGGGCCTCTTTGCGTTGGACTTGGCCATCTGCATCTGACGGGTAGACGATGATTTCTCCCGCCGGGAGCATCCTCCACTCGAAGGGCTTCTCTTCCGAGAGCGTCTTACAGGCAGTCATAGGGCTCCGGTGCGGGACCAGGCAGAGGAACCGCAAGACCTCCGCGCCGGTGTTCACGAACTGGTGAAGCTCCGCACCGGCGACGAAGACAACCGTGCCGTGCGTAAGGGGACGCTCACCTTCGTCGCCGCGCACGGCGCCGGCGCCACTGAGGACGAAGACCTCGTGCTCCCAAGCGTGCTGGTGATGCGGCGTGGCGCGGCCGGGCTGGACTTCGATGACGCGCATGGCGAAGTTCGGCGCGCCGTCCTCGGCGGCGATCACCCAGCGCAGCGACACCCCCTCGGCTTCGCCGGAGCCTTTTGCTTCGACGTCCTGCCAGTCGCGCACGATCATGGTGTCCTCCTCACAGCGCCCACCCCGCGCGGTAGGGCTCGTTGACGTACTGGTTAGCGTCCGCATCGTTGGTGATGCGCATGGTGGCGGCGTCCCAGACCAGGTGCTTGCCGGTGCGGACGGCGACGGTCCCGAGCAGAGCGGTCTCGGTAATCAGGGTCGCGAACTCGAACTCGCAGTTGGCCGGCTTGCCGCCCTTGCAGGCCTCGACCCACTCCTGATAATGGCCGACCGTCCGCGGGGTGGTCTTTGGCGGCGGCGTGTAGGCCTTCGTCTTTTCTTCCGGCACGAGCCTGGGGCCGCCGCTGAATCCGCTCAGCAGCACGCCCTTTTCGCCGGCGAACAGAATGCCCGAGGCGGGCAGCGGCTGCCCGGCCTCCAGTTCCAGCGGGCGCGGCGGCTTCAAGCCGCCCTCGTACCAGGTGACTCGCGCCGGCGGCAGATCGCCGCGGGCCGGGAACTCCCAGGTGATGATCGCCGAATGGGGAAACGTCTCGGGAAAACTAGCCACGCGGCGCTTCACCAGGAGCCGCTCCCCGGTCTTGTCCATCACCGGCTGCATCACTGCCGTTGAACTTGCGTGCGCGCTGGCCGGCGGGCCGAGCTTCAGCGCGCGAAAGATGACGTGCAGCGTGTGGCAGGCCATGTCGCCGACCGCGCCGGTGCCGAAATCGCACCAGCCGCGCCAGTTGAAGGGATGGTAGATGGGGTGATACGGACGCGCCGGGGCGGGGCCCAGCCACAGGTCCCAGTCGAGGGAGGACGGAACGCCGTGGGTCTCGTCGGGCCGCGCGAGTCCTTGCGGCCAGATGGGACGGTCGGTCCACACGTGCACTTCGCGTACAGCACCCACGGCCCCCGCCTGGACCCACTCGGCGGTGGAACACGCCCCTTCGGAGGCGCACGATTGCACGCTCATCTGAGTTGCGACCTTCGCTTCGCGGGCCGCCCGGGCCAGCCGGCGGGCCTCGTGAACAGTCCGCGTCAGCGGCTTGGCGCAGTAGACGTGCTTGCCCAGTTGCATCGCGGCCAGCGCTATCACCGCGTGGGTGTGATCGGGCGTGCCGATCACCACCGCGTCGATGCCCTTCTCCTTTTCGAGCATCACGCGGAAGTCGCGATAGGTCTTGGCATTGGGGTAGCGGGCGAAGGTCTTGGCCGCGACGATGTCGTCCACGTCGCACAGGAAGGCGATGTTTTCGCTCTCGCAGCCGCGCAAGTAGGACGCGCCCACGCCGCCGACGCCGATGCCGGCGATGTTGAGCTTGTCGCTGGGCGCCTGGCGACCCGCGCCGCCGAGCACATGGCGCGGCACGACGGTCAGCGCCGCCGCGCCGGGAACGAACGCGCGGCGGGAAACGCTACGGCTGGTCATATCCGGTCAACCTCCTCACCCAGATGTTGCGGTAGCGCACCGGGACGTCGTGGTCCTGCAAGGCCAGCGCCTCTTCGGGCTCGTGCGGCGCGTAGGTGCCCACGCGGCGGTGCGCCATGCGGCCGATGATCTCCTGGCGGTGATGCACCAGCACGCCGTTGTGGAAGATGGTGACGTGGGCCGGCTTGACCACCTTCTCGCCCTCGAAGCGCGGCGCCTCGAACACGATGTCGTAGCTCTGCCACTCGCCCGGCTTGCGCGAGGCGTTAACCAAGGGCGGGTACTGGCCGTAGATCGATCCCGCCTGGCCGTCGGCGTAAGTGAGATTGTCGTGCGAGTCCAGCACCTGGATCTCGTAACGGCTCATGATGAGCACGCCGCTGTTGCCGCGCCACTGGCCGGAGTTCCCCGCTTGGGGCGGCACCGACCACTCGATGTGGTACTGGGCATCGCCGAACTTCTCCTTGCTGACGAGGTCGCCGGTCTTGCCGACGATTTCCATGTAGCCGTTCTCCACTTTCCAGCCCGGCGTGACGGGTTTCCCCCGCTCGGGACCCTTGCCGCGCGCGGTCCACGCCGAGAGGTCTTTGCCGTCGAACAGAACGACGGCGTCCGAGGGCGGGCGGCCGTGTTCGGTTCCCGGCGTCACCACCCGCGGGTGCGGCCGCTTCAAATCGTGTACCCGCCACTTCTGGCCGGGCAGGACCGGCGTGTCTTCGTAGCCGGGCGCGGAGGTGCGGGGGCGCTTCGGCTCTTGCCCGTTGGCTGCGACCGCCAGCGCCAGCGTGGCGGCAGCGATAACGTGTCGATGTTTCATAAGTCGTCCTTCGATCGAGGGTATCAGATTGCCTCGGCCGCTTCCCGTATCAGCCGAGCGCAGCGAGGCGCCTGGTAGTCCTTCTCCAGTTGCGCGGCCAGGCGCTCGAGTTCGGCGCGGGTGGCGCGGCCGGGGCGCAGTGCGTTGTAGATGCGCAGGATCAGGTCCTCCGGCACGCGCGCCAGCTCGGCGGCGCGACCGAGGTTTTCGGCGAGCTGCGTCCGGCCGGCGGCGCGCGCAATCTCCGCCTGCAACTCCAGCGCCTCGGGCGTCACGCGCAGGTCGGCCATGGTGATGCTGCCCGCCAGCACCGCCTCCAGCGTGATCTGGTCGAATGCAAGGCCGGAGGGCGTCTTCAGCCGGTGCGGCTGCTTCTCGGCGAGCGGGTAGCGGTCTTCTTTCATTCGCGTTTATTCGCGTTCATCCGCGGCTATTATCTGCACTTCCTGCGGCGGCTTGCCGGGCGTCACCTGCTCGGTCTCGCGCAGGTGCAGGATGGTCGTCTTCACGATGTACTTCAGCCGGGCCATGTTGTCGATCTGGACCGGCACCGGCAGCACCGGCTCTCGCCTGGCGTACTTGGCGGCGTTTCGCCCGATGACGCGATAGGATTCGAGCGTCAGGTTGGGCGCCTGGGGGAACAGCTCTAAGTTGTCCAGCGGCTCCAGGTCGCGGCGATGGATGACGGTCGTGCCCTTCGACTGGATTCCGATGCTGATCCCCGAGCCGCTCAACTGCGCGCCGGCGTGGCCGATGAACCCGCAGTCCGACGTGGCGCAGATCCTCACCACGCGCGCCTTCAGACCTTCTTCCTCGATGCCGGCGATCAGCGCCTCCAGCACGTCGCGATGGGGCAGGCCGAGCAGGGTGGCGTCAAGCGTGCCGCCGAAGGCGGGACCGACCGCGATGACGATCTCTCGCGGGTCCAGGCCGGCTCGCGCCTCGCCGGCCTCTTCGAGCAGAGGCGCAGCGGCCGCGGCCGCCCCGATCGTGCGGGGATCGGCCGCCTGCGGCACCGAAGCGATTTCCCGCCAGCGCTCGGGCGAAAGGCGGTAGCCTGTGCCCGGCCCCTGGTAGTCGTTCGGGTCGTTGATCGCGCTCAGCACCCGCGGGCCAGGCAGCACCATCGCCGAGGTCTGCAAGTGATCGCCTGCCACCCGCAGCTTCTGGATGGCAAGGATCTTGGCGGCGATGTCCTCGAACCCGTTGCGCGCCAGCGCCCGGATTACATCGAGCCCGTTGCGGCCGCGGTTCAGGAACTCCCCGGCGGCTTCCAGATCGGCCACCACGTCGCGGTCGGGCAGGTCAGCGCTCGAGCGCGCGATCACGGCCGCCTCCACCTCGCCGTCGGAAACGGGCGGCAGGCCGAATTCGCGGAAGACAGCCTGGACTGCGCAAGCCGCGCGGCGCCGCACCGCGAGAATCTCCGGCTCGCGCACGGGACGCAGGCCGCCGTCCACCTGCATGTCGCGCTGGAGGATGTTGTAGTCGTCGAGGTCCCCGGCGTCGAAGTTGCCGCCGCCGAACAGGTTGTCCTCGCGCGGCATCGAGCTGTAGCCGGAAAAGATGAAGTCGGCGCCGGGCAGGAACTGGAGCATCAGCTTGGCGGTCTTGCGAATCTCGGAGTGCGAGGCCATGGCGTCGTTGCCCGAGGCCACTTCCAGGTCGAGCATGGCCGCGATCAGGTTTTCGGCCAGCACGCCGCGCACGCCGCCGGGCAGCGATTCCGGCAGCGCGATGCAACTGATGGAGCCGTTCTGCACGCCCTGCGAGCCTGCGCCCTTAACCGCCATCAGGCAGCGGGTCTCCAGGTAGATCATGGAGTGGCCTTCGGCGTGGCCCATCAGCGCTTCCGAGCCGGTGCCGGAGGTGAACCGCACCTTGATGCCGCGCGAGGCGTAAGCCGAGGCCAGGAACGCCTTCGACCACGGCGAGTCGTCGCCGTCGCGGAACGCCTGCTCGGTGCCGTAAACGGAGAGCGTTTCCGCATAAGTCGTCAGCCCGAGGAACGCGAGCCGCAGCCCGAGCGATTCCTCGACGGCGCATTGGGTAAGGGCCGTGCCGCGCCCGGTCTGGGAGCCGATGAGAATCGCCAGCGCGTTGAACGGGGCGTAGCGCGAGACGCCGACGGTGGTCTCCAGCTCGGCGAACCCGCGCTGGACGGCTTCGGCGGCGTCGGCGGCCAGCAGCGCCGGGTTCTCCTTGCGGTTGGTGACGTGAGCCTGGTTGGAGGGCGTTCGGCGCGCCCGCATTTTCTGTAGCGCCATCATCATCTCGACCACGTTGAGGCGGCTGGCGACGTCCATGATCTTGGCCGGCGTCAATCCGGCGCAGACCCTCACCACCTCACGCCGGGGAACGTGGATATCGGTGAGCATCCGCGCGATGGCGGCGGAGTCCATGGCCATGGCCTCTTCAGCCACGGCGCAGTCGATGGCGTAGCGGGCGATGAAGCGGTCGAGCAGATCGAAGCCGGCCTCCGGTGCGCCGTCGAGTTCGACGATGCGCCCGTTCTCGACGCGGATCTGCGGCGTAGGATCATGCGGGCTGTGGAAGAGGATGAGGCCGGTCTCGGGCCACTCCTCAATGAAGCTGTCGCGGTTGATCGCACGCCCGGCGCGGTCCTGAAAGCGTTTCGAGCTGGCCACCGCCAGCCATTCTACCGAACCGGCAGAACCGTCTCGTTGGCGGTCACGCCACCCTGGCTGACCAGCAGCTTCAAGTCGCCGGTGCGGACGTCGGCCGGGACGCGGACATTGATTTGGTAGAGCCCGACGGAGGCGGGCGTCAATCCGGCGAACACAACCTCGGCTGGCTGGCCGTCGATACTCACCTGGGGTCTGGCGACGACTTCGGCGAGCGGCGGCAGGCTGGGCGTTTGCAGGCCCGAAGCCACCATCGGATTGGTGAGCCCCATGCCGGCCAGGTAGATGACGATGTAGTCGCCGCGGCGCGCCGGGTTGCCCGCGTCGATCAGGCGGAAGCCGGCGTCTTGCGCGACCACGCGCCCGTCAGGGAAGGCGGCCACTCCGGGCTGCACCGGCACGAGGTAGATGCTGTCGGGCAGCGTGTAGGCGCCGCGGACGTTGACCAGGATAGGGTACGGGCGCCCCGGCGGAAGTTCCACTGGGATCTGGGCGTTGATCTGCCCGCCGCTCAAGTAGTACAAGGGCGCTGCGCTTTCTCCGACGATCACCGAACTACCGGTGAAGCTCGTCGGCAGGCGGCCGCCGGAGAGCGGCGGCTGGGCGGTGGCGGCGGCCAGGTCGGCGCCGAAGATCTGTGCGATCGTGCCCGGCGCCAGCGCGGCGCCCACTTGCGGGTTCAGGGTGTGAAGCGTTCCGTTCGGCGCGAGCACGGGCGCGCTGTTCTCCAGCACCGCCCCGTGCAGGCGGGCGCGCGTGGTTCCCAAGCCGGGCAGTCCGGGCGCCCACGCCCTGGCGGTGAGCGACATCCAGGAAGCAGCGCCGCGCGGCACCCAGACGCCGGTGTAAAGCCCATCGCCCGCGTGCCGCAGCGCGAGGGCGGGGTCACCGTTGGAGAAGGTCACCGCGACGAGCGCGTTGGCGACTGGTTGACCGCAGTCGTTCGCCAGCCGCAGCCCGATTCGGGTGGGTACGCCGGTCCTGGTTTCGAAGCTGTCGGGCAGGGCGGTGTGGACGGCGGCCAGCGTCGCTGGCGAGCAGGTGTCCCCGGGCGGGCGCACCGCCAGGGTCACGTTAATCACGCGCAGCAGCGGGCTTCCCAACGAGACGACCACGTCGCCGGTGTAGACGCCGGGCGGGAGGTTGGTGGGCACGGTGGCCACGTGCAACGGCGCCGGCGCGGAAGTGGAAGCCTCAGCCCGCGACGGCGTCACCGATAACCAGCTCGTGCCCATGCCTTGATTGACCTGGGCGAAAGACTGGTAGGGGATCGAAGCCGAATTGCTGAGGAACAGGGTGACCGGCTGTGACGCGGGCGGCGCCGCTCCGCTGGTCGCCGTGAAGAGGAGGCCGGCCGGCGAAAAGGCCGGCGCCGGCGGGGCCGTCGCGTCCGCGACCCGGAGCACGAAGACGGCGTACTGCGGGGAGTTCGGCGCTTCAGCCGTCGCAACCTTGATCAGCGCGTAGTGGGCGCCGGGCGCAAGCGTTGAGGTGTCGGCCGCCAGCTCGATCGTTCCCGGCGAGCCGGGCGCGGCCGTGCCAGACGCCGGACTGAGTGACAGCCACTGCCGGCCGCTGGCGATCTCGGCCGTCCAGTTCAGTTTCGCTTCGCCGCTGTTCAGCACCGAGATCTGGCGGGGTTCGCGAGTACCGTGTCCCGCCCTGGCATCCAGTTGCAGGCCGGGGGGGTAGAGTTCGAGCAGCGGGCCGCGGTCCGCCAGGTAGAGCGCAACCGGGACCTCGCGCGCGCCCAACTCGGTGGCGATCCGCAGCACTGCGCGGTGCAGTCCCGGCTGAAGACCGGGCAGAGCCACGCTGACCCGCACGAGGCAGTCGCCCGCGCACGTCTCCACCGCTGGCCGCAGCCAGGCGGCCGAACCCGTAACCATCACCGTACCGGCGGCAATCCCGCCCGAACCGGTGTTGCGGACCAGCACTGGCTGTTCGAGGCTGACCGGCCCGCCGATGCGCCCGTTGAAGCGCAGCACCTCCGGCGCCACCTCCAGTCGCGGCGCGGCGCGCACCACCCTCAGCGCGACCGGGATGGGCGGCGCCATCAGCACGCCGCGGCTGGTGGTGATCTGGAGCCGGGCCGGGCCGTAATCGCCCGCGGCCAGGCCGGCGGTGCTGGCGCCCACCAGCAGCCGGGCCGGCGTGGTGGCCCGCGTGGCGTTGACCAGCAGCCAGTCGGGTTTTCTCACGCCGGGCGCGCCGCCGTCGATCTCCACCTGGAAGTCGAACAACGAGCCGTCGGCGGTGATGACCGCGATGGCCTGGGACAGCGGCTCATCAGCTTGCGCCACCGCTGTCAGGCTCACGCTGGCGGGCGTGACCAGCAAGCTCGGAGTGATCTGTGCGCCGAGCGTGGCGACGCTGGCGAGAGACAAGAAGACGCACCCAGCCCGCTTCATGCCGGCCATTGTACCGAATCCCGCGCCGAAGCCTGCCGGCTTGGCGCCGTGCGCGCTGGTGTATACTTTGACTGCTCGATGGCCAGCGACGAGCCCGCCCGGAACCCTGTGGTGTTCATCTCGCACGCGCCGGCGGAGCGCGAGTGGGTGGAGAACTTTCTCCGGCCGGCCCTCGGTGAGCACCTGACTCTCACCCCGCAGACGTTCAGGCCCGGCGCCGCGCGAGTGACCCAGATCGAAGAGGCGGTGCGGAACAGCCGGTACACGTTGGTGGTGCTTAGCCCGGCTTACCTCAGCGACGACGATTCGCTCTTCAGCGAGCTGCTGGCCACCCACATCGACCTGGCCAGGCACGGCGACCGGCTGGTCCCCGTGCTGAAGGAGCGTTGTGAGATTCCGGCGCACATTGACTACCGCGTGCGGCTGGATTGCACCGTCGAGTCGAACTGGGAAGGCGAGGTGGCGCGGCTACGCGAGCTGCTCGCGCAGCCGGAACCTGCTCGCGAGGAGATCCGCTGCCCGTTTCCCGGCATGGTGCCGTTCCGGCGGGAAGACGCCCCCTACTTCTTCGGGCGCGACCGCGAGATCGAGGAGATCCTCCAGCGTCTTCGCCACCAGCGCTTCCTGGTCGTCATCGGCCCATCCGGCTCCGGCAAGTCCAG
>ERZ1292640.2189-Hain-H43-02um-R1-2189-length-15795-cov-56_pt1 | contig 15795 bp, 13 predicted proteins | sample MGYA00564404_ERZ1292640 | MGnify/ENA primary metagenome ERZ1292640 (study PRJEB36523, sample SAMEA6512636) | groundwater metagenome | collected 2019-01-08 | study: AquaDiva: Metagenomics assemblies of 32 groundwater samples
ACGCAATAACGCATAACGCAATAACGCATAACGCAATAACGCAATGACCTACGATCGATTCCAACAAGAAGCAATAGATTATATCAACCAGGGTTATTCTGTAATTGTTTCAGCGCCCACCGGAAGCGGCAAAACCGCGATTGCTGAACATGTTATCGAAACCTCTTTGACGAATAAAATTGGCGTCCTCTATACCGCCCCTATTAAGGCGCTTTCCAACCAAAAGTTCCGGGACTTCCAAGATCAATTTAAAGACCATATCGGTATTTTAACCGGGGATGTATCAATAAATCCGGGCGCGCAGGTATTAATTATGACCACAGAGATATTCCGCAATAAAATACTAGACGAACCGGAATCCTTAGAAAAATATTCCTGGATTATTTTTGATGAAATCCATTATATTGATAACCCTGAACGTGGCACAGTCTGGGAAGAGTCCTTGATGTTCCTGCCTAAGCATATGAACATACTTGGGCTTTCTGCCACCATACCCAACATAAAAGAATTTGCTTCCTGGATTGAATCTATTCATAATAAACCCGTAAAGATAGTTATTGAAGAAAAAAGGCCCGTGCCGCTGCATTTTTTCTTTCAGGGCCAAAATGAAATTATGGATAAACCTGAACAATTAAAAAGGCTAAAGTTCGATAAGCCCAATAAATTATTGCCCCTCATAAATTACATAAAACAAAGAGCGGGGTTTCCGGCGATATATTTTGTTTTCGGAAGGAGAAAGGCGGAAGAACTTGCTTCTGAACTACAGAATTTTAATTTTTTGTCTCGCGAAGAAAGAATACAGATAACCTCTCTATTCGATAATCTATGCGCCCGCTATGATTTAACAAATGAAAGAACAGCGCAAAATATGTACCACCTTATTCAGGCCGGCATCGCCTATCATCACGCGGGAATGCTTCCCACATTAAAAGAGACAATAGAAAGGCTCTTCACCAGCCGGCTTTTAAAAATAATTTTTACCACTGAAACCTTCGCGCTCGGAATTAATATGCCAGCTCGTTCAGTAATATTTGATTCTTTAAGAAAATTCTACGGCCGCTACGCGCGTAATTTAAAAACACGGGATTTTTATCAAATGGCTGGACGCGCTGGCCGGCGCGGTATAGACACGGAAGGCTTTGTTTACTGCCGCCTAAATTTACACAAAATGAAATTTGAAGAAGCAAGCCGCGTTATTTATGGAAAACCCGAAGAAGTGAGAAGCCAATTAAACACCTCTTACGCTACAATTCTTAACCTATACGAAAAACACAAAGATGAGCTCTTTAAAATTTATCCCCTGTCTCTTCACTGTTTCCAATTTCGCAAAAATGAACAAAAAGAAGCATTGAGGCTAATCGCGAATAAATTAAAACTGCTTAAGGAGTCTGGCTGCATCGCAAATGAGGCCTTAACTGAAAAAGGCCTATTCGCCAAAGCTGTCTATGGCTACGAACTCCTGCTTTCAGAGCTTTACGAAGAAAATATACTGGAACGCTTAGACGAATTTGAACTGGGCATGCTGGCCGCGGCTATAGTCTTTGAACCGAGAAAAAATCAACGCTTAATCCAACTTCCCAAATCCAGCCGCTCACTAGCGAACACCTGCGCTGAAATCTCAGAAAAAATCAAACAGAAAGAACGCCTTGGCCGAATCTATCCTTTTAGCAAACAACCTTATTTTAATTTAAGTTCCTGCATGGAAGCTTGGCTCCGGGGAGCTGATTTTTCTAAAGTCCTTGAGCTTACGGATACTGATGAAGGAGAGATCGTGCGCTATTTTAGGATGAGTATGCAGATTCTAAGAGAAATCATTGATGCCCGCGTTGCCTCGCATATATTAAAAGAAAAGGCCAAAAAAGTTATTCACATTATTAACCGTGGCATCGTAGACGCGGAAAAACAACTTCGGGAAAACTGATAAATTCTACTTGCGGACTGTTGCGAAATGTGTTAAAACCGTCATTCCGGCGAAAACCGGAATCCAGGGATCATAAAACTCGACGACAAAAACTTCTGAATTCCCCGGTCAAGCCGGGGAATGACAATTTGAAGGCATTTCGCAACAGACTCACTTGCGGCTTGCGGGAGTAGCAATACTTATAGTATTAGAGTATCCGAGATCTCCTGCTTTATTATAGGCGCGAACGCGGTAAAAATAAGTTGCCTTCGCACAAACACCTGAATCGATAATGCTGATTACATTACAACCTACAACGCCAATTTGTTTAAAAAGAGAGTTTGAACTTGTTCTTCGCTCTATTTTGAATCCATCTTCATTATTAGAATTATCTCTCCAAGTAAGTTTAATCTGATTAAAGGAAAGGGCTGAACCAGTAAGTTTTGAAGGAACTGCTGGTGGTTGGCTAATTTTTACTGTAATCCCATCTGAATAACCTATTTCACTCCAAAGGTTAACGCCATTCTTGGCTTTGACGCTAAAGTAATAGGTTTTAGCATTAATAAGCATCAGGCCGGTCTTAACTACTAAAGTTGAGGTTCCAGTTGAAGTCCAGCCCACCACATTAGTCGCGCCTTGAGAAGTACCAATCGCGTATTGATATTCAGAAATACCAGATTCAAAATCAGAACTAGACCAAGAAGCAGAAAGCCTACTGATACTCTGCGTCCAATCGCCCTCATCAATAACTACAGGAATAGCAGGTGGAGTGGTATCCAAGACGAAGATAAGAGCTTTCTGGGCGTTAACCCTGCCCGCGCCTAATTGATCCAGGTAATACTTCAGAGGAAACGCATCCGCGCTTGCCTGTATTCTGAATCTAACTCCCTCATTTGTATCGTCAGGATATTTGCTTAAAATCAACCCGGCCACTCCTGCTACATAAGGACAAGCCATTGATGTTCCGTCATACTGAATATATTTGTTACCCGGTATAGTGGAAAGAATAGCTACCCCCGGGCTAGATATATCCACCCAAAAGCCATAATTAGAAAAACTGGCTTTCTTATCATTAGAATCAGTGGCAGTCACAGCAATAACATTATCATAAGCGGCAGGATAAAATTTTGTACTACTATTATTATTACCCGCGGCAGCTATAAGAACCAGCCCTTTGGAATAAGCATAATTAAGCGCCTGCCCTAATTCACTACTCCCTACTTTTGCGCCCCAACTCATACTAATAATATCCGCGCCATTATCTGTAGCATATTTTATACAGTTAGCCAAATCAGTAAGCGTTCCCTCACCTTTATCGCTAAGCCCTTTTACCGCCATAACCTTTACTTTAAAAGCCGCGCCGATAACACCTATAGAATTGTTTCCCACTGCCGCGGCTATTCCCGCGCAATGAGTGCCGTGATTATTACTATCCATAGAGTCATTATCTGCTCGCTTATTAATAGCGCAAAAGTCCCAACCTCGGACATCATCAATATAGCCATTTTTATCGTCATCTATACCATTATCAGGGATTTCTGCTTTATTAATCCAGATATTATCTTTTAAATCTTTATGCTTATAATCTATGCCAGTATCAACAACCGCGACTATGACTCCTTCTCCTTGAGAAATATCATCCCAAACTGGTTCTATATTTGTTTTCTGGTGAGCCCATTGCTGACTATATAGTGGGTCATTAGGCGCCATCTGAATTTTGACAATGTAGTTTGGCTGGGCATATTCAACTGCAGGATTACTTGTATAATCAGAAATCATTGAAGGAATATCGGCTTCAGCGCTTGTTTTTAAAAGATATGTGCTCTCTAAATTGGGGGCAGTTGAGTCCTGCGGCGCTCTTTTCTGTCTTTGTTCTAAGTGACTAACGAGTTCTTCTTGGACCTGGATTTGTTGTTCTAATTCTTGCTTTTCTTTTTCTATTTCAGCTATATAGTTTTTGTATTCTTGTGAATCCTTGTCTAATTGCCAATACCATTCTGGGTGATCTTTAGATTCTAAGCTTGAAAGCTTATTTTCCAGGGCCGCTAAGGTGTCTTTGGGATCAGCAGTTTCTTTGTAGACCTTTTCACAGGATGTTACATTATACTTTACGTTTAACTCTTTAAGCATATCAGAGTTAGAGCCGTCTTTAAGTTTCACAATCAGCTCACCCGGCGCATACTCAGGGGTCTTTGGTTGAGTTTTGGGGGTCCCGGGCATTTCTGACAACTTACCCTTCTCGGATTCTGGTAACCCTGATCCGGATTCCTCTACAACCTTGGCGTTTTCTTCTGCCATTGCCTTCAAATCAGGAAGAAAAAACAGCCCCAAACTAATTATAATTAAACCAATAATTTCTCCCCTTATTAAATAGTTAAGTCTTTTCATTTTAAACCTCTTCGCGACAATCCCTTATCAGTGAATTATAACCAAGTTATCAGCCTACAAGACAAAGTATACCATATTTTTTGTTATTTTTCAAGTTGGGTGGAAGAAAGGAAATTTAGAAATGGGAAGAGAAATTGACCAAAATAAAACCAACCGATTCAACCGCGTAGGTTGAATCGGTTGGTTTTATTTATACACTAAGGTTATCCTGAAATTCTCCTCTTCTTTGTTTAAATCCGCGGGAAAGGCAGGGAAACTTGAGATATTTTTTATACGTTTTATTACTATATCATTAAGTTTCTGATTATTAGACGAAACTATTTTAGGCTCATTTTTAAATTGACCGTTTCTAGTTAAAATAAAAGAAATATCCACTGCCCCTTTTTCTCCCCCCGCGTCGCTTGACACATTTGCCGACTTTACCTTATCCGTTACAAGTTCATAGTAGGCAAGAACTTTATCTTTCTTGGCATCAAGGCGCGAAGACGCTGACTGCAGCGCCTCTTTCATTTTTTGCATAACAATATTACCTTCAAACATCTTAACTATCGCGCCTTCATTAGGTTTTAAATCAGAAAAATCAGTTAAAGAAACCTCTCCAGATAAAATATAAGGGGTAAGAAGAATTACTAACTCTGTTTTAGTTAAAGAATCGCTTGTTTTTCTAAAAAGAAATCCAATTAAAGGAATATCTCCCAAAATAGGAACTTTATTTACCTCTTTAATCCTGCTATCCTTTTTTAGGCCTCCGATAATTATAGTGGTTCTTTCTTTAACCATAACCGAAGTCTCTGCTTCCGAAGTCTCCACAATAGGAACATCATTTCGCGCGTTAGCTGGGCCATAGCTATAATTATTAGAAACTGAACTTATTTCTGGCTTAATTTTCATCGTAATAAAACCATCTCTATTTATAGTCGGAGTTACGTAAAGTTTTATTCCCACATCCACAAAATTTATAGCATAAGCAGTTACTTCGGATCCTGAAGATTGAGAAATAGAAGAAGTAGCGTAAGGCTCTTTCGTCCCGACAAGGATCTTTGCCTCCTGATTATTGAGCGCGGTAATACGCGGACTAGAAAGTATCTGTGTATCACCTAAGGTGCGCAATAAATCTACAACCCCTTTATAATCTTCTTTTCCCGTAACCGAAGCGCCTCTTGCGGCAGTCCCAATAGAAAGCTTGTTAAGTATGCTCGTAGTGGTTGGCAAAGAACTCATCAATCGCACATTTTTCTTTAACCAGAAATCCCAATCTACGCCCATTTTAAATTCATCTTTTGGCCTTATTTCAATAATCTGCGCGCTAATCAGCACCTGTTGAGTTTTCTCATCAAAGGCGCTGATATCTTTAGCGAGCTCATCTAATTTTTTCGGAAAATCTGTAATTAAAATTTTATTTGTGCGTTCATCTGTTTTTATACAACCCACTCCCTTAGTAAGCGCTTCTTTGAGTTTTTCACTGATTTTATCCGCCTGGGCGTAATTAAGGCTAAAAACCCTGGTCTCCACCAACAAGTCTATACCCTTAATAAAATCCTCCATCTCCTTTATTCTTGCCGGAGAATCCATAAGCACTATGGTATTTGAACTCTCATCCGCGACTACCCTAGCCATATTAGTCTTGAGTTGATTTAAAGAATTCAATAAATTCGCCGCCTTGGCATATTTTAACTGTATAATTTTAACTTGTTTTTTATCCTGAAAACTTTCTCCATAAAGCAACTCGTAATCCCTCTGGGTCATAACATTAATGATACCTGCTTTTTTTTCATAAGCTAAATCGTTTGCCAGCAATATTATCTCAAACGCGTCATAGACATCCACATCCTTCAGGAAAAATGTCGCCCTTCCAGCGACATTTTTCCCCACAACCACATTTAATCTCGCGCGCAATGCCAGCGTTTTTAAAACATCCACAATATCCATGCCTTTTATATCAAGGGATATTTTATTTTTCTGAAGCGCTCTGCTTACTTGCTGCGCTTCTTCCTGACTGAAAGAACTAACGCAAAATCCAAATACTAACAATACGGACAATAAAACGCGGCTTTTATTCATTTTCCCCTCCGTATTAATATATTTATTATAATTTATAATTTAACTCTTTTATATTACTATTTTTATAAGGGCAGTTCATAATTCTGGCCCTGATAATTCAAAATAACTTTTCTCTCCTGAATATCCTCAACCTTAAATTCACCAATAAGTTGGCCCTTAGTAACATAATATGTTTTTTGGGCTTTCTTGTCTTCGATAATTGCCTGGGGATTTTCCCCGGTTATAATCCCAACAAGATTAATGTCCTTAATTATGTCGGCTCCTGCCACGCCAATAACATTACCGGCCGCGGCTAGAGAAACACTGGTAAAAATCTCTTTTCCCTTTATGCCCTCAAGATAGTATTCACATGTCTTTACATCCTTAGATGATACTGTTCTATTGACAACACCAGCAATATCTCTACCAAGTCTTACTTCTTGTTTTGGCAAACGAATTTTTCCTAAGCCCACTAAAGGATAAACAAAAGAAATAACTAAATAAACGCACGCGATCGCGAAACTAACCTGTATTATAAATTGAATATTTAAAAACCGTAGATATTTTTTAATCGCGAGACGCTCGAAATATTCGCGGATTAATTTTAAAAATCTTTCTTTAAGAGAAATTTTATCTTTCATACGCTTGCGTATTATTCAGGAATAAATACTTGAGATAAAGAAAAACTACATTCTAAGATTTTGGTGTTAGGTTTTACATTTAACTGCATCTTTTTGATCTTCAAAATAGACGACGAATTTTCAATGCCATATATAAATTTTAAACAACCCTCTATCGCGCCTTCCGTTCTTAGCTCAATCTTGATTTCCCTGATTTTCTTTTGCTTGCCTGAATCCAAACCGCGGCTTTCAGGCCTAAAATCAATTATAGAAATATCTGAAGCAATGGCTAACTTTTCCAATTCAGAGAAAATAGTGGTAGGCGCGGCATCAGGTTGAACAATAATATTATTATCTGAAAAGAAACTCCGGTATTTCTCTTCAATAAATTCTTTCTGGTTTAAGAGTTTATTGTATTTATTAAATTTCATTTTAATCAGGTTTATTTCTTTACTTAAAACTTTGTCTCTTCTCAAAAACGGCCCAAACAGAAAATTAAAAGAAAGGCTAAAAATTATGGCTCCCGCGGTAAAATATAGAATTAACTGTTCTCTCTTGCTAAGTATTTTTTGCATTATTTTTTTGGCAAGCTATTTCAAAATCCACGGACCCTGAACCTTGTGTCTTTTTTTTAGTCGCGTATCTTACCTTTATGGAAAAATTTTTAAACATCGCTGATTTTTCCAATTCTGCCGCGAACATAAATACAGAATTTAACTCCGCGGCCTGGCCGCGTAAAATCATCTGGCTATTTTCCTCATACGCGAAATTAATCAAAGATACCTTGCTGGGCAAGATCTGACCCAACTCATAAATAATATCCGCAATGGCTGTTTCTTTTTTCAGCCTACTTTCCAGCATCAAAATCCTCGAATCTTTCTCCTCAAGCGGCTTAGCAGCGTCGGTGATTTTGCTTAATTCCACTTTAAACTTCTCAAGATACTTGGCTTTATTATTCAGGCTTTTCATCATCCCAAGGCCCGTTATCAGAATTAAACCTGAAATAAAAAAAACCATCCTTAATCTTTCCTTATATAGAATCCTTGCTTTATTTTCCTCTTTTATTTCCAGCGGCAGAAGATTTAGCGAATCAGGCAATGCCTCTATACCCAAACCAAGCAAAGAAGTAAATGAAGAACCAAATGTAGAAATAGTTTTTAATATTTCCTGAGGAAGGCCTATTTTTTCACCGTATAAAACCGTCTCAACAGGTAAATCTAAACCTTTCGAAACGTTCCTTAAGATTTTTTGCGAATCGGCATTTTCAAGCAAAAATACAATCTTGCTTAAAGGTTTACCCGGGACATCCTTCGCGTACGCGTCACGAGTTTTACGCAACTCCATAATAAATGAATCCTCCTGATGAGGCTCAAGCCCATTGACCCTGGCTGAACGGCTAAAAACCAATTTTTTATTCAGGATAACCGCCATCTCCACCATACCAGCATCAAACGTTACAGCCATAACAGCAGTTTGAGTTGCCCCCTGCGGCGAAACATAATTATACAAATTACAAAGCCCATATGAACTCATTAGTATCGTAATCTTAACGGGTTTTAACCCCATAAAAATTTTAAGGCCGCTTTCAATTAGATTACGCTGAGCAATAACCAGGCTTATATCCGATAACCCGTCTTTATGGCTTTGGCCAGAAGGAGCCAAACCACTGCCCTCTAGCTTGTCAATTAAAATTTCCTGATAACCAGTAACTAATTCATGCTCCTGATATGGCAAATAACGCGGGGCCTGTAAATGCACAATTCTTTCTATTTCCTCGGGAATCAGGCTTGGTATTTTTAAATAACGGCAAGTACATTGAGCGCGCGGCAGAGATAAAATTATAGGATTGCCGTTATAACCTAATTTATTAAAAATCGCGGCTAATTCCCCGGTTATTTTTTTATCTTCCGGGCTAGCCTCCTGCGGCCTTGCTTCCAATAACCAAAGCCGCAAACTGGGGCTAATTCTTTTAGCCTCTAAACCTAAAAAGTTGCCGGAGCCTCTCACGCATTTAGCAACCTGCAAAATGCCATCGGCAATTGAACAAATAAAAATTATATCTTTCTTATCTTTATGTTTTATCATATTATCTTTCATGCTGCCAGATAACTTTCTTAGCGTTTCGATCATAAACACATTCTATTACGCGCTCAAGGCCGATATTAGCGATTTTTCCAACAGAAATTATCCTAAAACAATTTGACCGTACCTTGATTAATTTTTGCAATTTATCTATAACTTCAACTTCTTTTTCATTTAAATCAAAAACATTTTTAAAATCATCCAGCTTCTTAAAAACCCCTGCCTCCCGAATCTTTTTCAATAAACTATCGGAATTTATCTCTGGTGAAGGATTAAGCTCTTTAACACAAGCATTAAGCAAAATCTTCAATACCTCATCATTTACTGTATTAATATTTACAAGGCCATCTCCATGAACAGTAATTAATCCTTTTATCTTGTTGTAAATATCCGGAGTAATTTCCTCAATTTCTTTAATTCCCTTAATCAGCCCTAATTCTTCATTATTTACCAGGCTTTTTCCTTTACATTCATAACCTAAATTTTTGTAATCCTTGGCCTCTTCCGGCGCGTTAGAATCTCCCCTCCAAGCGCAGATATTATTAGCTAATGTGTCCACCGAATCTCCCGCGACAACACCACAACTCTCCAAAAGCGCCCTAAACACATAGGGGCTCGCGGTATTTATATTTATATTTATCTTACTTTCTTCATCCAAGACACCGTATTTTGCCTCTTCCTTACCAACTTCCCCTACGTTATAACTTACTATCGCAAACTCATTCTTATTTTCATTGAGCATTATCTTTTCAAATTTTTCCTTATTATCCGCCCAATTATCCTTCAAGACATCATAAGAAGAAAGATCCTTATTCTTATCTATTTCCTCGATTGCCAAATTTAATCCGACCTTAGCAAGGCATAAAGCCTTTAGGCTATCCTTCTGGTATCTGCTTAAACGCAAAGCAATAGAGACTCTATGGCCAACACCCAAAGCAAGTATACTTAAAATTACCAAAATCCAAAGACTAATAATTATTACCTGCGCTTTTTTAGGTTCTTTTGCAATTAACTTGATGGTATTTCCCCTCCCCTTGGCAAATACACAACGCGTTTGAATTCATACTCTATCTTTCCTTTTTTTACAATCAGGCTTATTTTTACTGCTACGGGTAAGACCCCTTGCTCATCATCCGGATCATCCTTTGCGACCCAAGTATCCTTAAAATCCACAACCAGATCTTTATCTTTCTGCGTGGCTACGGGAACCTTACCGTATTGAAACACGATATCAACAACATTATCAGCCATCTCCTCCGGTCGCGCTTGAGAGTCTTGATTAAGCGCTTCTTGAGCCTTTAAGACTCGCCTGAAGAGTTTATTACCTTCCAATTTATAAGAAACTAAAGCAAAATCTCTGACAATGTTCTCCTGGCCAGACCCCGTTAAAAACCCCTCTTCGTTTAAATTGATTTTTTTTAAAGGAACAAAAGTATCCACCAAAGTCAAAAAAGAAACCTCATGCCCAGAGCCAGTAAACTTAGCGTTTCCGCTTTTATCTTTATAAGCAAAAGAATTCTTTAAATCAATATTTACGCGCTCCAAAATGGCTCTTGAAACCTGATGCGCTTCTATAATATCATCAATGCCGCGGCAACCAAAGATTCCTGAATAAAAAGCAGAATATATAGCCACCATCACAACCACCAAAATCGAAGCCGCGATAAGAAGCTCGATTAGCGTAAAGGCTCTTTGTTTTACCATTCGCGCTTTGATTATTAGGGGTTTTGAGGCATCAAGTATGTACTTACGCCCAACCCCTCCTGCCTGCCTGCTCTTTGCCATGACACCTCAAAATCTAATTTATACAATTTCAGGCCCTGTCCTGCCGAATCAATCTTATAATTCCAATTAAATTTATCTATTTTGCCGCTTTCCTCGCCAACAGTTACCAAACATCTTTTCTCCTTAAACTCTAATTCCTGAATTTTATCTTCCGTCAAAAATGCCGCTTTTATAATATCACAGCTTAGCCCTGTTACCCCCGCGGATAAAGAAAGCGCCTGCAAAATAATAACTATTCCAGTTGATAATATACCAACCATAATTATTACTTCTAATAGAGAAAAAGCCTTCGAATTACTCCCGCATTTTAACCCTGCCAAATACACCCTCCGTAGTTAAGCCAACCTTTTGATAACCAAGAGAACTTGATTTTATATTCAAGGTAACTTTTTCAATTGAACCGTCTGGATAAAAAATAACCCCCCCGTCAACGCTATTATCTTCCTTCTTAACCTCAACCTCAATATCCTCGGGAATTTCAATAGTCTTTAATTTAGCTCGCGAATCCATTACTTGAGCCCAACATTGTTTTTTTTCATTATCAACAGTTAAATAAATAATTTTTCTTTCTATGATCGAGCGCTCACAAAAATAATTCATAGACGATTGCAATTCCCGGGAAAAATTATTTAACCGCATCTGGTTAGAAGTATTTCTAAAAGAGGGAATAGAAACGCCTATTAAAACACCAATAATAATTATAACAAAGAACAGCTCTATAAAAGTAAATGCTTCCTGAAATTTATGTTTTGGGTTAAACCTTATCATTACAAATATCGTCTTCCGCCTTTCCTTCATCAGGGCCGTCAGAGCAAATCTTATAAGATTTCCCATCAGAACCTTTATCGTATTTATACGGCCTTCCCCACGGATCTACGGGCTCTTTTTTTAAATAAGGCCCCTTCCAGTTACCCTCTGTCCCCGGCTTAACCCTTAAATCAGCAAGCTTATCAGGATATTCTCCATTATCCATCTCATAGAGATCAAGGCTTAACGCTATCCCTGATTCAATATCCGCTTTGGCAACAGCAAGACGCGCCTGTTCAGAACGGCCGACAAGGCGCGGCATCACCATCGCGGCCAATACGCCTATAATTATAATAACAAGCATGATTTCAATAAGGGTAAAAGCGTCGCGCGTATTGCGTATTGCGTTATGCGTTTTAATCATTTGTCTCCCTCCTATTTTACAATTAAATTTAATTGAAATATCGGCAACAACATTGACAACACAATGAAACCTACCACCAAACCAACCCCCAAGATAATCATCGGCTCTAACATTTGAGCAAGCGTCTTTAGAGAACGGTCAACATCCTTTTCATACTCCTCTGCTATGCGCGAAAGCGATTTTTCTAACGCGCCGGTCTCTTCTCCAATAGCCACAATATTTGTAACAAATTCCGGAAAAAATTTTGATTTCTTAAACACAGCGGATAAGTTGCTGCCCTTGGATATATCCTCCTTAAGATTTTGAACCTCTATTTTTAAAACCTGATTTCCCAACACCGATGATGAGATATCCATTGAAGGCACTAATGTAATACCGCTTGAAAGTAACAGCGAAAATGTGCGCATTAATCGGCTGATTTCGGTTTTTAAAGTAATCTGCCCATAAAAAGGTATCTTTAATTTAAACCCATCCCATAAAAACTTACCATTGGGTTTCAAATATGCCCTGCGGCCTAAAAAAATACCCAGAAAAATAAATATAATAATAATCCACCATGAATTTCTCAAAGCGTCAGATATCATTATTAAAATTCTGGTAGGTAAAGGCAAAACCTGACCCATATCAGAAAACATATTGACTAACCTTGGGATAACAAACACCAAAAGAATAGTTATGGTTAATATCCCGACGCATAAAACAAAAACAGGGTAAGTCAATGCCGCCCGCACGGAATCTTTAAATTCTTCATTTTTCTCTGAAAAATCTGCCAGCTGATTTAAGGTTTTTGCCAAATTGCCTCCGGCTTCCCCTGTGGCAATCATAGAAGAATATAGGGAAGAAAAAACAGACGGGTGGCTCGCCAAGCTATCTGATAAAGGCTTACCATCCTTTACTTTGCTAACCACATCCTCAAGGACCATCTTTAGGTATCCGTTAGAAGACTGTTTGGATACCATATTTAAACTCTGAAGAATATTTACTCCGGATTCCAAAAGAATAGACAACTGACGCGTAAACAAAACCATTTCCTTATTGGATACTTTCCTAAGATGCCAAAAATTTTTGCGATAAGACCCAATATCCAAAAGTTCAACAGAAATAGGGAAATGCCCCATCTGGCTAAGGGCATTTATTGCCTGCTGTTTTGTTTCCGCTTCTATTTCGCCTCGCAGAATTCTGACAGGCGATAAGGCCTTTGCATTATAGACGTATTTTGGCATTTTGCCTACAAGAGGTCGCTGAAAAATTACTAAAAACTACATCAACGACCTCTGATTACGCAGATTATTTAAGATTACACAGATTCCTCCGACGAGAACCTAATCTGTGTAATCTGCTTTTAATCTTTTAATCAGAGATTGCCGCTTATTTTTAGATTTTTTCAGCAATCTCTACAGTTCTTCCTGCTGCGTTACACGCATAATCTCAGTAAAAGTAGTAGCGCCATCAATAACCTTCCGCAATCCATCCTGACGCAAAGTGCGCATGCCGCAAGAAAGAGCCTTCTTCTTTATCTGCTGATTAGATGCCTTACTAATAATCATCTCCCTAACTGCTTCATTAATAACTAAAACTTCATATATACCAGTGCGCCCCAGATAACCTGTAAAACGGCACTGTTGACAGCCTTTACCTTCATAAAGCTCTACTTTACTCGCGTCAAAATCTATCCCTGCCTTGATAATCCGTTCCAATATTTCATCTTTTGATTTTATCAGCACCTTACATTTAGGGCAAATAGACCTGACTAACCTTTGCGCGATAATACATTCTAAAGAAGACGCCACCAAAAAAGGCTCTAGCCCCATATCCAGAAGCCTTGTTATCGCGCCCGCGGCATCATTAGTATGCAAGGTTGAAAATACCAGATGCCCCGTAAGCGCTGACCTTATGGCGGTTTCAGCAGTCTCATAATCTCTGGCCTCTCCCACCATGATTATATCAGGGTCATGCCTTAAAATATGCCTAAGCGCTGTGGCAAAAGTAAAATCAATAAGTGGATTAACCTGAAGCTGATTCACGCCTCTTAATTGATATTCTATAGGATCCTCAATAGTTATAATCTTTACCTCGTTTGAATTCAATCGGGAAAGAGAAGCATACAAAGTTGTAGACTTTCCTGAGCCAGTCGGGCCGGTAACAAAAATAATGCCATGAGGTTTTTTTATTACCTCTTCAATAATTTTAAGGTCGCACTGAAACAACCCAAGTTTCTCCAACTCTAAAAACGAACCTGTGCTAAGCACTCTTATCTGTACTGCTTCCCCAAAAGCTGTAGGCAACGTGGAAACACGCAAGTCCTGCTCCTGCTCGCCGATCTTTACCTTTATCCTGCCATCCTGAGGAAGCCTGCGCTCAGCGATATTTAAGCGCGCCATAATCTTTATGCGCGAAACAATAGCCGGATGAAAATACTTTATAGTTTCAGGTATATTTATATCATAAAGAATCCCGTCAATTCTGAATCTTACGCGCAGTTCCCTATGAAATGGCTCAAAATGTATATCAGTCGTTCTTTCCTTGATAGCTTCTGAAAGAATCTGATTTACAAACTTTACGATAGAGGCATCCTCCACCATCCCCTCAATATCTTCAGCTCCTTCTTTCTCTGAACCTACCTCATCTTGGGCCTCCTTCTTGTCCATTATTTTTTCTAATGTCTCAGCGCCCACACCATAATATTTACGTATAGCATCCTGAATTTCCGACTCGCTTGCCAATGCCGCCTTCACTTCCACATTAAGAAGCAGGCGTATATCATCTAATGTGCGAATGTCTAAAGGGTCAGCCATCGCGATTGTCAGGATATTGTTCTTAAAATCTAAAGGTATAATCTTATAATGGTTGGCAAACCTGGCGGGGACCTTTTGTATAATCAGAGGCTCGACATCTAATCCGGTTAATTTCAGATAAGGAATATTTAATTGACTGCTCAGTATATTAAAAATTTTCTCCTCGGAAGCAAAACCTAATTTTATCAAGGTAGCGCAAACAAAATCATTTGTTTTTTTCTGCTCCCTTAAGCCAATCTCTAATTGCTCCGCGGTGATTACTTTCTCTTCAACTAATATATTTCCGATTTTGATGCTATTTTTTATCATATCACATTTCTCAAAACGCCTTGAGACCGCACGACTTATATACTTTTTACCGTAGCCCACGACACTTTGAGGCTAGTTTACTAAAAGCCTATCTTAACACGCCTAAAGTATTAACTAATTATATACTACCTTACCTATAAAGTAAAGAATAAAAAGGTGCGATATTGGGAATGATACCATAGATCGTTACCCCCCTGCTTATGAGGGAAAGTTAACGAAATTGCTTTGTATAACTAAAGAGGTTTTTAAAAAATTAAAGACAAATTTTAAAAAATTGGGTTTAGGACCAAAATCGGCATCACCTAAACCAAAAACCTCTTTTAGCCAAAAGGCCTCTCAAAAAGAACCTCTGGGATGTTCTAGGAACGGCGATCTTAAACCAAATAGAGATAGATGCACTGGTTCTTTTGAGCCTTCAAATATTTTTAATACCCGTAACTCTTCTCTTTGGAGGTCACGGAATCTAAAAGATTGGTTCAAAGAACAGGAATCTTATGAAGATTTAAGATATGGGACTGTTGCAAAATGCCTCCAAACTGTCATCGTCCGGCTTGACCGGACGATCCAGAAAATTTTCTCGACGAGCATTCCGATTACTGGATTCCGGCTTTCGCCGGAATGACGACTTTGAGCTATTTTGCAACAGTCCCGATATCTCGAATTGTATTCAATAAAAATCTAATGAAATGAGGCACATATTGCTGT
>ERZ1292640.2190-Hain-H43-02um-R1-2190-length-15791-cov-11_pt1 | contig 15791 bp, 17 predicted proteins | sample MGYA00564404_ERZ1292640 | MGnify/ENA primary metagenome ERZ1292640 (study PRJEB36523, sample SAMEA6512636) | groundwater metagenome | collected 2019-01-08 | study: AquaDiva: Metagenomics assemblies of 32 groundwater samples
TTCGGTCAGGCACATGGTGCCGGTCCACTCGCCGCTGACCAGCTTGGGCAGGTAGAGCTTCTTCTGCTCGTCGGTACCGTGGGCGTGCAGGGCTTCGTAGGCGCCGTGCGACAGGCCGGGGTACATGGTCCAGGCCTGGTTGGCCGAGTTCATCATTTCGTAGATGCACTGGTTCAGCACAAAGGGCAGGCCCTGGCCGCCGAAGTCCGGGTCGCAGCTCAGCGCCGCCCAGCCGCCTTCGACGTACTGGGCATAGGCTTCCTTGAAGCCCTTGGGCGCGGTGACCTCGTGCGTGGTCTTGTCCAGCTTGCAACCTTCTTCGTCGCCGCTGATGTTGAGCGGGAAGATCACATTGGCCGCGAACTTGCCACCCTCTTCGAGCACGGCATTGATGGTGTCGGCATCGGTGTCGGCGTGGCGCGGGATCTGCTTGAGCGCATCGGTGACATTCAGCACTTCGTGCATCACGAACTGCATGTCGCGCAGGGGCGGGTTGTAGCTGGGCATGGGTTTACTCCTTGGTGAATTTGGTCGTGGATTTGCGGGTGTTCTTGACGGTTGCGCTTTTGGCCATGGGGCTTCTCACCGCCGTGGCACTGACAGCAGCGTCGCTGCCATACTGGGCCAGGATGCGCTCGAAGCCCTTGTTGGCACGCTCGATCGAACCTGGGGTCTTGAGGAAACGCGCCTCATAGTGCAAGCCCAGGATCAGGCTGTGGATTTCGAACACGATCTGGCGCTCGTCGGCGTCCGGAGAAAGGTGGCCTTCCTCCTTGGCCTGCACCACGGCGCGGTGCACGGCTGCCAGCCAGGTCTTGACGGAACTTGCCAGCGCATCGCGCACCGGACCGGTGCGGTCATCGAAATCGACGGCGCCGCTGATGAAGATGCAGCCGGACTGAAGCTCAACGGTCACGCGCTTCATCCAGTTGGCAAACAAGGCCTGCAGACGGGGCAGGCCGCGCGGCATCTTCAGTGCGGGGTAGAAGATTTCCTGCTCGAAGCGGTGGAAGTATTCGCGGATCACCGAGATCTGCAGCTCTTCGCGCGAACCGAAGTGGGCAAACACGCCGGATTTGCTCATGCGCGTGACTTCGGCCAGCACACCGATGCTCAGGCCTTCAAGACCGATCTGGGACGCCAGGCCGAGCGCGGCATCGACGATGGCCAGCTTGGTCTGCTGTCCCTTGTGCAGGGCGCGCCCTTCCCGGGCACTGTCGCGGCTTGCTGCGCGCGAGGTCTTGGTGGATAGCTCGACGACGGTCATGGCGGAAAATAAAACGAACGATCGTGCTATTTTGCATGAAAAAAAGAGAACCCCGCAAGTCCCCTGAAAAATAAAGGCCTCCGGACGGGAGGCCTTGGGGCGAGCTGACTGATCCTACAGCTTGAACGGCACCACCACTTGGCGTTGCTCGCCCAAGCCTTCAATGCCCAAGCTCATCACATCGCCTTTTCTCAAGAAACGCTGCGGCTTCATGCCCATGCCTACGCCGGGCGGGGTGCCGGTGGTGATCACGTCACCCGGCATCAGCGTCATGTACTGGCTCAGGTGGCTGACGATCTTGGCCACGCCGAAAATCATGGTCTTGGTATTGCCAGTCTGCATGCGCTGACCATTGAGGTCCAGCCACATCGCGAGCTTCTGCGGATTGACGATCTCGTCGCGCGTCACCAGCCAGGGACCGATGGGCCCGAAAGTGTCGCAGCCTTTGCCCTTGTCCCACTGGCCGCCGCGCTCGAGCTGGAACTCGCGCTCGCTCACGTCGTTGACCACGCAATAGCCCGCCACATGGTCCAGCGCGGCCTTTTGCGACACATGGCGCGCCGGTTTGCCGATGACGATGCCGAGTTCGACTTCCCAATCACCCTTGACCGAGCCCTTGGGCAGCATGACCGGATCGTCCGGCCCCTGGATACAGCTGATGGCCTTGGTGAACACCACCGGCTCCCTGGGAATCGGCATGCCCGCCTCTTTGGCATGGTCGCTGTAGTTCAGACCGATGGCAATGAACTTGCCAATGCCGTTGACAGGGCAGCCCATGCGCGGCTTGCCACGGACCAGCGGCAACTTGTCGGTCTTGAGTTTGGTCAGCTTGGCCAGAACCGCATCGCTCAGCTGCTCGGGGCCGATGTCATGGACTACGCCACTGAGGTCGCGCAACTTGCCTTCGGCATCGATCAGACCCGGCTTTTCCTTGCCGGCATTGCCATAGCGAACGAGTTTCATGGGCGCTCCTGGGCTGTTATGCGATTAGGATTTTGAGTTGAATTGAAGCTTGGTCCTTGCCAAGACTTCCAGACACGCTATCGAATCAATAGCAAATCAGAGCATCTGCGCCAGGCTGGCTTCCAAGTGCTCGGACGGCAGGCGCCGGAAACCCGAGCGGGCGAAGCGCTGCAGCCGGCCGACAACGAAAGCCGTCAGGACCGATGCCGCCACCTGCACGTCCACGCTGGGCGTGGCCGAGCCGGCGACTTGCGCGCCATCACGCAGGCACTGCTTGAGAGTCGATTCGATCTTATCGAAGAACTGATTCATGCGTTGCTGCAGGCGTTCGTTCTCGAACACCAGCGCATCGCCCACCATCACGCGGGTCATGCCGGGGTTCTTCTCGGCAAACTGCACCAGCATGGTCACCACTTTACCGGCATGGCGCACACCGGCCTCTGCATCGCTGGCACCAGCCTCGCGCTCGGCAATCTGATTGATGAGCGAAAACACGGTTTGCTCAATGAACTCGATCAAGCCCTCGAACATCTGCGCCTTGCTGGCAAAGTGCCGGTACAGCGCCGCCTCGCTCACCTCCAGCTTGGCCGCCAGTGCCGCCGTGGTGATGCGTTCGGCCCCTGGCTGCTCCAGCATGGTGGCCAGCGCCTGCAGGATCTGCACCCGGCGTTCGCCCGGCTTGGGGCGCTTGCGGACCGGGGTCGCAGCCTCACCGTCTGCGGATGTGGAGGAGGTGGTGTTTTCGACGTCAGACATGGTGCTCAGGAATCCGTTTTTTTGATTCTCGCACAGTGGCACCGAGGGTTATCCTCAGTACCCTCCGGCCCGTTCAATGCGACCGAATCATGGTCCCGTAGGCCTGATCGGTCAGGATTTCAAGCAGCATCGAATGCGGCACACGGCCATCGATGATGTGCACCGCATTGACGCCACTCTTGGCGGCGTCCAGCGCCCCCGCGATCTTGGGCAACATGCCCCCAGAGATGGTGCCATCGGCCACCAGCTCGTCGATGCGTTTCATGGTCAGTTCGGTCAGCAGCTGCCCCTGCTTGTCCAGCACGCCCGGAATGTTGGTCAGCATCAGCAGCTTTTCGGCCTGAAGCACGGTGGCCAGCTTGGCCGCCACCACATCGGCGTTGATGTTGTAGCTCTCGTTGTGCTCGCCGAAACCGATCGGACTGATCACGGGGATGAACTGATCATCCTGCAGGGCCTTCACCACGCTCGGATCGATTGCCACGATGTCGCCGACCTGGCCGACGTCGTATTCCTTGCTGGGGTCGTTGTTGTCGACCATCTTGAGTTTCTGGGCACGGATCAGGCCCCCATCGCGCCCGGTCAGACCCACGGCCTTTCCGCCGACCTGGTTGATCAGGCCCACGATGTCCTGCTGCACCTCGCCCGCCAGCACCCACTCGACCACTTCCATGGTCTCGGCATCGGTCACGCGCATGCCCTGGATGAACTCGCCCTTCTTGCCCAGGCGTTTGAGCGCGGTCTCGATCTGTGGGCCGCCACCGTGTACCACCACCGGGTTGATACCCACCAGCTTGAGCAGCACCACGTCTTCCGCGAAGTCGGCCTGCAAGGCCGGGTCGGTCATGGCGTTGCCCCCGTATTTGATGACCATGGTTTTTCCATGGTACTTGCGGATGTAGGGCAGCGCCTGGGCCAGGATTTCGGCCTTGTCGCGCGGAGGAATGTGAGTGGTATCGGTCATGGTGCAACGGTTAACTTGTCAATGGCCAAATTGTGCCGCATCCCCCAAACGTCTTCGCCTGAGATTCGCGCTCGTCGCCATGCCACGCGTGCCCATCACCGTCCCTCGAGGAACAACCAAGCCAGCCCCTCCATAAGAAACCGCCCGAAGCCAAGCCGGCCTTAAACCGCAAAATCCGCCTTGTTGCGCCCTTGCGCCACCAACGCCGAAAGCCAGCGCGGCGTCAAGCCCCTGCCGCTCCAGGTCTCACCGTTCGGGCCACGGTATTTGGCGGCCACGGTTGAAGTGCTTTTTGCTTTCGCCGCACCTTTTGCACGCTTTTTCAAACCGGTGCTTTTGGCCGCCTTGCTTTTGCCCCGGCCCTTCGCAGGCTGCAAATCTTTCAAGGTAATGCCAAAAGCTTCCATCTTCGCCCGGATTTCCTGCACGGTCTTGTCGAATTCACGCGCCTTGATTTCAACCGCCTGCTTTTGCAGTTTCTCAATTTGGTTTTGAATATCTATCAAATTGCTCATTGAATACTCCTTACAAGAATTTAAAACCCAACAGAATTCAACGTTTTGATTATCCTATCATTCAGCATCCAGCCCCCCCGCAGCCAGAACAATATCTGACGCAATGGCATCATTGCCGACCACCCTGCGGGAGGCTGTAAAATCTTGTTGGCAGTAATATCCATCGGGGGGATGGCGATGAACTGGTATCTCATTCACACCAAGCCACGGCAAGAAAATGCCGCCCTGCTGAATCTCGAACAGCAGGGCTACGAGTGCTACCTTCCCATGCTTCCCTCAGAAAAACTACGGCAGGGGGCCTTGAGCGTCATTGAGGAGCCTCTGTTCCCGCGCTACCTCTTCATTCGCCTCGACCCATCGGGAGGCGCCCAAAGTTGGGGCCCCATCCGCTCCACCAGGGGGGTGAATCGTCTCGTCAGCTTTGGCTCGGAACCCGCCAAAGTGGGGAGCGGACTGGTTGAGATGCTTCGTGTTCAGGAAGGCGTCCGGGGCAGACAGCGACAACGCCACTTCCTACCGGGCGAGCGTGTTGAACTCAGGAGCGGCGCCTTCGCTGGCATGGAAGCCATTTACCAAATGAGCGACGGGGAAAGGCGGGTCCTGGTCCTTATTGAGTTGCTCAACAGGCCGGTGCAGATGAGCATTGCGCCGTCCACCCTGCGCAAGATCGGCTGATTCCGCCGAGGCGGACACCTCGCCCGCCTAGGGCTTCACAAAGTAAATCCCGAGAATGCGCTTGATGATTTGAAAAATCAAGATCGCCCGCTCGGGAATGATCTGCAATATGCTCCGTCTCTTCATGGTCGACACGTTCTCGCCATGCCTACGGTAATCAATCAGCGGCTCGGTCAGGAATATTTTCTTGTAACCCAGACATCCCGCCATGATGCCAATCCAGGCATCATGAAATATGCCTCTTCCCACAGGTATCGGCAGAACGCTATCGAGCACCTTCTTCTTGAAAGCCATGCAGCAACCGGTGTGGGTATTGCTGACAATATTTCTCATGACACCCGGAGAACTGTTGCAAAGCTTGAATAGTGAGTCATCAATGATCCGCTCACCATCAGTCAGCCGCGCGTCATGCACAATCAGGTCCACATCCTGAGACGAGAACAGCGTCTTGATCCTAGTGACCTTATTGTCGTACCAGCGGTCATCCTGGTCGCTCAGAAATACCAAATCCCCCTGGACCAGATGAAGTGCACGATCAAAGGTTCGTACCGCACCGAGATTGACTTGATTGAGATACAAACGGATTCTTGGGTCATTGAAACTCCGGATGATGTCAACCGTGCTGTCGACCGATCCATCATCCACGATGACCAGCTCATCATCAGGTCCGAGTTGCCCCAGAATTGACATCAATTGAGTTTGTATGTACTTGGAACCATTATAGGTTGCCATGCAAACGGATATTTTCATAAATCAATTACGGCAGAGCGTTTTAACGCATCGTCACTTTGGTTCTCAGGCTTTCAGTGCCAAAGCTACACCCAGGAAGGCTGGAGTCCAACTCCAGGGGATCAGTAAGTCGAAATCGCTTCTCGAATAGCGCGTCCCCGGCTCCCCATGGACGTCATTTCAGTATTTTTTTGTAATGGAACGTGCTTGATTGCAGATCCAGCAACTGTATCTCCGCATTCTCATGGAACTGACGGAAAACAGAAAAATAGGTACACAGGGCCAGATTAACCAACACACCAGGTGAACGTGCGATCATTTGCGCCACCAGACGCGCCCGCCTGGAGTGCATTCGTGGCGCCAGGAACTGTGCGTATTCCTCGGGGCCGAACGCACCTCGCACACGAAAAATCGTAATTAAGCGATGAACTTGGCCTTCAACAAATCGCCGACCTCATCTGCCACCCAGATACTGTGATCGATTTTACCCGCGAAGACTGAGACATAACTCCCATCGTAGTTATTGACGATGGAAGGCCTTGCGTCCGAGGCTTCTTTTTTTGCCAGAACCATTCTCGGCCCCTCCAAGAAACCGACCAACTCTGCCCGCTCTAATGCCGGGACATACTCTTTACAGAGTTTGATCATTTCGTCAAAAAAGCCTCTCTTATCCTGATTCGCGAACGGTGCGGACTCGGGCATCAGCCAACACGGGTTCATCAACTTTGACACTGCCGAAGCAACAACACTGTGCCTCACGTTATAGAGAAGAAAATTGTCTGACTTGCCATGCGGAAGAATCGTCATGAATGGACCATCCATAATCGTTATGCCGACCCGCGGCATGCCGACCTTGATGATCGGCACAGCCGTGTACTCGTACAAGTTCTCCACAACGGGGAAGCCCAATTGTTCAGTAATGCGGTTGATGTCCCCGTAGGAAGCATTGACCACGACATTTGCAAGGATCCGTCCATGGTTGGGAGTTTCGACATGAAAGCATCCTCCCTTTTTTGAAACCCTGGAAACTCTTTCGCCAAGAAGAGCATCTACCTTGTCATGCTGCAATCTCTGCCAAACCAATTCACGCAAGATATTGCAGTCATAGACGACCTCGTCACACAAAATGCCGAAATCCGCCCCCGTCACCGCCACCGGAAAATCAGAGGGCTTGATTGGCTTGAATGGGACGCCCAGACGCTGGCAAAAATCCAAATATGAACCCGCCGAAGTCAATGAGTTTTCATTGGCAATGAAATAGGCATTCTGGAATCCCACCTGAATACACTCGGCATATTTCGCCCGGAAGGCCTCGAATCCTCGGATTGATTGCCTGCCGGTTTCAAGATCGCGCGGATAATGGAAACCAAGATGCAGGCGATTTTGATTGTTCTTAGATGCGCCCGACAGAATGTCCGACTTGGCCTCGAATATTTTCACCGAGAGACCGAGTGATGCCGCCTTCAAGGCAATTTCCGCCCCGAATATCCCCCCGCCGATTACCGCGACGTCAACAGATTGCGCCATAGGAGTACTCTTTGAAATATATATCCGTTCACAACACCCACGCCAATGACCCAGTGCCGGGCCAAGACTCACTCGGCCTATAACGAAAAACCGTCATCCACAATCAGATTTTGGCCCGTCATATATTTGGATCCATCTGACAACAAGAATAGAAGAGCACCCACAATGTCAGCCGGCTCCAGCATCCCCTTTTCCCCGCAAAATCGCTTGTATTCGCGAAGAAAAGATTCCGGCTGATTGTCGATGATTCCACCCGGACTCAAGCAGTTAACCCTGATTTGATCCGCCTTCAAATATTGAGCAAAATATCGTGTGAGGTGGATCACTGCCGATTTGATGGCCGCATACTCCACAGGCATTGTCATGGGCGTCTCTTCATAAATCTCAAACCGAGGGGCTACGACGCCATAAATTGAACCCATATTGACAATATTGCCGTGGCCCTGCTCTCGAAAGTAAAGGCTGAACTGCTGCGCTACCAGAAAGTAGCCGCCCAGATGCAAGCTCGTGTTCTCACAAAAATCCTCATATGACACTTGCTCCAGTTTTCGCCCATAGTTGCGATTACGCGGATAAGCGTTATTGACCACCGCATCAATGCAACCATGCTGGCTCTTGACCCGGTCTATCAAGTTGCAAACGGATGCCTTATCGGTGATATCCAGCATTTCGGCATGTGCTTTACCGTTGCCCGCCGAGACGATTTCTTGTACCACTCCACTGGCGGCCTCTATATCAATATCTGCCACGATGGCCGTGGCACCTTGCCCGGCAATCGCCGCGGCAAAGGACCGCCCCAGCAGCCCTGCGCCACCAGTGATCACAATGATTTTCCCATTCAGCATATTTTTCAACCCAATATTTTTCTGAAATAGGCGATCGTCTCTTTCAGCCCGTCCTCCAACTGCACCGTCGGCTGCCAATCCAATTTCTCACGGGCCAGGGATATGTTCGGCCGCCGCACACGAGGGTCATCTTGCGGCAACGGCATGAATATCAGTTTCGATTTTGACTGCGCAAGCCGCAGTATTTTCTCTGCCAACTCCAGCATAGTGAACTCCCCAGGATTTCCCAGATTCAGCGGCCCCGTCAGCTCTGCAGGCGAATTCATCATCCGCACAAACCCTTCGATCAGGTCATCCACATAACAGAAGCTTCGGGTTTGCTGTCCGTCGCCATAGATGGTTATGTCCTTCCCACCCAGCGCCTGGACAATGAAGTTGCTGACCACACGTCCATCTTGCGGGTGCATGTTAGGTCCGTATGTATTGAAGATCCGAACCACCTTGATTTCGATCTTGTATTGCCGGTGGTAGTCGAAAAAGAGGGTCTCCGCACAGCGCTTGCCTTCGTCATAGCAACTGCGGATTCCCACCGGGTTGACCCGTCCCCAATAATCCTCCGGTTGGGGATGAACCTCTGGATCGCCATACACCTCAGAAGTCGAGGCCTGCAAAATTCTCGCCTTGGCACGCTTGGCCAACTCGAGCATATTGATCGCACCGTACACACAGGTTTTGGTGGTTTGAACAGGGTCGCGCTGATAGTGCACCGGGCTCGCTGGACATGCCAGGTTGTATATCTGATCTGCCTCCGCGTCGAACGGGAAAACAATGTCATGACGCAAGACACTGAAACGCGGGTTATTCAGCAGGTGCTCGACATTTGGCAGATTGCCTGACGAATAGTTGTCAACACACAAAACCTCATGCCCGTCATTGAGCAGGCGTGCGCACAAGTGGGAGCCCAGAAACCCGGCGCCGCCCGTGACAAGAATACGTTTACTCAATTTGATTTCCTGTTGAAAGCTTGCAAGCACTGCTGCATCGACCGTGTGCGCATGATGAATAACGGCAGTGGCATGCACGACCCTGCGCAATAAGCGGCAGCCCCTTTGAACGAAAGCCTGTCTAAAGCCACCGAGGCTCCACGGTTCGGCTCATCTAAAACTTGAACTCAAATTGCGGCGCCAAATAAAAGGGGGCGCTCATGGCCCTCCCATCATGCGTCAAACTTGTACTGCTCCAGCTTGTCCTTCTCCGTCAGCTTATATGCCTCGAGGCCAACGGAACTCTCCCCCGGCCTGGGCAGCACAAATGACACGACTTCATCCAGAAATCCCATCCGTACGCCCGCGCCGTGAATACGCAGGGAGAGATCGACATCCCAGACACGGTTCCACTCCTTGCGCCAACAGTCGACGTTGTACCGCATGAAGCGCAAATAAGATCGATAAAGCCAAGTCGAGACACCACCAATCTTCGGACTGCTGTCGTTCGGGTCAGCGGGCCGTCGCGTGTAGTACGGATCCAGCGCTCTCACACCATCCACGACCTTGCGCTCTCCGAAGCGCTCTTCGACATACAGGCCAGATACGAACTCATAGCGTCCTTGCTGCGCGAATCGAAGCAACTTTTCGAGATGGTCGGGCGTCCACGTATCATCATCATCCACTCGTGCGATCCATTGGCCACGTGCAAGCTCCATCGCCTTATTGGCCGGAATAGCCCCGCCCACAAACCAGTGGTTCTCTACTGTCTGCGTGTATTTCCTGCTGCGACTCGGCAAGTTATAGAAACGCAGCCGAGGATCCCGGATTTCAGCGAGCAACTCCGCCGTGTTGTCGGTGCAATGGTCGCCCACGATCATCAACTCAAGATTTTCATAGGTCTGCGAAAGCACCGAAGCAACCGCCCTCTCGATCAACAGTGGGCCCCGGTTATACGTGGGTACGCAGATGGTGACCAGCGGCGTCTGATTGGGCGCTTCGTACTCATGCGCGTGCTTCATACGCTCCAGCCGCAACTGGATGGGCTCCATGACGGCAAAACGCCAGCTGTTGAACCCCGCAATCAATCGGTCTTCGATCGTGCGCGCATTGCCGTCAGGCCTATCGGACATACTGCCCTCCATTGAGATCAATACAGGCCCCATTCAAATGCGCCCAATGATCCTGACAAATATCAAAAACCACGTTCGCTAGATCCTGTTGGCGAAGTAACTGCCCCGAGGGCACTTGTTGCCGGTGGTATTCCCGTCTCTCCGCCTTCATATCCTCGAACATGGCACTGTCTTGTATCAGCCCCGGAGCGATTGCATTGATGCGGGCGCCTGGAGGAAGCTGGGTCGCCAGGGACTTGACAAACGAGAGCAAAGCACCTTTCGACGCCGCATAAATCGGGTCAAAGCTGCCGCGCTGGGCTGAAATCGACGAGAACATCAGCACGCGCGAACGCGCCGTCAAGAGCGGCAACATCTTCGCCAGAAGTTTTGCCTGCCCATTGAAATTAATCGACATGACTTCGTCAATTTCCGGAAACTCATACCCCCCCAAGCTTTTCCCAGGGAGTATTCCTGACAGGAAGATAGCAACGTCAACTCGCGGCGAGATGCCTTTGATGTCTTGCACAAAACCATCAATGCTTGCGTTGTCTCGCAGATCGAGATGATGCGTATTTGCCTGCTCTGCCGAGGACATGGGCGTTCGTGACGAATAAGTTGTCAGGACGCGTGTCATCGGACTTTGGAAGCGCGATGAAATCTCGTGGCCTATGCTTGATGACGCGCCAATGATGACAACCGTCTCGAAATTTCGTTCGGCTTTCATGTCAGCGTCTCCCCTGAAGGACCGGCACCGAGCACCACAAGCGCATCCGCGGAAAAAATCTTTCCCGTCTCGCGCGCCACCCAATCGAGGATTCCAGATTTGTAACGGGCAGCGCAAATCACCAGAAGTTCGCTTTGAGCAATGTGCTCGATGCAATTTTTCGGCTCTGACACAAGAACCCCTTCCTGCGCGAGGTGATCCCTACGCCGCGGGTCAGAATCCACCACGATGGCCGTTCCCGGCAGCGCGAAATTGACGAGCAGGCGACGCATGAGGTCCGTGACCGCCCACAAGGTGATCTTCTTTCGTTCCTTGCCCATTGTCGCGAGTCGCTGTCTGAGGGCCTCGATCTGCGCCTCTGTCCGCTGGATCTGCTCCATGCCACCGCGTACACACGCCAAGGCATCAATGAATTCGCATTGTGAATCAACATCGCCCATGGCCTGAACCGGCTCCTTGCGAAAGACGGACAGAAATCCATAAGGACGGCTACAGATATGACCAATCTCAACCAGATTGAAACCAACCTGCTGCGCAATGGCATTGAGCGTTGTCGCCGAGAAATGATTGACGTGCTCAAACTCCAGCAACAGAAGATTCCTCGGGTACAAGCGAAGATCTGGCACCTCACAGATCATGACCCCCCCCGGTCGCAGGGCGCGCTGACAGGCGGCGAGAAACTCCTTGACGTCGGCGACATGCTCAAGCACATCATAGTGCGCCAGGACATCGACTGAGTTCTCTGCCAGGTCGTGCACACTCCGGAGTTCGGCCGGCGTGTCTTCCGAAATCTCAACAACCAGTTGTTTTCCGAAGAGCGGGGCGCAGCGCCGGTGGAACTCTCCCGGCTGATCTCCGCCGATTTCCGCAAACACGCCGTGCGGCACGCTATACCGCTCAAGCACGGTCATTCGAGCATCGACGGAATAGGGGAGGCCGATCTCTTTATGGCCAGCCAGTCCGTCGGCATGGTAGCGCGCCAAGTCAGCACGGCTGGGTCCAGGAGAAGCAAAGCAGAACCCGCAATTTCGGCAAACAGCCACCCGAAACGGGAATCTCCATGTATTCTTGGCTCGCGCAACGATGCTCTGGCTAGACCAGAGCAGTTCCAGATCGGTTCCGCCACAACATTCGCACGCACGCGGTTCAAGGGTGATCTCAAGCACTTTTTTTGTGGAAGATAGATTGAAAGAACATTAGCGCAGGCTCAAGAGGCATTCTGCTATTCTGAAATCCAGGAGTGTGTCGATGTCAATTGCTCGCTCTACCGGAACATGCACATGACGCACCCGCCCCTCAAAGGTTGCGTTATGAGTGAGAACAAATTCTGGCCGTGCGACATAGGCGACCGTTGTCATGTCGAAGACTGTTGGCACATCCTGACGACGCGCAACGACTGACGACGGAGGAATGACCAACCCGACCGTCCCATCAGCGTTGACTTTCACCATGTTGAAGTACGGGCTGCGGTGCGCATCGGTTACGGTAATGACCATATCTGCACCGCCTTTCTCATATTCATCAAGACAGTTTTCAATGTCGAGGGACGATCTCAAAGGCGCGGTCGTGGGCACAGAAACCATTGCATCCGGCAGCACGCCATCCACATCCAGCAGGTAGTTGAGCGCATGCCGCCAAGCCAGCCACTCGGGGCTGTCATCACGTGCCAGATCCTCCGGCCGGATAAATGGCACTTCTGCACCATGCTCGCGAGCCACTGCAGCGATTTCATGCGAATCGGTCGAGACGATGACGCGCGCGATGCGCCTAACGGCAAGCGCATGCTCGATTGACCACGCGATCAATGGTTTGCCACCCAACGGGCGGATATTTTTCCCGGGCAATCCTTTGGAACCACCACGGGCGAAAATGAAAGCGGTAGCCTTCATACATTTATCTCCGTGTTTGCCGGGTTCTTTGCAACCTGTACCTGGCCGCCCGATTCTGACGCTTGGCGAGTCGCCTCAATGATCTGCATGACCCTGAGCCCATCTTCACCACTGACCAACGGAGCACTATGCTCCTTGACGCAAGCCAGGAAGTGCAGCCATTCAGCCCGGTAACTCTCATCGCGCTGGTGCGGGTGACGAAAAATCTCACGCCATTCCTTGGAGCCGGCCTCTAAATGCTCGACCACGCCCGTTAATCCGTTCCAGCGCAAGCTGCCTTCCTCCCCAATCGCCACGCACAGGCGCACTGCATCGTGGCGTATGAAGTCCATGTTGAGGGCACCAATGAGCTGGCGGCCATCATCCTCTGGCACGAAGCCCAAAATCAAATGGGCGGTATCTTCAACATCAATTTTCAAGCCGCTTTGCCGACTGAGGGTCGCCTTCACCCAGTCAACTTCACCGAAAATCCAGCGCAGGTAATCAATCTCATGGCTCAGTTCAAGCAGCGCACCGCCGCCCAGCTCCCGACGAGCAGAGACTCCCAACCGATAATCGGCATCAGGACGCCAAGATGGCAAATACTGCCCAATTTCACAGCGTACGGACAGCACCCTGCCGATCAGATTCTCTTTCAACTCGCTCCGAAATCGCTGAAGCGACGGGAGAAACCGGAGGTTGTATCCAGTCAGCAAGACCAATCCTTGCGCACGGCAGGATTCAAGCAAAGGCGGTACGCCATCCAACGAAGCTGCCAGCGGCTTCTCGACCAGAAGATGGACGCCGGTTCGCGCCAATGACCGGGCCATATCCAAGTGGAATGTAGCCGGGCTTGCGATAACTGCGATCTGTGGGGCGAAGTCAAGCGCTTGCTCCAAGCGCGAGAAACAGCCGTTTGCATACTCTGGAATTGAATCGCACTCCTGATGACGCAAGACTCGTATATCCGCATGGGGCAGCAACTCCCTGGCCAAGCGCAAATGACGCTGGCCGATGCTGCCAAGGCCCACGACGAGGACGCGCTTAATCTGCACAGAACCTTCTAAGAATTCTCAACCCCACCTCACCACTTTTCTCAGGATGGAACTGGCAACCTGTTATCCGGTCCCGGCTAATCACGGCCGGAATCAGGTGACCGCCATACACGCAATCGGCGATGCGATGTGCAGGGTCCGTGGGAACAGCCATGAATGAGTGGACGAAATACGCAGCGTCCCCAGGGCGGGTATCCTGCAGCAAAGTTCCGCTCCAACTTCCAGCTGCTGATGATGGCTGCAATGCGCTCCAACCGATATGGGGAATTTTTTGCGCCTGGCCCGATACTGACTGCGCGGGGACAGGTACCACCCGCCCGGGGATCAGGCCCAATCCAGCTGTAATGCCGAACTCCTCACTCTCCTCCAGCAGGAGCTGCATGCCAAGGCAGATGCCGAGCAACGGAGTCTGCCGACGGGCAAGACTCCGAATCACTGCCACCAAATTCAGCTGCTCGAGCGCTCGCATGGCATTTCCGAAAGCCCCGACCCCAGGAAGAACAACACGCTCGGCAGCAAGAATTCGCGCTGGATCCGCGGTCAGTGTGACATTTGCCCCGCAATGTTCAAGCCCGCGTTGTACGCTAAGCAGGTTGCCCACCCCATAATCAATGACGGTGACGTCAGGTGCTGCGCTCATAGTTTCTCACTCCCAGGCCCGCGGCTTGCGCCACAGCCCTGATTTCACCAATGTCCGCCCGCTTGTAGTGCAGGATGTCGGCCATGGCGACAGCATCTGCTCCACCGTCGCAAACGGCCTCCAACAAATCTTCCGGCTTTCCCATGCCCCCACTGGCGATGACTGGAACAGAAACCGCAGATGACACCGCCTTCACCAAGGCGACATCAAAACCTTTTCGGGTCCCCTCCCGATCCACTGATGTGAGCAGCACCTCGCCAGCCCCCTGAGCCACGCCTCGCTTCACCCACTCAACGACGTCCAATCCAGTACGCTCGCGACCATTATCGGTATAGACCTCCCAGCGCTCCAGGCCGACCTGCTTGGCCTCAATTGAAAGAACCATGCACTGGCTTCCAAAGCGACGCGCTATATCGGTGATGAGTTGCGGATTGGCAACCGCCGCGGTATTGACCGCCACCTTATCAGCACCCGCCCGCAGAATCTGCGTTGCATCGTCAACCGATCGGATACCGCCACCCACCGTCATGGGAACAAAGATATCCCTGGCCGCCGATCTGACGATATCGCCCAGGTGGTTGCGACCATACAGGCTGGCCACGCAGTCCATGTAGATCAATTCATCTACGCCCTGCTGGTAGTAGCGCAAAGCATGCTCACTCGGAGACCCGATGACGCGCAGGCCTTCCAGATGAATGCCTTTGATCAGGTTGGGACCCTTGATATCCAAACGGGCGATGAGCCGAATATTTTTCACGGCGCCCCGCTCATTGCTTATCGTTTGAAACCGAATGCCTCAATTTCCACGCTCCATTTTCCTGGTACCACAAATGGGGGGAACGGAACTGATCTGTGAGCAAGCGGAAGTATTCGCGATCCATGATCGGTTTTTCAAACATCTTGCTCGCTTCAGGAAACTCTTTCGCGGGAAGACCCAAATAGCGGAACATTTCCTCCACGAAGCGCTCCGGGTACTCGTGGTCAAAGCGTTTTACCAGCGCCACACCTTCTTCGCGATTGATGTCTTCAGACCGAATTTCTTGCGCGGCATCGTAGCTGGCTCGACCAATGCCAAACTTGATCCCCGTTGTGAAGTAATGGAGATCGTCGATCCGGTCATCAATGCTGTTGTACTTTGAATAAGTGCCGGGAGTCCGCTCCGGCGAGGCCTGGAACCCCCCATGCTCAACCGCATAGTAATAACAGGCTTGCGGATGCCATTTCA
>ERZ1292640.2193-Hain-H43-02um-R1-2193-length-15786-cov-8_pt1 | contig 15786 bp, 12 predicted proteins | sample MGYA00564404_ERZ1292640 | MGnify/ENA primary metagenome ERZ1292640 (study PRJEB36523, sample SAMEA6512636) | groundwater metagenome | collected 2019-01-08 | study: AquaDiva: Metagenomics assemblies of 32 groundwater samples
TCCGTCATTGGCCGGCGCGCCGCGGAAGTATTGCGGGAAGGCCGCCAGCTCCAGCTGGTCGTCCACCGCAAAACTGACGAACTGGTATGGGCCGGTGCCGACCGGGTGATCGCGCAAGTCTGGGCCGGTGCCCTTCGGCACCACCGGCATCACCAGCTGGATCGGGAATGAACCGAACGGCTCCTTCAGCGAGAAGCGCGCTGTGTAGCGATCGAGTGCCGTCACCTTATCGAGCAGGCGATAGGCGCCCTTGCGAGCCGAGATGAATGAAGGATCGATGAACGAGCCGAAGGTGTAGACCACGTCATCGGCGGTCAGCTCGTGGCCGTCATGAAACAGCACGCCCTGGTGCAGCACGACGTCGTAGGTGAGCGGGTCCACCTGTTGCCAGCTCGAAGCCAGCCCGCCGGTGACCCGCAGTTGCTCGTCCAGCGACAGCAGGTTGTCAAACAGCAACTGGTGCGCGCGCTGCGAGGTCTCGTCGGACCCGACGCGGGGATCCAGGCTGTTGGGCGAACTGAGAACGGCGATCGTGACGACGCGGTTCGCCGGCGTAGCGCTGTTGCACGAGGCGACAGCGCACGCCAGCACCAAGGCACCGAAGCACCCCAGCACGTCAGCACTCCAGCACCTCAGCACTCCAGCACTCCAGCACCCCAGCACTTCATCACGCGGCTAATCATCAAGCGATCGTTTGAGCTCCTGGAGGATTTGGAGCGCATCGATGGGCGTGGTACGGTTGATGTCGACTTCGCGAATCCGCTCGCGCAGCTTCTCGTCGGCGGGCGAGGCGGTCTGGAACAGGCCAAGCTGTTGCTGCGGCACCACCGGCGCGCCGCTCAACGACGGCTTGCCGCCGCGCGCCAGCTCGTCGTGCTCGAGCGAGGCGAGAATGTCGCGGGCGCGGGCAATCACCGATGCCGGCAGGCCGGCCAGCCGCGCCACCTGGATGCCGTAGCTGCGATCGGACCGTCCGGGCAGAATCTTGTGGAGGAAGATGATGTCGTCCTTCCACTCGCGCGCCGTCACGTGCGCGTTGACGACGCCGGGGATGGCGTCGGCCAGGTCGGTGAGCTCGTGATAGTGCGTGGCGAACAGCGTCTTGGGCCGCGCCCGCTCGTTGGTCGCCATGAACTCGGCGACCGCCCAGGCGATGCTCAGGCCGTCAAACGTCGCGGTGCCGCGGCCAATCTCGTCGAGCACCACCAGGCTCTTCGACGTCGCGCCGCTCAGAATGTGTGAGGTCTCCTGCATTTCCACCATGAAGGTGGATTGGCCTCGGGCGATGTTGTCGGACGCGCCGACGCGGGCGTACAGGCGGTCGATCAACGCGAGCTTGGCCTCGCGCGCGGGCACGAACGAGCCGGTCTGCGCCATCAGGCAGAGCAGGGCGACCTGGCGCAAGTAGGTGGACTTGCCGCCCATGTTGGGGCCGGTCAGGATCACCAGTTGGTGCGAGGTGCCGTTGAGCGTGATGTCGTTGGGCACGAACGCGCCGGCCGCCAGGCGTTCGACCACCGGGTGCCTCACGTCGATCGCGACCATCTCGTCGCCGTCGTGAACGTGTGGCTTGGTGTAATTGCAGACCGTGGCGGTCTCGGCGAGGCCGGCCAGCACGTCTAGGCCGGCAACCGCGCGGGCGGTGTCGAGCACCCGCGGCGCTTCGGCCGCCACCCGCTGCCGCAGCGTCTCGAAGATCTCGAGCTCGCGGCTGACAATCCGCTCGTCGGCGCCCAGCACCCTTTCTTCGTATTCCTTCAGCGCAGGCGTGATGTAGCGCTCGCCGCCGGCAATGGTCTGCTTGCGAATGTAATCGCTGGGCACTGCGTGCAGGTTCGACTTCGAAATCTCGATGTAGTACCCGAACACGCGGTTGAAGCGGACCTTCAGCGAGCCGATGCCGGTGCGAGTGCGTTCGCCTTCTTCCATCTCGGCGATCACCTGCTTGCCGGAACGGCTGATGGTGCGCAGTTCGTCGACGTCCTTGTCGAAGCCATCGCGCACGAATCCGCCTTCGCGCGCCAGCGCCGGCGGTTCGTCCATGATGGCGGCTTCGACCCACTGACGCACGTCGCTCAGGTCGTCGAGCTCGCCCGCCAGGCTGCGGACCAGCGGCGCCTGGCACTCGGTCAGCATCAGCGCGAGGCGGGGCACCGCCGCCAGCGACCGGCCCAGTGCCACCAGGTCGCGCGGGCTCGCCGTCGAGAGGGCGATGCGCGAGATCAGCCGCTCCATGTCGAGAATCGACTTCAGCGTCTCGCGCAGCTTGCCGCGCTCGGTGGTCTTGACCGCCAGCTCCTCGACCGCATCGAGGCGATCGCGAATCGGCTCGAGCGCCGTCAGCGGGCGCAACAGCCACGACCGCAGCAGCCGGCCGCCCATCGGGGTGACCGTGCGATCGATTTCGTCGAGCAGCGTGCCGGTGCGTCCGCCCTCCATCGACTCCACGATCTCGAGGTGCTTCAGCGTCGTGGGGTCGATCAGCAGGCCATCGGCCACCTGCCGCAGGCGCACCGACCGGACGTGCGCGAGATCTGCTTTCTGCGTATCGCGCAGGTAGCGCACCAGCGCGCCGCCGGCGCAGACCGCCGCCTGCCGGCGCTCGAGGCCAAATCCCTCGAGTCCGCTGACCCGCAACTGGTCGAGCAGGGTCTGGCGGGCCGATTCCAGTTCGAAGTGCCAGCCGTCGACCTCGGTGACCGGCACTCCCTGCAATTCGATCTCGGGGAGCAGGGCCCTGGCATCGGGCGCCGACGCGACAACGATCTCGCGCGGACGCAGCACCGCGATCTCGGCGCGCAGCGACGCCAGTCCCTCGGGGCCTGAATACTCCGCCACGTCAAACTCGCCGGTGGACAGGTCGACCAGCGCGACGCCGTACTCGGCCGGCCGGCCGGCCGCGGCAGCCGTGGCCACGATCGACATCAGGAAGGCCGGCTCGCGCGCGTCCAGGTAGGCCGAGTCAGTGAGCGTGCCGGGGGAGACCACCCGCACGACATCGCGCTTGACGACGCCCTTGGCCTTCTTCGGGTCCTCGATCTGCTCGCAGATGGCGACGCTGTAGCCCTTCTTCACCAGCCGGGCGATGTAGCCGTCGGCCGCGTGAAAGGGCAGCCCGCACATGGGCACCGGCGTGCCAGCCGAGTCTTTCGATCGCGAGGTCAGTGTCAGGTCGAGTGCCCGCGAGGCGACCAGTGCGTCCTCGTAGAACATCTCGTAGAAATCGCCCATACGAAAAAAGACGAGCGCGTGCCGGTACTGGCGCTTGGCCTCGAAATACTGGCGCATGGCCGGCGTCAGCTGCGCGCCGGTGGGCGGCACCGCAGAGGCAGAAGATGGTGGTTGGGACACGGTCGCGGTTCGAAAAGGCGTGTGGTCGAGTATACGATGGCCTGAGCCTGACACCGTGCTGATTCTCTCCCTCGACACCACCACTCGCGGCGGCAGCGTCGCCGTCATCCGCCTACGCCAAGGCTGCGGCGCGACCGACGCGCGCGACCAGCAACTCCTGGCGCTCGTGCCCGGCGATGCGGCGCGGTCGCACACCGAGCGCCTGCCGGCCGAGATCGAGCGGGCGCTGGCGCAGGCCGGGGTGGGCCGGGCCGACATTGACCTGCTCGCCGTCGCCACGGGCCCCGGCGCCTTCACCGGGCTGCGGATCGGTATTGCCGCCATGCAGGGGCTGGCCATGACGCTGGGCCGCCCGGTGATTGGCATCTCGGCGCTCGACGCGCTGGCCGAGGAGGCCGCAGACGCCGGCATCACCATGGTCGCCCCCTGGATGGACGCGCAACGCGGCGAAGTCTTTGCCACCTTGCTCGACCTGGCTGCCGCGCGCACGCTGGAGCCGCCCCTCGCCGCGCAGCCAGCCGCCGTGCTCGACGCCTGGCGCCCACACCTGCAGGGCCGCCCGGCGATCTTCATCGGCGACGCGGTGGAGCGCGACGCCCCGCTCATTGCCGCAGCCGGAGGAGGGCAGTGGACCACGCGCACGCCGCCGCCCCTGGCGCCGGCCCTCGCCCGCATCGCCGGTCAGCGTGCGGCGCGCGGCGCGGCCGGGCTGCCACATCAGCTTGCGCCCATCTACGTCCGCCGTCCGGATGTGGAGATCGAGCGCGAACGGCGGGACCGCTCGTGATCGTCGAGCGCCTGTCCAGCGCCGAGGATCTGGACGGCGTGCTGGCCATTGAAGATGCCTCGTTCAACAACCCCACCACGCGGGAGTGGTACGAGGCCGAACTGAAGCGTCCCGATGTCTGCCACATCTACGTGTTGCGCACGGACGATTACCCGGTGGCGGCGTTCTGCGCCTTCTGGCGGGTCGCCGACCAGATCCACATCAACAACCTGGCGGTCCGGCCCGAAAGCCGGGGGCAGGGCCTGGCGACGCGGCTGCTGACGGAAATCATGGCGAAATCGGCCCAAATGGGGGTGGCCAGCGCGACCTTGGAGGTCCGCCGGTCGAATACTCCGGCCCTGCGTCTCTACGCCAAGGCTGGCTTCGTCGAGGCCGGGGTGCGGCGAAATTATTACACTACGCCGGTGGAGGATGCCCTGGTGCTGGTGCGAAGCGCCGAAAGATAAAGAAATACACTTGGCGCCCTTCTAATCGCAATTCCGTGGTGGTAGAGTCCGAATCATAGGGGCGGCAGCGTTCCCGCACCGACCCCGGAAGGGAGGCGGAGAGATGGCTGAGGACTTGAAATATCGACTCCTCCAGACCAACGAGGAATACGCCGAGTTGGTCTCCAAGCACCATTCACTCGACGATCGCCTGCACGAGCTCGAAGCCAAGCATTACCTGTCGGACGAAGAGCAAGTCGAAGAAGTCAGCCTCAAGAAACGCAAACTCCACATCAAGGACCGCATGGAAGCCATCCTGCGGGAGCACAGCGGTGCCGCGGTAGCCTCACACCCGCTACCGGCCTAGGCGTCAGGCGCCGGGCATATTTCCCCGGGGGCACCGCGGGACGGTGCCTGGAAAGTTTCCGGGAAAGCATGCCCGGCGTCTTATTATCAAGAGGATGCTTATCGATCGGGCCGGCCTGCCCTTCATTGGCGCGGCCTTGGTGTTGGCGCTCGGCGCCGGTCTCTGGTTCGGCCGCACGTGGTCCATTCCGTTCCTGGTCTTGGCGGCGTTCTTTGTCTTTTTCTTCCGCGACCCCAATCGCACCATCCCGACCGCCGCCCACCTGGTGGTGTCACCGGCCGACGCCCGGATCATGGCGGCCGGCGAACGGACCTGGCCCGGCGCCCCTGCGGGGGAGTGGCAGGTGGTCAGCATGTTCCTTTCGCCCCTGGATGTTCATGTCAACCGCACGCCGGTGGATGGCACCGTGACGCGCGTGGAGTATCATCGCGGCCAGTTCCTGCCCGCGTACCGCAAGGAGGCGGGGCAGCTCAATGAATGGACCGAAGTCTGGTTCGATCGCCCGGGCGGCCCGATCGTCGCGCGGCAGATCGTCGGCGTGCTGGCGAGGCGCATCGTCTGCCGGCTGCAGGTCGGCGACCAGGTCACTCGTGGGCAGCGCTACGGCGTCATGAAGTTCGGCTCACGCATGGATTTGTTCCTGCCGCTTTCCGCGACCGTTCGTGTGAAGGTCGGCGACAAGGTCGTCGCAGGTGAGACAACGATCGCAACGCTGGAGTCGTAAAGTGGAATCGCGGCACGGTTCACCTATTCGCTTACATGCCTTCAACCGCAGCCACGATCGCCGTGGCATCCGGCGCGGCGTCGAACTGCTGCCCAGCCTGTTCACGCTGGCCAACTTGTTCTGCGGCTGGGCCTGCGTCGTGCACGCCATGCGAGGCGAATTCGCCACCGCCGCACCGTTCATTGGCGTCGCCGTGGTCCTCGACATGCTCGACGGCCGCATTGCCCGCATGACCGGCACCACCAGTGATTTCGGCGTGCAACTGGATTCGCTGGCCGACCTGATCTCGTTCGGGATGGCGCCGGCGGTCCTGGCGTTCCAGTGGGGGCTCGTCCCGCTCGGCCGCATGGGGTGGGCGGTCGGATTCGTTTACCTCACGGCCGCGGCCCTGCGGCTCGCGCGCTTCAACATCCAGACCAACACCGACAAGCGCTACTTCATCGGCCTGCCGAGTCCGGCGGCCGCCGGCCTGGTGGCGGCGACGATTTTCTATTTCCCGGCCGGACTCGCGGCCAAGCCGCAGGCGTGGCTCGGCCTGATCATGCTGGCGGTGCCGGCGTTGCTGATGGTCAGCACCATCAAGTTCCAGAGCTTCAAGAACTTCGACCTCGGCATGCCCGGCGGCTATCGGCTGCTGCTGTTGTTCGCGGCCTTCATCGGCCTGCTGGTGACCTATCCGCACGAAGTCCTGTTCGTGATTGCGTATGCCTACTTCGCCTCCGGCTTCATCGGAACACTGATGACGAAAATGGGGAAGCGCAGCGAACCACCAGCTGCCGAACCGGCATCGACGGAAGCGCCGCAGAAGCACAATCGCGAAGTCAGCTGACGCAGATGCCGCGCCTTGACGGGGGATGACGCAGAGAATCCACGCCAGGGCCGCAGATGACACAGATTACGCAGACGGCTGCGAACAAGCGGCGGTCCTTTCTCGTCGCAATTGGCTGCGAGCAGTTGCAGGTCGTCTACTCTAAAACCAGCTTGGCCGCTTTGCTGTTTCGGCGTTCCGGCACATCCATCCGCGTCATCTGCGTCACCTGCGGCCCTGGGATAGACGTCTGCGTCATCTGTGTCATCTGCGGCCCTGGGATAGACGTCTGCGTCATCTGTGTCATCTGCGGCCCTGGGATAGCGTCTGCGTCATCTGTGTTCAGGCGAGGGGCAGCGTCAGCGTCACGCTGGTGCCGCGTCCGCGTTCTGAGTTCACGCTGACCGACCCGCCGTTCGCCTCGACGTTGCGCTTCGCGATGGTCAGGCCCAGCCCCGTGCCAATCGCCTTGGTCGAGAAATACGGTTCGAAGATCTTTGCCAGCGCATCGGCATCCATGCCCATGCCGGTGTCGGTGATGCGCAGTTGCGCCATGCGGCCGGGCGCCAGTGCCGCGTCAATTGTCAGCGTGCCTCCCCCCGGCATCGCGTGCAGCGCGTTTTCAATCACGTTGGTCAGCGCGCGCCCCACCAGCATGCGGTCGATGCGCAACGGCGGCAGGCCGCCCGGAATGTGGGTATCGATGGCCACGCGGCCGGCCAGGCCCGACCGGTAGGGATCGATGATCTCGGCAACCAGTTCGAACAGGCTCGTCTCGACCGGCCTCGGCTCGGGCGAAGAGGCAAAGCTCGAGAACTCCGACGAGATCTGGCGCAGCAGCCGCACCTGGCCGAGGATGTTGCTCACGCAGTCGTCGATCACGCCGCCAAGCGGGCGGCCCCGGTCGGTATGCACGCGGCGCAAGTGCTCGGCATTCAGTTGAATGGGCGTGAGCGGGTTCTTGATGTCGTGTGCCACCTGCCGTGCCATGTCCGCCCACGCGGCCAGGCGGTTGGTTCGCTCCAGTTCCTGCCGCTGGCGCTGCAGGTCGGCCGCCATCTGGTTGAAGGCCTCGACCAGCCGCCGCAGTTCGTCGGACGAGGTCGCCAGCACGCGCGCATCGAGATCGCCGCGGGCAATGCGCCGGGTGGCGCGCATCAGCCGGTTGACGGGATCGGCGATGCGCTCGGCCATGTAGTAGCCGATGCCGGCGCCGAGCATGATGAAGAGCAGCGCCGCCAGCAGCACCCGGCGATCCAGTTCCTCGATTTGCGCCTGCGTCTCTTGCTGGCGCGACGTCAGCGGCACCGTCAGCACGGCCTGACGTCCGCCCTGGATGCGGACCGGCGTGGCCGCGGTGAGGTACTCGAGCCCGCCGGCCTCCTCGCGGCCGACATAGGACGGCTTGCCGTCGAGCAGGATGGCGCGGAACACCTCGCCGGGCGTGCGCGTCGGCAGCAGGCCCGAGGCAAACAGGTTGCGTTCGCTCGAGGCCAGCAGTTCCGGGCCCTCGAAGATGTTGACGTCCTGCGCGATCACGCGGCTGAGCCACACGATGATGTTGTCGTCGACGGCCGACTGGCCGATCTGGATGCCGACGTCTTCGACGACGCGGCTCGCCACGTTGGCCAGGCGGGTCGCCTCGCTTTCGATGTCGGCCAGCATCAACGACGCCATGTAGGCGCGCGACACCAGAGCCAGTGCCAGCACGGGGATCACCGCCGAGAGCACGAACGCCAGGAAGAGCTTCTGGTAGAAGCTGGCACGGACCTCGGCGAGCAACGCCCGCCCGGTAGCCGGTGATCGCGACAGGATCACGTTGGCAGCCGCGGTGCCCAGCACCATCACGACGAACGCGGCGAACGCCAGCGTCACCAGCTCGGCGAGGGTCACCAGGTGGCCGAACGGAGTGGCTTCGGCCGTGCCCAGAACGTAGATGGCGGCGCGATCGCTCATCACGTAGACGTCGAGCGACGTCGACCCCCGCGAGATCGTCGTCCAGAAGGGTTCGCGCGATTCATACGCCCGGCGAAATACCTCCTCGGTGAGCGTCGGGGCGGTGTCGACCGAGCTGTACAGCACCCGCCGGCTCCAGCCATAAACGTAGAGCTCGGCTTCGGCGCGCGGCCGCGGCTCGGGCCGCGGTTGCCCCGATTGCATGAGGGCGGTGTACGGATTCTGCGCGGAAATGAACGACAGGTTCGCGTAGTCGAGCATCGAATGCACGACGACCGAACCGGCGACAACGCGGCGGCCATCGGCGCCGGTGGCGCAGATCGCGCGGCCGGCGTGCAGCAGGCGCCGTTCTTCAGAGAAGAACGGCGACACCTCTTCGAGCATCTCCCACTCGCACGAAGTCTCCTGCCAGCGTTGTCCCTGCGCGCTGTCGGGCAGGTTCAGCGCAAACCGGCTCGCCATCGCGCCCGCGGGATTGTGCAGTTCGACGCTCGAGGTCAGGCGTTGGGTCGCCAGGCTGGTCTGCGACCAGACCAGAAAGGCCGCGTCGGTCGGCGGTGGCCCGGCGGCCGGCGCGTCGCTCGCGAGCACCAGCGCGTCGAGACCTTCGATGCGATCGATCTCGGTCAGCGCCTGCGACAGCTTGAGCCGGACGTCGGGGCGCTGGTTGATGACCTCGGGCGCGTAACGTTCGGTGACCACCTGTCGGCGCGCGCGTGCCGCGGCGTCCACCAGCGACGGATAGAGCACGACTGACGGCAGCACCAACGAGAGCAGCGCAACCAGCAGGCGCAGGGCCTGCGTCACGCGCGGCAACGCCGGCCCGTGCTGGTGCAACGTCCAGGCTGCGGCGCAGGTAAAGGCAATGGCCAGCAGCGTCGGCACGAGCGGGACGTAGCTATCGGCCAGGCCCGGCCACGCCACCACGACCGCCGGCACGAGCCACGCCACCACGCCTCGCAGCCGCCAACTGCGCGCCGACGATGGGAACACCCACGGCGACGCCGCCAGCCGCAGGACCAGGATCGCCGCACCGATGACGGCGGCATTCAGCGCCAGCAGCCCGGCCACGACCAGCAGCCGGACCCAGTCGCGCGGTTCCACCGCGAACCGCAGGATGTCGGCGGCGGCCTGCGACACATGCGACCGCAGGAAGGCGGCGTACGCGATCAGCAGCGCCACCACCGCGACGCCCCCGGCCGCCTGCACCGCGAGGAAGAGCGCTGCCAGCGGCGCGCGATCGACCACGACTACACCGATGCCCGGCCGGTGTGCCAGCCGCCACTGCGTGAAGGTCACGGTTGCCAGCGCGGTCAGGCCGAGCGCCATGAGCGCGGTAAGCAGGAAATCCACCGGCGACGCCATCAGCACCGCCGACACGGCCGACCACGGCGCGGCCGGCACCAGCGCGGGCTCGGCGAGGCCGACGCGCCGGGTTGCGATCCACAGGATGGCGCGTCCGGCCAGCAGCAGCCCGGCGATCGCCAGCGTCAGCGCCGTCGCCACGGGCATCGACCGCGTGGCGCGCCGCCAGTCGAGCAGCGACCCGCAGAACAACAGCAGCAGCAGCGCCCCCAGCGTGAGCTCGGCGGCGAACCGCCGATCGCGAATGCGCGCGCGCGACGCTTCGAGATCGGCGTCCGAGAGTTGCACCGTCGCCAGCGGCTCGCCGGTCGGCGTCCGGATGATGACGGCGTCCGGTCCGGCGTCGGCCGCACCTTCGAACGGGAGTCTGAGCGAGACCGGGACAATGCTCGTCTCGAGCGCGAAGTCGGCGCCGGCCATCGGCGGCCGGCCGTTGCGCGACAACGGCGCCTCGGCCACGACCGCACCGATGTGACGGGCGGGATCGGCGGGGTCCACCACCGGCTGCACGCGGACCAGCTGCAGGCCTTGCGTGCTCTGAGCCAGAAACAGGGAAGCCGGTCCGGTGAGCCGCGCCTCGGCAACATCCTGCGAACGGCCGACCCAGGCCACCGGCTGGTGGCGCGCGCCGTAGATGGTGATGGCGACCGGGTTGGGCGAGGTGCGCACGCCTTCGCCGGCCAGGTCGAACAACCGGCGGGTCGCCGCGGCATCGCCCTGTTCAGCCAGCCGGACGGTTTCCGCATCCAGGCCGACGGCCCGCACCGCCACATTGAGGCGGTCGCCCAGTACGACGAACTGCCCCGACACCTCGGCCTGCAAGCGGGCGCGCGAGGCGGTCAGGTCGGCCCCGAGCTGCGTGCGCTCGACCACCACGGCGGCAATCCAGATGGCCATGGCAGCCACGGCTCCGCCCAGGGCCAGCTTCTGGGCGCTTCGGGCGACGAAGGGAGGGAAGACCATCCGCATCGCCATTGTAGAATGTGGATCTGTCCAGCACAGCCGGTTCGTTGAAGTTCTCGCTCAAGCGCGGTGCGCTCGTCACCGCCGCCAACTGGCAAGTGGTTGTCGTCCAGTTTGTGGCCGACACGCTGTTCAAGACCCTGCTTGCCGTGCCCATCGTCGGCGGCCTCGTGCTGGTGGCGTTGGTGGTCGGTGGCGATCCGATCGAGATGCTCCGGCTCGAACCCAGCCAGATCCTGTCGACAATGGTCGGCGTGCTGCTGGCGCAGCCGGTCGCCCTGGCGGCGTTCCTCATCGCGCTGGGCCTGGTGCTGTGCGGCGGCTCGGTCCTCATGTTTGCGGTCAAAGCCGGCAGCGTGACCGTGCTGCTCGCGGGCGACCGCGCCGCCGGGCCGATCGAGCAACCGCCCTTGCGCCTGTCGTCGCTCACGCAGGCGAATCAGGCAACGGTGGAACGGTTCACCACCGGGGTTCGGTCGCTGTTCGGGCGTTACCTTCGGCTGGGCATCGGGCTGACCATCGTCTACGCCGTGCTGGCCGGTGGCTACATGGCGCTGGTGTTTGGCCCGCCCGCCACGGCGGCGCTCGATGGTCCGCTCGCGGTCACGCTGGCCTCACTGGCGCTGATCCTGGCCGTGACGCTGGTCAACTTCGTCTACCTGCTGCTGCAGATCGTGGTGGCGGCGGAGGATTGTGCTGTGTGGGAGGCCGTTCCGCATGTGGCGCGGCTGCTGCGCCGGCGCACCAGGGCGATGGGGCAGGTGCTGGCCGCGATTCTCGCGCTGATGCTGATGGCGACGGGCGCGTCGATCCTCGCCACCGCGGCGCTTGGCCTGATTGCGTTCGTGCCGTTCGTCGGCCTGGCGGCGCTGCCGCTGCAAGTGTTCGCGTGGCTGGTGCGCGGTGTCGTGTTCCAGTTCGTCGGACTTACCGGCGTCGCCACGTACCTGCGGCTGCATCACACGCTGCAGACGTCGGCGGTCCAGGTACGCCCCTCAGACGGTTTGCAGCAGGTGACCCGCGCATGACCCATCTCTCGAACGCCGCACAACAGTTCCAGGAGTCGGCCATTCGCCGCGCCGGCATTCTCGGCGCCGCGGTGCCGGGCCTGATCTCACTCGCGGCCGGTTATCCGTCACCAGATGTGTTCCCGTGGGACGACCTCCAGTCGATCACCACCGACCTGCTGGCGCGGCGCGACGCCAACACGCTGCAGTACGGGGCAACCCGCGGCTATCGGCCACTCATCGAGCAACTGCTGGCGAAGACGTTGAAGGATCGGGGGATCACCGGGACGTTCGAGGACGTGGTGATCACGACCGGCTCGCAGCAGGGCCTCGACCTCGTCGCCCGCGTGCTGATCGATCCGGGCGACGTGGTCCTGGTCGAGTTGCCGACCTACAGCGGCGCGATCGCGGCGTTCCACAACCTGCAAGGCCGGTTCGCGGGTGTGCGCCAGAACGCGGAGGGCATCGATCTGGCCGCGCTCGAGGACGCGATCGCCGCGATCAAGGCGAACGGGCAGCGAGCGAAGTTCATCTACGTGACGCCGAACTTCCAGAATCCGGCCGGCCTGCTGATGAGCCGCGCGCGCCGCCTGGCGCTGCTCGAGTTCGCCCGCCGGCATGACCTGGTGATCCTCGAGGACGACCCGTACGGATCGATCTACTTCGAAGACACCACGACCGCCGCCGACACGCGGCCGATCAAGGCCGACGACACCGACGGTCGAGTGGTCTACCTGGGAAGCTTCTCGAAGGTGCTGGTCCCGGGCCTGCGCGTCGCCTGGATGCTGGCCCCGCGCGCGATTGCCGACAAGGTGGAACTGGCGAAACAGGCCGCCGATATCTGCAGCAGCGTCTTCGACCAGCGCATCGTGCACGGCGCGATGGATCGCGGCGTCGTCGATCGCATTGCGCCCGGCCTGCGCGCCCACTACCAGGCCAAACGAACCGTGATGGAGCAGGCGCTGCAGTCGTCACTCGCCGGCCGGGTCAGGTGGACCTCGCCACGCGGCGGCTTCTTCCTGTGGATCGAGCTGCCGGACGGCGTCGACGATCAGGAGCTGTTCGAACGCGCGCTGAAGCAAAGGGTGAGCTTCGTGCACGGCAGCGCGTTCTTCGTGGACGGTCAGGGGCACCGATTTGCGCGGCTGTCGTACTCGGGCATCAGCCACGAGCAGATCATCGAGGGCATCAAACGCCTCGCGGCGGCGATGCCTTAATCGGTGGCTACGGCACGGCCGGCAGGCCCGGCAGCTCGGTCAGTGGCCCTGGCACCGGCTCGAACCGCCGCGCGAATCCCTGCAACTGGCCCTCGCGGCTCACCGTGACCAGCCGCACCGCCGTTGGCCGCGCGCCGGGACGGAAGAAGGGCTGCAGCCCAATCTCGCCGGCCGCCTTCACGGTGACGGTCGGCTTGCCGAGTTCGAGATCGAAGCCGGCGATCTCGGACGACACCATGGGCATCAACACCATGTCTGGCAGCGGCAGCGGCCCGCCGGCCGGCCGCGAGGGCAGCGATGCCTTCCAGCGCAGGTTGCCACTCGTGCGATCGACGGCGCGCAGCACGTTGTCGCGCGCGGCGAAGTAAATGCGCTCCTCATCCGCCGCCGGCACGCCCGAGACGTCGCCGCCGACGCGCCACGCCCAACGCTCGCGGCCGCTCGACACGCTGACGCTCGTCACGACGCGCGCGGTGGTGCCGAACACCAACTGATCGTCAAGCGCCAGCAGGCCGGTAATGCGGCCGGTCAGCGGCTTGGTCCAAACCGTCTCTCCGGTCGCGAGCAGGACGGCGACCAGCCGGTTGTCGGCCAGGGGGAGGAAGAGGGGGTCCAGGGCGGGCGCGGGCGCCGCGGCAAGCGGCGCCCCGAGCGGCTGGCGCCACACCAGGGTTCCGTCGCTTGCCCGAAACGCCGCGAGGTCGCCGTTCGGCGTCGACGCCAACAGCCATCCCGTGTCCCAATACAGCGGGACCGCAGCGCCGCCTGGCAGCGGCGTGCGCCAGCGGGTGACACCGGTCAGCGCATCGCGGGCTTCGATCGACGCTTCCGACGTGGTGAAGACGAGGCCGTCGCCGGTGGCCGGCGTAAAGGCGATGGCGACGTCCAGGCGCCACCGCACGGTGCCGCGGTCGATGTCGACCGCGACCAACTGGCCGCCCTTGAGCGGCACGTAGGCGGTGGTGGCGTCGAAACCGGCCGCCGCGGCCGGCGGCGTCTCGAAGGGAATCGACCAGCGCGGGTCGAGCGGCGCCACCGTCGTCTCGACGGCCTGAAGAATCGCCATCACGGCCGCGAAGAAGAGTGCCATCAGCCCTTATAATAGTGGCTTACCTCTCATTCGAGATTTCGTGGCCCATCAAACCATCATCGTCCTGGATTTCGGCTCGCAGTTTACCCAACTGATCGCTCGGCGTTTACGCGAGCTCTCGGTGTACTGCGAAATACTCCCGTTCAACACCGCGCTCGACGCCATCAAGGCCAAGGCGCCGGTCGGGGTCATCCTGTCTGGCGGCCCCAGCAGCGTCGACGAAGAGGGGGCGCCGCACTGCGAACGGGCGGTGCTCGACCTGGGCGTCCCGACGCTGGGCATCTGCTACGGCATGCAGTTGATGACCGACATGCTCGGCGGCAAGCTGGGCCGCTCCGCGCATCGCGAGTTTGGCCACGCCATCGTGCGCCGCGAGGCCGCGGTGCCGTCGCGGCTGCTCAAGGGCATTCCGGGTGAGTTGAAGGTGTGGGCCAGCCACGGCGACTTCGTGGCCACGGCGCCGCCGGGCTTCACGGTCGCCGCCACCAGCAACAATGCGCCGGTCGCCGTCATGGAGGCGGCCGATCGCGGCTACTACGCGATGTTGTTTCACCCGGAGGTCGCGCACACGGACCGCGGCTCCGACCTGCTCCGCAACTTTGCCTTCGACGTGTGCGGCTGCACCGGCGACTGGACCATCGCCTCGTTCATCGACGAAGCGACCGCTCGCATCAAGGCCCAGGTCGGCGACGGCCGCGTCGTCTGCGGCCTGTCGGGCGGCGTCGACTCCACCGTGGCCGCGTCGATCATCCATCGCGCCATCGGCGACCACCTGCAGTGCATTTTCGTCGACAACGGCTTGCTGCGTTTGAATGAAGCGCGGCAGGTGGTGGAGCGCTACAAGAAGCTGGCGCTGCCCGTGCATCATGTCGATGCCGCCGACATCTTCCTGACCCGGCTGGCCGGCGTCACCGACCCGGAGACGAAGCGGAAGATCATCGGCGGGACCTTCATCGACGTGTTCAACGAGAAGGCGCAGGCGCTCGGCGAGTTCGACTTCCTGGCGCAGGGCACGCTCTATCCCGACGTGATCGAATCGGTCTCGGTGCGGGGGCCGTCGGCCACCATCAAGAGCCATCACAACGTCGGCGGATTGCCGGAAGGCATGAAGTTCAAGCTGGTGGAACCGCTGCGCGAGCTGTTCAAGGACGAAGTGCGGCGGGTCGGCCGCGACCTGGGCATCGACAAGGAGTTCCTGGTGCGCCAGCCATTCCCGGGACCGGGGCTGGCGGTGCGCATTCTCGGCGACATCACCCGCGACAAGATCACGCTGCTGCAGAAGGCGGATGCGATCGTCGCGGACGAAGTGCGCAAGGCCGGCTGGTACGAACGCATCTGGCAGAGCTTTGCCGTGTTGCTGCCGGTGCAGAGCGTCGGCGTGATGGGCGACGCCCGCACCTACGAGTTCACGGTCGCCGTGCGCGCCGTCGAGAGCCTCGACGGCATGACCGCCGACTGGGCGCGCCTGCCGCACGAACTGCTCGCCACCATCTCGTCGCGCATCGTCAACGAAGTCCGCGGCATCAACCGCGTCGTCTACGACATCAGCTCGAAGCCCCCTTCGACCATCGAGTGGGAGTAGGCGCGCGGTGAAAGACTTCGTCCACCTTCACCTGCATACCGAGTTCTCGCTGCTCGACGGCGCCTGCCGCATCGACGAGCTGCTCGACGAAGCGCAGCGGTTGAAGATGCCGGCGCTCGCCGTCACCGAGCACGGCAACATGTT
>ERZ1292640.1050-Hain-H43-02um-R1-1050-length-22897-cov-7_pt1 | contig 15777 bp, 17 predicted proteins | sample MGYA00564404_ERZ1292640 | MGnify/ENA primary metagenome ERZ1292640 (study PRJEB36523, sample SAMEA6512636) | groundwater metagenome | collected 2019-01-08 | study: AquaDiva: Metagenomics assemblies of 32 groundwater samples
AAACCCGAGGAGACAGCTTTATGCCAACATCAAGAAAGATTAAGAAGAATAAAAATAGCACAATATCATGAGGGCTTTTGGGGTGAAAAAGGTGAGAGCGAGAATATTTCTCCCCGAATGGTTTGTGATGCATATGCTTCCAAACCTTTGCCAGAAGGGGTAGTTGTTCCAAGTATTCCAGATTACCATGCTGTCCTTTTAGGAACTCAGTGGAAAGATCCATACCATTTAGACTCGAAATGCCCTTATCTTGTTGAAGAAGCAAGAATAATTGCAACAGGAGAAAAAGTTAGAGGCAGGCAAGGCGAGTTTACTTTTGTTGATATATCTGAATGGGTGCCTGGAGAGGTTGTTAGGGATATGTGCGACTTGCCTTGCTGCGAAAGTAAATTAGAGGTTCAAATCCGTGACCCCAATGGTTATAGGACACACGTTGGAATACACCCTAACGCAGATGATCTGATAAGGTGGGTAAGAAATGGAATAGTAAAGCACGGAAAGAATGCCAATATGACCATTGAAGAAGCAGAGGCTTTTTTTGATTTAACAAAAGTTTCATCAGGACGAAGGGATATATATGACCAAATTGTTGCAGTAAGCGACTATATGCATAAAGGTTGTAATTGGTTAGGCTCAAGACCTTTGTCTGAAGCGACTAATCCTGTTGGATTCTCCAATATGCACCATTTTCTGGATGAACAAAGAACACCTCAACATCCTGATATTTTTTGGGCTTATGATGAAAGATTAGTTGATAGGAATATAACATTAAATGTTCCTCTATTTGATTTGGATAAAATACCTGAAGGATATCTTTTGTGTTTAGATAATAAAGGAATTCTTAGGGATGGGATTTCTGCTTGTAGTCAATATTATGGCTATAGTCTACCAAACTATAAAGAATCCCCTTCTAATTTTTGGGCTCGTGGGATATTAAAACCAATGGAAAACCCCGCATTTCTCTCAAAGGGAGTGAATTATTTTTTAGATATAAGAGAAGTTTATTTCGGCGGGCATTCATGCGATCATATGTGGGGCGAATTCGGCATTAGATTCTCAGGTTTAGAAAGTTTTCATGAAGAATAATAATTGCTTTGACATTTTCTATAGGCGACGAAACAAAATTCCAAGACTTTTTAAATAGAAAATGTTTTTCTTGATTTGAAATGTTCATTAAAGTTAAAGTCAAGCCCAATTCCAAAGAGGAGAAAATAGAAAAAGCTGGCGAAGCAGAATACAAAGTGAGCTTAAAAGAGCGAGCTGAAGCAGGAAAAGCAAATATCTGTCTCATAAATCTACTCGCTAAAGAATTCGAAGTTTCTTATAAAAAAATAAAGATAAAGACACCCAGTTCAAGAAACAAGATTGTTGAAATAAATTCATAGCTGAAGATACCTTTAAAAACCCCTTTTATTTTTGTGTGTTATGGTTAAATATAATATCTCAGAGAAAGGAAAAGCCTGGAAAATTGAAAGAGAAGATGAGGTGCTGGTTGGAAAATCTGTTGGAGATAAATTTGAAGGCAAAGAATTAATGGCTGATTTAGAAGGCTATGAACTGCAAATTACAGGCGGTTCTGATATCTCTGGATTTCCTTTATCAAAAGATGCAGAAGGCATTGGCTTAAAAAGAGTGCTTTTAAAAAGAGGCTGGGGAATGAGAACAAAAGGCGAAGGTCTTCGCTTGAGAAAAACCGTGAGAGGAAAATCAATTTCAAATAAGGTTGCACAAATTAATATCGCAGTTCTTAAAGTGGGAAAAAAACCACTTGTCGAAATCTTTCCAGAGCAGAACAATCCAAAGGAAAAAAAAGCTGAGAAGAAAGACGAGCCTAAAGCCGAAGAAACTAAGTAGTCTTAATAAAAGATATCAAATTAAATAATTTCTGCTTAACAATCTAATTCTTATAACTATAAAAGAATACTAAATTATATTATCTCCCCATACCCAATCAGGCGCCAGTGATTATTAATGTTTCTTGCTATGCCTACATTTTCGCCTCTCTGTGGAACAATTGGAATTTTCAATGAAAGCTCTGTTTCATTGCCTTTTATCTTTTTTGCAACTCCGACAGTCATAGAAGTGTTTATGCTTAACATTAACATTTCAGAAACTTTCAAAGGCTCAACTTTTGCAACGTTGCTGATGCCAAAAACTTCTGGAAAGAGTGTGAATTTTATTTTAATGTTGGAAGTTATTTCTGGAAGAGCGCCGGGTTTTGAGGCAATGCATCCTGCGAAACCATCTGATTTTCCAAGGGCCATGTCTAATTCAGTCTCAATTGACATGCTGCCGCCTGGAGAAAGCTGTTCAACTTTTCTTGAGCCGTTAAATAAACTGATTATTTTTGTTTTAATAGTTTTGTAATAATATTGGTTTGATTCTTTTATTACTCTCCCTGGCTTAATTTCAATTTCATCGCTCACTTTTAATGTTCCTTGCTTAAGTGTTCCGCCAAGGACTGCGCCGTGCAGTTGCTTTGGCGTTATTCCTGGTTTATTTATATCAAAGCTTCTTGCGACTATAAATAAAGGAGCCCCCGTTTTATTTCTTGAAGGAATTGGAATTTCCGCGATTGCTTTGTATATTTCTTCAATATTTACTTCCTGCTGCGCTGAAACAGGAATTATTGGCGCCTGGTCATATCTGCCTTTTAAAAGTTGTTTTATCTCAGCATAATTTTTTTTTGATTGTTCCAGTGTTACAAGGTCAATTTTATTTTGGGCTACAATAAGATGCTTTACTTTTTTTGCTTGCAGGGCAATTAAATGCTCCCGCGTTTGAGGTTTTATGCCTTCATTTGCAGCTATAACTAAAATAGCTGCGTCAATTATTGCCGCTCCTGACAGCATCGTAGCCATTAGCATTTCATGTCCTGGTGAGTCAACAAAAGATACATGCAAAACAGGCACGCCTTTTTCTTTGTTGTAATGTTCTTTATCTTTATATATTGTTATATCTGCATAGCCGAGTTTTAGAGTGATGCCTCTCTTTAATTCTTGAGAATGAGTATCTGTCCATTTGCCGCTTAGTTTGTGCAGCAAAGTTGTTTTGCCATGGTCTATGTGGCCTACAATGCCTATGTTAAGTGTCTCTAATTCTTCATTCATACTTTTTAGAAAGAAGAGAGGATTTTAAAAGCTATGGGTTTTTAGAAGCTATGCTCTGTTCGTAGTGAAATTTCCCGCGCTAAGAGCATAGTGTATCAGAAGAAAAAATCAATTATTATCTTCTGCGCTGACTTGCTGTTTGAACATTAGATGACAACTTATCATCTTTTACTTCTGAATTGCAATCCTTTTATTCCCGAAGCAAGACTTGGATATTAATAGTCAATAAAATAAATCTAATGCCTAAAATTCAGCAAGATTTATAAACAATTTCTTCTCCATAAATGCATGATGGCACAGGTAAAAAGGGTAGTTGTTTTGGTGTTATTATTGATTATCATGCTTTTGGGATTGTCTTTTTTAAGACCCATGGGCAATGTTACATTTGAGATAACCTCCTATCCGAGCGATAACACATCAATTTGCCAGCAACTCAATACTTCGGGCTCTTATATTCTTAATACTGATGTGTTAAATGAAAATGTGAGCTCTTCGGGATGTTTTAATATAATTGTATCTGATGTTGAACTGGACTGTGCTGGGCACGTTATTAGAAATATGACTATTGCTCAGGCAGGTGTTTATGCTGAAAATGTAAAAAATATTAGTATAAAAAATTGCAACATTGAAATGTCTGACTCTTTGGGAGGCTATGGAATTTATTTTTCAGGGGTTAATGATTCATCTATTCTGAATTGCAATCTTAGTTCTAATAATATTGGAGTTTATATTAAATCTGGATATAGTAATCAGATAATAAGCAATATTATTAATGAAAATTCAAACAAAGGATTGCTTATTGAATCTGGCTCTGGTAATACAATACAAAGTAATACGCTGAATTCAAATAAATTAGCAGTTTATATTCTGAAATCTTCAAGCAATATTCTTAATAGCAATCATATTTGGAATTGCACGCCATCTGATAGCGAGGGCTGCTTGTCTTTTATTGGCTCCTCAAGTAATTTTGTCACGCTGGGAGAAATCAATGTTTCTTCTGGAGATTTGGTATTTTTGTATGATTCTGCAGGATTTAGTTCTAGCAACAATTTGTTTAAGAATTTAATTCTTTCCGGTGCAACTGGCTATCAAGTCAACGTGGTAAAGGTTTCAGATGCAAGCGTGAATAATTCTTTTGTAAATGTTAGCTACCTTTCAAGCAAAGAGTTTGTCAGTTCTGGAAACGAGCTTATAAGAAAGTGGTATTATCGCGTTCTTGTGAATACCAGCAGAGGAGGTCTTGTATCCAATGCAAATGTTACTATATATAATTCTTCCAATGGTTTTGTTGCCTATGCTTTAACTGACAGCAGCGGTCTGATTTCATCGCAGGAATTAATTTCTTACTTGAATAATGGCGCGCAAATTAATAGAAGTTATTGGGTTATTGCTTCAAATGCCAGCTCATCTGCTAACCATACTTTCAATTTGTTAGACAATAATTTAAATGATTTCTTGACTTTTAATATTACAACTGCAAGTGCTGCAAATACTACGAACACGACAAACACAACAACTACGACAACCAATACGAACACAACTACGACAACCAATACGAACACAACTACGACAACCACTACACAAACAACTGAAACAAATCGGAATTCTGGGGGCAGCCGCATTTCATATTATAATATCACGGACTTACAATTAGAAGGAGGATATGAGCAGGAAATGGATGAAGGAGATACAATATTCATCAATTCCACAGCTGAAAATCACACAGTTATTCTTGAGAAATTTGTTAGAAATGTATCGAATTATAGCGTGACCATAGTAGTTTATTCTGATCCTATTAATATATCTCTCGGCTTGGGAGAGCAAAGAAAAATTGACACAGATGTTGATGGTTATTATGACCTGCTTATTGGATTTAAGAACATTACTGAAAATGACAGACCACACATATTAATTGCAAGAATTAATGAGACTATTGCAAAAACTAGCGGTGATTTAGCAGCTTCTTCTGAACAAAAGAATGAAAATAACAATAACTTTTTATCTATGCTTTTGAAAAAAGCAAATGTTCTCGTATTCTGGAAAATCTCAATTCTGCATATCTTAATTATAGCAATTATTGCAGGAATAATTATCTTTTATGTTTATCGTGCGAGAAAGAACAGCAGAGGTTTTAGCAGGATATTCAGTTCAAAGCACAAACATTCCCCGAAGAAAAGGCATAGGTAAGGCAGCGAAATGTTCTTGATTAATAATTAAATACCCTTTTAGAATGAAAATATTGGAAAATTACCTAAGTGGTAAAAAATAAATCATCTGTTAGGGCTATTCAATAAAAGATATGTGATTGCATATAATGATTATGTTTTTTATCAGATGCCGATTATCTTGCCATGGGAGCTTCATCACACGAACATTTTTAATGCTTGGGGTATTTGCTCTTTTATGAATCCTATTGAAAAAGTTACTGGACCGTGTTTAATTTTGGCAGGAGCTGGAACTGGGAAGACATATGCGATTGTTGAAAAAATAAAGCACCTGATTAAGAATAAAATTTATCCTGCTAAGAGGATTGTGTGCATTACTTTCTCAAATGAAGCAGCGAATAATCTATTGTTGAGGGTGCAGAAATCTTTAGAAGAAAATGAATTTCCTATCGTGAGAACTTTTCATGGTTTTTCTGCAGACTTGCTGCGCAAATATGGGGATAAGATAGGCATTTCAAAAGATTTCAAAATTCTCGAACCTGAGCAGGCAATGGTTGTTTTTAATAGGAATTTTAAAGTTAATCCCTTAAACTGCAGAAGATATACAAGCACAATAGGCACTGCAAAGGATTTGGGCATAAAACTTGAGGATTTTCAGGGTTTTTTAACTAATAGCTTGTTAAAATATGATGGTGTTGATTTGGAGAAGAGACTTGAAAATTTGAATTTTGAACTTCAGACTTTGCATTTAAAAAAGGAATTTTGGAAAAAAAAAGAGCTTATTTCAGAACTAAAAAAGATTAAAAAGATTTTAGACATAAAGAAATTTGCTCTTGCTTGGAATGCCTATGAAAAATTGAAACAAAAAGGAAATTATCAGGACTATTCAGATTTAAATAAAAATGCATTGGTTTTGCTTGAAAAATTTCCAGAAATAGCAAATGATTTTGATTATTTTGTCGTAGATGAATTTCAAGACACTAATAAAGTGCAGCTGGAACTGCTGATTAATCTGGTCCCTCATAAAAATATCAGCGTAGTTGGAGATATGAATCAGTCGATTTATAGATTTAGAGGTGCATATAAAGAAAATTTGAATTTGTTTAAAAATGCTTTTTCTGTTTCTGAAGGTGATTTTTTTGAGCTCTCTAAATCCCGGCGCTCTTCTGACAAGGTCCTAAGAACTTCGCATAAATTAATATTAAATAATTATCAAAATAAAGCTGAGTGCTTTCTTGTTGAGAGTTTCGACAATCGCGAAGGAGAGGATATAAGAGTTTTCGAGCTGAAAAATGCCCGCGAGGAAGCGAGAAAAGTTGTTGAAATTATTCAGGATGAAATAAAAAAAGTTCCTTTAGAAGAAATATGCGTGATATTCAGAACGCACCAATATGGCAGAATAATAAAAAAGGCATTGGAGCAGGCAGGAATTAAATATTGTGCAGTTTCAAAAGCTTCTTTAATGAAGCAGAAGTCAGTAAAAACCGCTCATGATTATTTAGTTATTCTAAACAAGCTGAAAAAAAAGGAAAGGGGTGGAGAGCAGGCATGGTGGGACTTGATTTATCGGCTTGATTTTCAGCAGAGTGATTTAATAAAAATTGGAAAAGTCATAAAAGATTTTTCTAGAAAAGCATATGAAAAGAAAACTGAAAATGAACGCCTAAATGGAAAAGAAATTTTGTCTGTTTATTTATTCAATAATTTAGACAAGCTTGAGCTTTCCAGTGCTGGAAAATCTGCGGCAAAGATTTTAATTGAGAAAATAAAATTAATGCTCGGTTTTTTGGACAAGCCAATATCTGAATTATTGCAGGAAGTTTATAGAATTTCTGGTTTGACAGATGCTCAAAGAACCTACGAGAACAAAGAGGAAATTCTTAATTTGAATAAGTTTTATGAAACCGCTAAAGCTCATGAAACACTCTATGACTCTGATTTAGCTAATTTTCTTTATTATTTAGAAGTCCTGCAGGCTCTTGAAATTGAGATTGACGCAGCAAAACTTGAAGAGAATGGAGTGAGGCTGATGACCTCCCACGCGACTAAAGGGCTGGAATATAAAACGGTTATAATAACTAATATGGCTCAGGGAAGATTTCCAATTGAACGGTATACAAGCCCTAATTTAATTCCTACTGCACTTCTGCCAGAAGTCAAAGATGAAATAAAGGGGCTAAATGAAGAGGAAAAAGAAGAGTTTGTTATGAACTATGAAAAGCGCAACCAGATGCTTGAAGAAAGAAGGCTTGCTTATGTTTCTTTCACACGCACTAAGGAGAGATTAATCCTGACATTTGCTGGCGAATATAGCAGCAAGAAGGCTTTGCCTTCTATTTTTCTCAATGAAATTGCATATAAAGAAAATCCAGATATTATTTTTGAAGCAGATTTTGAGGAAAAATCTGCTGAGCAGCAAACTGAGATAAAAGATTCTTTAGAGTTTTCTAAAGTTCTTGGCTCTAATAACTTCAATGAACTTCTTGAACAGATGGTTTCTGAATCTGAGAAAGCAAAAGAAAAGAAAAAAGAGCATAAAAGATTTTCACCTTCTGCCCTTCTTTTATTCAATAGCTGCCAGAAAGAATTTGAATACAAATATATTTATAATATGCCTGAAAGAAAGACAATTTCTTGGGAAGCCATGCGCTTAGGCAGTTTTGTGCATGCTGTTTTGGAGAAAGGAGTATGCAGCAGATTTAAACGAGCTGAGGATTTCCTGCAGATTGCAAGAGAGATGAGTGCAGAAGAAGAATGGGGGGGTGTTGAAATCTCTGAGGCAGAAACTTTAATTCGAGTGTTTTTTGAAAGAAATAAATATAAGTATAATGAAAAAAGCAGAACTGAAGAGTTTTTGCCTTTGACATTAGCTGGCTTGAACTTTATAGGCTTTGCAGACCGGATTGATTTTTCTGATAATGGAGTAGAAATAATTGATTATAAAACAGGGAAAGCATATATTCCTCCCCGCGAAAGAGACTTGCAGCTTGGCTTCTATGCCCTCGCTGCGCAGGAAAAATATGGGCGTGTTCGAAAAGTTATTTTAGATATGCTAAGGCAGGATAAACCTTTAGAATTTGAAATTGATGAGTCAGGAAATGCGGTTTGCGCATCTTCTAAATTTATTGAAGGCTTTAATATTTATGAAGTTGAGCAGGAATTGATTGACACAGCAAAGGCAATTCAAGAAGCTTACAAGAAAGGCTTTAAGCCCTGCCCAATTGAGAAGAACTGCGATTTCTGCAATGAATATGTTTATGGACCCTAGCGAAAAGTTTAAATACTATAGTCTATAGTCTATAGGTATGGCAATAACAACAATCCAAGTAGATGAAAATGTTCTCGCCTTGCTCAAGAAGCTAAAGCAGGAATACAAGGCCTCTTCCTATGGCGAAGTGATAGTTAAAACTCTGAACAATAACCAAAAAAATAAATCTCTCGCAGGATATCTGGGAAATCTTTTATCAAAAAAAGAAAAGGGGGAAATAATGCACGATGACAGAAGGGATTCAGAAAGATTCTAAGCTTCTTGATTCTTCTATATGGCTCGGCTATTTTCTTTATGGCGAATTTTCAGAAATAATTGAAAAAGAAGATTTTCTGTATCTTTCGGTGCTCTCTTTATTTGAAGTGCAAAAAAAGCTGAACAAAACTAGCTTAAGAAAAGAAGATATAGAAAAAGGAGTTCTTTTGATGCGCGGGAAAAGCATAATCTTGGATTTGACAGAAGAAATAGCTGACAAAGCAGTCGATATCTCCATTGAGAAAGACATGCCCTCTATAGATTCAATGATTTATGCCACATCCTTGTCAAAAAACATGAAAGTTTATACAAAGGATAATGATTTTCGCGGGCTGACAAATGCAGTTGTTTTGTAATAAATATGTTTACGGGCTTTGAGCTTCTTAGCCCATACAGATTATTTCCCAGCAACTTTCCAGAGATAGTTAAAGTATTTCCTATAATTATTAGACAAAGTTTTATGCTTTATTACGAATGCAATTGGTTTTTCAAGCCAAAGCACATTAGTCACATAGTCTCCATAAATATAAATTCCTAAATTCCCTAAAGATTAGGCAGTATTAATTCTAAAAAATAAAAAAAATAATTAGTAAAAATAAAAAAAATAAAATTAGATTTTTTGATTGTTTATTCAGAAATTTTAGAATCTTCTGTTTCCGCCGCCAAATCCGCCACGGCTTCCGCCAAAGCTTCCGCCAAAGCTTCTCTTTGGTCTGTTTTCATCAAGAGGTTTTGCCTCGTTGACTACAATCTTTCTTCCGTCTACTTCCTTGCCATTCATTTCTGAAATAGCTTTATCAGCTTGCAGTTCGTCTTTTAGTGTGACAAAACCAAAGCCCTTGGACTTTCCAGTATCTTTGAAAGAAATAATAGTTGCTTCTTCTCTTTCACCATACTCAGAGAAAAGCGCGCCTAATTTCTCGCTGTCAATACTGTACGAAAGATTTCCGACATAAAGTTTTTTGCTCATCTTCTCAACGCTCCTTACACTTATTCTTGCCAAGAAACAGATTTGATGCAATCTCTGCTATCTCTTAACAATTTCAATAAATATTGAGGGTTTATAAACGTATCTCATTTTTGGGCTGTGTGCAATCCATAGACATATGTCCTATAGCACCGAAAAATAGTTTTGTAATAAAAAACCATAAATTAGATGGATAAAGATGAGATTAGAAAAGAATATTTCAAGCTCAGAAATAAAGGACATTCAAATAATCAATGCAGAAAAATCATTCTTGTACTTTATGGATTTAAAACTATGATAAGAACACTTAGAAGATGGATTGCAAGACTCTATAAAACAGAATGGGATTTGATGGACTACTCAAGAAGATCAAAAACAATCCATTACAAGATAATGCCCTTCGGGCAACTCCGTTAAGATAATCGCTGCATTTCTAACCAAACAGTTATCTTTGATCTGTCAATTGGTGGAGGTTTCTTGCAATATATGATAAATTCCATCTCGCCATGGCATTTTGGGCATAGCGAATGTCTTTTATTGCTATTCTGCACTTGATTTGAAGATGCTATAATTGACTGCTGAATAAAACTCTTTACAATTCCAGTCTTTTTCCTTGCACATGCACCATAATATCTTACAAGCCTAAAATGTTTATCGGGAATATGCTGAATTATTGCAGAAATGAAATCAAACACTTTCATTACCTTTCTTATCGTTTTTCCTTCATGGTCTTCATAAAAGAATCTCGCAACTTCCCCATTATATCTATCAATTCTTGAGTTTGCTATTGCTGGGTGTCTCAGATATCTACCTAAATATTCGACTACTCTCTTGCCTGAATGAATTCTCTCAGGTTTAATATAAACATAAAAGCCAGAGGGATATTTTCTGAAAAGATTATCAATCATTTCTTTTGAAATATGATCTTTAAGAGCATTCAGTATTTCTTCTTGCCAGAGCAAATGAAACAATTTGTATGGAATATATTCCCCAAGAGGAATATATTTTCCATTTCTGTTAAAACCGCCTTCGGTTACAGCATTATGAACGTGAGGTTTAAACTCGATATCTTTACCAAATGAATGAACAACAGCAATAACCCCAGGAATTAATTTTTCTATGTGCTTTATTTTAGAAAATGCTTTTTGAATTGTCTGATATGAAACATCAGAAATAACTTTCAATAGTTCTCTGTGTTCTTTAATAGTCAACCATACTTCAGAAGGTAAAGTGAAAACAATATGCCTATATACGATTCCTTTCATTATCTTTTTCGATAATCTTTCTGCCCATTCATCGTGATATCTTTTTCCGCATGGTGAGCATAATCTTGAGTTGCATCCAAATCTCTCAAAATGAAATTCATCACATTTCTTGCAATAAAAAACCTTACATCCTTTTTCATCGCCTTTGCAAGAAAGCATCTCTTCTACTTCTTCTATTTCAACCTGCCTCGGATTATGACTTGCTTTATAGCTTCCCCAGTTATCTTGGAAGATAGTTTTCACTGATAGAAAGGTTTTATTGCTCTTCTTTGTTGTATCTTCTTGTGTTGCGTGAATAACAACACAAGGAGGTTGGACTTTATAGTCTAACCTCTTTTATAATTTATATACTACAAAATATCTCAAGAAACTAAAGATAAAATAATCTCAATTAAAAAACAAACTGGTTGGGTGCAGAAAAGATTGAAGAGATATTTGATGTTGGGCATACTTCAATTAATAATATTCTAAAGAAAAATAATTTGACTCATACAAATTCTGAAAGAACAAACTATTTTTATAGAACTTACTTAAAAGTAGTTACAATAGAAAAGTTTAAATATGAAGTTTAATGAAAATTATTATGAACCCAATAGGAAAGATATTATCCATATTTTCACTTGTTGGTTTAATTGGCTGTACTGATATTGATAGCCGAGATGCAATGAAATATGGATCTATGAATTATCAAGAAGTGATTAAGGCAGTTGAAACTCCTGCACAAGTTCGTGCTTATATATTAAGTAATATTCAACCAGAACAAAGCAATATTACTGCAGGAAATATTCCTTTTAAAAAGATACATGAATATAGAAAAGGAGATTGTTCTGAAGCTGTGATTACAGCTTCTGCATTATTGAGCGATAACGGATATCCCCCATTACATCTTGTAATGGCCCATAGTGATAAAGGAGTTAGACATGGTGTATTTGTGTATAAAGAAAATAATAAATGGGGAACAATCAGCATTAACGCTTCAGAAAGCTACAACGCAAAGTTCTCAACATTAGAAGAGGTTTCAAGAACACTTGGATATGATTTATACAGACTTTGCAGAATTCACGATGAGTTTATTCCCGATTGGGTTTCTACAGATAGAAATCTTTCTTTTACAGCAGAAGAGCAGGAAAAATTACCCGAATTTAGTTTCTTAAAAGTAAGAAATCCAGTTAGAGTGGGAAGAGGAGCAATAATATACACTAACAATCTTGAAGAACTACCTGTATATTAGAATTAGTCATTTTGATATGATATTAAATAAATTGGTGCCTTTAACTTTACAGCTCACTCATTTTGAAAAAATTAGCTCTCAAGATGAAAAAAGGCCGCCATAGCAACCTTTTTAAATCAAATTTTTCTTTGCATATCATATTAACTAACAATGTTTTACTTATTAGAAATCGAAGACCATGTAAGAGTAGAGCCAAAACATTTTGGCTTGCCGACAAAAGAAGCAGTTGAAAAACAGCTTAACGAGAGTTTTGTTAATAAAGTAACTAAAGAACTTGGCTTTGTGATTAGCGTTATTTCTGTCGGCGACATTGATGATGGAGTCATTATCCCAGGTGACGGCTCTCCTTTTTACAAATCTAATTTTAAACTTTTAGTATGGAAACCAGAATTGCACGAGTTAGTTTATGGAACAATTGCTGAAATAACGAATTTTGGGGCATTTATGCAGATCGGACCTGCTCAGGGAATGATACATATTTCCCAGACCATGGAGGACTATGTCTCTTTAAGCAAAACAGGAACCCTCTCTGGAAAATCATCTAAAAGAAATCTTAGCAAAGATGATGAGTGCCTTGCGCGCATTGTTGCTATTAGTTATAAGTCAGGCGAGCCAAAAATAGGATTAACTATGAGGCAGCCAGGATTAGGAAAAATAGACTGGATAAACGAAGATAAAAGAAAAAAAGAAAATGCTTCTAAATCAATTGCAAAAAAAGCTGAAAAAGGAAATAAGAAAGAGTTTAAGGGGGGCAAGAAATAATGGCTCAAAAAGTCTGCAAGGCATGCAGAGCAATATATGAAGAAGCCCAATGCCCAAATTGCCAGTCTCAAGAGCATGCTGAAAACTTTAAAGGAAAAGTTATAATCATAAATTCAGAGCAGTCAGAAATTGCTCAACATCTAAATATTAAACGAAAAGGCACTTTTGCAATTAAAATAGGATGAAAATAATAAACGATTTTAGGAATGAGTTATTAAACAGGCGGGAAGCAAAGGCGATTGTAGAATCTGAAAACAATCCCAGTTTCCAGTCAGCTGTTAAGATGATATCTGAGCAGTTTAAGGCTGTTGAAGAGTTAATAGCTATTAAAAGAATATCCGGCAAATTCGGAAGAGATAGCTTTTTGTTAGAGGCGTTTATTTATGATTCTATCAAAGACAAGGAAAATAAAGAGCCCAGGAAAAGAATAAAAGTGAAAAAAGAAGGGGAGGCTAAGTAAAATGCCAACTTCAGAAGGCGGAGCAACAAAGGAAAAAAAAGGGAAGAAACCGCACAAGAACAAGCCGACGAGCAAAAAATATGCTTTGTATAAAATCGATGGAAATTCAATTAAGAAGCCAAGAAATTGCCCGAGGTGCGGACCAGGCATTTTTCTCGCTGTTCATAAAGACCGATTAGCCTGCGGTAAATGCAAATATACTGAGTTTACAGCGAAGAAATAATTCTTATTTTATAATCTTTAAATCAAAAAAATTTAACTGAAGTCTGAGCTATTAGAAGAGGTTTAGAAGATCAATTGGTGAGAATAAGAAAAGAAGCAAAGCGCACTGCACCAAATGTATTTGCCTTCAACTACGATAGATGACGATTCTTCAGCCGAGAAGAGCAGTCTAAAAGCTTGATAAATCTCTCTCTAATTGCAGCCTATGTTCTCTTAATCGATTATTTACACTAGCATCTCTTTTATTATAAAGTAATTGATGTATTAAATTTACATCTCTGAAATCATAGTAAATCATGAGATATTTTCCAAGGGCTTCTATTTCTGGACTGATAGTCTGCCTTTTTATCCAAGTCATTTTTTTATACTCCTTGAGATATTCAGTTATATATCTCAGAAGAAACATTTTATCGCTCATGTAAGGCACTATATCAAAATTATCTTCCAGAGCCTTGCGGGCTTCTTTGAATAATTCTAACCTTATTTCTCTCCAATAATCCTCATCACATATTTCCTTAGCTATTCTGCCGACTTTGCCCATAAAATTTACTTTTATGCCACTATAAAAACATTTCTTCTCAACAATATTTTTAAATCTTCGACATATAAGCCATTCTTAATTTTGTTGCAATAAATAACATCAAAGGAATGGCCTTCTTCAATTTGCTGCCTAATAACTTTTATTAGAAAGAGATTATTACCGACGATAATTATAGCCCAAATTATGTCGAGAATCTTGAAAACCACGCTCTTCAAAGCGTGGTGATTCTCGAGCATCCAAAAAACGAGCGCCTGTCACAAACCACGGCTTTCAAGCCGTAGTGGCGCATCGTTTTTTTGATATTGATTTTTACTGCGTTTGTTAGTTAATTTTTGCGAATTATCTTTTTATAGACATACGAAACCTCCTAAACCAAGCATCAGCCGATAACTAAAGAGTATCATTCTCAACAGCCGTGTTGCATTAATTACAACATTCATCGACTAAACATTTAAAAACCAACTTTTCTACTGAAATTTACGATGGGATTAATGAATGCCAGAAAGTTAATGAAAAGGCAGCGAAAATTTAGATGGAGCCAGCGCGCTTACAAAAAAAGAATTTTAAACCTTAGGGAAAAAGCAGACCCTCTTGAAGGCGCAGCACAAGCTAAGGGCATAGTTATTTCAAAATTTCAAAAAGAAGCAAGACAGCCAAATTCAGCAATGAGAAAATGCTGCAAAGTGCAGTTGATTAAAAACAGCATTCCTGTTGGTGCGTTCATTCCCCGCAACTTGGCGCAAAGGTTTATTGACGAGCATGATGAAGTTATTATCGAGCGTATCGGCGGCCGTATGGGCCGTTCAAAAGGAGATATTCCTGGAATCAGATTTCAAGTGATAAAAGTAAATGAACAGCCTTTGCATCTTTTGGTTAAGGGCAAGATAGAAAAGGGAAGAAGATAAAATGCCTGAAGAAATTAAAGAACAAAAGCCCGAGCAGTTCAAAATTTTTGACCTCTATGATGTTTCAAACATTGAAGTGAAAGACCCTGCAATGAAGCCATATGTCTGTCTTACTGCAAAACTTCTTTTGAAAAATCAGGGAAGGCAGACTGATAAATTGAGAAGCACAAAAATAAATGTTGTTGAAAGGCTGGCAAGCAGGCTTGCGGTTCCAGGGCATGTTGGAAAAGAGCATAAAATAATCACAAGCTGGAGCTCTGGAAAATACACACATAATATGCAAACAGTTTTGAAAGCTTTTGCAACAATTCAGGAAAAAACAGGCAAAAATCCTGTTCAAGTTTTTGTTGAGGCAATTGAAAATGGTTCGCCAAGAGATGAAATAACAGTTATTGAATCAGCAGGCGCAAGATATCCGCAGGCAGTAGATTGCAGCCCAATCCGCAGAATTAATTTAGCAATAAGATGGATAGTTCAAGGAGCTTACAATAAAAGTTTTGGAAAAAAGACAAAAATGGCAGATGCTTTAGCCAATGAAATAATTCTTGCCTCAAAACTGAATTTAGAAAGTTTCGCTGCCAGAAAAAAAACAGAAGCTGAGGCGCAAGCTGACGGCGCGAGATAAA
>ERZ1292640.2195-Hain-H43-02um-R1-2195-length-15774-cov-6_pt1 | contig 15774 bp, 21 predicted proteins | sample MGYA00564404_ERZ1292640 | MGnify/ENA primary metagenome ERZ1292640 (study PRJEB36523, sample SAMEA6512636) | groundwater metagenome | collected 2019-01-08 | study: AquaDiva: Metagenomics assemblies of 32 groundwater samples
CGCTATATGAGAATAAGGCAACAAAAAGTTCCAATAATTGCCTTATTCGCTATAACTTGCCATCTTTAATAAAACTGGCAATTAGTGAAATGGCGCATTAAGCGGCGTTTGGAAAAAAGGCTCATATGACTTTCGAGGCACCGGTCCTTCGAAGGTATAGCGTGATGACAATGCCCATCAAAATGACGTTGACTATGTTTCCGGAAAATACGGTCAGGACGGAAAGTATTTTGCTAAGGCCCATGGGGCATATATCGCCATAACCGATGGTAAAGAAGGTTACGGCTGAAAAATAAAAATAGTCGTGGGAAATGCTTGGATCATTTGCAATCATGCCCGGATCGAAATTGTCGCTGCAACTGCTATACGTAAGGTAGCCAAGGCTTAGGCGGTTGATTTCAAAATACATGAGGGAAATCAGGATAAGTATGCCAAGGACGAATGCGATGTAGCTAAGGAGGAGGGAACCAAGGCTTTTTGCAGTCAGTAGATTGCCAATTGGCTTTTGGATCAAATAATCCAGCAGTATTTTCACCACCAGATATGCAAATAGGATCGATGCGATAACTATCAGGATAATTGGCAGGATGCTAAAAATCGTCGAAGGCCCAAAAAAACCCGTCAGGGAAAATTCGGCCGTTGAAAGAAGGCCAATGACAAATACAAGCACGATGAGGCTGACAACTGGCCTATCCAGTATGAGCTTTTTTAGCTTCGGAATTATAGGCATGGTAATCCAGTAAATATCCAGGTTAATATTCGTTGCTTAATTCCCCCGTGGATTGCATTTTGGGCAATCTTATATTTGTTGCCAGCCTAAGCCTTGCATGGAACGGCCGCTTACAAAAGCGCAGGTTGAGGAATTGCTTTCTGATTACGCTCACCTGCCGCATTTTAGGGATGGAAGGATCAATTTCACGGATTCCAGGAGAGCACCGATTATCGCCTGCTTTGTCGAATACAGGGGAAGGATACTACTCATGAGGAGAAGCTCCAAAGTAGGCACGCACAGGGATAGGCTCAACAACATATCTGGCTACATCGATAAGGCTATAGGCCACTTGGGTATTTTGTCCGAAATGAGCTCAGGGAGGAGGCTGGAATCCGGAAGGGCAACATAAACGATTTACGGAAAAAGCTATGAATATTACGATGATGAGACAAAGCGCACCTACCATATCCATCCGGTGCTTGTAAGATTGAAGCGGAAGCAAAGGGTATCGCTAAACGAGGAGCATACGGAAAGAGTGCGGGCAGGAAAGAATAGGCTTGGCGAATACGGCGTCATCCCAAGCACCCTCAAGTCGCTGAAGAGGGTCTTGCCGCATGAATAGAACGGTTATTATCGAAGGTGCCCATATATTTCCAATTAGCCAAACACGAAGTGGTTTTAATGAAACGAAGGGAACGCATCCTGGAGATGCGCAAAATATTCAAGCAAAAGCTGCTTAGGCCCCTAGCCGCGATGATGTATTTTGAAATGCACATTAAAGAAAAGAAAATAGAGGAAGGCATCAGGTTGGAACACTTCGAAAGGCAACTCCTCGAAAAGCTCACTTTGGAATCCAATGCATTCCATGATTTCCTCCAATCGCACGAATTTAGCAGCCGCCCGAAGCTTTCCAATTTGATTTTGCAAAAGTTAATTTCAGTAAATGCGGCAATAAAGGGACTTAGGGCGCGCTATATTTTCCAAAAGGAAACGCCGGAATTGTTCGATGCGATGGCTCGGGGAATCAAGACGATGATGGCCGAAATTGAAAAATTCGAGGCTTTTGAGGAAAGGAACAGATTATTTTAGTGGTCCAAAATCTTTTTCCGTTGCTCTTCCACAAAATTTGCGGCATTTCGCTTTATTTCGCCGTAAACCCCCCAAAGCCGCAAGCCAGGGGCATATGCAGCAATTATTGCAATAATAATTGCAAGCCCTATTTCGAATTGCGTCACGGATTCCAAGAGCCAGAATTCGGGCATCAGCCCAACCAAAGCAACCGCAATGAATACGGAAATTTCCACATACAGGATCATTCGCGATAGCTTAAGTTCTACCTCGCGGGTTTTCCCCTTTGCAAAGTCCTCAATCGTATGGATTGCAGCTTGTTTTGGGGTTTGGATGGCTTTTTTCACCTTCAATTACGGCATTTGATTTGTACATATTACTCAAGCTTCTTTTTTAGCTCCGCAATCCTGTCATGGAGCTTCCAGTCCTTCTTAAGAGGGTCCATCTTTGCCTTCTCCTCGAGTTCCGCAAGCGCCCTAACCAGATTCTTATCCTTTCTTGTCAAATCAGCTTTGCTCATTCCCATTTAGTTTAGCACCCTTTTGATTGGTAGGTCGGGCATATTTTTGAATAGCATGCCCCGTTACATTATTGGGGATAATCATAAAAATCCCCCTAACCCGCAACCCAGCTAAGCAGCATCCAGAGGATCACAACCGCAATCACGAAGAGGATGTAGAAGAGCACAGTGTAGGAGATCTTCCTCCCATCATACACGCTAAGCCCTTTGTCGCTCAACTGCTTTGCCGTTTTTTCATCGAGCTTTTGGGTATTCCAGAAGAATGTTGCAAGCACAAAGCCAATCATTGTTGTAAAGTTCCAAAGGCTGTGCATGGCAAGGTGCGCATCATCAACGGATCCGTCCTTGAAAATCACCCTTCCGGCTGCGATGCTCGCCACTGCCGAGCAAATTGCCATCATGAGAATAAGAACTACCCAGAAATTGTCTGCTATGACCTTTTTTAGCCCAAATGAGATAGGAAGGCCCGAATCGAACCACAGATCGTCCTTGAAATTAATTGAGGGCTCGTTTATTGTGATTTTGGTGAAATCGAGATTTGAAAGCGTCCTGCCGGGCCGGAAGAATTCCTCGGTGTTGGAGGGAGCCGATCCGCGGTAATAATTATTCACATTCCCATTGCGGAAATAATCGGCTTTTACCCCTCCGCCAATCCCCGAGTAGAGCTTTGGCTTGTAATTGCCAATCATGTAGAGTGTGATTGGGATCACGCGATCGCCGTACATGGAGGTTAGTTTTAGGGGAAAATATGGCTTTTCGCTCGGGAAGCCAATACGCAGGGAAATTGGGGTTGTGGATCCGCGCGAGGGATATTGGGCGCCGTACGAGCCATAGCCGTATGGATCATATGCGCCGGAGCTAGTTTTGCTTGATTGGAATTTTTGCCAATCCGAAATGTAAGTGACAACAAAAGAATAATCCTTGTCGACGTATTTTTCAAGGATCATCTTGTATTCGCCGGCGAGCTCCACTCCTTTTGAACTTAGGTAGCGTTCCAATTCGGCAGGATCCTTTGTTGCGACAAGGTCGGATGTGACGCCGCCAAGGGAGACGCGCTGGAAGATGGAGATGCCATCATAATAAGAAGAGCCATACATGCCATCTGCTTTCATCGATGCGCCGGAGAGCGTGCCCCTAAAAATGAACAAAAATCCTAAGGGCAATGCAAGGGGGAATGTGCCCCACACAGCTGCCGAAAGGGCGGCGGATGAAATAATATTTCGCGATTGTTCGCTTATGCTGCTTCCAGTTGGAATCGGAAAGCCGTCGATCAATTTGATGTCCACTTTTGTTGGGCTTGCAGGGATTGGGACTACCCATATCGCATTTGTCCCCTGGGAGCTAGCCGCAAATTCGACCGTGAGGCCAAGGCGCTCGTAGCCGTCATTGTAGTCGATGATCGCATACTGCTGCGATTCGGGATGGATCTGCCAGCGGTCGGGCATCCGTATCCAAGCGCCGCCATCTGCAGTGGCAAATCCGGAAAACAACAAAATCAATAGCAAAACGGCGGCACGCATGCAAATTACCGCAATAAGGTAGTTAAATTGGCTTTTTAAAAGTATCAAAATGGTTATTGCGAAGGGTTGGGAAAAATTGCCGCAAATGCGCGGATAAATCCACTATTGTGGTAGATTTTTATTTTCACCGCAGTTAATTGTCCTAATTGAAGGAGGTGGGAATGATGGCAAAGGAGGAATCGGATGATGCTAAGGAAAAAAGCGGTTCAGGAGGCTCCATTTTTGGGAACAGGATATTTCAAGTGGTCATCGGATTGATCATTGTTGTGATTTTATTCCTAGGGTACATGGGATTTATTCCCGGCTTGTCGGATTTGATGGGTTCGGGCCCGGTAAATTTAGGGATCAAATACACTGATGCGGACTACCAAAGCGCGATTGCAAAGGTTCCTGGGCATGTTGCCAAAACAACGGAATTTGCCTGCTTTACCTGCAACTATAAATCATCCGGGAATGTGCCAGTCAACAACTCATTCACTGACGAGGAATTGACCGCGCTTGCAAATCACCTAAACTCAAAGAAAGGGCCACTTAAGAATATCCAAATCAGATTGAATGGCGATGGTTCCATAGAAATGTCCGCCAGGGGATCGGATGGGCTAATCAGCACGCCGGTTTATGTGAAGGCAAAAATTGCAAGCACTAGCATCAGATGGGTAAACATTAATCTTGAGAGCGCAAATGCGGGGAAAATTGGCGTCAGCTCGGAGAATGCGCAAAAGGCAGCTGAAGGGGTATTAAATGAGCTTTTCAAGAGCAATACGGGCCTATCCATCGAATCGCTTACAATTGAGGATGGGAAAATTAATTTCAAGGGGACGCTCCCGCAGGAAGTTGTTGGAGACCCCAATGCGGTTGCACAAAGCGTGCTGAATTGACCAAAAAAGACGAGCCAATCGGGGAATTAAATTTAGCCATTGGCTTTTTGCACCCATATTTGTTATGATTCGAATGCCAAAGCTAATTAAATTTTGCTTGAGCAATTACTGCGTGGAGGCGGGGGGATACGCATGAGACCAAGCCTTGCCATGAATTTTTTGCTGATTCTTTTGGGGATTGCAATTGGCCTAATTGCCAGCGAATATTTTGAGGGGCCCATTCCCCAAAAATTAATTGCGAACGCCAAAACGGTGGATTTTTGCCTTGCAAGCGCAATTATTTCCCCCGGAGCTGGGGATGAGATGGTCGCCATTATGGACAATGCAAAAAGCAGCATCCACATCATCCTTTTCGAATTTTCCTATCCGGATTTGAAGGAAGCGCTCGTGCATGCGGCCCAAAGGGGAGTGGATGTGAAATTGATATTGGATCCCAAAGTGAGCCAGAATTTGGATACGGCAAAATTCCTTAAAGCTAAGGGGATTGATGTGAAGTGGTCTTCCTCAAAATTCAACTATAACCATGCAAAAACGGCCATCTTAGACGGAAGGAAGGTGCTAACGGGAAGCATCAATTGGAGCCGGAATGCGATGACAAGAAACCGTGAAATTGGGGTGCTGGTGGAGGATTTGGCTGTTGCATCGGAATTGGAGGGGGTATTTTGGCAGGATTGGAACGATGCATCGGAAGTAAAATAAGTTAAAGCGGTAGGGAGTAGTTTTATTTGCCTTAGCAAGAAGAGGCAACTGGAATGTCCATGGATCTAAAAGAGCTAGAAATTCGAAATGCAAGCAGGAAGGAGCTATATACGATTACGGTGCTCACCCGAAAATTCTTCCCCTATACCGGCTTTAACATGGAAATGATCGCAAAAAGGCTCAAGGATGGGAGCATCCATTATTTGGTTGCGCTCATGGGCGGCTATACCGCCGGATTCATTGATTTCAAGGAGAATGCAAAAAGCATTAAAATAATGGGCCTTGCGGTAATTCCGGAAATGCAGCGCAAGGGGATTGGAAGGAGATTGGTGGAGGAGGCAATTGAATTTGCAAAAACAAAGCGCAAGGAGGTCGTATACCTTTTGGTAGCCTCCGAGAATTCGTCCGCCCTTAAGATGTATGAAAAGTTCGGATTCAAATCGAAGGGAAAGCTTGCTAGGCAGATATGGGGGCAGGAAGTATTATTACTTTTTAAGCAAATAAGGAAGGGTAAGGCGACACGATAGGGAATGCACTAGAAACCTAAGAGTTTCTAGGCACGCCCAGAACCAACCCGGTTCTGGAGCGACGTAGTTTCCCTTTGTGTCAGGTTGATATGGGGGCAGGAGGTGCTTTTATTGTTTAAGGAATTGAAAAAAGGAAAAAGCCGTAAAAGTAAAGGTTAAAAATAATCCAATGTATTCAATTTCGTATTATGGGCTTCATAGAAAATACCCTAGCTAACCTGCTTAAGGATATAGGAACAAGCATCCGCAAATTCACCGCGTTCGTATTCTTGGTTTTTGCTATCGGAGTGATAGTTGGCGAGCATGTGGCGTCCAGGGGAGGGGACCCAAGCATGCTCCAAATGGCATATTCCGTTCCGCTTGTTTTGGCCCTTGCTTCCTATCTATTTGTTGAAATTGCTATAGCATTTTTCGCGCTATTCATGATTCTTCTGATTTTCCTGTGAGAATATGGCAAACCTGAAGGGGAGCGGAGGGGCAATAGTGTTCATGGCAATGGCAATCATTGGGATTTCCCTAATAGCCTACTCATTCATGGGGAATGACAACCCTTCCGCAATAAAAGATCCGGCTCCATCTCCCGGGTACCCAACAAGCACCCCCACTTACAATCCGACAAATAGGTCAACAGTTACAATTGCAACCGTTGCCGTAGGGGGCGATGAGCCTCCGCCGCTGCCGCCAGAATAAAATTCAAATCTTGATTGATTATGAAAGCGCAATATGCATTCCCAAGCTGGCTCGTTTTTTTTGTCCTGATTTTTGTGGGCCTCACGTTGATCATAGTTCCGTTTTTCATAGATAGTCGGCTTTTGGATGATGTTACATCTTTCCCGAAAATATTATTTCCAACTGAATTGCCGCCCTGGATTGTGCCGCAAGTTACCCTTCAAAATTTTGCAAGCCCAACGCCAACTGCATACCAAAATATGGCAAGGAGGGAGTTCATTTACTCACTTGGCGCTGAAGAGGCAGCTTTTGGGGTTAGCCAAATTGCGCAAACAAACCTGGTCGGCTGGATAAAGGGAAGCACGGGAAAATATAGCCTCTTAAATGGGTGCGAAAGGAAAATAGCCTATTCGGCAACCAAATCCCAGGGACAATCCAGCACGGATGTGGAGGTGGTTTCCTGTGGATACTCCCTTTCATCATCCACAGAAAAAGATGCGCTTTCGCTTTGGAATGATGTTGCAGATGCGAAGCAGACAATATTGCTTGAGGATGGGAGGGTTGTGACATATACCTCTAGCACCAGCCAAATAAATTACGAATCATATGGATTTTCGTGCGGGGATCTTTACATCCATACATACTACATGTCAAAGGAATTTACCGATTTGGATAAGTTCCGGAAAATGAAGGGGGAAATACTGGATGCCTGTGCAGCCTGGGAAAAAACCCCAAGGGCAACAACCTTTAAGCCCAATCCGACTACTGGGCCAGCAATCAATAATCCTACAGTTGCAATCGGCATAAAGGAGCCTGCGGCGCCCTCCTATGAGGAGGAGAATCTTGAACGTTATTTTGACTTCCAGGAAAACGAGCTCGAAAGGCAAATAAGTTTCATCGGACCTAGATTCGATGGAAGTGCGATTCCGCTAGATTATGAAAGAACCCGACCTGAAAGGAGGCTTTGCCGCGAATACATGGCTTATGCAGCTGGAATTAAGATTGGCGGTCAAGTTATGGAAAGCCTCTCTATTGGCTATTATTTCTGCCAAAAATCGTTTGCAAACCTTACGCTTGATTTCGCCCTAAAGCAGATTGGAATTCCTCAAGTAAACCCCCCGTTCAGTAACTTATCTGATATCAAGGGCGAAGGCAGGGACGTAAAACTCTTCGAATCTGGGAATCTTGGATACCGAATCGAAATCCACTATTTGAAATGCGCCGACTACGTCTTGGTTTTGGGGCATTCGGCATTCTCAACTTCACCGCGCCTTGAGGCTAATGTTAAATCCATTAGGAGCGAACTTGAGCATACCTGCGCCCTGATCGAATTGCAAAGGGCAAAATGATCTAAAGCATTTTGAACATGTCAACTAATCTGCTGGAATAGCCCCACTCGTTATCGTACCATGCAAGCACTTTTAGCATGTTGCCCTTGATTGAGTTGGGCTGCTTGATTACGCTTGTTAGCTGCGAATCGACAATTGCGCTTGCGGGGTTGCCGATAATGTCGGATGAGACAAGGGGCTCTGTTGAATATTCCAAAATGCCCTTCATTTCATTGTTAGCGGCATCCTTGAGCATCGCATTGGCCTCCTCTAGTGAGGTTTCCCGCTCCACCTGGACCGTAAGGTCGTTAATGGAGCCATCCGGAACGGGTACACGAAGGGAAAGGCCATCCAGTTTTCCTTTTAGTTGGGGCAAAACCTCACCAATTGCCTTGGCTGCGCCGGTTGATGTTGGAATGGTGGAAAGGGCCGCCGCCCTTGCGCGCCGAAGGTCCTTGTGTGGCAAATCAAGGATCCGTTGGTCGTTCGTGTAGGCATGGATGGTCATCATGAAGCCGCTTTTGATCTTGAAATTGTCATCGAGCACTTTTGCAACGGGCGCTAGGCAGTTTGTTGTGCAGGATGCCATGGAAATGATGTTATGGGTGTTCTTGTCGTAGTTTTGCATGTTGACCCCCGGAACTAGTGTCACATCGGGGTTCTTTGCGGGGGCGGAAATCAGCACTTTCCTTGCGCCCTGTGAAAGGTGCACTTGCGCTTGCTCCCTATCGGTGTAAAAACCGGTGCTTTCAAGCACATAATCAACGCCCATCTCCTTCCATTTGAGCCCTTCAATGGTTTTTTCGGAAAGGATTTGGATGTCATGGCCATTAACGGATAGGGACTTTTCCTTTGCGATTACCTCATAGGCCACTTTGCCATGGACGGAATCGTATTTGAGCAGATGCGCAAGGGTTTTGGCGTCGGTCAAATCATTAACTGCAACTATATCGAATTGGTTCATGAATGAGTTGTCCTTGATGGCGGCCCGAAGGAACATCCTTCCGATCCTTCCAAATCCGTTGATTGCCAGGTTTTTCATATTAAATGCACCGCGGGTATTACTAGACCAAAATTTAAATATCAGGGGGGAAGCGAAAAAATCATCTTGCGCAATTGAGAATGGAAAGTAGGCGGAATTAGCCATTTATTTTTCAAGCGCAATCATAATTAACTCCAAATCCCATATTTCCCCTATGAATTACCTGCTTTTCATGGAAGGGGATGCCCTGTCAGTTGTTACGATGGTAGCGGTCATTTTCATCCTCTTCAAGCTTTTGGAGGAGGCGGGGCTTGTCAAGATTTGATTGACAAACCCAAGGGGGAGACCCCCTTAGTTTTGTCGGATGCCCAAACCCCCCTAAGTATAACTTATTCCAACTTACCGCAACTAATTTAAACTTATTTGCGCTAATTCCTATTGGTGGAGGCAATATGGGAATAAGCATGAACCTTAAGGTCAGCAACTATACGGCAAGGGTTTTGGGCGTAATAAAAGAGAAGTACGGCTTGCGCAACAAGGATGAGGCGTTGGATAGGTTTGCGCAGATGTACGGGGATGAGTTTGCCGACCGCGAAGTGAAGGAAGAGGTAATTCGAGACGTTTTACGCTCGGTTGATCAACACGTCAAGAAGTATGGGCTAAAGCCAATGACTTTTGACGAACTCGATAAGCTTTGCGGGGTTTAAGGAAGATGGCGTTCAATTATGTGCTTTCAGATCGCCTTAAGGACACCTTGAGGATATTGTCAAAGCGAAATAGGCAGCTCTCCTTAGAGGCAGATAAGAAAATAAGGCAAATATTGCTTTGTGATGATATTACAATCAACCACTACAAGAATCTTCGGCATGACCTGAGCGAATATAAGCGGGCTCATGTGGGGAAAAGCTTCGTTTTGATTTTCAAGGTTTTTTATAATGAGAAAATAATTGTTTTCGACCGGCTCGAGCACCACGATGATGCGTATAGGAGATGAAATAAAAAATGCGCATATGTCTGATTTTCAAGCAGGCTGGGGACCGCAGTTGAAATGCGCATTATCCTGCTTCCAGCGTGTGCCATCTAGGCCATATTCCGGAGTTGTAAGGCATTTGGGATTGACACCATAAGAAGATGCAAGCAACCCTGTTGGGGAAGGGTTCCATGTCTTGTTTTCGAAGTAACAATTCGGCACTTGCGCAATCTGGGCTAGGCATACTGCCCTCAATATTCTGGGCTCGCCAATGCCGCCATTTCCGGTGATTGAGAAGGGTAAAGCAATCAGCCCTATGACGAAAAAAACCAATAGATCCAATCCAGATATGCTCTTTTTCTGGAGGAAATAGATGCCCGAAATGAAGAACACTAAGAAGACCCAGGAATTACTATAACTCGAATCCGTCCTCAATATGAAAAAGATTATACCAAAAATAATTGATAAAATCAACATGCCTAAAATCAACAGCCTCTCTTTGGGGTTTGGGATCTCCATAAAAATCAGTTTTTAGCATGTGACTAGGTAATCCATCATATTCGTGACAAGCGTCTTGCTTGCAGATTGCTCAAGTGGAAAAGCAACATATGCAACCGGGCCGGCGTACCTGTTGGCAATGACGGCATCGCAGGGGGCATCCTTGGTGCATTCCTTGGTTCCGTAAATGAAGGCGATTGCATCGCCAGAGGCCGAATTGCGGTTAACAATGGAAAATTCCGTAGCATCAATTGGGAACTCCGGACGCAGCCCCCTAGCAATCAAATGGTCTTTTTGTGTGATTGAAAGTGTAAGTTGTTTTCCGGAATCATTCTTCTTCCAATTCACCTGCAAAATCTGTGAAAGCGAATCCCCAAAGCCCTTGGTCTGGTTGATTTTTTTTACCAAGCGCTCGTAATAGCCCGGATCCGTATCATTCCTGTTGAGCGCGTCCTGATAATCATTGGAGGTCAGGTAATGCTCGGTTCCGGAATCCGCAACCCAAAGGAGGGATCCTCCGCTGGAGGCATAGTCGCGAAGGGCATTTATCTGCAAGGGTGAGATACGTTTTGCACCCTCCACAATCACAAGCTCATAGCCCTTGAGCACGCCAAGGCTAAGCCTACTCATGGGAAGGGGTTCCACATAGGTATAAATGCGGTTCCTTGTGATCATGCGGGAAAGTTCATCCGCATCTCCAAGCCCTCCTTCCCCGTGCACGATTGCAACCCTCGAATTGCCTGACATTTTGCAATAAATTGAGCACCAATCACCCGGCACCTGGGAGCAATGGACCCATTTGAACTTGGTGACTACGAATAGCAATATGAAAACTAGTATGGCAAGCACGATGATGTGGGGGATTTCCTTCTTGAAATCATCGGAAATTGGGGAAGCCATGTAAGAATCACGCATACGGGCAGATGTGGCAGCCGGGCAAGAGGGCGAAAACCACCTCTGAGAAAACCTTAAACTTACCCCTTAAATACGCAAACAAACTAAGGGGGTGACGACCCGACAAGAGTAGGGGGATATCCCCATAGGCTTGTCAGCGAATAGTTTAAAACGTTGGAAGCTATATAAAGGTAATATCAGTAAATAAGGTTGGTATTTATGGCAGATGGAAACAAAATCTCAGCCCCCAGCAGCTCAACTGGAATCATAAGGTTTTATGATGTCAAGAGCTCGAATGTGCAAATCGAGCCCCAGCTTGTGATTGCGGGCACCGTGATATTCGTGCTGATAGTGCTTGCATTGCAGTACTTTTAGCCCTGATGCTCGAGGTGTGTCGAAATGGCAGTTGTTCATGTAGATAAGGCTAACTTCGACAAGGAAGTGCTGAAAAGCGATAGGCCGGTGATTGTGGATTGCTGGGCCAGCTGGTGCGCGCCTTGCAGGATCATGGCGCCTAGGTTTGAGGAGCTTTCAAATGAGATGCCAAAAGTCAAGTTTGCCAAATTAAGCACGGAGGAAGCCCCGGAAATTGCGCAGCAATTCGAGGTCATGAGCATCCCAACGCTTATTTTATTCAAGGATGGGAAAGAAGTCGATAGGATGATTGGCGCCCTTCCAAAGGAGTATTTGAAGGGCTGGCTGGATAAGCACGTTTAAACTGCGAAATAAACTTTTTTATCGCACCACCTTATTTTTGATTTTTCCAATAGGGCATTAACTATGCTTAATTAAAAAATGGAAAAAAAAGGCACCTACTTTTTAGATGGATTTTTATCCGGGCCCCCCTTCCTCGAATCCATCGCCTTTCGCACACGTTCCTTGGCAATTTCAAGGGCGGCTTCCCTTGCCGTCATCTTGGATTCCTTGGCGTGCTTTAGCACTAGAAGCGTGTTCTTCTTGATCTTCTCCTCTACCGTTTTGAACATCTGCTCGGGAGTGCCATTGATCGTTTCCACATAAGAGGAGATGACACCGCCGGCGTTTGCAACAAAGTCGGGAATCATCCTAATGCCCCTTTTTTCGAGCTCGGCTTCCACTCGTTCAGGGATTGGAATGTTTGCCGCCTGGACGATCATTTTCGCCTTCACAAACGCCTTGTTGGAATCGTTTATCACATCCGGGCGGGCGCCAGGGATGAGAACATCAACCGGGAGCGTAAAGAGATCTTCCACTTTGAGCACTTTTCCGGGCTTGTAATTGATGACAGAGCCGGTCTTTTTCTTGATGGATTCGAGCACTTTCACATCGAGGCCCATTTCATTGTAAATTGTGCCCTTGGAATCGGATACCGCAACAATCTTGACGTCGTTTTCGGATAGAAATCTTGCGGTGAAGACGCCCACATTGCCAAACCCTTCTATTGCAACCTTTGTTTTCTTGGGCTCCCAGCCGTAAAACTCCAAACCAACAAGTGTGGAGTGCGCAACCCCAAAGCCTGTGCTTCCTAATTCGTGGGGAAGGCCGCCAACTGATGCGGGCTTGCCGGTGGAGGCCTTAAGTGTGCCAACCGCTTCTGCAAACGCCTTCATCTCAACTTCAGAGGTGTTCATGTCGGGGCCGGCGATATATTTGCCAGGGATTAGGGGCCTAAGTTTTTCCCCAAAAGCCTTCAAATAGGCAATTTTATCAATTTTCTTGGGATCGGCAAGGATGCCAGCTTTTGCGCCTCCGAAGGGAATGTCCGCAAGCGCGTTCTTCCAGGTCATGGCGCGGGCAAGGCGGTAGACCTCCTGCGCGGAAACATCTGGAACAAGGCGGATTCCTCCCTTTCCTGGGCCCCGGGCGGTGTTGTCAATAACTAAAATGCCCTCCATGCCGGTTTTTGGGTCGTAAACATTCACGACGTATTCCGGCCCGAATTCATCTGCAACTATTTTCTCAGAACCTAGCATGTAAACACCTCAAGGTAAAATGCAAAGTGGAAAAGTTTGTGTGTGGTGGTTTAAATTCATATTGGAATGGGGAATTGGGATAAGCGGATAGGGAAGCAATATATAATATCCGCTATTGTTGGCAACTTTGAAAAAAATCAACGGGAAGTTTATCCAAAATCAACCAAGCAAATATATTGGGGCCTTGCAAGCAATAGTTGGTGGGGGCGGGGTTGAAAAAATGTTCCGCCAATTTTTCGCGCTTTTGATTTTAGTTCTTGCATCAGCAAGCGCATTTTCCGAATTCGGGCATTTGTTCCCGGAAAGGCAGCCCGCAAGCCTCATTTACCTTATGCTCCAACCCAGGGATTGCGGAGAACTCGCAATCAATTTCGAGCCGGTTCCAAGGAACGCAATTCCAACAGATTCTAGGGACGCCCTATTGCATTATGACATCGCAATGGGGGATTTGGAAATGCTATTAAAGTTTGCAAAATATGTCCCTTTTTCCGCATACAGCATGCAGCCAATGAGCGCTTATTCGGTTATTTGCCATCAGGGCGCAATTGATGCGATAAACCATGCATCCGCCTCATTGAAATCACTATTTTTGGAAATTGATGAAAAGGCGGCCCGATTGGACCTGCTGCAGGGGGATGAGGAGGTATTTTCTTCAGGAATGGCAGTTGAAAAAAGGCAATTGGAATTTGAGATTGCAAATGGAAAGCGCGATGGGAAATTCGTTGAGGCAGTTCTGGAAGCATCTGGAAATCTAAGCAGGTTCTGGGCGCAGTTCCCATTCAAGACGGATGGTTTTTTGGCAATTTCCAAAATACTTGGTGCAGGCGGTGCCTTGCATGAGGCGGCAATTTTTTCAACCAGGATCGGATTGGCAACTACGGAGCTTGAGGCATTGCAATTAAATGCCACACGAGGATATGCAAGCGCATTATTTGATGCGCAGGAAGGGATCCTTCGCCTAAGGCAGGATAAGATCGATGCGATAAGGGGGAGCGATGCATTTTATTTATTAAAGCAGGGTTTGGGCCAAAATCCAATAAGCCCAATTTCGGGGAATTTCTATTCACAAATCAAGGAGCTCGATTCTGAAATTGGAAAGGCAAGGTCCATGCACACCCAATCCGAAAAAACGCTGGCGGCAAAAATGAGAGGCTATCTGGCGCATGCCTATTTGCTGGAAAGCGGCGCAAACGGAATCCTAATGGATGCGGCTTTTGAAGAAAATGAAATAGCAAGGGAAGCGGAAGAATTGGAAAATGCCTTAACAGCCCTTATGGATCATTTGGGGGATCAAATCAAAACCGAATTAGGGTTAAAAATTTCCGACCCAATTGCACACGAATACCTATCCGGGAGGTTTTTGGAAATTGAAAAAAGAAGGCAAATGTCCCCTTTTTCGGCACCCATTGGCGAGAGGGTAAATGCCTTGGCTGCAATAAGCGTGGAAATGGATGCGCTCCTTAATTCCGCATCCGCATCCGATGTGGCAGCATACAAGCTTGCCCAAATCAAGGGAAAAACCCAAACGCTCAATTCCCTAATTGGGAGGGCAAGAAAGGAGGGAATTGATGCATTCGATGAGGAGGCGGCATATTCGTCGCTTAGGGGCGCCCTTGCAGGGGTCGGTTATGATGCAAACCTTTTTTTGCTTGAGGGTTTGGAAAAAAGCGCCGATGGGATAAAAAGCGCAATTGAGGCGAAGGCGAAGGGAAGGTTCGCATACCTGGAAGGGATTTACTTCGAAATTATTTCGCATAAGGAATACCTGGATTTGCAGGATAGGATAAAATTGGAAAATTATGGGCGGTTTTTTGATGGGGAAAGGCTCAATTTGCTTGAAAACCTTGGAGAGCTTGCGGATTTCGAGGCATTCGCCTTGAAAAAATCCGAGGAATTCGAGGCAAAAAAACCAGGGATTATTTCCCGGGAACTTGAGGCCTCATTGGTAGTCAGGGAAATATCAAAACCAACCATGCTCGATGTTCCAACCGCATTCACAGCATACGTAAATATTGAAAACCGCCTGGATTTCTTTTCGCCAAACGTGCGGGTTAGGCTTCCCCTGCCAGAAAGCGCAACCTTGGCAAATGCATCGCGGGGAATCAGCCTGCTTAGGGAAAATGGCGCGTTGTACTTGAATATTCGGGAGAAGATGGATAGGTACTTTGCAATTTTGGAATATTCGCAAATTGCCAACGAAGCCGGATTGGATAAAACGGAATTTGAGAGTGTGGAATTTGAAAAAATAAGCCTTGTTCGGACAATTGCCTTCACCACAACCAAATATTCGCATGCGATTATAGCAATTGATGCGCCATCGGAATCTTTCCACATGAGCTATTCGGGAGAATATTCCCAAGAGATAGCTGATGGGAAAATCAACATGGTTTTGGAGGCATATCCCGGGAAAAATAAGCTGGCAATCCGGTTCGAAATCCCTTCACCATTCACAGTAAAGGAGGCGGCGGGCCGGGGCGATTCCACATCGCAGGAAATCGGATTTGAATTTGCCAATACCGCCATAGATGTGCCTTTTTCGGGCATAGCCCTGGATAGG
>ERZ1292640.2198-Hain-H43-02um-R1-2198-length-15763-cov-9_pt1 | contig 15763 bp, 12 predicted proteins | sample MGYA00564404_ERZ1292640 | MGnify/ENA primary metagenome ERZ1292640 (study PRJEB36523, sample SAMEA6512636) | groundwater metagenome | collected 2019-01-08 | study: AquaDiva: Metagenomics assemblies of 32 groundwater samples
ACATCGCCTTCAACGAGGTGGCGCGGCGCGCCATCGTGACCGACCCGGATTTCCACGGCGGGCACTTTTACGAACACGGCGTGATTCCGAAGCGCGGCCTGCGCATCGCGCGCATGATCGGCCACATCACCTACCTCAGCGATGACGTCATGAACGAGAAGTTCGGACGCGAACTCCGAAGCGCCGTCGGTGGCGCGGTGCGCGAAGGGTATCAATACACCACGCAGGACATCGAGTTCCAGATCGAGAGCTACCTGCGTTACCAGGGTGACAAATTCAGCGAATACTTCGACGCCAACACCTACTTGCTGATCACGCGCGCGCTGGATTACTTCGACCCGGCCCGCGCTTTTGGCGGCGATTTGAGCCGAGCGTTGGCCGTGGCGCAGTGCAAGTTTCTGCTGGTGAGTTTCAGCACCGACTGGCGCTTTTCGCCAAAGCGCAGCCGCGAAATCGTCAAGGCCCTGCTCGACAACCGGCGCGATGTCAGCTACGCCGAGATCGATGCCCCCCACGGGCATGATGCCTTTTTGCTGGATGACGCCCGTTATATCGGCGTGGTCAGCTCCTATTTTGATAGCATTTCGAAAGAGCTTGCCGCCGTGCAAGACGCGGAGGTTGCCCCATGAGCGACCGCAGTACGCTGGAAGCGATTGCCCGCCTCGTGCCGGAAGGCTCGCGCGTGCTGGACCTCGGTTGCGGCGACGGGGCCCTGCTGGCGCACCTGCAGACCGAGCGCGGCTGCAGCGGCTACGGCATCGAGATCGACGATGCCAACGTCCTGGCCTGCGTGCGGCGCGGCGTCAACGTGATCCAGCTCAACCTCGACGAGGGGCTGTCGATGTTCGGCGACCAGAGTTTCGACGTGGTGTTGCAGATCGATACCCTGCAGCACCTGCGCAATGCCGAGGTGGTGCTGCGCGAAACGGCGCGCGTGGGCCGCACCGGCATCGTGGCGTTTCCCAACTTTGCCCACTGGCCGAATCGCCTGAGCGTGCTGCGCGGCCGCATGCCGGTGACGCGCCGCCTGCCCTACCAGTGGTACGACACGCCCAACATCCGCGTCGGCACCCAGGCAGATCTGGAAGTGCTGGCACAGCGCAACGGCCTGAAGATCCTGGACAGCTTCGGCATCCACAACGGCCATGCTGTGCGCTTCGCCCCCAACCTGCTGGCCAGCACAGCGGTGCTCAAGTTCTCACGCTGAGAGGAAGCACCCCCCGAGCGGCTGCGCCGCTCCCCCTCAAGGGGGACGCACCTGGCGGCCTGGCCAAGCCAGTTCCGCGGGTGCCCTGGTTTTGCAGCTCGCGCTTTATCGGCTGTGGGTGGCACGCGGTGCCATGGATAACGCGTTGTGAGGCGCGGCGCTCAGGTGTTGAGATCGGCGCCGCGGGTTTCCGGCAGGAAGAAGTAGCCGACCACCAGGGCAACGAGCAGCAGCGCGGTCGGGTAGCCCAGGCCCACCAGGGTGCTGCCGGACTTGTCGGCGATCAGCGTCACCATGTAAGGCGAGAGCCCGCCAATCCAGCCGGCGGCCAGGTTGTGGGGCAGCCCGACGGCGGTATAGCGCGTGCGGGCCGGGAACAGCTCGGACAGCAAGGCGGTCTGGGGTCCCGTCACCAGGGCCACGGCCAGCACCGGGATCAGCAGCAGGGCAAAGATCAGCACCGGTTGCTGGGCCAACTGCTGCAGTCCGGCGTAGACCGGCAGGATCGAGGCGGCGCCCAGCAACAGCCCGGCCAGCACCACGGGCCGGCGCCCCAGCCGGTCCGACAGGGCCCCGCACATGTAGGTGAGCGGAAACAGGCACAGGGTCGCGGCCAGCGTGACCCAGCCGACCAGCACCGGGTCCATCTTCACCACCGTCTTGAGATAGACCGAGGCATAGACCTGGGAGCAGAAGAACAGCAGGCCGCCGCCGGCCGAGATGCAGAAGAACAGCAAGGCCATGCGCCCCAGGGTCTGCCGGTCGCGCAGGCAGTCGAGCAGCGGCGTCTTGGCCGTGTTGTTCTGGCGGCTCAGTTCGGTGAACACGGGCGATTCATGCAGGGCCAGGCGCGCTTTCATGCTGGCCAGCAACAGCAGTGCCGAGAGCAGGAAAGGGATGCGCCAGCCCCAGGCCTTGAAATCCGCCTCGCTCAACCAGGTCTGCAGCAGCACGATCTGCAAGGAGGAGGCCAGAATCCCCAGCCCGCCCATCCACTGCAGCACGCTGGTCAGAGCACCGCGACGCTCGACCGGGGCATGTTCGGCCAGGTAGACATTGGCGCCGCCGATCTCTCCGCCCATGGCGAGGCCCTGGACCAGCCGCAGGGTCAGCAGCAGGCCGGTGGCCGCCCAGCCCCACTGGGCATGGGTGGGTAGCAAGCCCACCAGAAAGGTGGCGACACCCATGATGCCGATGGTGGCGATGAACACCTTTCTGCGCCCATAGCGGTCACCGAAGGAGCCGAACAGCGCTGCCCCCAGCGGGCGCACCACCATGCCCATGCCAAACGTGGCCAGGCTGTAGAGCAGTCCCGCGACCGGATCGTCGGCCGGGAAGAACAGGACGGCGAAATGCACGGCCAGCGTCGCGAAGGTCAGGAAGTCGTACCACTCGATGAAGGTGCCAAAGCAGGCGGCCAGGGCGACTTTGCGATAGGCCGGGGCATCGGTACCCGAAGTGGGCGGCATTTTCAGAAAGGACAGGAAATTCAAGTGCATGCTTCCAAGTATGTCGCCTGTACCGTCCGTGACCGGGTCATCGCTCTTGGGTTGTGCGGCAGCGAGATGACATGGTCGCCCAGCGGCGTTGCCGGGGCGGCCTGGCAAGTGGCATCATAGCGACAGGGGCGAGCGGGTCGTGGCACGAAGGATGACCTGAATACCCGACGAAAGGCCAACTGCATGAATGATCGCGTACCCGAATCGATACTGGACAGTGCGCGCGTACTCGACGAGGTCAGTCGCGCCTGGGATGGCGACATCGTCCGCCAGCTCACCGACTACATCGCCATTCCGGCCAAGTCGCCGATGTTCGATCCGCAATGGGCTGAGCACGGCCATATCGACCGCGTGGTGCGCAACGCTGCGGCCTGGGTCGAGGCGCAAAAGATCGACGGGCTGCGGCTGGAAGTGATCCGGCTGGAGGGACGCACGCCGGTGCTGTTTTTTGAAGTGCCGGCCGCCACGGGCAACGGTGGGCAAACCGTGTCGACGCAGACGGTGCTGATGTACGGCCATCTCGACAAGCAACCCGAGTTCAGCGGCTGGCGGCATGACCTTGGGCCCTGGACACCCAAGTACGAGGATGGCAAGCTCTATGGCCGCGGCGGGGCTGACGACGGTTACGCCGTCTATGCCAGCATTGCCGCCATTGCAGCGCTGAAAAGCCAGAAGGTGGCGCACCCGCGCATCGTCGGCCTGATCGAAACCTGCGAGGAAAGCGGCTCCTATGACCTGCTGCCCTATGTCGATGCCTTGCGCGCGCCGGGCAACAACCGTCTGGGCGATGTCGGGCTGGTGATCTGCCTCGACTCCGGGGCCGGCAACTACGATCAACTGTGGCTCACCACCAGCCTGCGCGGCATGGCCAGCGGTGTGCTGAAAGTCGAAATCCTGAGCGAGGGCGTGCATTCCGGCGACGCCAGCGGCGTGGTGCCGTCGAGCTTTCGCATCATGCGCCAGGTGCTGGACCGGCTGGAAGACAGTGCGACCGGCCGGCTGCTGCCGCAGAGCTTTCACTGCGAGGTGCCGGCTGAGCGGCTGGCCCAGGCACAGGCCACGGCGGCCATCCTGGGTGAGGAACTGTACCGGCGCTTTCCCTGGGTGCACTACGACTGTGAGGGCGAGACCCGCGTGGCCCTGCCCATGACGACCGATCCCTTGCAGGCACTGCTGGCGCGCACCTGGGCGCCGACCTTGAGCGTGACCGGTGCCGAGGGCCTGCCCGAGCTGCAGAACGCCGGCAATGTGCTGCGGCCCTACACCGCCTTCAAGCTGTCCTTGCGTTTGCCGCCGCTGATCGACGCCGCGCAGGCAGTGCAGGAACTCAAGGCCGTGGTGGAGGACAACGCCCCCTACCAGGCGCGCGTGACCTTCGAGGGGATGAGTTCGGCCACTGGCTGGAACGCGCCTGCCAGTGAGCCCTGGTTCGAGCAGGCACTGAATGTGGCATCACGCAACTATTTCGGCGCTTCCTGCGGCTACATCGGCCAGGGTGGCACCATTCCATTGATGAACATGCTGTCCAAGGGCTTCCCCAAGGCGCAGATGATGGTCTGCGGCGTGCTCGGCCCCAAGAGCAATGCCCATGGCCCCAACGAGTTTCTGCATGTGCCGTATGCGCGCCGGCTGACGGCGGCAGTGGCGCAAGTCATTGCCCAGATGCCCTGAAAGTCCGGGCCTTGACGGAGTCCACCCTCTCCACCTTTGTGGCCAGCGACGGCGAGAACATTGCCATCCAGGACTGGCCGCTGGCCTACGGCCGCCAACTGCGCGGTGTGGTAGTTCTGGTGCATGGCCTGGCCGAGCATGCCGGACGCTACGACCATGTGGCACGCCGGCTCAACGACTGGGGTTTTGCCGTGCGCGGCTATGACCAGTACGGCCATGGCGAATCCGGCGGCATCCGCGGCGGTTTGCCCAATGACCAGCGCCTGTTCGACGATCTGGCCGATGTACTGGACAGCACCCGCGCGCGCATGAACCCCGCCACGCCGCTGATCCTGTTCGGCCACAGTCTGGGCGGGTTGGTGGTGGCGCGCTTTGTGTCCCTCAAACAGAGGCCGGTAGAGGGCTTGGTGCTGTCTTCGCCGGCGCTCGATCCGGGCTTGTCGCTCTGGCAGAAGCTATTGCTGTCCGTGCTGCCGCGCATGGTGCCGGATCTGTGCGTGCGCAACGGTCTCGATCCCCGGCGCATCTCGCATGACGCGGCCGTGGTGCAGGCCTACCAGCAGGACCGGCTGATCCATGACCGCATCTCGGGTCGCCTGGCACGCTTCATTGTCGTGACCGGTGCTGCCACGCGCGCGCTGGCTGCACAGTGGAGCGTGCCTACCTTGTTGCTGTATGCCGGTGATGACCATCTGGTCAGCCCGGCCGGCAGTCGTGCCTTTGCCGCTGCCGCACCCGCGGCTGTGGTGACCTCTTATTGCTTCGAGGGCGCCTATCACGAGATCTTCAACGAACTCGAGCGCGAGCCGGTGTTCGCGCAGCTCAAGCAGTGGCTGGATGCCCGCTTTTGAGCCAGGTACGGTTCAGTCCCGTGCCGCGGCTTGCCGCCGCAGTGCCAGCCAGAGCAACGCTGCTCCGGTGAGTGCCACGGGCACCAGCGAGCCATAGTTCAGCAGTTGCCAGCCTTGGGTGGTGACCAGCGCGCCCGAGGCGAACGAGGTGATGGCCATCACCGCAAACACGCTGAAGTTGATGGCCGCCTGGGCCTGGTCTTTCTCTTCCGGGCGGTAGGCCTGCAACGCCAGGGTGGTGCTGCCGGTGAAGAGGAAATTCCAGCCGACACCGAGCAGAAACAGCGCAATCAGGAACTGGTGCAGATCGACGCCGGTGAGCGCAATCACGATGCACAGTGCATTGAGCAGCACGCCCACGCCCATGATGGTCAGGGTACCGAAGCGCTTGATCAGATGGCCGGTGAAGAAACCCGGTGCGAACATGCCGATCACGTGCCACTGCAATACCAGCGCCGCGTCATCGAAGGGAAAGCCGCACACCTGCATCGCCAGCGGCGTGGCAGCCATCAGCAGGTTCATCACGCCATAGCCCAGCGCCGCGCCGACGGCAGCGACGAAGAACAGCGGCTGGCGCACAATCTCCCGCAGCGGCCGTCCGCCGTCCGTGCTTTTTTGCGCTGCCGGCAGGGCCGGAAAGTGCACGAAGGCCATCAGCCCCATGGCCAGCACGGCCACGACCGCCAGTGCCAGGTAAGCCCCGGTGAAGGGGGTGGCCAACAGGTTGCGGGTGTACTTGGCCAGGTTCGGACCGATGATGGCGCCGATCAGGCCGCCGGCCAGCACCAGCGAGACCGCCTTTTCGCGGTAGGCCGGGGCGGTCAGTTCCGCTGCGGCGAAACGGTAGAGCTGACCGTTGGCGCTGTAGTAGCCGGCCACCACGGTGGCCGCCACCAGCAGCCAGAAGTCGTGCTGCCAGGCGGCCCAGGCACACAGCAGGGCCGAGAGCAAAGCGACCACCAGGCCAATCTGGAACGAGGCCTGCCGCCCATAGCGCATCTGCGTGCGCGCCACCAGCCCGGTGCTCAAGGCACCGCCGACCACATAGCCCATCACCGGCAGCGTGGCCATCCAGCCCAGCGGTGCCAGGCTCAAGCCGACCAGGCCGTTGATGGCGATGAAGACGACGTTGTTGGTGAGAAACAGGCCCTGGCAGACGGCCAGCAGCAGCAGAGGGCGGTTCATGCGCCCAGTGTAAGCAATGCCAGTGCCGCCAGCGGTGCGGTTTCGGCGCGTAGCGTGCGTGAACCCAGCGTGACCGGGACAAAGCCACACGCCAAGGCGGCGGCTTCTTCGGCTGCGGTGAGGCCACCCTCGGGGCCGGAGAGAAAGGTCACCGGCCCCTGGCCGGCCGCGGCAAGCGCTTGCTGCAGGGGCTGGGTGCCGGCTTGCAGCGACAGCAAGAACCGGGCGCCGGTACCCAGCGTCCGGACCCAGTCCGGCAAGGCCAGGCTCTCGCGCACCTCGGGCACGCGGTTGCGGCCGCACTGCTCGCTGGCCGCAATGGCAATGCCCTGCCAGTGCGCACGCTTCTTGTCGGCCCGTTCGCCCTTGAGCTTGAGCACGCTGCGTTCGGCCAACAGCGGCTGAATGCTGGCGACGCCAAGCTCGGTGGCCTTTTCCACCAACCAGTCCATGCGCTCGTTGGCCGGCACGCCGAGTGCCAGATGCACTTCACGCGCTGTCTCCCGTTCCACCGGCGTGTGGGCGCCGACCTGCACCTGCACGTCGCTGCGGCCCATGCGCGTGATGGTGGCCTCGTACTCGCCGCCTTTGCCACTGAAGAGCGTGATGGCGGCACCCGGCTGCAGGCGCAGCACCTGCACATGGCGCGCCGCGCCTGCGGGCAGATCAAGCAGCGCGCCATTGGCCAGCGGCATGGGACAGTGAAAGCGAGGCATTTGCTATGAATTCAGGAGCTGTTAGAGCATATCTGACAAGGGCTTGGTGCCATTTTTATTTATACCCGGCCAAAGGCGTAGCCGCTGGCCTCGGTGATGCCCTCGACCTCGTCCACCAGCCGTAGCAGCGGCTTGAGTTCGATGTAACGTGCGCAGGTGGCACGGATGTACTGGATGAAGCGCGGCGCATCGGCCAGGTACTGTGGCTTGCCGTCGCGCAAGGTGAGGCGGGCAAAGATGCCGGCCACCTTGAGGTGACGTTGCAGACCCATCCATTCGACGCCGCGGTAGAACTCGCCGAAGTCGTCGCCGACCGGCAGGCCGGCGGCGCGCGCCTTCTGCCAGTAGCGGATGGTGACGTCGAGGACGAACTCCTCGTCCCAGCTCAGGAAGGCGTCGCGCATCAGGCTGGCGATGTCGTAGGTGATGGGGCCGTAGACTGCGTCCTGGAAGTCCAGCACGCCCAGGCGGGTTTCTACAGGATCATCACGTTTCGTCGCCGGGCCGCTCCAAGGCGAAACAGCCCCCTCGGGGGGCAGCGAGGACACGTCAGTGCCGAGCGTGGGGGCGATCAAATTCCGCGGCATGAAGTCGCGGTGCACGTAGACACTGGGCCAGGCCAGGTTGCGTTCGATGATCAGCGCAAACATGGCGTCCAGGGTCTGGCGCAGCTTGCCTTCCACCGCGATGCCGCGGTGGCGCGTCAGGTACCAGTCCGGAAAGAGCTCGAGTTCGCGCCGCAGCAGCGCTTCGTCGTAGGGCGGGAGCACGCCGGGGCGAGAGGCCTTCTGCCAGCTGATCAGTGCATCGACGGCTTGCAGGTACCGATCCAGGTTCGCGGGCGGGTTCTCGCGGTCGATCCCTTGCATCATGGTCTGGCCGCCGAGGTCGGACAGCAGCATGAAGCCCTGCGCCTCGTCCCAGGCCAGGACCTGGGGCACGTTCAGGCCGGCCTCCTGCATCAGGCCGGCGACCTGCACGAAAGGCCGGCAGTTTTCCTTGTCGGGCGGCGCATCCATGATGATGCGGCTGCCCTGGGCGGCATCGATGCGGAAATAGCGCCGGAAGCTGGCGTCGGCCGAGGCCGGCCGCAACGTGGCGGGTAGAAGTTGCTGGGACTGCGCCAGGGTAACGAGCCACTGACGGAAGGCGGCCTCGCGCTCAGGGGAGGCCCAGGCAATGGTGGTCTCGGGCATGGGGATGGCGCCAGGGTACGCGTCTGTTGGGGTCATGGATAATCCATTCTACAAACCCCGCCCATGTCAAAGCCCGATTCTCTCGATCTGCCGAATATCCGATGCGCCCGATGCGTGATTTGAACCCCAGGGCGCACTGCTCCACCACCGGCTTCCGTTTCATGGGGGCTTTGCTGGTTGCCGCCTTGCTGCAGATGGGCCTGGTCCAGGCGCAGGAAGTGGCGCCACCCCAGGCCGAGTCGCTGCTGTTACGCAGCAGCCCCCGCTTGCAGGAACAGGTACCCGCGGCGCAGCGAAGCAGCCTGCCGACCTTTCTCTTCGGTGACATCCTGAGCGGCCGTCCGGACTTGGACATGGTGGTCGAGGGTCGGGTCGAGCTGCGGCGTGGCGACACGGTGCTCCGGGCGGACCGGCTGCAGTACTACCAGCCTGATGACCTGGCCAAGGCGCGCGGCAATGTGCGCATCAATCGTGCCGGCAATGTGTTCGAGGGACCGGAGCTGGAGCTCAAGGTGGATGCCTTCGAGGGGTTTTTCACGCAGCCGGACTACCACTTTCTTTCCAATGATGCGCACGGCAAGGCCGAGCGGGTTGATTTCCTGGACGAGAACCGATCGGTGATCCGCAATGCGGACTTCACGACGTGCAAGCGCACGCCGGGGCCGAGCTGGGTGCCAGATTGGCTGCTGCGCGCTGCCACCCTGCGCATTGACAACGAAGACGCGGTTGGTGAAGCCGAAGATGCGAAGCTGAGCTTCAAAGACGTCACTTTTTTAGCTGTGCCATCGATCAGCTTTTCTCTCAGCGAAAAGCGCAAGTCCGGTTTGCTGGCGCCAACCTTTGGCGTCGGCAGTACCAGTGGCACCGAGGTGACCGTGCCGTATTACTGGAACATCGCGCCCAACCGCGATGCCACGCTGTATCCCACCATCATGAGCAAGCGCGGCATCAACTGGGGCGGTGAGTTCCGCTATCTGGAACCGCTTTACATGGGGGGCCTGCGTCTCGACTACATGCCCAACGACACGTTGCGCGGAAGTGACCGCTGGGGCTATGCTTACTCACACCAAGGTGCGCTTCAGACGGGGGTGCCCGCTATCGGAAACCTCGCTCTCAACCTCCGGTTCAACCGTGTCAGTGACGACAACTACTGGCGCGATTTTCCGAACGCCTCCAACTCGATGACGCAGCGGCTGCTGCCCAATGACGCCACCATCAGCTGGGGTCGGGGGTTTTTCTCGGCCTACCTGCGCACGCTCAAGTGGCAGACCCTGCAGGACCCGGGCTCGCCGATCACGCCGCCTTATGACCGCTTGCCGCAACTGGCGGCACGCTATGCCCGGCTGGATGCCGGCGGCTTCGAGTTTTCAGTCGATGGTGACTACACCCAGTTTGAGGCCGACCGGCGCCTGACCCTGCAACCGAACAGTCAGCGCAGCGTGCTGCTGGGGCAGATCAGCCGCCCTTTCCTAAGTGCTGCCGGCTTCATGACACCCAAGGTGCAGTTGCACTCGACTTCCTACCAATTTGACAGTGTGCTGTCATCGGGGGCAACCACAGCCACCCGTACGGTGCCGACCTTCAGCCTTGACTCCGGTTTGGTGTTCGAGCGCGATGCCAGCTATCTGGGGCGCGCCTTCCGTCAGACGCTGGAGCCGCGCCTGTTCTACGTGAACACGCCCTATGTCGGTCAGAGTCATCTGCCCAACTATGACTCGGGTGCCAACGACTTCAACTTTGCCAGCATTTACACCGAGAACGCCTTTGTCGGCAATGATCGTATTTCCGACAACAACTTGCTGACGGCCGGTGTGAGCACGCGCCTGCTGGATCCGAATACCGGTTCGGAGACCGCGCGTTTCGGCGTTGCGCAGCGTTACCGCTTTGCGGATCAGAACGTTACCTTGCCCGGTGGCACGCCCGCCAAGGAGCGTCTGAGCGATGTGCTGCTGGGTGCCGGCTTCAACTGGGATGAGCGTTGGGCGTTCGATTCGGTCGTGCAATACAACCCGACGACTGAAAAGTCGGTGCGCTCCACTGTCGGCGCCCGCTATAGCCCGGGGAATTACCGCGTGCTCAACCTGGCCTACCGTTTCCAGCGCAACATCAGCGAACTGGTCGATATCGGCTGGCAGTGGCCGCTCAGTCAATTGTGGGGTGGCAAGGGGCAGGAAATGGGCCAAGGCCAGGGTTCGGGGCGTTGGTACAGTGTGGGCCGGCTCAACTACAGCCTGAAAGACAGCCGACTGGTCGACTCCATTGTCGGTTTTGAGTACGATGGCGGCTGCTGGCTGGGCCGCATCGTGGTGGAGCGTCTGCGGACGGGCTTTGCTTCCTCCAACGAACGTATCATGTTCCAGCTCGAATTCGTCGGTTTTTCGCGGGTGGGTATCGATCCCCTGTCTACGCTGCAGCGGAATATCCCGCGCTACCAGTTACTGCGGCAGCAAACCAGCTCACCCAGTCGTTTCAGCAATTACGATTGACCCATCATGACCCTTCGTGTCCCGGCCCTGAGTGTGGCCTGTCTTGCCTGTTTCCTTGTCCTGCCGTCTCAGGCGCAGGGATTGCGTCCGGCCACGCGCATGACGCCCGCGGCAAGTACCGTGACGGCAGCACAGGGGGCGGTTCGCCAAGCCGACTTCATCGTTGCCGTGGTCAACTCCGAGCCCATCACCAATCATGACGTGGCGGTCGAGGTGCAGCGCGTGCAGCAGCAGTATGCGCAGCAGCGACAAGCCCTGCCCGACGTGCGTGAACTGACGCGCCAGGTGCTCGAGCGTCTGATCAATGAAAAGGCGCAGCTTCAACTGGCGCGCGAGACCGGTATCAAGGTGGATGAGCCGTCGGTTGACCAGGCTGAACAGGGCGTCGCGTTGCAGAACCAGTTGAGCGTGGCCGAGCTGCATCGGCGCATTGCGCAGGATGGCATCGCTCCCAGGCAATTTCGCGAACAGTTGCGCAACCAGCTGCTGCTCACGCGTCTTCGCGAGCGCGAGGTCGAGCCGCGCGTGCGCGTGAGCGATCTGGAGGTCGAGCAGTACCTGCAGGAACAGTTGGCGGCCAGCAACGTACCCAGCAATCTGCAAATCAACATCGCGCAGCTGCTGGTGGCCGTGCCCGAGAATGCCAGTGAAAGCCAGGTGGCCACTCTGCAGGCCAAAGCCCAGCGCGCCCTGGAGCGTGCGCGTTCCGGCGAAGACTTCACGGCCCTGGTGCGCGAACTCTCGGATGCGGCCGATCGTGCCAATGGCGGCCAGCTCGGCTTGCGTCCGGCCGACCGGTATCCCGCGCTGTTTCTGGATGCGGTCCGGCCTCTGACAGTGGGCGGCATTTCTGAGCTGGTGCGCTCCGGCGCCGGCTTCCACGTTCTCAAGCTGGTGGAGAAACGCAATGCTGGCTTGCCGCCGATGTCCATCACGCAAAGCCGGGCGCGCCACATCCTGCTGCGTCCGAACGCGCAACTGAGCGAGGCGGACGCACGCGACAAACTCAATGATTTCCGCCGACGCATTCAGACCGGTCAGACTGATTTCGCCACGCTGGCGCGCGAAAACTCGCAGGACGGCAGCGCGGAACAGGGCGGTGATCTGGGCTGGGCCTATCCTGGCCAATTCGTGCCCGAGTTCGAAGCCGTCATGAACCGGCTGGCGCCCGGGCAGATCGCCGAGCCGCTGATCTCGCGTTTCGGTGTGCACCTGATCCAGCTCCTGGAGCGACGCAATACCAGGCTGGGTGAGCGCGAGCAGCGCGAGATGGTGCGCAACATGTTGCGTGAAAAGAAGCTTGATGAGGCCTTCGTCAATTGGGCGCAGGACGTGCGTGCCCGAGCCTATGTCGAAATGCGCGAACCGCCGCAGTGACATGTGGCTCCCCGCATTTGTAGCCATGCCGTCCGATAGCTGATTTCGATGAAGCACATCCCGCGCAAACGCTTCGGTCAGCACTTCCTGGCTGACGACGCCATCATCGACGGCATCGTGCGTGCCATCGATCCGCGACCCGGGCAGGTGATGGTCGAGATCGGCCCCGGTCTGGCCGCACTGACGCAGCCGCTGGTTGAGCGCTTGGGCCGTCTGATCGTGATCGAGCTGGACCGCGATCTGGCGGCACGACTGCGTGCGCACCCGCAACTCGAAGTGGTCGAGTCCGATGTGTTGCGCGTGGATTTCACACAGCTGGCGCTTGCGCACAACGCGGCGAAGCTGCGTGTGGTCGGCAATCTGCCTTACAACATCTCCACCCCCATCCTGTTCCATCTGCTCGAGTATGTGGAGGCCGTGGAAGACCAGCATTTCATGCTGCAGAAGGAAGTGATCGACCGCATGGTGGCCGCGCCGGCCACCTCCGACTATGGCCGGCTGAGCGTGATGCTGCAATGGCGCTACGCCATGGAGAACGTGCTGTTCGTGCCGCCCGAAAGTTTCGACCCGCCGCCGCGTGTGGACAGTGCCGTGGTGCGCATGGTGCCGCGATCCAACCCGGCAGCGGTGGACGTCAAGCGCCTGAGCGAGATCGTGCAGGTGGCGTTCAGCCAGCGGCGCAAGCTGCTGCGCCACACCCTGGGCCGCTGGCTGGAAGAGAAGGGCCTGGCCGGCAGCTTCGACCTGCAGCGCCGCGCCGAGGAAGTGCCGGTCGCCGAGTACGTGGCCCTGGCCCAAGCCATACCCGCATGAAAAAAGCCACTGCATAGGCAGTGGCTTTTGTTCGGAGACACCCGCGGAACAGGCTTCGCCTGGCCGCTGGGTGCGTTCCCCGCCACCGAAGGATGAGCGGGGGAAGGCGCGTAGCGCCTCAGGGGGCGGCGGCTTACGCCGCCGTCAACCAATACCCCGCGTTGAAGGGGCTGCTCATGCGCAGCGCCAACGGCGACACGTCGAGCAGCTTGTCGGTCGGCATCTTTTCGCCGCCCTCTTCACCCAGATCGATGCCGGTGGCCACCGGTTCGCTGTTGATGCCTTCGGCTTTAGCCTCGTTCGCCCGTTCTGCTTGGCTGGTTTGTGCAGAACGGGCTACAGAAAAGAATAGAAGCACCTGAACGGTATCTTCCGGTCTCCCCAATAGTCCGCGGCATCACGGAAGATGTCGAGCAGCTGTTCGCGCGCTTCCTTGTCGAACTTGGCGTTTGCCGGGATGTGCTCCAGCACGGCAATGAAGCCGGGCTGCGGCCCCGACTTGTGCAGCGGGTCCGTCATGCAGTCATACAGGGCGTCGAAGTTCTTGCCGACATTGACGGCCAGCATGAACTGCTGGGCAATCAGGTCGAGTACGTCCTGCTTGGACTGGGCATTGGCCAAGTTGGCGTACAGGAAGTGGTGGCCCAGACCTTGGGCGGCTTCCTGCAAATCCTGTACCCGGAAGGCCCGGATCGACTGAACGATATTGGTTCTAACAGTACGAAGTGGTGTTTCCATCCCCGCGTCACTTTCTTGAAAAATACGAATCCTCTGACTACGGCACGATCCGGCGAAAACTCGCATAGTGATCGGCCGTGTAATAACAGGCATCCGGCGTCCTGGGTGCGCCGCCACACACAATCCGGCGGGCTCCCCGGTCTCGCGAGCCCGATGTCGGTACGGTGTACTCGCGGTAATAACCGCGTTTGTTGGCCGGGAGCAAGCGCTCACGGTTGCCAAATACCGTGCCATCCTTCTCGTATGGAAACGGGCCGCCCTGATGAATCAGGTGGTAGGTTTCCACACCCTGGCGGGGCAATTCCGCCATCGACACCGTCATGGCTGCATCGGCCCTCGCAGGGCCCTTGGCCTGTGCCAAATGGGGAACCCACGTTGCCACAAGCAAAAAGCCAGTAAGTACTAACTTGAAGCCCGTGCGAAGCAGCATGAAATAAAACCTGTCAATACCCTCGGGCTGACCCGAAAAGTTCAAGGACATGAGTGTCGCTGATTCGGCTCCAAAAAGCAAGAGGCTGCTCAAAACTTGAGCAGCCTCTTACAAATGGAAAAGAGGGGCTAGTTGGTGCCAACTAGCCCTTTTGGACTAGCGGCCGGCGTTGGCGTCAGCGACGGTCAGGGCGGTCATGTTGACGATTCGACGCACCGTGGTGCTGGCGGTGAGGATATGCACCGGCTTGGCCGCGCCCAGCAACACCGGGCCAATGGCGATGTTGCCGCCGGCTGCGGTCTTGAGCAGGTTGTAGGCAATGTTGGCGGCATCGATATTGGGCAGCACCAGCAGGTTGGCCGGACCGCTCAGGGTGCTGTTGGGCATCAGGGCGGCGCGGGCGGCATCGTCCAAGGCGACATCGCCGTGCATTTCACCGTCTACTTCCAGCCAGGGCGCTTGCGCGCGCAGCAGATCCAGCGTCTGGCGCATTTTGACGGCGCTGGGCTGGTTGCTGCTGCCGAAATTGGAGTGGCTCAGCAGGGCGGCCTTGGGACGCAGGCCGAAACGCACCATCTCCTCGGCCGCCATGACAGTGATCTCGGCCAGCTGCTCCGCCGTGGGGTCATAGTTGACGTGGGTGTCCACCAGGAACAATTGACGGTCCGGCAGCAGCAGGCCGTTCATGCAGGCATAGGTGTTGACACCAGCGCGGCGGCCGATGACCTGGTCGATGTATTGCAGGTGCAGACCGGTATTGCCCCAGGTGCCGCAAATCAGGCCGTCGACATCGCCCTTGTGCAGCAGCATGCCGCCGATCAGTGAAAGCCGGCGGCGCATTTCGATCTTGGCAACCGGAACCGTCACACCCTTGCGCTCGGTCATGCGGTGGTAGGTTTGCCAGAAGTCGCGGTAGCGGTGGTCCTGCTCGACATTGACGATGTCGTAATCCTGCCCTTCCTTCAGGCGCAGGCCGAATTTTTCGACGCGCTGGGCAATGATGGCCGGGCGACCGATCAGTGTGGGACGAGCCAGGCCTTCGTCCACCACGATCTGGGCGGCACGCAGCACGCGTTCGTCTTCACCTTCGGAATAGGCCACGCGCCGTTTGGCCGCCTTCTTGGCGGCCGTGAAGATCGGCTTCATGATGGTGCCGGACGCGTAGACAAAGCTCTCCAGCTTCTCGCGGTAGGCATCCATGTCGGCAATGGGGCGCAGTGCCACACCGCTGTCGGCAGCCGCTTTCGCAACCGCCGGGGCGATCTTGATCATCAGGCGCGGATCGAACGGCTTGGGGATCAGGTAGTCCGGGCCGAAGGCCAGCTTTTCGCCGGCGTAAGCCGCAGCCACCACCTCGCTCTGCTCGGCCTGCGCCAGTTCGGCGATGGCGTGAACTGCCGCGATCTCCATTTCCATCGTGATGGTGGACGCACCGGCGTCCAGTGCCCCACGGAAGATGTAGGGGAAGCACAGGACGTTGTTGACCTGGTTCGGGTAGTCGGAGCGGCCGGTGGCCATGATGGCATCGTCGCGCACGAGCCGGACTTCTTCCGGCGTGATCTCCGGCGTCGGGTTGGCCAGCGCGAAGATGATG